>Ga0247841_10000440_pt1 | contig 107239 bp, 102 predicted proteins | sample LaCruzMarch2015__2_FD_192410 | JGI IMG/M metagenome (GOLD analysis project Ga0247841, IMG submission 192410) | Freshwater microbial communities from meromictic Lake La Cruz, Castile-La Mancha, Spain - LaCruzMarch2015_18m | ecosystem: Environmental > Aquatic > Freshwater > Lake | place: Spain... | reverse complement strand
TTAACTATTTCTGGAAAATTAAGTCAGCATAATATTGAGGATGCAAAATTTGAACAAAAAAAAATATTAAATGAATTAAATAAAATAAAAAGAGGATTAGATGGAATTATAAAAAATACAAATGAAATTGTTGTTCGCGTAAATGAAAAAAAAATTTAATATTTATCAATTATTTATCAATTATTTATCAATTATTTATCAATTATTTAACAATTATTTAACAATTATTTAACAATTATATATTTTTGTCTTTTATATAAAATTTAATATTAATTTATATATATAAATATGAGTCAACCAGATTTTAAACAAAATTTTGAACTTAGTCTTGCTAGATTAGCTGAAATTAATAGTGCTATTGAAACAAATATTAAAAGTAAACAAGATTTTTCTGGAAAAATTATTAAAAGACTTACTGAAATTAATGGTAAAATAAAAGAGCTTGCCGGATTAATATCAGGATTAAAACAGCAATTAACAATTTTACAATCTCAAACTGAAACAAATAATACACAAATTGGTAATACTACCAATGAAATTACAAATTTAAAGAGTCAAATTCAACAAATAACTGATGAAAAAGAAAAGGCAATTAATGAATTACAACAATTAAAACAAAAATATGCTACTGAGGTTCCAGAATTTCAAAAAAAAATTGATAAATATGAAGAACAAATTAGAGAATTAACACAACAAAATCTTGCTATAACAAGTGAACGTGATACTTTAAAAAATGAACTTGTTAGTAATGGTGATTTAGGTGAAAATCACGCAAATGAAATTCAAAACTTATCAAATCAATATAATGAACAATTAAAACAACGTGATGAACAATTAAAACTACAACAAAATGAAAATGAAGTAAAAATAAAACAACTTCAAGACGAAATAGCAAAAAAAGATGCTGAATTAAATCAAAGAATTGGTGATTTAGGAAATAATGCTTCTCAACTACAATCACAAATTGAACAATTAACTAAAGATAACCAAGATAAAAAAGCAAGAATTGAACAATTAGAAGGAGAAATTACCGCATTACAAGCTGAAAATCAAGATCTTATTCAAAGAATTGTTTCAGCAACACAAGCAATTTATGATTCTACAAATAAATTACAAGAATTAAATGATCCATCAACATTTAATGAAAAGGAATTAAACACTAAATTCGAAGAGATTGAAAAATCTATTCAAGAAATTAGTAACGCAATTCAAGGGCAACCTACCACATCTAATGAAAAACCTTCTCAAACCCCTACTCAAACCCCTTCACAAAAATTATATTTACCTATTGATACACCTGTTAATTATGAAGGTTCTAATTTTTTACTTGGAGATATTATTACACAACTTAAAAACAAACCACAAACAGATAGAAATAATGATAATAAACCTACTTCATATGCTAATGCTTTAAAATCTATTTATAAAATTAAAGACCCTCAAGAGATTCCCATTAAATTAAGTGAATCCAGAATTAAAATTAAAAATGGAATCATATTTGGTGGTAAAACTAAAAAAGGGAAAAAAATACCAAGAACACATAAAACAAAAAAAATTAGAAAACATAAAAAACAAAAAGGTGGTTTTTCTTATAAACAATCATCCAAAAGACGTAGTATTTCAACAAATTCTATAACACGTATTTCAACAAAAGGAAAAAGAGTTTCTAAACGCAATTAAATTTTATAAGTTTTGACAACATACCTTTTAATCCAGGATAATTACAACAATCTTTAGGCCAGGTTCCTTTTATCTCTCTATATAGTATAGATTTTATATGACATCTTTTTTTTATTATTATTTCTCTTTTTTTTAAAACCGTTTTCCATGTTCTTTGTATTATTTTTATCCAAATAGTTTTTTTTATAGCAATAAAATGTCCTGTATTTAAATAAATACATTCTGTTATTTCAGGTTTTATATAATTTTCATTATTAATAATATTTCTATAATTTCTATATATATTATGATTTTTATTATGTAAAAAGTTATATTCATTTTTTATACTTTCAGATATATCGTTTATATATTTAATGTTTAGGTTTTTAAATCTGTAACAAACTAAATAATGATATAAAACACTTGAATTAACAGGTCCATGTATTATGTTATTATACAATTCACATAAAGAAATACAGTATTTTGTTATACTTTGTTCTTCCGGACCATAAATATATAAATTATCATCTTCACTATCATAATCACTAATACTATCACTATCTGTTTCGGTATCTGTTTCGGTATATGTCATTTTATTATTATTATTATTTATAAACATATTAATAATAACTATTTCTCAATTTTTTTTAAAATTATATATATATAAAATGAAACTTCAGTCAGTTGTCTCAAATATTCTTAAAAATAAGTTAGTATTAAACATTGTATCTATTATTGCGTTATTTAATGTTATTGGATATATGGTTATGGGTAATTTTAATAACGTTATATTTTTTATTTTATTGGCTCTTCTAGTTAGAAACTTTAGTAAAAATATGATTATTGTTTTAGGAACACCTCTTATATTGGTTAATTTATTTGCTATGAAAAATGTTAGATTTGAAGGTATGGAAAATAATACAGATAAAAAATACGATAAGGATATGGATAAAGTATTAGATAAAGCTATTAAGGAAAAAAGAAGTACAGAGTCACCTATGTTACCTGGAACAACAGATGATGGTAGTGATGTAGTTTCAGCAGATTCTGTTAAAAAGGAAGATTTTGAAGTTGGACGTCGTAAAAATGGTGGTTCTAAAATTGATTATGCCGCAACAATTGAAGATGCTTATGATGATTTAAATAAAATATTAGGTAGTGACGGAATTAAAAGACTTACTGATGACACACAAGGTTTAATGAAGCAACAAATGGAACTTTCTAAATCAATGGAAGCAATGACTCCACTTGTTAAAGGTATGATGCCAATGATTGAACAAATGAAAGGTATGATGAAAACAATGGATGGTAATGAAGGTTTCGGTGGTGTAATGGATATTGCCAAAAAATTATCAAATAGTGTTAGTAATACAAAATAAATTACCTAATATATTAGGATTTTGAAAATAATTTAACATTTATTTTAGTTTGTTTTTTTATATTATATTATAATAATATAAAATGAAAAAATGTCCACCAGGTCTAATATGTATTGAAAACTATTCAATGTTTTTTTTTATTATTTGTATATTTATAATCAGTTATTTAATTTATACTAATATTAAAGGACAAAGCATTGTTGTTAACAATAGTACAACAGATAAAATAGTTATAAAAGATACACAAAGAGAGAACAATGGATTTGGAAATTGGTTTGGAAGTGTTATACCTAGTTGGCCATATACTAACTTATCTAGTGATCCGTTATTGAATCCTTACTCTCCACCATTGAGGGACGAGCGTTATTTTATCCCTGGATACTCTATTCCTCCTGGAACTATACCAATTAATATATCAACAAATATAGGCGCAGTTGATACAAGTTATAGACAACTAGGTATACTTACACCAACAAACAGTTCTAGTAAAGACAGTATTATTCCTCTAATGGGGCGACCTTTATTTACAAATAGAGATAAATGGCAGTATTATTCAACAAGTAATCAACATAATAATATTAAATTACCTGTATCTCGCGCTGGAAGAAGTTGTACAAATGAATATGGTTGTGACAAATTATATAATGGTGATACAGTTTATATTGAAGGTGTTAATGAAGCTTATAAAGTTACTATGTATGATAACGATACTATTAAGTATTTACCATTCGTTTAGAATAATGCTTTGTTAATTTCATTCAAGTGTAAATAATATGTATTATACATTATGTCTCGTTTTTATTTTATTACTAGCTAATCTAAATTTACGTGTTTTTCTTTTTCTACCACCAGAAGCAGCAATTGTTTCAGCTGCCTTATTTACTGAATTAAACCCATCTTGAGGTTTTTCTCCAAATTTTGCTGATATAACATTTTGTGAAACCTTATCAGCAACTGTGTTTGTGATATAATCAACTACATTTGATAAAGAATCTATTACTTTTTCTTTACTTGGTGTTTCTATTGTCTTACTATAAATATCATTTGTTATCATATCTGGTGTAGATAAATTTTCAACATATGTATCATTTTCAAATGATTCTTTAATTGGTAATGTTTTTGTTGATAATGGAATATCATATTCGCTTTTAATTTCAGGGACATCTAATTTTTCTTTTGTAACACTAGTAACTTCTTCCATAGGTGCGATATTTTCTGTCTCCATTGGCGTAGCAACAGTTTCTTCAATTGGTGCGACATTTTCTGGCTCCATTTGTGTAGTGGCATTTTCTGGCTCCATTTGTGTAGTAACAGTTTCTTCCATTGGTGCGATATTTTCTGTCTCCATTTGTGTAGCAACAGTTTCTGGCTCCATTGGTGTAGCAACAGTTTCTTCCATTGGTGTAGCAACAGTTTCTTCCATTGGTGTAGCAACAGTTTCTTCCATTGGTGTAGCAACAGTTTCTGGCTCCATTGGTGTAGCAACAGTTTCTTCCATTGGTGTAGCAACATTTTCTGGCTCCATTTGTGTAGCAACAGTTTCTTCCATTGGTGCGACATTTTCTGGCTCCATTGGTGTAGCAACAGTTTCTGGCTCCATTGGTGTAGCAACAGTTTCTGGCTCCATTGGTGTAGCAACAGTTTCTGGCTCCATTGGTGTAGCAACAGTTTCTGGCTCCATTGGTGTAGCAACAGTTTCTTCCATTGGTGCGACATTTTCTGGCTCCATTTGTGTAGCAACAGTTTCTTCCATTGGTGCGACATTTTCTGGCTCCATGGGTGCAATATAATTTTCATCTGATTTAGGCATATTTTCTTTAGAACTAATAACATCGTCTTCTGCTCCACCATTGTATTTCTTATAATTAATTTTTTTTAATGATTTTCTAGCTAAATGAATATTACGTTTTTTTCTAAATGTATTATTTTTATTTGAACTCTTTTTATTATTATTTTTTTTCTTTAAACTTTGTTTTTTTTTATTGTATAATTTAGATATTTTACCTTTAGTTAATTTCATTCTATATAAATAAATTAATATTTTTATTTATATAGTTATATTAATGAGTACTCAAAGTATTGATATATCTAAAAAAAATATTTCAGGTAAATGTGATTTGAAGTGTGCTTATAATTTTCATTATGAAGATAGTAATACGACTGCTAAAAATAATGGAGTTATGATAAAATTAACATATGATAATAATAAAGTTCCACCTGTTTCATATAATAATCAAAAATATACTGTAACTGATATTACAATTACATCACCTTCGCTACATTTATTTAATGGTGTAACTAGTAATGCCGAAATTATTATAGAACATACTCCTGTTAAGGGAGGACCTTTATTAAAAGTTGGAATACCAATTACATCCTCAAGTGAGTCATCTGACGCATCATATTTATTAAATGAAATAATTGAAAGCACATCAACTAATGCGCCAAGTCAAGGAGAATCTACTAACCTAAACATAACAGGTTTTACTTTAAATAAATTTGTCCCTACTAAACCATATTATAGTTACACAGATAATGAAAATAATGATTGGGTTATTTTTGGTATTTTAGATGCTATACCATTAAATAGTTCAATTTTAGAAACGTTACAAAAAATAATTAAACCATTTCCAATACCTATGATAGGTGGTAGTTTATTTTTAAATGCTTCTGGTCCAAACAGTACAAAAAATATTGGAGATGGTATCTATATATCGTGTAAACCAACTGGTTCTTCAACAGAAGAAACAGAAGTTGAGTATTCAAAAAATACACCATCGTATAATCTTTCAAATATATTTGATAATCCTACCACTAAAACCATTTTTCAAATAATAATTGGATGTATTTTATTTATTATAATTTTTTTAATATTTAATTTTATTTATACACTAATTACTACAGGTGAGACAAAAATACCTTCAATATCAAAGATGTCTTTAATATCTAAAAAAAATTCTGTTAGTTAAATAATAAATTTGGAAAATATCTAATTAGAATCATTTAGAGGTGCGGCATCATAAAGATTATCTAATAATGGTTTAAATGAAGATTGTGTAATTGAAGTTCCTGATTTCATTATTGGTGCCATTTTAGCTACAACTTCTTGTTCTAAAGTGTAGGGAAATTGATTATAAGCAGTGAATTGAGAACTTCTTTTTTCTTCTGAAGGACCAAATTTTTGAAGAGCATCAATTCCTGTTGTAATTGATGAACGACGCATTAAATCAAAACCTACAAATAAAGCTAATACAGCTAAAATTGGATGAGAATTCATAAATAAATAAACAATAATTAAAAATATTACTATTTTGCCTACTAAAGTATCAACTAATCCAGCAACTGGTTCTGGTGTTTTATATCCCATTATCAAATAAATAATAAATAAAATAACTAAAACTAATTCACCCATATGTTCTTTTTTAAATAAACTTGAAAAACGTTCCATATATCATATTGATAGATTTTATTTATTCATTTTTTAAAGATTACTAAAATGATATAAATATAATTCACTAAATAATATAATTAATTATGAACCTTAATACTTACTTAGGACAAAAGGGATATACTATACATAAAAATGAACTTACTATTGAACAACAAAAGCAAATAAGAAATGATTTAACTATTAAACCATTTGTTATGGGGGGACCAATGAATAACGATCAAAAAACATTTCCAGCATACAGAGAATCTAGTAATAAATTTTATATTCCTCATTATTATGGAGTTGAGAAATTTGGTAAACCTAAACAATATAAAATTACGGAAGGAAAAGATATAGATTTAGAATTTGCTGGAATATTACGAGATGGTCAAATTCCAGTTGTAGAAACTTATATAAATCATGTAAATAATGTTGGTTTTGGAGGAGGTTTACTAGAGCTCCCATGTGCTTTTGGTAAAACTTGTCTTGCTTTAAATATCATATCTCACCTTAAAAAGAAAACATTTATTATTGTTCATAAAGAATTCTTAATGAACCAATGGATAGAGAGAATCCAACAATTTTTACCAAAAGCTAGAGTCGGAAAAATCCAAGGTCCCATTATAGATATTGATGATAAAGATATAGTTATTGGTATGCTTCAAAGTTTATCAATGAAAGAATACCCTGCTTCCACTTTTGAAAGTTTTGGTCTTACAATTATAGACGAAGTTCATCACATTTCTAGTGAGGTATTTTCAAATTCTTTATTTAAATTAGTTACTAAATATATGCTTGGACTTTCTGCTACAATGAATCGTAAAGATGGAACCACAAAGGTTTTTAAAATGTTTCTTGGTGAAGTTATTTTTAAAGGGAAAAGGGATGAAGAGAGAGAAGTTGTTGTTCATGCTATTAAATATGAAGTTGATGATGATGAATTTAATGAAATTAAAACAGATTTTAGAGGTAATCCTGCTTATAGTTCAATGATATCAAAATTATGTGAATATAATAGACGAAGTGAGTTTATTTTAAAAATTATAACTGATATGCTTTCTGTAAATTCAAACCAACAAATTATGATTCTTGCTCAATATAAAAATATTCTTAAATATTTACATGACGCAATTGCTCATAGAAATATAGCAACAGTTGGATATTATATTGGCGGAATGAAAGAACAAGCTTTAAAGGCAACAGAAGGGAAAAAAATTGTCATAGCTACTTATGCTATGGCAGCAGAGGCTCTTGATATAAAAACTCTTACAACATTAATAATGGCAACACCAAAAACAGATATAGAACAAAGTGTTGGACGTATTCTTAGAGAGAAACATAGTAGTCCAATTGTAGTTGATATTGTTGATAGTCATGATTTATTTCAAAATCAATGGCGTAAAAGGAAAACATTTTATAAAAAAGAAAATTATAAAATAATTTATACAAATATTGCTAATTATACATCAGATACAAGTAAATGGTTAGTAGTATTCAATCCTACTTCAAGTGAATCAAAAAAATGTGTTAAAATAGTAGCAAAAAATGTTTCACTTAACAGTAATAGTTCAACTGATAAAAGTATTACAAATGACTCGGATGAAGAGGAATATGAAAAACCTAAAGATAAATATTTATCTGGTAAATGTTTTTTAACAATGAAAAAATAAAAATGTTTTATACCTCCTTTACACATTTTATTATAGTTATTTACATATTTACATATTTATTCCTTTTCTCATGTAAAGCGTCCATTTTTATTAATTTTTGATAAATAACTATTTTATATATAGTACCAAATTCAATACAAGAACATATTTAATATATATATATATATATATATATTATGAAATTTATATTTTTTTATTCGCCGTTATATAATTACTATAAAGATCATATTATTAATAATTTAAATGATATATTTGATATTGAACCTATATTAATAAATGATTTATCAAAAAATGAAAATGCTTGGCATACTTTTTGCGGAGGTGTAAGTATTAAAATAGAATTAATTATACAAAAAATTAAGGAAAATATGGGAGAAAATATAATTTTTTCAGATGCAACTATTTTTATTAATAAAAAAAACAAAAATGAAATAAGTGATTTTTTTAAGAATTATATAAATTATGATATATCATTTGCGTGTAATAGAGGTTATGGAGCAAATTACAATATCGGTATAATATTAATGAAATGTAATGAAAAATTATTAGAATTTTTTAATACAGTATTAATAGAATTAATTACAAATAAATCTTGGGATCAAAGTGTTGTAAATAATCTTATTGAAAAAACAGATTTATCAATAGGCTGTTTTGATAATACTAAAATTTGTTGTGGTGATAATTTTAACATTAAATATAAAGAATATTTTTTAATATATAAATCTTTTATACCACATACTAATAATTTAATTGTTAATTATAATGCAAGATTTAAAAAGTTTTTAGAAGCAGGTTTAATTAGTTTAGAAGAATATAATGAAGCAATAAATTATAATAATATTGATAAGTAATTATTTTATTCAACATTTTTAGGATTTAATACACCGACCGAAAAAATTATGTAAAAAATGATTCGTATATTGGTTTGTTCTAACTGTATGAGTTTCGAAAACATAAAAATCGTGTTTAGAATAAGAGACTTAAATTTCTGTAAATATTTTTGATATTATATATATATAAAATATGAAAAATGAGTTTCAAAATAATAATATTATTTTTTTAAATGATGATGAGATTGAAATACTTAAAAATCTTGCTTTAAAAAATAATTTTAATCCATCTAAAAATCCAGAATTATTTTGTCAAGAGTCAAAACAATTATCAAAATCACTTCTAGAAAGTATTAAAAATATATTGAATGATTTTTTAAAAAATGGAAATGAAAATGGTTTTTTATTAATTAAAAATTTTCCTATAAATGATAAAGAATTAGAAAAAACACCAAAATGTAACAAATTACATATAGGTGAAAATACTATTTTAGCTAAAGTTCAAAGTATCATAATGAATTATATTGGAGATATGATATCATATGAAGCTGAAGGTGATGGTTATTTATTTCAAGATGTCATTCCAGATATAAGAATGAAAAATATACAAACAAGTCTTGGTAGCAACACAGAATTAGAAGTTCATATAGAACAAGCATTTTCAAAATTAAGACCAGATATTTTAAGTCTAGGTTGTTTAAGAGGAGATGAAAATGCGTTTACATATATTTTACCTGTTGGAAAATTATTAGAAAACTTAAATAATGATGAAATAGAAATTCTTTATAAACCTTTATGGATGACAAGTGTTGATTTTTCATTTAAATTAAATGGTAATGACTTTATAGATGGTGATGTTAGAGGTCCATTTCCTATATTATCTGGTGAATTAACTGATCCATTTTTTTTATTTGATCAAGATCTTATGTTTGGTATTACAGAAGAATCACAAAAAATTTTAAAAAAAATAATTAATATTTATTATAATAACAGAATAAAACATAATTTACAACCAGGTGAAATTATTCTGATAGATAATAATCGTTCCATTCATGGTAGGTCATCTTTTTCCCCAAAATATGATGGTAATGACCGTTTTTTAATAAGATGTTTTTCAACATTTGATTATAAAAAAAGCAGCTACGCTCGTCCAAATGGTAGCAGAACTGTCTCTGCTATTTACAGTTAATTCATTTAGAGATTATTATCAATTTCCTCAAATGCTTTAATTGTTTTTTCTATATCCAAATCACTAATGTCACGATGAACTACTAAACGTATAAGCATAGGAGCCCATACTGATATACAAATACCTTTTTCTTTTAATATAGTATAAATAGTTTGTGAATTTAATTTTTTATCGTTTAAAACAATATCAGCAAAAATAATATTACTCTGTATATTTTCTTGAAGTTTTAAAAATGACAACTTTTTAATACCATCTGCTAATTTTAATGTTCTAATATGGTCAGTTATTAATATACCAGATTCAAAATCATCTAATGCTTTTAATCCTGCCGCACCTAAGATTCCCACTTGCCTCATCCCACCGCCTAGTGCTTTTCTAACTCTTCTTGCTTTTATAATAAAATCTTTAGAACCAATTAATAAAGAACCAATTGGAGCTCCTAAACCCTTAGATAAACATACCGATATAGATGAAACATAATTACCTATTTTTTGAGGTCGAATATTTAAAACAGATAAAGCATTCCAAATACGAGCACCATCTAAGTGAACTGGTATATTATGTAAATCAGCCAAAGATTTAAGATCTTTCATAAAAGTAATTGGTATCACCTTTCCTCCACATGCGTTATGAGTATTTTCAATACATATAAGTTTAGTAGCTGGTTCATGAATATCGTCATCACGAATTGCCAAACGTATTAAATTTAAATCCATTGTGCCATCAGGTAAATTAGGAACAGTTCTTGGAGACACACCGCCAAACTGTGCAGCACCGGCTTGTTCAAATAAAAACATATGACTATTATCACCAACAATAAATTCAGAACCTCTATTACACCAAATAAGAATAGCTGTTAAATTACTCATAGTCCCAGAAGGAAAAAATAAAGCCGATTCTTTTTGAAACATTTGTGCTACTCTATCTTCAAGAATTTTTATTGTAGGATCTTCACAAGAAACATCATCTCCTACAATAGCTGTTGACATTGCTTCACGCATTTCATTTGTAGGTTGTGTTACAGTATCACTATGTAAATCAATCATTATATTATTTTTTATTTTATCTTTATATAATTATAATAATTAATTATAATTACAACGAGAAAAGAAAAATAACAAAATAAATGAGTATGAAACTACATTATCTTTACAAAATAGCAAATCAGTAAATTATAATAATTTCAAATCTTATTTGATTGAGAAAGATAGGTTAAATAAACAAACAATAGAATTTTACAAAAAGGAAGTATGGAGAAAAATGAAATTTAGGCAATACTCGTATGGTAATAAATCCATAGATATATTTTTGAATAATATATAAAAAAATTTGGAGAAAATATTTTAATTTGTTATGGAAATTGATACATAAAAGATATGATACAATTACTATCAATGAATGTAATACAAGTAAGAAATGCTGTGATTGTTTCCAAGATTTGAAACATTACAGAAACAAGGAAAATAAAGAAGAATTTCGTCTTTTAGTGTGTTCTAACTGCGTGAGTTGCGAAAATAAAAAAATCGTATTTAGAACACGAGACGCTAATTCTTCAATAAATATAATGAATTTTGGAAAATGTTGGATATACAAACAACAAAGACCAAATGAGTTTTGTATTTCGTCTTTCACCATTTCAAATAAAAATGAAGAAATGGAAAAAGTAAGACCATCAGTTGATTTTACAGAAGGTAATGCTTCCAGCCACCGAAATTTAAAGTGAGTTTGTCTCATTTTTCTTTTCGGTAGGTGTAATTATAATTATGTCAAAATATTTTAATGTCCTTTACTAGGAAAACCCATATTGGTATAATGGTTATAGTTGTCTACACACTGTCCTACACATGGTAATACAGTAACAGGTGGTGGATTTGCTAGTGCTAATTCACTTGAAGGAATATTAATACCTGCTACTTGATAAGTTTGTGTCAATGGTAAGTTATTCTGGTATTGTGAATAACCTCCACGTTGACTACCACGTCTATGATGACGTCTTGTTCTTCTTCCTCCAGATAATGTCAAACTTCTTACAAGTTTTTTAGAAGACATTCTAGTTCTAAGTTTTTTTTTTAAGTTTTTCATCTTTCTACTTCCTGCTTTCATTCTCTTATATTGTTTAGTAATATTTTTTATTTTTCTTTTTAGTTTTTTTGCGCCACCTTTAAACATACAAATACCTGGAACAATTCCTGCCGCAGCATCAATATTATTTTTTGCTCCTGCTAAACCTGGAAGTCCAGGGATTTCATTACTACTAAAACTACCTGAATAATTTGAACTTGTTCCATTTACATAAGGACTAGTATTATAAGGATTTATATTGCCATATCCTAGATTAGATGCTCCTGAACCAGCTGACATATATATATATATATATATAATGTAAATATTTTATCAATATATATATAATTTATATTATACCGACTAAAATAAAAATGAAACAAACCAGTTTTTTATTTTTTTTTTATTTATTTCTTTTTGTTTTGCTCATATATTTTATAAATATTTTTTAATTCAAATTTTTTAATTATTTCTAAATTTTGATTTGCTAATTTAACTGGTGTCCATTTTTTAAATTTATGATTAAATTGACAAACCATTTTATAAGATTTATCTAAATGGACAAATTTTGATAAACTTTCACTTTCAAACTCTTCTTCATCGTCACTTTCTTCTAACGCATCTAAATTATTATTTTCCTTTATAATTCTAAATAATTTATTCATTATTACACTTGTATTAAAATCAGGAATATGAGCAATAGAATGTTGTTCTTCTTTATAATTCTCATCTAAACAATATAAATAATATATATCATTCTGTATATCCGGTTTTATTAAGAATATAACTTCTCTCTTTACTGGTTGTCTAATACCTAAATTTTCTATAGATTTTTCAATAGATTTTTCAATAGATTTTTCAATAGATTTTTCAATAGATTTTTCTTGTATTTGTGGTTGAATAAATTTATTTAAAACTACTAGTTTCTTTTTATTAATATAATTATCATAAGTAATAAATAAATAATTATTAGTTCTGTTATATAATCTATATTGGATTGAATTTATTTTATATTTTATATTTTTTATATTTTGTTCTAATTCATCATTTGTTCTACATATTATAGGTAATCCAAAAACAATAAAAGAATTATTATATGAAATCTGTTTCAAATCATTTTTTAACAAATTGGTAATTTTTGTCATTTTAAAACTCCAATTCTCTCTTTCTATAAATTCACCTTTATAAATAAATATATCTTCAATGCTAAAAAAATTATTATTTAAATGATATAATAATGTTCCATAAAATATAGTTCCATATGAAATTTCATTTGTAAAACAAGCATTTATAGATTTTATATCAACTATAGTTTTATCTTCTCCTAATTCAATGATTAAACAACTAGGTTTATCATTTACATAAGTAAACCAAGCAAAACATTTTTTTCCTTCAGGTATTACAAAAATCATGTCAGTATTATAAACTTTTTTATGCGTTATATTTTCATAAGAAAGTTTTATGTTAGGAAAGATGCTTATTAATGTTTGTTTATCTATATGATTTAGCATAATGTATATTTATTAATATATATTAAATCTTTATATTATTTATTTTCATTATAAAGAGAATAAGAATTTTCATTTGACATTAAATCTAATGAAGATATATTTGTTTCAGGTTCAATTGAATTATGTAATTGTTTTTTTAAAAAATTTTTTAACTCATTTTTCATAGTAGGTTCCTCTGTTTTTGGTAATAAATCAATTAATGTATATTCTGGTTCTTGATAAGTATTTAAAATATCAGTAGAATTATAACTATTCGAACTATTTTTAATAATATTATACATACTTTCATATTTTTGATTTGATGTATTTACTAAATCTTTAATTTTTGGAACTGTTAGTGTAGATTTAAAAAAATTTATTAAATGATGAACTAAAATTATTAAAATAATTGAAATAACAGTAGTTTGAATAACCCAATATAGCATATAATATTATGATATTAGTTTAAGCAAGATAAAAACACATTTAATTCATTTTTAACTAAAGTATCATTTATATCAGTTTCATTAGGCAATTCAAAATAAATATCATTTGGTGAAATACCATATTCATTACTAATTCTTTTATGTAAAATTTTATCATCTAAAACTTCTCCTTCTATAATTAATTTTATTTTTGAATTTTTATTTAATTCAAAAATACATTTTTTTATTTTTCTAGATATGTGTTCTGGATTTATTTGTGTAACTATTTCTTTATCATAATATGAGTTATCTACTAATAGAGTAAATTCTTTATTATATTTTTCTAATATTTTTATATCATTATCGTAGGGTATTAGTTTTGAAGTTATTTTATTATTAATTTCATATATACCATCAATAGAATATATATGAATATATATATATGATTTTATATAATAACTATTCAATGATATTAACAAATTAGGTAGCACATCTAAATTTAAATGATTAATATAAATTTTCATTATAATAATAAATATATAAAACTATTTAAACCTATTCAATTTAGTATTAATAATGTCTCAACCATTAAATATTGTTATAGTTGAAAAGAATGGGTCATTAAAATCATTAGCTATTAAAGAGTTTAAGTTAGAAGATTTATTTAAAAAATGTGGTTTTAAAAAAGCTGAAGACTTTATTAAACAAGTTGAATGGAATATAAAATATGATTCCAAAAAATATTTTATTGAAGTATTCGCAAAAACTGATGGTCGTCCTAATTCAGAAAATAAATATGATTTTCCACCACCAATTGATAATATCTTATTTTACGGTAATTGCGCTATTATTGCATATTTAAAAAAGGATGACGGAACAAAATATTATATTGATTTAAGTTTACAATTATGGAATAAAATTTATGAAAAATTATTTGGTGGGTTTGAAGATTTATCTAATACTGCTATTGAAGATGAAAATGAAGAAGACGAACTTGCTAATATTCCTAAAGAAAAAAAAACAAAACAAGGATATTTAAAAGATGGGTTTGTTGTAGATAGTAGTGATGGTGATGAAGAACAAAATGATTCTATCACAGAAAGTTCTAGTGAAGATGAAGATGCTGAAGATGAAAGTGAAGAACACGATTCTGAAATTATAATTCAAGATATTGGTTCCGAATTAAGTGAAGAATCTTATGATTATGATTCTGATGGAAAATAAATATTTTACAATTTTTAAATAAAATTGATATTGATTTAAATATATTTTAAATATGTAAATCAATAATATGTCTCTTCGTAAAATCGATAACCCTGATTTATTTCGTTGTAATATTAGAGAAAAATTAAAAAATATTTTAAATGATGAAAAAATAATTTCTAATATGGAAAAAGGAATTTTTAATTATTCATTAAAAGAAGCCGAACGTCATAAAATTGTAAAAAAATGGGATAATAAATATTTCGTCCAAATATATGTTGATAGACTACGTAGTATCGTTTTAAATTTAAAAGGAGAACTTTTACAACAAATTAAGGATGGAATAATTCAACCACATATTGTTGCTTTTATGACTCACCAAGAACTAGCGCCTGAAAAATGGGATAAACTTATTGAAGCTAAGAGCAAAAGAGATAAGAATAAATTTGAAACTAATATTGCTGCCGCTACTGATACATTTACTTGTCGCAAGTGTAAAGGGAAAAACTGTACTTACTACGTCCAGCAGACTCGTAGTTCGGATGAACCAAGTACAATTTTCGTACAGTGTTCAGACTGTGGAAATAGATTTAAAACATCTTAATATAAAATTCTACAAATTATATTCAAAATTATCATAAAATAGATAAGAAATTTCTAATAGGTCTTTATTTTCCTCATTATCTATGCGGTTTATCTGATTATAAATTTCTTTTTCTAAATATTCCATTCTACGCTTCATATATGGATTTTTCTTTGTGTCTAAACTATTTGTAAATTGGTCAGGGTTAAAGCGTATAAAAACAAATTTACCTCCATGAAGCATAAATAAGTCATCATATCTAATTTCTTCGTCTTTTTCTTTATATCTTTTATGTTGGTTTTCATCTACTTCTATACATAACAAAGTATTACCAATTAATTTACGAAAATCAATTCTTCTACGATGCGAACAATTACAATTTCCAGTCCATAATGGAATATCGTGTATAAATCCTTCAAATGTATCTTTTACACCTTTTAACATTTCAAACGCCGATTTTTACGGCATAAAAAATAATAAAAATTGTAAAATCAATAGTAGGAATTTCACCTACGATGGTCTTACTTTTTCTTCTTCTGTTTTTTCCCTTTGGGAGTTTGAAATGAGAAAAGGTGTAATTGTTGGGTCATCTTCAAAAACATCATTACCTAATATTGCGTTATTTATTGCGTTGTACATATCTGGTGTAGGTCGTGTGACTGTATCGCTTCGTAAATCAATTTTAATCATATATTTTATAAATTAACTAAATCTTCAAGGGTGTAAATTAATAAATTTGTTATTATAATAGAAAATAATTACTTTATTTTATAGAAATATTATATATATTATATAACTGAAAAATAATATTAACATATATGGAGTATAAATAGTTATGTTTTTTATTATTCTATTATAAATAAAAGCAATTGGTTCATTTATTATTAATTTATCATCATTTTCTTTATTATATTTATAAATATAATCGTTTAAAATTTCATTTGGAAATTCTGGTGATATTTTTCTAATAAAAATAGCATACTTATTTTTAGATAATTCATAATTAATAATTTTTAAATCTTTTTCATTTGCTTCCTTAAAAATATGTGGACTTGTAGATGTAGCCATTCTAGACCAGTCTGTAATATGTGTTACACTGCTTATGACATGACTTTTAACATCTAATTGTTTATAACAAAATAATATTATAGCAAATAAACTTTCATTTGCTAATCCACCTTCACAAATAATTTTTGTAATTTCTTTTTCTTTATTTACAAAAGTTAATATTTGACAAACATGTTCTCTCTTCATAACAAACCATGGATCATTACCAAGATGAAGTTCATTTGGTAGTTTTTTTAAGTTGGCACGTTTATGAAAATCAATATTCCACCACGCTGGTTTCCAGTTCATAATAGTTTTATTATAATAGTTATAAAACAAATACCTGAACTTTTTTGGTGAAATAATAGGACAACAAGAATCTGTTAACATACAGAACCATTTGTTATCAATATCTTGTGTCAACGCAAATCTCATAATTGATATGTATGCTGGAATTACATGAAAATAAGATGTTTCAAATATATAAGTAGGTGGTATAGTATGTTCTCTTATCCATTGTGAAGATATTTTTTTTAAATCTTTATAATAAAAATATACATTTATAATGTCTTTATTTGGTTCAATCCATTCTTTCCAAATTTCCTCCTTATTTAAATTATGTTCATAATTTATTATAAAACATAATGCTATCTTCATAAATAATTTACATAACAATTTAATATTTAATATTTAATATTTTATTATTTATTATTTAATATTTTATTATTTATTATTTATTATTTATTATTTATTATTTAATAATAAAAATGAAATTATATTTTAACTATAATATAAATTATAGTTAAAAATGAAGTCAGAAATTATATTTATTCAAGCGATTAAGAGAGAAATTTCATTCTATATTGGAAAAAATCAAAATGAAAATTTTGAAGTAATTGATAACGGATCTCAAGATGATTTATGGTTTCACGCAAAAGATGTGTCGTCGTGTCACGTTGTATGTGAAATACCTGATGATATAAATAAAAAAGAATTAAAATATATTATTAAAGTTGGAGCATTATTATGTAAAAATAATACAAATAAACTTAAAAATATATCCAATGTTGACATTATTTATACAGAAATTAAAAATATAACAAAAACATCTATTCCAGGTTGTGTAACAACACAAAACACGAAAACAATTACATGTTGAATAAAATGTAAATTTATTTTAGTCCTTTTCAATTAAGACTTGTTTAGAAATATTTCTTATTATTTTTTCTTCTTTTTCTAAGTCATTATTACCTGAACCTCCCATTGATTCAACAATAATTTTGTTATATTGATCTGAAAATTTTGAAGATGATTTTAAACAATCTGGGTGTTCTTCTTTAAAATTTGAAATTAATCTTTGTGTTTTACAAGCTACTCTATGTATTGCTTTTTTAATTTTCTTTTTTTGTTCATCTTCTTTTTCCCATTTATTTTCATCTTTTACATATAATACGTCTCTCTTTTTATCAGCGCAATGAATAGGTCTTTGAGTAATATCTAGAGCATTTAGATTTGAAGTTATAATATTAGAAATTCCTTCTACATAACCTAGTTTGCCCACATTTTCTAAATCAGTTAATTGTAACTTTATTGAATCAATAAAATCCATAATATTCATGGCATCTTTACAAGTTTCATTTAAAAAGAATTGTAGATTAAATGTTTTGTTATTTGAATTACTATATGTAGTATTATTGAATGAATTATTATTTTGCGAATTATTAATATTTTTACAAACATCTATTATCATATGTTTAAGTTCAGTATTTTCTTTCATTAAGTATTTAACTAATTTATCATTATTATTAGATTCTACATTATTATTAAATATTTGATTTATATTATTTTCACTCTTGTTTTTACAAATATTTTTATGACGATACATGCTTGACGAATGTAAAAATTTTTTTTCACAAAAAGGACATGTGGCATTTTTTTGCTCCTTTTGTGTAGCATTTATATAGCATTTTGTAGCATTTGAGTGTTTTGATGTCAATAAATGTTTTATATAATTACTTTTTTTAGAGCATTTAATATCACAATATTTACATTCAAATTTTTCGGCATTTTTTTGCTCCAAATATATAGCATTGTGTAGCATATATATGCTACATAAAAAAATGCCTAAATACTTTTTTAATGAAAATATAAAAATTTTATGGTAACAAATTGAAAAAAAAATTTTTGGTCTCCACATGCTAAAAATAGTTTTTGCAGCGAAAATTAATTTTTTAGCCATAAAATATCCAAGGTTTTGAAAAATGGACAAAAAAAATGTCCAATTTTCAAAATTCAAAAAACTTTCCCACACTTTTTTTTACACTTTTATATAATAAATTGAAATTTTAACTTAAAGAAACCAAAATATATATAAATTTTTATACTTAAAGAAACCAAAATATATATAATTTTTCATACTTAAAGAAACATATTACTCTTTTTCAATTATGATATTCTTTGATATATTTCTTATTATTTTTTCTTCTTTTTCTTTATCATTATCACCTGAACCACCCATCGATTCAACAATAATTTTATTATATTGATCTGAGAATTTTGAAGATGCTTTCAAACAATCAGGATGCTCTTCTTTAAATTTTTCTATTAACTTTTGATTTTTACAAGCTACTCTATGTATTGCTTTTTTAATTTTTCTCTTTTCTTCATCTTCTTTTTCCCATTTATCTTGATCTTTTATATATATTACTTCTCTTTTTTTGTCAGCACAATGTATTGGTCTTTGAGTTATATCTAACGCTTTTAGGTTTGTTGTTATAATATTTGAAATACCTTCTACATATCCTAATTTACCAACATTTTCTAAATCTGTTAACTGAAGCTTTATCGAATCAACAAAGTCCATAATATTCATCGCATCTTTACAAGTTTCATTTAAAAAGAATTGTAGATTAAATGTTTTGTTATTTGAATTACTATATGTAGTATTATTGAATGAATTATTATTTTGTGAAGTAGCATTAATGTTTTTACAAACATCTATTATCATATTTTTAAGTTCAGTATTTTCTTTCACTAAATATTGAACTAATTTATCATTATTACATTGTTCATTATTATGGTTAAAATTACAAATTTTTCTATGAACAAATAAACTTTGACGATGTTTATATTTTTTCCCACATTCACACCTATATTTTTCTTTGGTTATAATTTGAGAATTTGTGTCAACAATTGTCAACATTTTGTCAATATTTTGATGTTTAGCTGTAGAAATATGTTTAAGAAAATCTGTTTTTTTAGATGTTTTATAATTACAATCTTTACATATAAATATTTTTTGAGATTTTTGAGATTTTTGCGTCAACATTTGTCAATATAAATATGTTGACATAAAAATCTCCGTAATTTTTTTAAATGAAAAAAAATTTATTTTATGGTAACAAAAATATAATTTTTTTTTTGGTCTCCACATGCTAAAAATAGTTTTTGCAGCGAAAAATTATTTTTTTGCCATAAAATATCCAAGGTTTTGAAAAATGGACAAAAAAAATGTCCAATTTTCAAAATTCAAAAAACTTTCCCACACTTTTTTTACACTTTTATATAATAAATTGAAATTTTAACTTAAAGAAACACAATATATATTATTTTTATACTTAAAGAAATTTGTATTTATTTTATATAATTTACTAAATATTATTTATCTAAAATGTTATCATTTCAAGGTCTTTCAAATTCCAATATTCACAAGCACCTCCAGGTATTGGTCTCCTAATAATAAATGGAATTTTCTTCTCCTTTAATTCAAGTTCAGCAATAATATAACTATCAACAATATTTTCAGGAATTTTTACAAGAGGTTTCGCACCTCCTTCAATTTGCTTAGCTCTTTGTCCAAGAATTCTAGCCTTTTCATATTTAGTTAAATATGGAATTGTTTTATGAAGTGGATCAATAATAATATTATCACTATTTCTAACTACAATAGACAACTTTGTTATTTCATCATAATTGTGACTTAAACACTCTGGATGGAATTCATTAATATAGTTTTTCATTAAATCATTGTCGAATTTTTGTAAATAATTTTCATCTTCATCTTCATCTTCATCTTCTTCTTGAACTATTAATTGGGTTTTTTTTATTTTTTGTGTAGATTTAATAAGTTTTTGTGAGACATCTTTTTTAATTGGTTCACCGTCTTCATCGATTTCAATATCACTATCGTCACTATCATGATCACTATCATCATTTTCTTGTTCATAATCATCACCACCAAGTTGAATTTCATCATCTTCATCTTCATCTTCATCAGCAACAACATCATCTGGTTCAGAATCATCAATATCAATATAACTTTTAATATTAATACTTGGTTTTAATAATGGTTTTAATAATGGTTTTTTATTTGAAGAGTTTATAATGTCATTTTCCGATATTTCACTTTCAGAATCATCGTTTTCAGAATAGTATTCGTCGTCACTCATTATTAATATATTAACTAAAGATAGTTTTAATATATTAATTCAATTTTCTTTAAAAATAAAAATAAAAATAAAAATAAAAAAATTTATAATGTTAATTTATCAATAATATAAATTTATTTTAATTCATTTGTTTTCCATACAGTATCACATTCAGAACATAGATAAACATATTTCATATTTGAGTCATCATACCGAATATATATAATTTCTCTAGGTTTTCCTTCAGTATTTGTAGGACAATCTGTATTAGGACACAAAACATTACTTATTCTAGGTAAACTAGGATCAAGTTTTGTATATTTGTTAATAATATGACTAAATGATTGTTCTGTTTTTTTAATTTGAGTTTTAGATACACAAACATTTTCAATAGCAAGCAATTTATCTTCATTTCCGCATTTACGACAATAATAAATAAGCTTATTAGGATCGTCACTATTAATGCGAATATAATACATATTTGAACAGTTAGAACAGAAGTGCATGTTTGATATATAATATACAATTAAATTATTTATTTATTTCAATTTTCTTTTATATTATTAAATATTTAATCTATATATTTTTCTTTTAATTTTTGTTTTACATAATTCTCTTTTTTACGAACATATTCTTCAGAACAACACATTAATTTTGAAATTCGTTTATTTGATTGTTGTTTATTAAATAAAAAATCATATTTTACATCAAAAATGCGTTTTGAAAAAATATCCATTTTATCTATATCTTTCCAAATAGAAGATAAAATTTCCAAATTACTATATTTATTTATAATATCATTATTATAATTATAAATTTCAAATTTTCTTAAATTATTAAACTTATATTCATCGTCATATAATGATGTTTTTAGTAGTTTTTTGTAAGTTATTTTTTCTATATCAGTTAAATTAGATTTACTAGTTTGACGATAATTTCTAGAAAGTATACTTAATGAATATGTATCGGACACTAAATTATACAGTTCTGACCGTATATAAATTTCACTAAATTTTGTAAAAGGTGATGAACCATTAAATTTTATTGCTGCTTTATATAAACCAATTCTACTAGCAAAAATCATTTCGTTTGTCTGGATATTTTTACATTTAAATCTATGTAATTTTTTAAAATCAACTGCTTTTTTAATGGCATATTTTTCAAAATATTTATAAAATATCAAATTAATCTTATTTTTATCATTTGTTTTTATAAATGGTGAATTTTTAAATTTTATTAATTGATTATATTGATTTCTAGATAATATTAAATGGTTTATTGTATATGTATTAGTAATAATAATTAATAATACAACATAATTCATTATAATATATAACATATTATAATATAAATTATGTAAAAACCTTTAAGATTGTTTAATAAATATAATAAATATTTGTTGAATTCATCTTCTAACGATTTACATATTTTCTAATAAATGTTTAGATTCATTCAATTTTTCAATTATTTTGTTATAATTAATATCTATATTCATAGTGTAAAATCTTGTTCTAACAATTGAACTAGTCATGTTATATTCAGAATTTTTTATATTTGAAATTTCAATTAATTTATCAAAATTTTTTAGAAAATTTTCTTTGACAAATGGATAAAAATTTTCAAAAAAAGGCAAAAAAATATCAGGTTTCTTTTGAATAATACCACAAATAGCAATGTCAAAATTAGAGTATTGAATAATTTCTTGATATGGTGTAACATCTGGATTTTTTATATCAACACCTGGTTCATTTAATAAAGGTTGATTACATAGAAGAGTACATAATGTTAAGAGAACGGTAGAAATGCTTTGACAAGACGTCCATTGATCTCCTCTCCATGTATTCAAAAGAGAAATACAAACTTTACCACAAGTATATAAATTTGGATTAAATCTAACATTATTACCATTTGTCATATATTTAACTTTTGGTGGACTATGTGGAAAATCGTGTGGATAATTAAATTCAAAAAAATAGTTACCACCAAAATATGGTGTATCATTAGGTCCAATAATTAATGCGTATCCTTTCATTATGTCAGCATCATCGTGTATATAATATATACCATTTTCAGTAAGTGGATTTTTTAAAATATTCTTAACATCTTTCAACAATCTAGAAATAGTTTCTTTTGGTATAAAAATTGACATTTACTAGATTGATTATCGTTTAGTTTTTAAATCTATTAAAAATATAATAATATAAATATAGATTTAATATATTACTATAAATATTTAATATAAATTTTTTTAAAAAAATGAAATAGAAAAATGTTGATATATTATATCAACAAATGATAAAAACAATGAATACAACATCACAATATAAAGATTTAAACGAATTCTTAGCAAAGCACAGTGCTAAGAATGTTGAAGGAAAAAAGATAGGTGAAACAACAAATATAACACATACAAGAATTGGTGATAAAGAACTAAATATATATGGTGGTTCTTATATAATACCAAATGATGTTATTTCAACGTTTTATGACTTATATTATGATAGTATATTTATAAAGAATCGTAAAGAATACTTAACTGAAAAACAATTAGGAGCAAATGGACCTATGGCAGTTGATTTTGATTTTAGATATAGTTCTGATATAAATACTAGACAACATTCAAGATCACATATTAGTGATATGGTATGTGAATATGCAGAAATATTAAAGGATTGTTATTTAATAGAACCAAATAAACATTTTGATATCTTTGTTTTTGAAAAACCAAATGTAAATAAGTTAACAGATCAAACACTTACAAAGGATGGTATTCACATGATAATAGGAATGCAAATAGATCATACAATGCAATTATTAATTCGTGAAAAAATGATAGAAAAATTAAATGAAATTTGGGATGGATTACCTTTGATTAATTCATGGGATTCTGTGTTAGATGAAGGTATTAGTAAAGGAACTACTAATTGGCAATTATTTGGTTCAAGAAAACCAGGTAATGAAGCATATGAATTAACACATCATTATTTATTAACGATTGATGGTGCTGATGGTGAATTTCAAATGGACGAAAAAGATGTCAAAGAGTTTGATTTAAAAAAAAATTTTTATAAATTATCAGTTCAAAATGATAAAAACCCAATGTTTGAAATAAATCCAAAAATTATAGATGAATATAATAAGCGTTTAGAAAATAAAATTAACAAGACTACAAATAAGAAAGCTTCAAGTAAAATTAAAATGAATTTAATTATGGATGATGATGATGATCCTGATGAAAAATCTATTTCAATTAATGATATAAATAATAAAGAAACATTGGAAAAGGCTATTAATATAATGTTAGCTCATTTAAAAACAAATGAATATGAAATAGCTGAAACACATTATTTTACTCAAGCTTTACCTGAAAAATATTATAATCCAGGGTCACATTTGTTAAATAGACAAGTAGCTTTTGCTTTAAAACATACAGATGAGAGATTATTTTTATCATGGGTTCAATTAAGAAGTAAATCAATTGATTTTGATTATAATAGTATTTTAGAATTATATGGTAATTGGAAAAAATTTCACAAAACAAATCAAGATGGAACTAAAGTAACTCGTAAATCAATTATGTATTGGGTAAGAAAAGATAATTTTGAAGAATATGAAAAAATTAAACAAAATACTATTGATTATTATATTGAAAAAGCATTAGAAACTGGAACAGAATATGATATTGCTTTAGTTTTAAAGCAAATGTATAAGGATAAATACGTTTGTGTTAGTTATGAAAAAAGAGGTATTTGGTATCAATTTAGAAATCATAGATGGATATCAGATAGGGGCTTAAGTCTTAGATCAAAGATATCAGAGGAATTATATTCCTTACTATCGGCAAAAAGTGATCATTTGGGAAAACAAATTCAAGAATACCAAGAAGATGATGAAAGAAGGATATTTATTCAAAAAAAAATAAAACTTATTGGGGAAGTTAATATAAAATTAAAGAAGACAAATGATAAGGATCATATTATGCGTGAAGCTGCTGAAATCTTTTATGATGGTGAATTTATAAAAAATATGGATACAAATAAATATTTAATGTGTTTTAATAACGGTGTTGTTGATTTTGTAAATAAAGTTTTTAGAGAAGGTTATCCTGAAGATTATATTACAAAGACAACTAAAATTAATTATATTCATTATGATGAAAATTATGAAAATGATGAAGAATTTAAAAGAACTGTTAATGAAATTGAAGTATTTATGAATAAATTATTCCCAATTCCTGATTTAAATAGATATATGCGTGATCATTTAGCATCTTGTTTAATTGGAACAAATAAAAACCAAACATTTAACGTATATCATGGAAGTGGTAGTAATGGTAAATCTATTATTGCTGATTTAATGTCCGTAACATTAGGTGAATATAAAGGCACAGTACCAATTACACTAGTTACTGATGTAAGAGGTAAAATTGGTGGTACTTCTGATGAAGTTCTTAAATTAAAGGGTGTAAGATATGCTGTTATGCAAGAACCATCAAAAGGTGTTAAATTGAATGAAGGTATTATGAAAGAACTTACAGGAGGGGACCCAATTCAAGCAAGAGGCTTATATTCTGAATCAGAAATATTTGAGCCACAATTTAGTTTAGTAGTTTGTACTAATAATTTGTTTGATATTGAAAGTAATGATGATGGAACGTGGAGAAGAATTAGAAAATGTGATTTCTTATCTAAGTTTATTGATGAAGGTGAAACACATACTGATGATACTTTATATATTTATTTAAAAGATAAGAGTTTAAAAGATAAATTACCTTTATTAGCACCAGTTTTTGCAAGTATGTTGGTTAAACGAGCTTTTGAAACAAATGGTATAGTTGAAGATTGTGAAACAGTATTAAAGGCATCCAATAAATATAGAAATGGACAAGATCATATTTCTGCATTTATAAGTGAGAAAATTATTAAAACTGATAGTTCTAAAGATAAAATTGGTAAAAGAGGGTTACAAGAAGGATTTAAGTTATGGTTTGAAATAACTCAAGGTTCTAGAAAGCAACCAAAAGGTTCTGAAATATTTGATTATATGAATAAAAAATTTGGAGAATGTAAAACTACAGGATGGCATTATGTAAAATTTGTAGAACCAGATGATGAAGAAAGTGATATATTAGGAGAATTATAAAAATATATATATAATAAATTATTATAAATATTTTTTTATTTGTAAACGTTTTTAGGTAATAATTCATAACCCTTATAAATTAAATATATGCTTAAGCTTAAAATATACGATGATACAAATGGAAGTAAAAAAAATCCTATTATTGAAATAATTTTAACTAAAAAGCTAGTATTAGAAGGATACATAAAAGTGAACGCAACAAAACATATAAAGCAAATAATGTAAATAACATATAGAAAATAAAAGTAGTAAAATTTTAATCCATCTATTTTTTGATCTTCATAAAACGTTTTTCTCTCATTTGTTAGAACATCGTTTGTTTCATTTTTTAAATCTTTTATCAATTGAATATTTTCTTTTTTATATTTAAAATATAATTCAATAATATTTTTATAATTTAATAATAATCCTTGGTATGTATTTAATTTTGTTATAAATTTTCCAGTTTCTTCTTCAAAAATTTCAGTAAATTTATCAGCAATAGTTTGAGCTTTTTCTTGTAATTGATTATCGAGTAAATCATTATAAGCACTTTCACCTTGAGTAAACGTAACATAGTTTTTTTGTGCTACTTGAAGTTGAACAGGAGCAGACGCTAAATTTGATTGAGATTTTAAATAAATTTGCTTAAGTTCATCAATTTGTTTTTGTTTTTTACATTCGGAATCACACATTATAGCATCAGTAGCTTGACTAATTAATGTATTAAATTTATTCATATCTATTGGTTTACTCATTACTATATTATACAATTATAAGAATTTAAATACAAAAAATTAATTTATTTTTAACTATTTATAAAACTTTTAGATTGTGAATGTTGAATATTACCAATATTTACATCATCTTTATATTTACCTGGTTGTTTTTTTATTAATATGTCATTAACCATTGATTCTGTTATAAATGATTCTGTTGTAGAAGTTGTCGTAGAAGTTGTTGTAGAAGGTGTTGTAGAGTTGTTAGCTTTTAATACGCAAAGGTTTAAATCAACATCATAATATTGATCTTCAGAACAACAATTTTCACCAACACAACTTCCAACTATCTTTAAAGTTTTCCAAGGATCAGAGGAAGAAGAACTGTCAGTTGTTGTATTATCTGGAGCTGTTTCAGGGTTAAATGGAAAATTATATTCTTGATAATTCATGTTATCACGCATTATCATTGATGAAAAACGTCTCCAAAAAAAGAATCCACCAATAATTGATATAATAACAATTAAAATATTGAAAATTGTAGTAGGTAATATACCTTTATTATTTAAAAATGCTAAAACAATTACAGGAACTAAAATAAAAATAACAATTTTCATTAGTTGAGAATGTTCAGCATATTTATCACCATAATAATCATTAATTTCAACTAGACGTATTTTGTTCATTTTTTCAGTTTCTAAGCGTTCTAAACGTTTTTTAGACCTATTTAGTTCATTTTCTACAATACTAACAGCAGCCGTTTGTTCATTTAATGTTCCAACAGATGATTTTAGTGCTGTATTAAAAAAATCATTAATACCACTTAATGTTTGATATAAATTAATACGCATATTAGTAAGCTGATTCATTTTTTCAATTATTTGTTGTTGTTGTTGTGGTGTTAAATTAGTATTTGTTTCTAAATTATTAAACAAACTTTGTTCCGTTTGTTGTAATGATTGAATATCATTAAGTATTTGCTCATTATTTTGTGAAATATTTGGTAATTCAGACATATTATATAAATTATAAGAAGATAATTAAATAATAGAATATTTTTTATTTATTGTTTATTGTTTTTTACGATATTCATTGTTACTAATACGGTTCCAACAGCTAAAATACTCCAAAATAAATAATCATAATTTTTTTGTAATACTGTGATATCACTATCTTTTAATATATTTTCAATATTTGTATTAAAATTTTTAATATTATTATTTGTTTTAAAAAAATCTTTTAAATAATCTCCTAATCCTTCAAAATTTTTGGTAGCTTGACTATTTAATGAATTTGAGCCAGTATCAAATTTACCAGTATAATCATTTATTTTACTTGTTAAAGAGTTTAATCTATCTTGTAGTACTGTTAATTGTTTTTCCTGAATACTTGTTGCGTTTGATAATCCATATGATTTACCTATTTCACCTTCATTATTATAATTATCATATTTTATTGAATCAATATTAATAACAGTTCCTGGAACACCAACCGGAAGTTTTAAAGGTTTTTTATTTCTAGTGTATAAATTTACATTTGTATTTATTTGTCTCTCTCCATTTGGAAACATACTTGAAGTTTTTGGATTACAAACTTTATTCAAATCAGAAAAAGTAAAACCAGCACATTGTTCATTCGAATTACACGAAGCTTGACATTGTTCAATAGTTGAATTTCCATAAGCAGCATCTGTAATGTCATTTCCAACACTATCGTAACCATTATAAACAGTGTAAATGTCAGAATACATAACATTATCAGTTGGATATGTATGTATTCCTGAATTTTGATCTACATAAGCTAATTTTCCAACAGAATCTTTATTACCCATTCGTATTATTTCATAAAGGGCATTAGTATCTTGATCACCAATCATTCTATTTTCAAACTTTTGAGAAACATTACATTTTGAAGTTGAAGAACTTGTATACAAAACTAAATTACCATCACTTTGCATAATAAGATATATACTACCATCATTTGAACCAATAAATTCACCTGGTGCTAACGTAGAATCAGATACCATAAAATTTTTCCCATATTTTCCCTTTTCAGCTGTAAAATTAGGATTAGGTGTTAGTTGTTTACCATTTGTTTCTGAAGACCATATAATACTTTGATTATCACTTGGACTAGTTCCTCTATAAATACACATATTACCATCATCTTGAAGTATTAAAAAACTATAAAGTGTTTCACTTGTAGAATATAAATTACCAGCACCACTACCACCACTAGTTTGAGTTTTACAATTTTTAGAAACACCTTTTTGTTGTGCTGTTTCTAAATCTTTAAACCCTAAGCAACGTTTTGGATTATCACCTTTTATAGCACCTTGAACAGCAAAATATTGATACCCATTGTTTGTTGCTAAATCTTGACAATCATTAAAAGCTGTTGAGTAAGTTTTTAAATTATTAATTACATAATTTTCCGCAAATGAAGAAGGCATTTTGTAACATCCAATATAAGACCCTTGATCTGATTTTGCGGTATCTGGAATAGGTGTTGAAAATACACTACTACCTAAACTATTATTAACAGATAAAGTTCCATCACCGTTTAAAATCGCAATAGAACCTTGTATATCACCTATTGTATTCGACATCCATAAGGATGAGTTTGTATATTTAAAAGCAAGACCATATATTTGTGACGTAGCCAAATCATTACTAATCATACAATTACCAATATCATTATCATCAATACTTTGAATTCCAAAATATCTATTACCAGATTCTATAGCATATGTTTGACATTGTTCAAAATTCATTTGTCCAGCATTTGTCATAGCTGTTTGTGAGTTTGATACATAATTTGAACTTGTATAAAGATTCCACTGAGCAATTTGAACACAATAACGGTTACCAGATTTATTATTTGAACTGCCACAAATTATTGTTATAAAAATATAGCCTTGATAAGGTGTTGGATTAGAAATAGTATATGTTTTCATTTCACCTTCAAGAAATTCTTGGTTATCTCTCTGGTCAACTAAATACCACGTCCCATCTTTATATCCTAATATTAGCCAACTATTTGGAGTTCTTCCGGATGGATTACCACATTCACCACAATTGCTTCTTCCTTGTAGTTCATATTTAGTTATTGGAATATTAGTAGGATTAGATGTATTTATGCCAGGTAAATTAATTGTTATAAACTCACCTTTAACTGTAATTGACTCACCAGAACTATTTACATAATTTACAAAATTAGACCCAGTATATTCACCTGTATTACTATTATAACCTGTAGATGAACTTACCTCACTATGCCAAAACCAATCATTACCTCTGTTAAAAGCACGCCAAGGACCAAAATTACTATTATCATTTTTATAAATACTAGAAGCAAGACTTTGGTAACTATTTACTAGATTACTTGAGTTCATTGGTGGAACAAACATAGTCTCAGTAATTGAAGCATTATTATTATAACAATCTATATATTTATTTTTGGGATTATTAACAATTGAATTCACAAAAACATTAGAACCTTCATTACCTAAGCTTTGACCAATTTCAACAGGTGTACCTGTAATTAATATTGGTTTTGTTGGAATAGTTGCTCCTGGTGTTTGATAATTTGTAGACCATGGTAAATTAGTTTGTATAATTGTTTCTGGTTTAATTCCTTTTTTTTGAGCTATTTTATTTAATATATCTGATTTTGGTATCCATTTTGCTATTCCTTTCATAGTAACATATGACATATTTCCATCTTGAAACTTAATGACTTTTCCTAAATAAATATTATTAGGGTTTACTCTATCTACATAGTTTGTTACATTATTTGTAATTGAAACTTTTAAATCCTGATATTCTTTTAAAGTTGTTTCGTATTCATTTTTTAAATTGTTAATATTTTGGTCTTGTGAAGAAAAATTATATTTACTAATAAGTTCATTTGTTTGTTGACTTAAACTATTTTGATTAGATTCTAAATTTCCAAAACCTTCTATTAAATCAGTTTTTTTGATTCTATTTTCTAAATTATTATAAATTTTATCTTGATACTTCTTAAATTTTAAACCTTGTACAACAGATGGACTATTTTTTAAATAATTACTAGTTTCAATCTTATAATTAGAAACATTATCTGTAACAGACTTGGGTTTTGTTAAATCATTAAAATTTGAAAACAGATTTACTATACTTGTCATATTAATATAATAACATACAAAAATAAATTATTATATTATTAATCATTTATGAATCATTTATGAATCATTTTATTTTTACAAAATATATATGAATTCATGTATATATTGCTAAAAAAATGGTATAAATTTATAAATATTATATTTTGATAAAATATAATTTCATCCTCATTTATGTTAAGTAATAAAAAATTTAAAAAATATAAATATTAATACTATAACAATTAATGATAATAACATATAACTATAATAATTTGAAGTAACAACAATATTACCATTTTCATAAGCCTTATTTAATGTTTCATAATCTCTTATCATTTTTTCAATATGTTTTCTCTCTTCTGTTAAGGTTTGATAATTGATCTTACTTATTTCTTTTTGTTCATTAGATTGTTTTTGTGTTTCTTTATATTGAGTATAAATACTATTAGAAACCTTCATAATTTCTTCATTTATATCCATTAGTTTAGAATTCAAATTTTGTAATTCATAACTATAATATATAGCTTCTTTAACAATAGCTTTAGATTTTTGACTTGGAATAATCTTACCAGTTCCACTACTTAATATACAATTATTCAATACAGTGTTAAACGTAGCACCATAGCACATAGGTGTTTTAGAACAAATTGTTTCACAATTAGTGATATCGGTGTTGTTTAATGTAGTAATTCGTTGCTCTCCAAAAAAAGAATAATTATTGATAATTTTAAAAGTATTATTATTATCAATAACATCTATATATTTATTATATGTATCCCTATATCTATTAATTAATATATTAAATTCATTACTTAAACTATCTATTTGTGAAGACATTATATATAAATATCTAGAAAACAATTATTTACATATTTATATATTTATATATTTATATATTTATATATTTACATATTTAGATCATTGAATATTTGTTTAATAAATAAATTGTAAATATCAATAATACAATTCCAATAATTATATAATATACATTATTAGTTAATTTTCCTCCAGTTTGAATATTTGTTGTTTTTACTTCACCTGAAAACTTATATAAAATAAATACAAAAAGTATTACGAGTAAAAATAATAATATAAAAGAATAATAATTTTGTGAAATGTGAAGATTACCTTCAATTTGTTGTTCATCTAAACTTTGATATTCATCTAACATTTTTTTTATTTTAGTTCTCTCTTTAACTAACTCATTATATTGATTATTTAAATTATCATTAACAGTAGAACGATTATTTAATTGTGAATTAAATTTTTCTTCATAGCTATTGTTTATAGTTTGTATTTTTTCATTAACTTGTACTAGTTTCGCATTTATATTTTTTAAAATTTTTAATAATTGTTCGCCTTTAGGAACAATGGCATAATCGTTTGTTGTTCCAGCAACAATTTGTCCATCACCTGTTCTTAAAAAACATTTTTGATTATCAGGATTAAAAGTTGCGCCAGAACATCCGTTTGTCTTAGCACAAGAAGCTTTACATTCTTCTAATGTTTCTGAAATATTTTCAGCTAATCCTTTTGTTCCCCAGTATGCGAGTCCTTTAATTGAAACCATTTCAGGTTTATCATTCATTTTTGATTTATTAATATTATAATTAGGTTCTGTTAAAGTATTTAAATTTGAAGATTGATAGTTATCTCCATAACAACCAATACGCTTATCATTACTAGTATCGGTAGCAAACAAAAAACTATCATATATCAATTCATTTAATGTTTTTGATTTAGTCTCAACTGAATTAACATCAGGTGTAGCTGTTGTGCATCCAGCTTGTTTCCAAATTTCATCATAGCATTTTTGATCGATATTTTTACTATCTTTTGTAAAACTATTACAAGGTTGATCAAATGATTTATTTAAATAATCAATATAATTAGAAACAGCTAGTTTATATTCAATTAAAAGATTTTTATAATTTGTATTTAAATTTTCTAAATCTAATGTTTTTGAATTACTTTCTTTATTTTGATTATTTTCTTGAGACATCTATATATCTAATAAAAGAAAACATATTTTTATCTTGTAAATTTATAAAATAATATAGAAATGAAGATGTAGAAAGGAAAAATAAAAATTTAATTATTAAATTATTGTTGTTATTATTAGGTAAACTAGGATTATCAATAGAAACAATAGGTTCATTATATTTTTCAGTTATTTTTCTAATAGAATTGTTCGTAAATGTCATACAATAATTACTTATTTTTTGATTAACTGGATACATATTTTTAAATCTTAAAGAAGAAAACATTTTAAAATTTAAAAATATATTAAAAATTTATTTTAAGCGAGAAATTATTTAAGTTATGAAAAAATTACTATTTTACTATTTTATTATTTTACTATTTTACTATTTATTTTTGAAATATAAGTTCCAATGATTAAAATACTAAAAAATAAAGCCCAATTGCGTAAATATTCTGAATTATATATTTGTTTATAATCAGAAATCAATTCTGTAGAAGCATTATTTTTATTTTCAACAATACCAAGTTTTCTCTTTAACATACGATTTCTATCTTTTTCTTGTTGAATTAATACATTCAAATCAAAAAGTTTCTTGTTTATATCTTGAGTTGAACTTTCTACATCATTAGATAAAATAAATAATTCAGAATGAATCTTTGTTAAATTACCTTTAATATTTTCAAAATGATTTTGATATTCTGGATATTCTGGATTTTTATTAAAGAATATATAATATTTTTTAAAGTCATCTAAAATTGCTGGTAATTGTTGATTTAATATTTGTAGTTTTTCTTTTAATATTTCAGGATTTTTTAAGTTATCATCTAATGTTGTCATATTAATATATATTATTATTTAAAATAAATGAAACCTTTCTAAAAGTTATTTAAATTATCTTCAAATGAGAGAAAAAGTTTATCAATAAAAATTTTTGATTCAGAATATCCTCCAATAATAATACCTTGGTGAAAAATAATTGGAAATTGTTTAATATCTCTTTGAGATAATTTCTTAATAAATAATAAAAAATTCTCTTTATCTTCAATAATATATTCGTCACAATCAATAATATTAAATTGTAATTTTTTTTCTTTTAATAAATTTTTTATATTTAAACACAAAGGACAACCACTTTTGCTATAAACAGTAAATTTTTCGGTTGAAGGATTTTCAAATTCCATATTATTATATAAATATTATTCTTTATGTTTTTATACACAAATTCTATAATAATTTGCTTGAATTGCTGTTTTACTTGTTCTTATAATATTACAAACCTGTCCTGGTCTTAATCCAATAACTCTTGCTACAGGATCAAATCTTGAAATATCTGGAAATTGAACTTTATCAGTAATATTATATTTTATCATAATTTTATTAACTTCTGTTTCCATTAATATACGATGAGGTGGAACTAATACATGTTCTAGTATATTAAATTGTAATCTTTTAATACTTTCAATAACAATAAATATTCCTTCTGATTCCCATATATGTTTAAGTTCATTAATTAAGGTTTCATTAGGTTCATCCTTAATGATTATAAATAATGTATCATTTTTATTGAGAGTTTGAGTTAAAACAAATAAATCATCAATCATTTCTTGAATATTTTTAGGTGCTGGTCTAGATGTTAAATAATATCTAATATATATTTTTTTCTTAGGGTTTTCATCTGTTATTTTTTCATCACTTGTTTCTAAAAGCATATCAAGTTGATTATTAACTTTCATTGAATTTACTTCATTTATGCTAAAATTAGCATATTCATTAACATTGTAACCTTGTTTATACATAAGTTCTAGAATAATTTTTCTAGAGTTATAAATATGTGAAATTAAAATACTTGAATTTTGATTGGACATTCTATATTATAATATAAATATATTGAATTATTTTTATTTCAATTTTATTTATAATGTTATTTTCTTAACTTCTTGTGAACCTATGTTAGAAGTATTAGGTTCTTGAATTATTACTTTATTTTCTTCATTCATTGTAGATAAAATTTTTGAAGATTTATTATCTTCTTTTTTTGTTTCTTCTTCGTTTTCTATTTGAATATCTAAAATATTTGGATTAATAGAAATAATTGGTTTAGATTCTTGGGTTTTTGAAACAGATTCTTGTGGAATTTCTCTAGAATATATCATTCCTTCTTCACCAATGGGTTTATATTGAGGAGAATTATTTTCAGTATATGATTGAGTACCTGTATTTAAAGCAGGTGAATTAGGAGCATAGGCAGGTGAATTAGGAGCATAGGCAGGTGAATTAGGAGCATAGGCAGGTGAATTATCATCATAGGCAGGTGAATTAGAAGCATAGGCAGGTGAATTAGCATGATGGGCATGTGATAAACCTTTGTAATAACCTTCTGGACTAGTCGAATCAATTATAACAGGTTCTGGTATTACAGGAGTATCAATATTATTTTCAATTTTAGGTGTTATATTGAGTATTGATGTAACATCTCTTTTAAAATTAGATATAACAGATTCTATAGGTTGATTTGTGTTTAATAATTTATTAATATTGTCAGAATATGACATACTTAAAAGTTGATCAATATTCTCTTCTGTAATAATACGCATTTGAACGTTCATAACTTGTAATTCTTGAATTAATAATTTAAAAGCATATGGAACTCTTAAAATACTAAATGAACGTCCAAATCTACTAATATTCATAATGCTTTGACTACCATCCGGATTAATATTAAATTTAATAGGACCATCAGCAGCAGGACTTAAAAATAAATTTTTAGATTCATTATAAATAGCAATTACACCAGTTTTATTACAAACAGCAATATAATAATCATTGCTTTCCCCCCTTAACATAAATGATTCATTTAAAAAATATGACATACCATGAGCCAATACACCATCACGTTCCATTTCTCCAATACGAAGACCACCATCATTAGCACGTCCTTGAACTGGTTGTCTAGTTAAAACCGTATTGGGTCCACGAGCACGATAATTGATTTTATCCTTTACCATATGTTTTAAACGCATATAATATGTTGGACCTATATAAATATCAGCAGCTAATTGTTCACCAGTCATACCATTATATAAAACTTGATTACCAGATGAGTTAAATCCTGCCTTAACAAGAAGCGGAGCATATGTTGAATAATTTGAACCTTTTACTTGAAATGCTGTACAATCACCAAATGCTCCATAACTAGTACATACCTTACCAAATAGTGATTCGACAATTTGACCAATTGTCATACGAGATGGAATAGCATGTGGATTAATAATTAAATCTGGACGAATACCATCTTCAGTAAAAGGCATATCATCTTCTGGAATAATAAGACCTAACGTTCCTTTTTGTCCAGCTCTTGAAGCCATCTTATCTCCGATTGCTGGTAGACGTTCTTCTCTCACTCTTACTTTAGCAACATTAAATCCTTCCTCTCCAAGAGTAATAAATGATTTATCTACATATCCGAGTTGTCCTTTTTTAGGTTTAACAGAATCATCCGTCCAAACATCTTTTGTTATTAAACTAGAATTAATTTTTCCAATTAAAATTGTTTTATCATTTAACTCAGTGTTCTCTCTAACTAAACCGTGCTCATCTAGAAAACTATAGTCATAACCTTTTTTCTTACCTATTACATTATTTTTTTCAATATTAGCAAATTTAGAATTAGTCATTCCAGTAATTTTAGAACTTTCCTCACGATCTTGATATGAAGAATAATATGTAGTTCTAAATATACCTCGTTGAATAGCTCCTTCATTAATTAAAATAGCGTCCTCAACATTATAACCATTGTAAGACATAATGGCAACAATGGCATTAACACCGTAAGATTGTTCTTCATTATTTACATATTCTAAGTATCTTGATTTAATTAATGGAATTTGTCCATAATTTAATATAACACCCATCTTATCAATACGCATTTGATAATTTGTATGATAAACAGATACCGCTTGTTTACTTTGACCACACGAAAAAGAGTTACGAGTTACAGGATTATTTTCAGGATAAATAATCATATTACCCATAACACCTAAAATAAGTGAAGGTTCAATTTCTAAATTAGTATACCATTTACTTTTTTGTAAATCTTCATTTGTAGCAGCAATTAGTAATGTTTCCTCTTCTGAAGTATCAATATAATCAACCATAGATTTGAAATTTTGTAATTTTTCTAATATGGTTCCTTTATCACTACCAATATCATTATATAAAGTTGTTATATCATAAATTTTATTATTTTTTGTTTTAAAATTGTCATCCGTTTTTTTCATAAAACCAGATATAATTTGTTCCCAAGTAATTTTACCACTTTCTAATAAATTTTTTACTTCTTTTCTATCATAACTTAGTTTTTTATTATCAATATAATAAATAGGTCTAGTTAATCTTCCAGCATCTGTATAAATATATAAATCATTTTTTTGATAATTAAATGAAATACTTGTATAAACAGGTATAATACCATTTCGTCTATATAATTTTAATAAATTTACTATTTCAACTGGTGTATCAATAACACCAATCCAGTTACCATTCACAAAAATTTTTGAACTACTGCCAAGCTGTTCAGGTGAACACTCTAAAATATTTCGCATTGGAGTATTAAAACGAAGCCATTTAATAATTGGATGTCCTGAAGATCCACTTGTTATATATGTACTAATTGACATATGCTTATGAAGTCCAATATTACCACCATCTGGAGTATCTATTGGGTCTATAAAACCCCATTGAGAAGAATTTAAAAGACGCGGACCAACTACCTTAGCGCTTGCGTCAAGCGGTAAATTAATTTTACGTAAATGTGAAATAAATGTATTCCAACTTAATCTATTTAAATCTTGAACCACACCAATACGCTTAGTATGTGCTTCAGAACCCCAATTTCCTTTAAATGCTTTTCTAAATCCTTTTTCAACAATTCTATCTTTAAAAAATGTTTTAAAATTAACTTCAATTAATCCAATAAAATTATTTTTATATTTATTATCTTCTTTTTGATTTTCTTTTTGTGTTTTTGTTTTTATTTGTTTTTTTTCTTTTCTAGATAATGTATCGTCTTCTTTATATTCACCTTTATGATAATAATATTCTTCATCAATTTTACGTGTAATATCTTTTTTTTGTATTAAATAATACTCACGGAATAAATCATATAATAGAAACCCCGAAAGTTCTACTCTTTTAAATCTAAAGTTATCACGGTCTGTTGGTTTTTCTTCTTTAGTATAAACTTTTAATAACCGATTTACCATATAACCCAAAAAATATGCTTTATCTAAAAAATTTATTTCTCCAACATGTGGTAAAAAATAATCAGATAGAATTTCTATAACACTAGACAATGTACCTCTTTTTGTTAATTCAGCAATAAATTCTAGGGCATTTTGTTGGTTAAAAAATTTATATGCGTCATGAACAGAAGGGATAAATAAATCAATATAATGATTTTTGTTATTTTCGTTTTCGTCATCCAAATCGATTAATAAACAAGTTTTTATAATGTCTTTATCTGATACAACACCAAGAGCACGCATTAAAATAAACAAAGGAACTGGTTTTTTTACATTTGGAACAGAAACAACAATTTGATTATTACTTAAACTAGGTGATGGGGCAACAATCTTAACAGCAGTTGTTCTAATTGGTTTAGATGTATCCTCTGAAACAGATCTAATTTCAGCTGAAAAACTATATATATCATCTTCTTTATTTTTTCTAATGTAAAGCAAATTGTTGGCAAATTTTTCTTGTGAAATTATAACTTTTTCCATACCATCAATAATAAAATATCCTCCATAGTCATTACGACATTCACCCATATTAAATCTTACATTTTTATCCAAGGTATTTAAAATACATAAATCAGATTGAAGCATTATTGGAAAACTTCCCAAATATATTTTTGGTAATAATAATGAATGTTCCTTTTTTTCATTATCAATATAATATACAAAATCAACTTCTACATCATAATGAATTGTTATACCATATGTCATATTTCTTAAACGCGCATCATTTGGAAACATATAATGTGAATTATAGTCATCATAAATGATTGGTTTACCATAATAAATTTTTGAACCATCTTTTCCACCTAAATAAAGTTGACACTCATTTCTTTTTCCAGAACTTTCGTTTTCATCTTCTCTCTCAATAAATCGAATTGGATTATTTTCTCTGAAAATTTGTCCGATTCCTTTATTAATAAAAGAATTATAAGACTCTAAATGATGTAAAACTAAATTATTTGGATTATCTTTAAAGTATTTATCAATTAATTTCCAAGAAATGTTATCTTTGTCCATTTATATTATAATAATCATATTTTTTTAAAATGTAATTATTATATATTAATATATAATTGAAAAAAAATAAATTAATTTTTTCTAATATATAGAATGAAAATTGTAACAGATTTTGTTAATAAACCTACATTTATTGAATTACACCGAACAAAAAGAAAAATGAGACAAATCTCTTATAAAAAAATAAAATTACTCAAATCACTTTTTGGTGATGTAAAAGCACCATATCCATTTTCAGTTAAAGAAAATCTTGGTCTTGTCTCACATTTCAAGGCTTTTGTCGGTTGGAGACTTTTATCGTTGTTGTATTCTCTTCTATACTTTTCAAGTCTTTCTCTTGTTTCCATATAAGAATTAAATACTTTTTGGATGTTTTTATGAAAATATAAAATTATTTTTAGATAATGATATAAGAAATCAAAAAGACTAGTATTTTCTGAATTATATCACGAAAAAAATTTACATTATAGAACTGTAAGCAATTGGATGAAAGATTCATATAATTTACATAATTATATGACAATTTTATATGACAATTTTATTGGCTGAAGCCTTATCAAAAATGTAAAAATTTATTTTTTTTTAGTTTTGTTATTTAAAACTCTACCACCTTTTTTGGTTAATCTAAATTTACTTTTTGTATTACTATTATCACTAGTAAATTCAGTCCAAGGTTCAGCTGGTCTATCCTTTAAATAAGGGCAAAATTTATAATATTGTCTATGTTTTTTACAAAATTCTTCTTTATTAAATGGAACATCACAAGAAGAGCCAAATTTTCCAATAAAACTCATATTTTTTGCTAATTTTGTATCACAAACGATACCATCAACTGTTCCATGTGGTGAAAATGGTTTTGGTCTACTTTCTTGTGACATATATTCTCTTGCGTCTAAATCATAATGTGAACAAACTGTTCTTGAACAAGGATTATTATCTTTCAGTAAGTATACATCATAATGATCTGATATTATTTTTTTAGCTATATCAATATTGAGTTTACCTTTATGTTCATCCATTAGATCACCAAGACGAACTAATCTTGCACCTTGATGCCTTCTAATATCATAAAATCCTGAATTTTGTACTTCTAAATTTCTTATGCGTTCATCATAAGGAGCATTAAAACCAATAAAAAAACCATTCTTTGTTCTCTCTATATTATGATATTTTAGACCTAATTCAATCCTTAAAATTTCGTTGGAATTAATATCACCAAATAACCAGGAGTTAGCATAATCACCTGAATTTTCGTGTAAAAGTATTTCACAATATTCATCTAATGAATTTCCATATTGCATAGCCTGTCTAATTCTATAACCAATTGGAAAACGTTTTTCATAAGGAATAAAACCTCCAATAGTTGTTTCAGTTCCAATTATACCTTTAGCTGTTACAAAAAAATCTGTTCCACTCCAAATCCAACAAGGTGATGTTTGCATAATAAATCTATGACCTTTTTCTGGATTTAAATCTAAAATTATATTACTATACTGTCCATCTATATAATCAGTAAAAGAGTTATGCGCACAAACTATTTTACCGTCTTCAGTCCAATCACCAACTGCCATAAACGCACTACATTTATCGCTTGAGCCTCCTTCTTTTCCAACACGAGAATCAGATTTTGTTGAATACCAATAAGGAATAGAACAATAGAAATTCCAAGCAACTATTTCATGTATATCTGTTTTACAACCATTCGCATTACATCCTTCAACAATTCCTTCCATTTCTTCATAAAATTCTTTAAAATTATTCTCAGTCATTTCTTTAAAATCATATGATATCTCTTTAATAAAATAGTCCCATTCCATACCATATGCTTCAAACATTAAAAATTTTAACATTTTTTGTATTTCTTTAAAGTCATAAGCGCACAAATAGCCGTAAGCATATCCTCTCTCTTTAGGTTTTCCTTTGATTGATATATATTTCCATCCATTTTTTTGATATAATAAACCATTTTTTATTTTAGTTGTCATCTTATATATATTAAAATTTTATTTTATTATATATAATATTTTTTACTATTGTGCTTCTAAATTACCTACATATTTAACATAAGAATTCCCATCATTACAAATAAGAGAATCCATGGAAGAAGGACAAGTAACCAAGAAAGACCTGTGTGTCCATCTTTACATATTAAGTTAAGAACATAAGTCCAAAATAAAACATAAATAAATTTAACAATAAATACAACTGCTGTATTTGGTACACGACAAGAAAATGTTCCAACATTATAACTATCTGTATTTCCTAAATTTTGAAATAAAACCATCATTAAAGCAATCATGGATATAATAAAATATAGCATTGCTGGGGAACATAATTCTTTTAAACTCTTAGGAAAGTTAGCCATTATAAATTATAAATAGAAAAAAATTAATATGAAGCAGCTCTCATACTACTTAAGCTTGATGTATTTGATAATTGATCTTTCCAAGGCATTGGATTTACAGGACTTGGAAAACCAGATAATGCGTTATATGCGCTTCCAACTCCAAATTGGAATTGTCTTCCTAAATTAATTAAATCTTGCCCTAAAAAATTAGAAAGAGTTCCACCACGTTGTTTTCTAGTTTTTTTACCACCAATTGAATATGGTGGGTTGGCGCCGGTAGCAATCATTTGCCTAGATATATCTGTTTTATATTCATTTGGAGCTAAATAATTACTATCTCCTTGAATCCCACTTACTCCAGGCCATCCTTGTATTGAAGGAGTCCAAGGAGAACCTACAAGACCATCAGCATAAGGTATACCAGGGTTACCACCTTTCATAGTCTTAAATTTTTTTTTACAACCGCTACATTTACATAGTAAGCGATGCGATTTACCACCAGACATAAGAGGTGTTGTACAAGACGCACAATTTCCACCAGACATTACAGGTAAACCACAACCACAACCTCCTTTTTGTGAGCCAATTGGATTTAAAAAATTGAACCCATATGATGGCGGTCCTGTATTAGGAATAGTTTTATCTACAGCATTTGTATTATTATGTATATTTAAATTAGGTGTTAATTTTTCATCACACGAAGTTCCACCTTTACCAGTATAAGCTAAAAAAGGATTTGGAACACTAGGAACATTATTTCCTGGATATGCTAAATTTATATCAGCAGAAGAAATTATATTTCCACCTAAATAATTTTTACGTGTTTTTTTAGAACAACCTTTCATTTTATAAAATTTTTGTCTACTTGAACCTTTTTTACTAAAAGTTTTTTTACCCATCTTTATAATATATAATAAGAAATTATTCAATATCAACATGTGTTAAGAAATGTCTTCTACAGCACATTTTATTCATATTTAAATCATCTAAAACTTCACCTTCTGGTGTCTTGTCAACAAATTCTTTTGTTAAATATAAAACTTTATCAACATCAATTGATTCTCCATTTCCTCTTTTTGCTAATTTTCTTTTACGAACTTGTTCAACATAATATCTATATTTATTTGCAATAACCATACCACAAGTAAAACATTTAACTGGAATTATCATCTTTTATATTATATCTAATTATATTATTCCTATATGTTTTTAAATTTAAATCAATTTTTTATTTATATTTTTGAAAATTTAATTTCTAACAATTTACGAATAAATATTATATTACTAATAATTATTAATAATTACTAATAATTACTAATAATTACTAATATAATATTTATTAAGGATGTTTTTGGCATCCATTACCATAACAAGTGTTATTAAAATAATAATAATTATCTTCTTTTGTTTTATCATTTGAATTATTAAATGTTGGTCCATCTTTTCCTCCAGCTACACACTTTTTATCATTAGTCCAAACGCAGCAGGATGTAGAAGTACAATTATTTCTTGTCAATTTACCACAAGATTCATTTAATGAACCACTAGAACCTTTATGAACTTCACAAAATGCTTTACTACTGTCTGTTGTCAAAGGAATTTCAAACCCTTCAATAGTTACAACTTGTATTAATTTTTTTGGTTTAGTTTCTTCGTTTAAATTCAAACCAATAGTATTTACAAAAACAATCAAAGAGAGAATTAAAAATACTATAATAAAAACCTTTAGAATATATTTTAAATTCATATTTATATATATTAGAAGTAAATATTTTATATGTATATTTTATAATGGGAAAGTCACGTAAAAATAATATTCTTAAAACTGTCACTAAAACTTCAAATAAAGTTCTACCAGTAGTAGATAAAGGTTTAAAAACTATTGGAACTACTGCTAAAGATGTAGCAAGTTCTTCTTTACCTATTATTGAAAAAGGAGTTTCAGCTGTTTATGGAACAATGGCAACAGGATTTAATTTAGGTGTTAAAGGTGTTAACACAGTTTCTAAAGGTATGACAAAGTCAAAACATTCAAAACATTCAAAACATTTAAAAAAGGCATCACTAAGACGCAGTATCAGTCGTACTCGCAAAGTTGCTGGTAGTAAAAGACTACATAGACATTATTAAATTGAATATTTTATATTGAATATTTTATATTGAATATTTTATATTGAAATTTCACGTAGTTCAGTTCCTTTTGTTGTTTTTATTTTTTTTAGTTTTATATTTTTTTTATGTATATCATTATGACAAAATTCACATAATGTTAATAAATTTGCTAAAATATTTTTATGTAAGAATCCATCGTTATTATTGATAATTCCATTTGTATCAGCATCTTTTTGGTATTGAAGATGATGTACTTCTGTTCCTTTATTTTTTTCACATTTTTCACAAATTCCAACTATTTTTTTAGAGTTATATCTAGATGTTTTGAGAGAAAGAATACTAGAACTTTGAGGAAGATATTTCATTCTTATTTCATATGCCGCATCTAAAAAATCTTGTGGTAAATTAAGTGATTTACAAACTTCAAGACCATACATACTATTTCCAGGTCCATCTTTAAGTTTACGATCATATATAAGAGTGTCGCGCTCTTTATCATAAATTACAGACATATGTTGTAATTTAACACTTTCTAAACAATTAATTTCATTATAATCAATAATTTCGTGTAGATGAGTAGCAAAAATAAAACTACTTTTACATTTATGTAGTTTTTGAATTCCAGCAACAAATATACTAATAGCACTTTGTGTTTCTGTACCAGAACATAGTTCATCACCCAATATTAAACTATTTTCATCACTAAGACGTAATATTGTGCGAAGCTCTGACATTTCAACAGCAAAGGTTGAAAGACCTTTAAAGATATTATCGTTACCAATAATACGAGTAAATATGTATTTGTAAGGCATAAAATTAAATTCAGAACTAGGAACAAATAATCCCGCTTGTGCCATTATAATTGAAATACCTAATGCTCTTATAATTGTTGTTTTTCCAACAGCATTTGTTCCATAAAGTAAAATTCCATCAGTGTTATTATTACCTAGAACAACATCATTTGATACATATTGTTCATTTGATTGAAATCTTTCAATTAAACAATGTCTAAGTTTTTTAGCGTCAACAAAAGATTTATCTGATTTTACAATATTAGGCTTACAATATTTATATTTTTTGGCAATGAAACATTTTGTATATAAAATATCTATAAGAGTTGTAAAATTAATAATGCTTTCTAATTTAGTATTAAATTTTTCAAAATTATTCACAAATTTATTATAAACTAATGTAATCAAATCTTTTAATGAAACTTTAATTGTTGAAATATTTTTACAAAGTGTATTTATTTGTTCATCACAAATAGAATTGTTTGACGCAGATTGCTTTTCATATTCAAAATGTTTTTTTGAAATTTTAAAATCAAACTTTTTATTTAATATTGAATCATACTTTAATGATATTATAGTCTCTTCATTTGGAAGTGCGTCTTCTAGTAATTTACATCTTCTACTTGTTGAAAGTAAACTAAAATTATTTTTTTCAGTTTCATGTATTTTAACAAAATCTGTAGTTTTTCCTGATTTTTTCTCTTTATTTTCAATTAATATGCTTAAATAATCTGCGATTGAATTTAATTTTAATTCCGAATCTTTTAAAACTAATGTTTTTTTATCCAATTCTTCATCAATTCCATTTTCAATAAAATTTGTTTCAAAATTTTGTAGTTGATCTAAATCAGGCGCTAATAATAAATTTATATTTTCATTAATAAAATCTGTAATTTCATCACAATATGATTTAATTAGTAAAATATTAGGTTCAAAAACAGTTAAATATTCTATAATCTTATTATCAGATTCAATTTTTTCAAATATTTTTTTTATAGTTAAAATATTGGAATGTAAATTATAGAAAGCTTTTGGTGATATTTTTTTTAAACAGATTTGTCTTTCCCATTTTGAAATATCTTTAATTGTAGATAGATTTGATTTTAAAAACACATTATAAGCATCAAAAATATATAAAAAATATTCAGTAATATCATATTCCCTCTGTAAGAAAACTTCATCACAAACAGGATTTAATATATTATTCAAAAATTGTCTTTTTCCCATTGGTGTAAGACAATCATTTAACAACTGGGATACACATGAATATTTACCTGATTTTACATTTCCATCATTTATTATATTTAATTGTTTAAGTGAATGATTTGCTAATGAAAGTCTTGTAGAGCAATTTTCAAAGACAGGTTCTGAAATTTTATTTACAAGATACGGATTATGTTGATAAACAAAATCAAGTAAAAAACAAAACGCTTGTGTAGCAATATTGTTTTCATAAAAATTTTGAATGAATACATCATAATTATCAAATTTATAAAATTTTGTAAGTATCTCTTTTTGATAAGGTTGTTTTTCACAATTTTTAACTCTTGTCATTTTAATAGTAGTTTCATTTGTAATATTAATTTTATGAATTAAACTACTTGTGATTCCAGCATAACTAATAACAAAATCTATTTCATTTTCACCAGGTAAATTAGAAATCAAAATAGTTTCACTAGGATTATAAATAGAAATGAAACGCTCTAACTCATCGTATGTGGTTGGATTATTAACATATGTTTCTTTAAATTGAAAAATATTTGTTTTTCCAGTATAAATATCAATATTTGCTACTCCAACTACTACATATTTTCCTTTCATAAATAATTTATTCTCTATTAAATCAATCCATATACAAGTTATTGAGTTTGTTAAATTTTGAGATTCACTGTGAAAATACGTACCTGGAGAGAAAATTCCTGCTAAACTTCTAGTTGTATTTTTTACTGCCTCATCTTGTGAATAAACTACTGCTGTAAATCCTGCATCTTGAATTTTTTTTATATATTTTTCAATTTGCATATCCTTAAAACCAGCCATCATTACATTATCAGTTCCAACACATGTATTTTTTTCTACAATGTTTAATTCACAAATTTGAGAGAAATCAATAATTTTACTTCCAATTATTGATTCAGTTTTTTTACTGAAAATCCCATAAACTTCAAAAAATGAACCAACTTGCATTAATAATATTGTATTTTCACCATATTCGTCTTCATATTTCTTAGTTAATTCAAAATATTCTTTAATAAGTGCCATTATTAATAATAGTATCATGTCTTTAATAATATTTAATTTAATATAAAAACAATATCATTTATGTAAAATATTATTATTTATCAATATCTAGAATAACAAATTCAGACTTATTATTATCATAACAATTATTTGTTAAAAATTTTTTAAATCTACTATAATAATAAATAGGTAATATACCTAAATTATAATGTAACATTTTTAATATTACTAACACTGCTGATATATATAAGGGTAAATTAAATTTACTTTGATGTTCTCTTAATATTTCAGTTTTATATTTTTCATCATAAACAGCTATTTCAATTATCATATTATTATCTTTGTCAATATATTTACTTTTATAACCTGGAATAATATTATTGGTTTTATCCATTTTATAAAGTGTTTTTTTAAACTCATTTTTGTTAAAATTTAAAAAATTTTGTAATAAATTTAAAGTGCTATTTACATTATCTGTAAAAATATCAATATCAATATCACTTAATTGTGGGAAATAATCGTCTCTTTGTATGCTTCCATAAAAATAGATTGGTCTTTCAATGTAGTTTTTTAACTTATTAAAAAATATATTTTCATAAGGTGATAATTTATTTTTTGTAATTTCCATATTAATTTATAATGATATAAAAAATTAAAAATTATTTTTATACTAGATTCATTATATATTTACAATTTGTTCCTTCCACCATTTTCTAAAACCATCTTCACCTAATACCTTAATTTGTAATTCTCGTAAAACAGTTTTTTTCATATATGATTTATAATCATTCATTCTACAATAAGGACACTTAAACATATCTTTAAAATTTATACTATTTTCATAACAATAATCGCATATATATTTACAACATTTATCATTTTGGCACGTATATCTAGGCATCATGTTTGGAAGAAGTAACAAAGAAATATATTTTATAACCTTAACATTATCGTCATTATAAAAGGACATAAAATCTTTTGTAAATTCTTCGCAATTATTATTACTAGTCAGTTGAATAAATTTTTCGTAACAAATACAGCACTCCATTATATGTGTATAATAATATATTATTTTAAATTTATTTTTATAGGTTAATAAATGTGAAAAGGTGTAATAATATTATAATTGATTATATCTTGTTATTATTTAATCCATATCCATAATAATATAATTTTGTTTATCCTTATTACTTATACCTAGTAAATAGTTTTTTATCTTACGAAATATTTTAAAAGGAATCACATTTAATTCATAATATAGGATTTTTAAAAATAATATAATTAAACAAGTAAAATATGGTGTTTTTATTTGTACTTTTTGTGATTCTATTACTTGATTTTTATATCTCTCATTAAAAATTGAAAACTCAACATTTATTTGATTATCATTATCAATATACTTTAACTTATATCCAGGAATTATGATAGTTGATTTAAACATTATACATAATGTTTTTTTAAAATCATTTTTTTTTACATTTAAATAATTTTGAAGTTTAATAATCGTTCCATTTTCATCATTTGTAAATATATCAACATCAATATCACTGTGTGGAGATAAATAATCATATCTCTGTATACTTCCATAAAAGTATATTTGTGTATCAAGTATAATTTTTATGTTTTTAAAAAAAACAATTTCGTTTTGAGTTAATTTATTTTTTGTAATTTCCATATTAAATTAACAAAATATTATATTTTTATAGCTATCAAATTGTTCGATGATTGATTTAAATATTTTTGAATTATATTTTTTTTTAAAAAATCAAATGTTTCTTTTGGAATTATATTTAAATTGTAGTATAATATTTTAATAAATAAGAGAAAATAAGAAATATAAAATGGGAAATTATTTATATTATTTATACTTTTTAATACGAGTTTTTTATATTTTTTATCATATATAACTATTTCTAATGATAATTGATTATCATTATCATAATAATTTGTTTTATATCCATAAACAATATTTGATTCTTTAGAAAATTTTTGAATTATTTTTCTCATTTTTCGGTTATCTATATTTAAAAAATGTTTTAATTTTATAATAGTTTCTTCAATATTGTCTGTTATAATAGCAATATCAATATCACTATAATTAAATAAAAAATCACAACGTTTAATGCTTCCAAAAAATAATAATTCAGTTCCAATATATTCTTGAAATCTTTTTAAAAAATAATAGTTTCTTTCTGTTAATCTATTTTTAATATCTTCCATACTAAAATAACTATAGATTTTAATTATAACTCCTTATCATTTTTTGAGAAATTATGTAGTAATATTTCAGAGTTACTATTTGTAATTTCTCCAGCTAACATAGCTGATTCATATAATTTTCTTAATACATCATTTGGAGCATCACTTCCTATTTTAATTAAATTATGGTCTCGTAAATAACTCTTTACATCATTAATTGGTTTTCTTTTCAAATCTTTTTGAGCATTTAATATTAACTTACGTGTTCCTCTATCTTTAATTAATACGCCAATTGTTTTTTTAATTTTTGATCTTCCTAATGTATACTTTCTCTTAATTGTTTTTTTTGTAATTTTTTTAGTAGCAATTATTTCTTGATGTGAATTATCAAAATCTATATTATTATTATTATTATTATTATTTATTATTATTTGTTGCGTAGGTGAAATATCATTTTTTTGTTCTGTTTTTTGTATTAAATTTTGTTTCATCACTTTATCTTCAACCTTATTAAAAGTTTCTTCCATTTGTTTTTGTTTCAATTTTTCACGTAAATTACTTAAACGATTCTCTCTTTCTGTTTTTTCGCGAATTAAATTTCCTCCTTGAATTGTCAATGCTGAATGTGGATTTGTAACAATGTTATTACGTTGTGTTTTTGACCAATCACGATATGTTGGCTTAGTTCCACCTTTTAATATACCATACGGCAGCGTATCTGTATTTTTTGAATGTAATTGTAATGATTCACCTCTTGATACCATTGGTTCTGTATTAACAACTATTAAGGGTTTATTTAATTCTTCTGGTAATTCTATATTAACATTTTGTTCTATTGAAGGTTCATATATTAACTGATAATTTTTAACTGTTTTTTTCTCTAATTCTTCTTTACGCTTTTGTTTTTGTTTTTCATAATTTAATTTTTCATCATTTATTTTCTTTTGTTTTGATAAAGTTTGTAAATAACTTATTGAATTACTAAATTCATCATTAAATGTAAATAAATCATCTTTAATATTTTCATTTTTAACTGATTCTTCAGGTGTTCGTAAACGTTTTTGATTATTTTCTAAATTTTCAGTTTCTCTCTGTTTATGTTCCTTAATTCTTTTTAAAAGTTTATTTTTTAAAACATTAGGTGATATTAAAGGAATTATTGTATGTTTTTTATTTTTTTCTTTATTTTTTCTAGTTTTTGAACCACTAGTGTTAAATAAATTAGGATTTATAGAAATAGTTTTATTTGACATTTTATTATAATATCAAATAAAAATATATAGAATATAACTATAACTTAACAATATAAAGAACTATATATTTGTTTTTGAATTTCTATTTCATTTTTTCTATTTTTAACATCTTCATTATTAATATAAATTTCAAAACCTTTATCTAAATCATTTAAATTTATTTTCTTTTTCTCTAAATTTGAATGGCAAAATATTCTTCGTCCATGTGCTATTTTTGTCTTAGCTAATACAGTTTCAATATCTCTTCCATAAAATTTAAAATAATCCTTATTTTTTTTAAACCAATCTATTGTAATTTTGGAATTATCTTCTAATGACCATCCTATATCATTTACTTTTTTCAAAAAAATATTGTATAAATCCTCTGCTGTATATTCATCAGTTTTAAATCGCCATGCGAATCGTGAATCTAACCCTTGATTAAAACTAAAAAAACTTTCTTTTAGTTCCTTCTCATAACCAGCTATAATAACCATTAAGTTTTCCTTATTTTCACTCAATGCTTCACACAATGTATCAATACACTCTTTGGAAAAAATATCTTTCTTATCAGGATTTCCTAGAGCATATGCCTCATCAATAAAAAGAACACCACCTAATGATTCCTTGATGACATCTCGTGTTTTAAGTGCTGTTTGTCCTAAATATCCAGCGATCAAATCACTTCTAGTAACCTTTTTAAATGTGCCTTTATTTAAAATACCAATTTTACTATATAGTTTACCCATTATTTTTGCTATTTCAGTTTTACCAGTTCCAGGTGGTCCATAAATAACTGTATGCATAAAATCACCTGTATTGAGATTTCCTTTATGTAATTCTTGAATAAAATATACAATTTGATCAACAATATTTTTTTTTAAATCTTTCATACCAATCATATTATTTAATTCTTCTAATGGTTCTTTAATATCGTGTAATGCTTTCATATTTATATTATATTTTATTAAAGGGTTATATTTATATTTATCAATAAGGTGTAAAATATCATTAATATTATTAACCTCAGTTTCAATTGTTATAGTTTCTGTAATTTCTATATTTGGAATAGATTTTGATTTATCTAATTCAGTTTTTAAATTTGAATTTATATCTACATTTGGATTAATAAAATATATCATATGTTTTTCATCAACTATATCTCTATAATAATTTGGGTCAATATTATTAGATTTGTATCTATCACATTGTGTTTGACCTGTAAAATTTGTAGATGAATAACCATTTATTTTAAAATTATTATTAAGTTTAACAATAATCTTATCTAGTTCTATTTTATTGTTATTTTCATTTTTATTGTTATTTTCATTTTTAGTAATTTTTTGATGTTTTATATTATTAGGCTTTAAATTTAAAGTTTGGTCTAATGTTGATAGAAATTTATTATATTTATTGATTCTTAATGGATCCATTATATAATAAATATAATAAATATAATAAATATAATAAATTTCATTTATATTACTTTGCTTATATTATATATATAAAACAATATAAAAATAAATTGAGATACAAAATAACCGAAATAATGATTCCATATATTGATATACATTCACATAAAGGAACAGAAACAATGACTTCTTCAAATAATTTTGAAAATAAAGAAATATTTGATATTGAAAACGATCAGTTTATTGAGACTCCGTGGAATATTATTGAATCTTATTTTAGGGGTCAACATTTAGAAAGATTTGTTAGACATCAATTGGAATCATATAATAATTTTATCGGTTACCAAATTATTAAAACTATTGAAATGTTTAATCCTGTTCATATTGCTTCTGAACAAGATTTTGACCCAGTATCTAAAAAACACTCACTAGAAATTTTCATTACATTTGAAAACTTCCATATTTACAGACCACAAATTCACGAGAATAATGGGGCTATAAAATTAATGTTTCCACAAGAAGCACGTTTGAGAAATTTTACTTATGCTTGTTCTACAACTATTGATATTAATATAAAGTATATTGTTCGCAATGGTCCTAACCTTGAGAATAGTCAAACATTTTATAAAACTATTCCAAAGGTTCATATTGGTAAACTGCCAATTATGTTAAAATCAAATATTTGTGTTTTAAGTCAATATAAACATTTTGAAAATACGCAAACAGGTGAATGTAAATTTGATGCTGGTGGTTATTTTATCATTAACGGTTCTGAAAAAACTGTATTAGGTCAAGAACGAGCTGCTGAGAATCGTGTTTACTGTTTTAATATTTCCAAGAATGAAACTAAGTATACATGGAAAGCTGAAATAAAATCAGTACCTGATTTTAAATGTATTTCTCCAAAACAAATAAATATGATGGTTAGTTCAAAGAATAATGGGTTTGGATATGCTATTTGTATTGAATTACCTCGTGTTAAGCAACCAATACCATTATTTGTTGTTTTTAGAGCTATTGGTGTTATTACTGATAAAGAAATTTGTGAGAAAATTTTATTAAATATAGATGATAATAAAAATAAACAAATGTTAGAAGCATTACAAGCATCTGTTATTGAAGCTAATAAATTCATTACACAAGAAGAATGTATTAAATATATTACTAGTTTTGTAATGTATACTCCAATAAATATGGATAAGGAAACAGGAATAAAGAAAAAACATGAATTTACATTAGAAATTTTAAATAATGATTTATTTCCTCATTGTCATAGTATGGATCAAAAAAAATACTTTCTTGGGTATATGGCAAATAAGTTACTCCTTTCTTCATTTGAAATTATTAAACAAGATGATAGAGATTCTTATTTAAATAAGCGCATTGATTTGACTGGAACATTACTTAATAATCTTTATAGAAACTATTTCAATAAATTGGTAAAAGATATGGAAAAGCAAGTTATTCGAGAAATTAATACAGGTTCTTGGAAATCAACAGATGATTATGAAAATATTATTAATATGACAAATATTTATAAAATTATTAAATCAACTACGATTGAGAATGGATTAAAACGTGCTTTATCGACTGGTGATTTTGGAATTAAACATACAAACTCAAATAAAGTAGGTGTTGCTCAAGTTTTAAATAGATTGAATTATGTATCAAGTTTGAGTCATGCTAGAAGAATTTCTACTCCAACAGATAAGAGTGGAAAATTAATACCTCCTCGTAAACTGCACAACACGACATGGGGTTTCTTATGCCCAGCAGAATGTTTTGACCCTGAAACTGAAATTTTGATGTGGGATGGATCTGTTAAACGTGCCGGAGACATCATAGTTGGAGATGTTCTCATTGATGATCTTGGAAATCCAACAGAGGTTCGAAGTACTTGTTCTGGATTTAAGAATATGTACGATGTTATTCCAGATAAAGAAAATTTCATGAAACATAGAGTTACTGACAACCATATCCTAACTCTCAAAATACGTGGTCATAAATCTATTAGAAAATCAAACAGAAAAGATAGAAAATATACACATATTGTAGAGTTTTTGAATCGGGACGAAATAAAGTTTCAATCTAAATATTTTAACTCTTTAAATGAAGCTGAAGAATTTGTAAATAGCTTTAATGATGATGATACGATAGATATAACCATTGAAAAATATTTAACATTAAACAAAAGAACAAAAGATAATTTAGTTGTGTTTAAAACCGAAGGTATTAATTGGAGTAAAAAAACAGTTGATATGGACCCATACTTACTTGGTATGTGGTTAGGTGATGGTCTTAGTGATGGGTCTGGTTTTGCGTTGAACTACAAGACTGATTTTGAGACATTAACTTATTGGGAAAAATGGGCTGAAAAAAATGGAGCAGTCATTACAAGAGGAAAAAGATATAGTTTCTCAATTGTTTCTAAGAAAAATAAGGAAGCATATTCATCTGGATTATGTAACAGAGTAGAAGAAGCACCTTTAAAAAAATATCTTCGTAGATACAATCTTTTAAAAAATAAACACATTCCAAATGAATATATTACAAATGACAGAGAAACACGATTAAAGGTTTTGGCTGGATTGATAGATACAGATGGTTCTGTTCGTTCTCAAGGAAATGAAATTCGTATTTCTCAAGGACCTGCTAATTATAGAATAATTGATGATGCTTGTACATTGGCAATGTCTCTTGGATTTTCATGTGGAATTAAAGAAGGAAGAAGTCAATGGAGAGATGAAAAAAGTGGAGATAATAAAAATAGTACTTATAAAGAACTAACTATTACAGGCCATAAAATTTATGAAATTCCAACACTTTTACCACGAAAAAAATTAGTCTCTATAGAAAATAAAACACTTCTGTTAAGAAGTAAATCTTTCATGTGCAGCAAATTTAATTTGTTAGAAGCTGGTGTAGGTCCTTATGTTGGATGGCAACTTCACGATAAACGTGGAAGATTCTGTTTAAAAGATGGTATGGCTGTGCACAATACGCCAGAAGGACAATCTGTTGGTATTGTCAAGAATTTAAGTTATATGGCACATATTACTATTTACTCAAATTCATTAACCTTATATGAATATATTATGCCAAATATTACTCATATTGACAATATTGATTTAACATCAAAGGATATGTACGAAAAAGTAAAAGTATTTATAAATGGTGCTTGGGTTGGAATTTCTAATGACCCTCAAGAACTTTATATATCATTAAAAGAAAAAAAGTATAAGGGTATTATTAATATTTACACATCTATTATATTTGATTATAAAATGCGTGAGATTAGAGTTTGTAATGATGGTGGTAGAATAACTAGACCATTATTGAGAGTTAAAGATAAAAATTTATTAATTAATGATAGTATTATTTCAAAATTAAATAATGAAGAGCTTGTATGGGATAACTTATTAACTAGTTCAAAAATAGAAGATTCTGTTATTGAATATATTGATCCTGAAGAACAAAGTAGATCATTAATTGCTACCAAACCTAAGGATTTAATCGCACAAACAGATAATATTTATAAATATACCCATTGTGAAATTCATCCTTCAACAATTTTCGGTGTGTTAGCATCTTGTATTCCATTTCCTGAACATAATCAATCTCCGAGGAACACGTATCAATGTTTAGATATAAATGAGACAGTTTTATTAAGCAATGGAAACAAAATAGCAATCAAAGATATTAAAATTGGTGATGAAGTTGTCTCTTTTAATCCTGAAACAATGGATAAAAACTATACAAAAGTTATCGACCATTATATTAGGAAAACTGAAAAATTAATTTATAAAATTACAACTTTATCTGGAAGAGAAATTATTGCTACTGAAGACCATAAGTTTATGACAATTGAAGGATGGTCACAAGTTAAAAATATGGTTATCAATGATACTATGATTGGAATTTTACCGTATCAAAACAATAATATTATTGAAGATTATATTGAACAAAATATTATTCTTACTAAAACTGATTTAAAATCCAATTTATTTCAAAAAGGGTTAAGTGATAATTATATTAATAGACAAATACAAAATTTGGAAAATGCTAATCTACTACCTTTACATAGTGACAATTACAAATTACCAATAATTGCTCGTATATTTGGCTTTCTACTTGCTGACGGTTCAATTAATATTTATGAAAGAAATTGTAATAAATTTGCTGCTTGTAGTTTTGATTTTGAAACAGAGAATGATGTAAAAATATTTGAAAATGATATTGAGATTTGTGGGTTTAATAAATGTAAATATAATAAAGGTTTTAGAACTTTTAATGATGTAACACATAGTACTTATGCTGTTACACATAATGGAAGTTTACCGTCATTATTAATTTCACTTGGAATTACATATGGGAAAAAAACAATAACTTCTCGTAAACAAATACCTGAATGGATAATGAATGGTTCAAAATTAGTTAAACGTGAATTTCTCAGTGGATTTCAGGGTGGTGATGGTTGTAAAATTAGATGGAATAAGTTGACTAATGGTTATAACTTTATTTGTGCTGAGACATCACAACAAATTATACCATCATTGTCTATTTCACTTGAAAATTACATGTCTCAATGTGTAGAATTATTTAAAGAATTTAATATTAATATTTCAAATGTTAAAACATCAATTGTAAAAAATACTGACAACAGAATTAAAGTATCATATAAAATAAGAGATAATCAAACAAATTTAATTAATTATTTTGACAATATTGGTTATAGATATGCTTCAAGTAAAAATATTTCATCATTTGCGATTGTTGAATATCTTAGATATAAGCAATCTCTTTTCAAAGATCACAAAATATTAATTGAAAATGTTAGAAATCTACATTTAAACAATAAATCTAATTCATTTATAACAAATTCATTAAATCTTAAAGTAAATTATGTTGCTGATATAGTTAGAAGTTTTAAAAATAATAGAAAGATTTCTATGAGAAATTTAAAAGATGATAATATTGAAGTTTGGTTAGAAAATATTAAAATAATAAATGAAATGTTATTTATGCCTGTTAAGTCAATTGAATTAGTTGAAAATAGATTAATATCAGATATTACAGTTGAATCAAACGATCATAGTTTTATTGCTGGTAATAATTTCTTATCTAGTAATTGTGCTCAAGGTAAGCAAGCAATGGGAGTATATGTTACAAACTACGAGAATAGAATGGATAAGACAGCTTATGTTCTTAATTATCCTATGAGACCTCTAGTTGATACAAGAATTATGAATATGATTCAGCTTAACAAGATTCCTTCAGGAACGCAAGTAATCGTCGCAATTATGACTCATACAGGTTATAATCAAGAAGATTCATTACTAATTAACCAAGGTTCTATTGATAGAGGAATGGCATTAGTAACAGTTTATCATACTGAAAAAGATGAAGATAAGCAAAAGATTAATGGTGATGAAGAAATTAGATGTAAACCTGACTCAACTAAGACAAAGGGTATGAAAATGGGTAATTATAATAAGGTTAATTCTAAAGGTGTTATTCCAGAAAATACTTTAGTTGAAAATCGTGATATTATCATTTCAAAGGTAACACCGATTAAAGAAAATAGAAATGATCATACTAAGGTTATTAAATATGAAGATCAAAGTAAAATATATAAAACATTAGAAGAAACATATATTGATAAAAATTATATTGATAGAAATGGTGAAGGTTATAACTTTGCCAAGGTAAGACTTAGAACTGTTAGAAAACCAGTAATTGGAGATAAATTTAGTAGTCGTCATGGACAGAAAGGTACTGTAGGTAATATTATTCCTGAATGCGATATACCATTTACTAGTAATGGTGTAAGACCTGATATTATTATTAATCCTCACGCAATCCCATCTCGTATGACTATTGGACAATTAAAAGAAACTGTTCTTGGTAAAGTTTTAATTGAACTTGGATTATTTGGCGATGGTACAGCATTTGGTGAATTTGATGTAAATGATATTTGTAAAGAGCTTCTTAAACTTGGTTATGAATCAAATGGAAATGAACTGTTATATAATGGTTTAACTGGTGAACAACATGAATGTAGTGTATTTATGGGTCCTGTATTTTATCAACGTCTTAAGCATATGGTTAATGATAAGTCACATAGTCGTTCAATTGGTCCAATGGTGAATCTAACTCGACAACCTGCTGAAGGACGTTCGCGAGATGGAGGGTTACGGTTTGGCGAAATGGAAAGAGATTGCTATATGAAAGATACACATATTGTTACGACAAATGGTCTCAGTGTTTTAATAAAAAATATGTCATCATGTGATTTTGAAGTTTTAGGATGGGATGAAAAAACCGATAAAATGATACCATCTAAACAAACAGGTTTTCTATATAAAGGTGAAAGAGAATGTCTTCAGTTAACATTTGAAGATGGTAGAACAAATATATGTACTCCAGAACATCCTATTTTAACAAGTGATAATCACTGGATAAAAGCGAAGGATTTAATAATTGATGAACAAAGAGTAAAGTCTAGTGTAACTTATCCTGTTGCTGATTTTAATGAGGAAATAAAAGAATGTGATGGATGGTATTTACGAGTAGGAGATTTATTATTTAAAACAAATACAATGGAAAATTATAAAAAAACACTTGTTCTAGCTAAATTAATTGGTTATTTAATAACAGATGGAACTATTAAAAAATATAAATATGGTTATACAGCAACATTATATTTAGGTCACAATATTGATGTAAATAGTTTCTTAAATGATTTGAAATTATTATGTAATACAAAACAAACAAATTTTAAATGTAAAAATTTATACGCTATTAGAATCCCTGCTTCACTAATAAATCAAATAGTTCAATTAGATGGCATTTTAATTGGTAAAAAAGTTATTCAAAAAGCTACTTTACCAGAGTTTATACTCGATCAAAATTGTCCTAAACCTATTATACGTGAGTTTTTGGGAGGTTTGTTTGGAGGAGATGGTCATACTTGCGTTCTTGGTATGCATCGTGGAAAACGAGACATTTTGTCTTCAATTTCATTTTCACAAACTAAAAATAAACTTCATTTAGATTCTCTTAGTCAAATGATGAATGATATAAAAAATTTATTATCTAGATTTGACATTAACAAAGTCACTATTCAAAAATTCAAGGAAACAAGTTATTCAAAAGATAAGAAACAAGAAGACGAAAATAATAAAAATTACCAACTAACTTTACATCTTGATATTGAGGAATTAATACCATTTCACGAAAAAATAGGTTTTAGATATTGTTGTCATAAATCTCAACGTCTTGAAGCAGCTGTTTCTTATAAACGTTTGAGAAATAATGTTATTAGACAACACAATTGGCTAGTAGCAAAAGTAGATGAATTAACAAAGTTTAGTGAAATTAAAAAAGATAATCCAAATCAAATGGTTCCTACTAAAAAAGCAATTGAACATGCTGTTGAGGAACTAAAAAAAATAGAACCATTAATTCATAATTATGCGATTCCATCTACACACGATATTAGTGATCATTTAGTTAAAGGTACAAAGTTTGGTAAATTTACTAATAAATCATTTCCTAATGCGGAAGAATATCTTAGAGAAATTGGAGCAATTGATTGGTTTCTAAATGATGATGAAACACAAAAAATAAATAATATAGAAATTGAAACATTACTTGAAGAAGATAATGAAGATAATGAAGATAATGAAGAAGATAATCCAGAAACAAATGTTGAAGATAATATTTGTAAATTAGATTCTTCTTGTTATGGTGTTAATAGAGAATGTGATGGATTACCAACAATGGAGTTAAAAATTATAGACATTAGACCTGCTGGAGTTCATCCAGTATATGATATTGAAGTAGAACAAACACACTCATTCTTGGCAAATGGAATTGTTTCTCATAATTGTATGGTTTCACATGGTGCTTCAAGATTTACTAGAGGAAGAATGTATGATGCGTCAGATAAATATTCAGTTCATATTTGTAAAAAATGTGGCATTATCGCGTCATATAATGATGCTATGCATATTCATCATTGTCGTAATTGTGATAATCGTACTGACTTTGCCTTTGTTGAGATACCTTATGCTTGTAAGTTATTATTCCAAGAATTAAATACAATGAATATTGCTCCAAGAATTATGACAGACCATTAAAAATATAAATGATTATAAATGATTATAAATGATTATAAAATAAAAATTATAAATGTATATTTTATACAAATATGTTTAAAAATATTTCTTTTTTTAATAATGTTAATGATTATTTACCAATACTTAATGGATGTATAAATGCTGATTTGATAATAATTTTATTAGCTTTTCACAATATATTTAATTCTGTTTATCTAAAAAAATGGTATAAAAAATATCAATTAAGCGCTGTTATTGCGGATGTTTTGATATTAGTAATTGGTATTATTATAGCACGTTTTTTTTATAAATTTATATTTGATAAGTTTGAATTATGGAAATTCACAGTTTTAGCTGTTTTTATACAGATAATTCACGATTTATTATTTTATCAGTTATTTAAGAGTATTCCATATGGCTATAATGAAATGTTAGATTTCTTTAAAGAATATGCGAAAGAAGTAGGGACAGGGGCTATTATAGGAGATAGTTTTATGATGATTATGGCATGTGTCTTAAGCTCTCATTACGCTACATATAGTTTAAACACAAATATTATTTTATTAGTTGTATCTGTTTATGTTATTCCTTATTTAATTAATTATTAGGTTTTTATAAATATGATGATTTTATTGCCTACGCAATGTATATAATATTTTTGAAGATTATCTAGATAAATATATAATAAATAAACTTAAATATAAAAGCAATATAAAATAATATGAACCGTGTATTAAAATTATTAACTAATTTTTTTTATAAAAAATCTTCAAAACCATTAGGTAGATGGAATATTGAATATTGTAATAAGAAAATAGATAATAAAATAGATTTATCTAATGAAGATCATTGTGGTCCTTGTGGACAATATAGAATTACTAAAATACATAAACCAATTATAAAAAAAACTGCTAATCTCCCAGCATCATATATGCCACCATTCAAAAGTTGATATAAATATATATTATAACATTTTTATATCAAGATAAAACGACATTTGCTTATTATAATATCTCTCTTAATAAATTTACAAGATATGTAGTCAAAGCAAATAATATACCACCCCATAATGTATCCAATATTACTGTTAATATAGACCAATTATTAAATAAAGCATAGTTAGTTGTTTCATACACACCATAAATTATAATCCCTAATAAAAAAGCATCACTAATACTTTTACGTGGTTTAATAATAAAATAATTAATGCCTGCTATTAAAAATATATAACATAATAATGCTCCTAAAAGGTTCATTTTTATTTTTGTTCCTTGAATTTTTTCTACTTGATTATCAAAATAACTTTTCATTAGATTTAAATAAATGAAATCAATTGAAATAAATATAATTGCGCTAACTAACATTAAAAAATTAAACATTATATATTATTAAAATATTATTAAAAATATTTAGATAAAAACATTATATTTATAAACTTTTTTATACTATTGTATTATATAAATGTCTGTTGGATATACTAACCCAATTAGTGGAAGTAATGTAGCATTTCAATTTTTAGTAGTTAGACCTTCTAATTCAGGAGGTGCTATTAGAGGTTATATGCCACAAAGTACTCAAAATGTTGATAAAAGATACCCTGAATATGAACAAATCCGTTACACTTTAAAAAACGCATGGAATACTACTTACCCTAGTCAATTAAGACGTAATAGTTTAACTAGACCTATTACTACTCCTTTTCGCGCTGTTAATAATGCCGGAGACCTTTTAAGTCGTGAAAATTTTTCTTGTGGAGGTAGTTGTCAGACACCTCAAAGTAGACCAGGACTTAATGGATTAAAAACACATTTTGGTTCTGTTTCTGTATCGTGTGTTCCAAGTGCTGCTTATAATAGCCTTCAATTAATAAGAGATGTACCTGCTGCTGCTTGTAATGTTAAGTATGTATATGATAGCTCTGATTATATTACTTATTTAAAACAAAAGGCAGTTAATAAAAATTATAATGATTTATCAAATGGTGGTGATGATTATAAGAGTAGTCAATCTGCTCAAAGAGCTATTAGAAGATATTAATTTTATTATTTAGTAATAATAATAATACTATAATGAAATATCAAAATTATATAAGCTGTAAATAAAAGAAGATAAAAAATTGTAATTATTTATTATGAATTAGTTTTATTTATTATTTTTGATTGAATTATTATAATATTATTATATTATTATTATTATTATAATAATATTATAATAATTATCATAATAAAGATTAATATTATTATGGAAAAAGATAAAAGAAAACAAATAATATATCAAAAAACAGAATTTAACAACCATTTAATATGTCAATTATCTAATATATTTAAGTGTTGTAAATGTAAACGTAATAATAATTTTAACACCGAAAAAAAAGATTTATTTACAATGTGTTTATTTTGTGGAACTCCAAACTATATTAAGAGAAAAAATATTTGATAAATATATAAATGGATAAGTATAATATATTGATTATTGCTCTTTTAGCACTTATATTTATTGGGTTTCTTCATAGTAGAGTATATGAACCAACAACTACTACTACAAAAACTGTAGTAGTAAAAGAAGACCCTTATTATAAACGTTATGGTTACACACCTCCTCCACCACACTATAATCCATATAAAGCACAATATTATAAATAATTTAATATTATATTTTAGTATATTATATTAAATGACAACACCTTATGCTGTATCTAGAAATATCGGTTCTGTATCTTATAATAGTTATGTAAACGCTCCTATTACTGGTCCATTAAGTACTAATCAAACACCATGTCAAATACCTTATCATAGTTATGGTATTTTGGCAGGAATTAGACCAACCCCACCTCAATTTTATCCTAGTAATACGCCAGTTAATGCTGAAATGAATACAAATGCTAGACATCAATATTTAAGAACATCCGTAAACAATCAACGTTTACAACAACAAATAGCTTTAGGAAAAGCATCATCGCCTTTAACATATGTTATTAATTCTTCTCAAAGACAAGTACCAGTTTCGTCGCACACAAATTATATTCCTCCAGTTCCAAGTTCTTTATATGTGAATACATTAAAGTCTAATGCTGTAGGTCAAACTGCTTATAAAGTAAATTTACCAAATGCTACTCCAACCGGAACAAAAAGTTATTATCCAAGTGGAACAAGAAGTTCTATTAGAAGAGCGCGTTCAGGAGGATGTGTAGCACCTGCAAAGAAAGGTTCTATTTATAATACAAGTTTATCAAATGGGCAAGTATGTGCTTGGGGTTCAATTGTGCGTCAAAATTATTAAAATTATAAAAATAATATTCAATATTATAATAATACTAAATTTTATTATTATAAAAAATAATATTTAGTATTATTATAATATGCCTGGATTTCCTGCATTAACACCTGCTTATGGACTTGGTAGCTCAAGTAGAATTAATTCTGCTTTACTTATCAGTAGCCCTCGCACGAAAAATGGTTCTCAAGGTAGAATTTACGCTTGGATGAAAAACCACGGACAAGGACAACAATATATTACCTTTTTATTAAGTATTATTCCTAGAAATAATTTTAATCGTTAGGTTTGTCTATAAATATTTTATAATTGTATTATTAAGCATTTTAATTATAAAATAAATTATTTATATTATTTATAAATGAATAAATATTTAGTTGAATTTTTAGGAACAATGTTTCTAATGTTTGTTATTTTTGCAACAGGAAATTGGATGGCAATCGGTGCTGCTTTAGCAGTGATTGCTTTATTAGGAGGTCCTATTTCTGGTGGCGCGTTTAATCCTGCCGTAGCTATTTCACTATATGCAGCAGATAAATTGCCTAAATCTGATTTAATTCCTTATATTATTGTGGAAATTTTAGGAGCATTAAGTGCTTTTTATGCTTATAAAAGATTTGTTAACAAGGCTTAACTTCAAAATTTGCTTAATATTACAATATTATAATATAATTTCTTATAGTATAATATATAAATGCCTAGAAGACATAGAAAAATGACAGGAGGATTTTGGGAATCTTTATCTCAAAGTGTTGGTGATGCTTGGAATAAAACAAAAAAAGCCACAACTGATGCTTATACTTCAGCAACTACACAAATGACAACTCCTACAACTACAACTCCTACAACTACAACTCCTACAACTACAACTCCTACAACAACAGGTTATATGGGTGGAAAAAAAAGAAGAAAAACAAGAAGACATATGAAAGGAGGATATAGTGATAATACACAATTAACTGGATTAGCAGCTAATGCGGAGCCTATATCTGGAATAAAATCTGCTGAACCTCACACAATTATTGGTGGTAAGAAAAAAACTAAAAGACATAAAAGACATTCTAAATCACGTAAACATTATTTTTTAAATATATAAAAATAAAAGTTAAATATCTATTACTACTATTATGTAGTAATGGATTTAATAACTGAGGCTGACATTTATGAACCAAGTATTGATAATAATGGCGATTATTTAGATTATTTACCATCATCAAGTAAATTTAAAAATGGTTTAAGATGTCCTTGTGGAACTAGAAAAGAACATGTTTTTGATACAAGACAAAGTTTTTCAGGGCATATTAGAACAAAAACACATCAAAAATGGATCACAGATATAAATATGAATAAAATGAATTATTTCAAAGAAAATATAAAGTTAAATGAAACAATAAACAATCAAAAATTAATTATAGCTAGATTACAAAGAGACAACGAAGAAAATGTAAAATTAATTGTACATTTAACAAAAAAAATAGAAATAAATCAGCATCCTGAAGTTGTTATTGATTTATTAAATTTTGATTAGTATATTTTGATACAATTTATTATTTATGTACTATCATTAAATATGTCAAATGTGTTACCTTTTTTGCTTTAACAAATTTGTTAAATAACTAAAAAATCATCTTCATTTCTTTCTAAAAAATAGCTATAAATATCTTTTAATAATTCAATAGGACACTCGTTTGTTGGAACTAAAATACCATTATTATCATAAGTAATATGTTTATATGGATCATAATCATGTTTTATTAAAATATTCCATCTATCTGTATAATTTCTATTTTTTTTTGTTCCGTGAAAATAATGTCTTATTACGCCTGGAATATATCCAAATCTAATTAATTTTATTTTATTTTGAAAATCAATTACAGATTGTATATAATTTTTATTACTCGCTTTATTTAATGCTACTTTTCCATTTTGAAGTATTGAAAAAAGCATTATATTATCACCTGATCCTAAAATACCATATTCATATAATCCACCCATTTTTTCATATGCTTTTCTAGTGCATGCCCAAGCGTATCCGGGATGCCAATAATTAATACCTTTGTTTTTATATTTATAACCTTTTTCATATTGATAACCAGCACTATTAAAAATATTCATACTAGACATATCATGATTCATATCTACACAATGACTAAATAATTGAATGATATCTTTACTTCCATTTAGTATTTTTAATGTATCTAATGCCCAATCAGTATTTTCAAATTCGATATCTGCATCAATCCAAGCAAATGCCTTCCAATTAAAAGGCAATAAATTTTTAACTCCAATATTAATCATATTTTCTTTATGCCATAAAGGTGTTTCAGTTATGATTTGTAAATGATTTTTATTCTGGTTATCTGTTACAATAAATTTTTGATTTTTATAACATAATTCAACTATATATAATTCAACATTTTTCTCGTTCATCATTTTTTTAATAAAATCACGAGCTAATATATATCTTTTTTTATACAAACAAGGATTTGATATTACAATTATAACATTTAATTTTGATTCAATAGGATCATTATTTAATAATGTTTCCTTAATATTATTTTTTTCATATATATTAATATTATCTATTTCAATACCTTCAATAACAGTCATTATTATTATTATTATTATTAATAATAATAATAATAAACGAAAATTTATGTAAAATATAGTTATAATTCATTTGTTTTACTAAAATATAATATATAAATTATAAATTATATATTATTGTTATTATTTTTATTGTTATTATTGTTATTATTGTTATTGTTATTGTTATTGTTATTATTGCGATTTTTCCATAATTCGATATAGTATATATATACCTATTATAGTTAAACTAATAAAATATATTTGTTCCATTATATCATCACTCATAACAGGATAAGTATTTGTGGAAACACCAGTTTGAAATGCCTCTTTACAAGTATCACCAGTTACAGGATTTTTTTTATCATCAAATATACATGGTGTCATATTTTGTATATCAGACAATGTAACATAATGAGTTTCTGATGATTTATTATTATTAATATCAATTGTCTGCATAGTTATTTCTTGACATGGTGGATTTGATCCAGAGAGAAAGGCACGCATAATAGCAAAGGGATTCAATACATTTAAATTGCCCATTGAACCAGGAATTAAACCTTTAAATTCTGAAAAGTTTGTTCCAAGACCACTAGAAATAAATGGAATAGTTCCATTAGGAACATTATCAATGTAAATATATCTATCAGTTTGTTCACAAGTACTTTCTTCATTAGGGTCAGAACATTTATCTATAGCAGCACATTTTGCACCAGTTTTTAAGAAAAATTTATTTCCTAAAGGTCCTCCAGTTGATGATGCTTTACTTTTACCGGTAACTAATAGTTCAACATATTGAATTAAACCATCAATATCCTTTGTCATTTGTTCAATAGTTCCTTTATCACTCATACCAATTTCAGTTGGAGATTTAATATTCTTATAATAAGGATATGTAGGTCCAAGTAATTTTTCTTCGACACCTTGTGCGTCAGCTAATACTTCTTCAAATAAATTAGACATTACTTAAAATATATAAATATATTTATTTTTACAATATATTTACTATTTTACTATTTTTATAAAAATTATATTACAAATTCACTCGTATCTACAGGAGTTTCAGTTGAAGCTCCAGTAACTTCAGGTGGAACACCTCCTGTAATTTGAGTAGCATAATCTTGTTGAGCTGTAATTAAGCCATTTACTTGATCTTGTAAAGCTATTACATTATTACTTAAATCTTGGACTTGATTAAATATATTCTGGACATCATTAATTCTTCCCTTTAAATATTCAATATTGCCAGCGTTTTGTTGAGCCAATAAAAATGTATTATCTGCTATTTTTTTATCATATTGTCTATAAACTTGATTAATTGTTAAATTAGGAAGCATTTCATTAGTAGGAGCAGCAGTAGGAGCAAATGTCGGACTTATTGTTGGAACAACATCCATCATACCTTCAATAACTTTACTTTTAAAATAGGCTAAAATTATTTGATATGATATTAAAAAACTAAAAAATATAATAAGAAAATTAATAGTTGTTAACATTAATATTATTATATATTATTATTTATTTTTAAACAATATAATATTAAATTTAACTATCGGTTGTAAGCACACAATCTGAATCATAATCTTCTTGTATAAAAATACTGTTAGGGTTATAATCTTGTATAACACTATATGGATCAAAATCTTGTTTAACAATATTATTTGTATAATATGTATTTATTGGTGTATTCTTTTTTTTTTCTTTTGGATCAATCACAGGTCCAATAATAGCCATATAACCTTCAACAAGATTGTTTTCTAAAAATATTTGATTAATTAATAGTATGAAAAATAATATTACTAATATATTTACTAACATTTATATAATATTATATTTTCTTTTATTTTCTTTCATAATAATATAAATGTCATCAGCTTTTAAACCATTAGGAATGAATTCTATGCCTGCTTCTGGATATAATCATAAAAGCACTACTTATAATAAACAGTATATTTCATGGAAAGGTACTGGAATTAATAGTAACCCTGTAGGAACCGCTTCAGGTCATATTAGACCTTTAACAAACAATGATCCTGGAAATGTATTTAAAACAGGTTTTGGGTTACCAAGACCAATTAAACATTTTAGAAAAGGTAGAGTAATTCCTTCTGAACCAATAACAGGTGTTTCAAATCTAAATGTTAATAGTCCATATAATGATGTCAAATTAAGTATTGAAGAACAAGCTTTAATTAACTACAATATGAACAGATTTGTTAAATCAAGTAAGGGAACTTCACTTGGTGGTGGATTTGGAGGTTCTGGATTATTAAATGATATGCAGGATAAACCAGGTGCTTTTATAGTTAAACAAAATCCAATAGATGAAGTTGATGGAGTTTCTCAATTGAATAAAGATTGTAAATCTTGTGAAGGTGTTGGGATTGTTGTTAATTATTATCCAAATAAAAGTTATTTAACTGAAAATCCAGAACCTAATACAACAAACCCAATATTATGTTGTAATGAAGAGTATAAAGCAAAACGTCGCGCTATTTATGCTAGTACAAATTTAAAGAAGAATTATTATACGTCTACAAAACAATATCTTCAAAATAGATGTAAAACATATGATCAAAAAGCTTTTAATTACTTATCATATAAAACAAATGATACAAATGAAGGTATAAATAATCCTTATTATATTACTACAAGTATTGGTGTAAAACCAGGAAGTCCTCTTTCATTAGGAAATACATATTTTGCGAATTGTCAACCTGGTGCTGAAATATATGACGCAACTCAAAATGCTCTTATTGGTCAAATGCTTTCTATTATGGTAAACGCAAATATTTTAACACAAACTGATGTAAATACATTTAATACATTAGGTATTAATTCAATTGAAGGATTTTTTAACTGGATAAATGGATTACCTGAAGGTGAAAGAATACCAGCGCTCAAGGTTTTTACAGATTTTATTAGCAATCCTTATTGGGGTATGCCTCTTTCAGGTCCGTCAAATCCTGCTGGTTGTCAACTTGTTGTATATAAACCAAATAATTATCAATATGCTAAGCAAGGTGCAGTTGATAGTTCTACAAGAAATCTCAAACTAAATGTAGAGACAATTTCAACAAATGCTGCTTCTATTCAAAATTATAATAATACTGGACCGCTTTTAATAAATGCTAACGAAATTTATGCTGGTAATAATCCAAACTTAATTAATCTACAAAAAAATAAAGCACCTACTTGTAATACACCTTGGCCTCTAAATTTCTCTCAATCAGGATCATATCAAAATAAAAAATTTTGTTATTTTAAAAGATTACCTCAATATCAAAATCCAGTTTCACAACAAGGTCCATATCGTTATTTTCCAGGAACAGTATTTAGTTCTAATCATTTCTCTCAATCACCAAACACATATAATACACCATCTAGAAGTGTGTAAAACATAGTACTAAAACATACTAGTAAAACAATTTAATAAAATAATATTTATTTTATTATTTTATTATTTTATTATTTTATTATTTTATTATTTTATTATTTTATTATTTTATTATTTTATTATTTTATTATTTTATTATTTTATTATTTTATTATTTTATTATTTTATTATTTTATTATACATTATACATTATACATTATATAAAATTTATAATATATTCTATAAATTTACATATTCAATAATTTCTTTATTTATTGGTAAAAATATATTTATTTTTTCTGAAAATCTATTACAAGGTATTTTATATTTTTCACACCAAGCGACCGATTTTTGAATATTAGTTTTTTTAATATTTTCAATCTTTTCTTCACTATTTTTATTTTTTAAAATATTTATTATCATATCCAAAGATTCAAGTTGTTGTTGACCAATTATAATATTCATATCATCTATTTTTGTTAGAAAAAAATTAGGAATATCAATATCTAAAACTGAAACAATATTTTTATTTTCTAATTTTTTTAAAAAAACTAATAATCTATAATAATTAGATTTAAAATATAATGATTTATTTTCATCTTTTTCTAAATTTTTACAAACAATATATTTATCAAATGAGGTTATATTACTTGTATTAGGTTTTATTATATAAATTTTTTCATATAAAGATGATAATAAGTATAAAATATCAGTAACAGGTTTATGAAATATATGATTAACTTTAATTATACAACAACCATTTGATTCTTGGTTTCTAAAAATAAGCATTAAACATTCTATTAAATTTTTTATATAATTATTAAAATTAGTTGAATCAACTTCAATAAATAAAAAATCAAATTTATCATCTTCAATAATTTTCATATTTTCTTCATTTATTTCATCATAATATACAATTAAATCTTTAAAATTTTCTCTTAACATTTCAAAACATTCAATTGTATCATTATAATTAGGCGTTAAATGTAAAGTTTTTATACCTTGATTCTTATATGATTCAAAAATATTAATAGTTGTTGAAATTTCTAAAAAATCATAAAATATATTAGTTTTTTCTTTTAATTTACTAACAGAATATTTTGAACCAGGAACTTTTGAAAATATATATTCATAAGGATTAACAATTTTAATTAATTCATCATAATTATTTTCTTTTATTTCATTTTGTTTTAAGCAGATTTTTTCAATTTCATCACGTAATTGATTATAATATTGATAAAGACTATGCGATGTATAAGGTTTTAATAAATTTTCATAATCATCTATTGGGTTAACGTAAATAATATTATTTATTTTTGGTAATGTATAATAACTCATTAGTTTACTATTATATATATAAAATCTTATTTAAGTCTATTATTTTTATTATAGATTATTATTCATCATCACTTTCTACGATTAATAATTTTTTAGATGTTTTTTTGGAAACTTTTTTTCTTTTTTCTTTTTCTTTTTTTTTTTTTTTTTCTTTTTCACTAGGTATTATTGGTTCATCTACAGCTTCTGTAGCAGCTAGAAGTAATATTTTTTTGCTTAATTTTCTTACTTTTGGCTTTAATTTTATAACTTCTTCTTGAGCGACTTCTTTAAAATGTTCACTTTCTTTAGCATCTCTTAATGCTTCTGTTTCTTGATATTCTCCTAATTCAAGTTCAATTGATTCTATATTTACAGTTCTAATCTTTTTATAAACAAAATATCTGTTTAAGAATGAAATCTTCTTTTCCTGAGAAGTCATATTTATAGCCTCACCATAATCTTTAGCTTTAAACTTATTCTTAGAGATTTCATCTAACATATTAAGAAAGAGTTCACTAAATAATCCAGAACCTTCAGGAAGTCCAAAATCCTTAGCTTCTTCACGAGATATAATTTCAAAACCATAAGCAGTCATAATACGATTAAAGTAATCAAAATTTACCAAATATTCAGATATAACTTGGTTAATAGATTCTTGATATATATCTATTCTATAACCAATAGAACTAGAATTATCTTCAAATGTCTCAGCATCATATGATTTTGTTATTCCCCATATTTTTTTACCTTCTACAATAATTTGAATTGAATCACCAGTAATAGTTTTCTTAAGTTCATTAAATACTAATTTACCATCATAACAAGTACCAATAAAATAACCATTTTGTTTTGTGCATTCAGCAACATTTTTCATAAAACCTTTCAATGTATCAGGATTTTCAAAGAAATAGTGAATTGCGAATTGACAAGATGATACATTAAAACCATCCACACCTTTACCGTATTGTCTAGCAACACCTTTACCAATTTTATCAGTATCCTTAATACCGTTACCAAATACAGCTGCTGTAACTTGTTTTGCCTTATCACTTAACATAGCACTTCCATCTTTAATATTAAAAGAACTATTACCATTAACAAATAAAGCATATGGAACACTTTTATTAGATTTTTTCATTTTTAAAAATCTAGCACAAGCACCATCAAGACGATTCTCTAAATTATCCTTTGATATATCAACACCAAATACAAATGAAAGCTTAGAACTTATCCACTTAGGTAAGTCGCCTGCTTTACCACAAGCAAAGTCAATTAATGTATCACCTTGTTTGCTTGTGCTAGTAATAAGTCTCTTTTTAACATATAAATTATGAAAGTCTTTCATTCCTTCAGTTTTAAACTTACCAGCAGGTGTATTATAATATTTATCTTCACTTATACTTACATTAGGAATATTTAACCCAGTACATAACATATCTTCTTCAATTCTTCCTGATGGGTGAATAGATTTCCAATTTTCATTACAAACTTTATATGAATTTCCATATTCTTTTTCACCTCTTCTCATTTTAGCAGTTTTATCATATCTTACTCTTAATGGAATCCATCTCCAACCTTCTTCTTTTGATAAATCATATCTAAATTCAACAATGGTATTATCTTCAAAAACTTGATCTTCTTCAGAAAACATTTTTTTACCTCCAGAACCATCCATTTTCAACATAATATTACACAAACCAGCATTAGGGTCATATGGTTCAGTAGGATAAAATCTCATAGGAACATAATCGTTATCTTGTCTATCTTCGTAACGATTACTGAATTCAGGTAATTTATCATCAATTACATCTTGACAAGGATTAATAAATCCATCTTTACTTTCTTTAAAACCACATCTTAACTCAATTATTTTATAATCATTATATTGAACGGCAGCCATATTATTTGTTCCATCTTCATAATATGATTTGATTACATCATCTCCATTATTTCCTTTAATTGTTGTTACTAAGAAATCAATTGTATTATACTGAGGAGGTTTCCATTTAAAAGAATATTCCCAAGTTATTTTTGTTTTAGGACCAGCTTTTCCAATTTCACTAGATCCTACACCATAAAATGCTTGAGTAAATATTAATCCATCGGTTTCATATTCAAATCTCTTTTCACGAACCTTTTGTAAAATTGTATTACAACCTTCAAATATACTCTGTTTACTAGTATTTGGAAAGAATTCCTTTGATATAAATCTAATTGGTGATATTAAATTTTTTAAGTTATCATTGAATGATTTATTTACATTTTTTAAAATAGATACAGCATTTAAATTTTTTTCAAAATATTTTAAAATTTGATAACGTGATTTAAAAGGGTCTTTTTCAGTTTCTAATAACATAAATGTATATGCTCTGATATCTTCCTTTTTAACATAATAAATATCAAAGGCAGCATATAAATTAATAAATTTACCATTTTTATCATGAGATATCAATTCACCATCTATCAATGAATTAAAACATTCTTTATTATGAGTTTTAGCTCCAGTAAATATAACATCCATATTTGTATTTATAAGATACATTTTACCTTCATCAGATATATACATTAAATGACGTTCACCATCAGCTTTTTCTGTTACAACAAAATTTTTTCTAATATTAGCTTCATTAGAATTATCATCTATTTGTGCTATATTTAATATTTGTAATGTAATTGAATTTGGACCTATAAAATTTTTACTTGTTATATATTTATTAGTTTGTTTTTCATCTTTCCAGATTAATTGCATATAAGATTCGATTACTAATTTTTGTTCTGGATATGAAATTGGAAAATTTGTTCCTTGAAGTCCACTTAATACAATTTTAATAACTTTTCTTATAGATTCAACAATTAATTCTGGAGTATTAAATGATGTTCCTGGACCAATTTTTCGATTGTTTACCTCAATTTCCATTTCATAAATCTCTTGATTATTTAATACATTTGACTCACCTAATGTATAAACTCTTATCATTTGACCACGATTTTCCCGTCCAAATTTATCAGGAGACCTATTACTATATTTAACAATACTTAAATCAACAATAATTGGGTGATCAGGATGTTCAAATGACACACGATTCATAAAGCGAAATTCTTTTTTAGATTTTTTCCAATTTTCTAATGTAAAATTTTTTATACCTGTCTTAATATTTTCTTCTATTTGATATGATACTCTAAAGTTAAAATCATCAAAATCTACAGGGTATACTCTTTCTTTGTTAATAAAACCAGGTTTTTTATGAATAAAATCAATAGAAGTTGGACTATCTTTATATATTAATTTTATATCATCTGAACCACAATATTTTTGTATATTATGTAATCCTTTAATTTCTGTTCTAACATCAGATAATTTAAATCTACCTGTTATACTATCTAAAAACTCACAATTAACACGTAAATTATAAACTCCCTCACTATCACCAATAATACCAAAACCAGAAGATTTTAATTTTCTAATAACATTATCATAATCATTTCTGGTTAATTGTTTAATTCCTTTTGTTCCAAATTTGACTTCTAATTCTGAATTTATGTTTGTTTTTATATAAGGATTTGTACTATAAAATAATTTAACTAATTTATTAAAACGTTCTTGTGAAGGTTCTTGAGTTTTTATAGATTGTATATCTTCGTCTATTAATTCATCTTGAAACATTTCCTTAGGAATAGATTTTACTATTTCTTCCTCTTTTTCTGCGCCAATACCATAAGCAGGAATAATATCATTTGTTTTACTTTTTATAGTTTGTTTCATTTCTTCTACGTTTGTTATTTTTTCTTTTTCTTTTTTTTCCTTTAATGATTTTAACATTACATATTTATCACGAATATCTAGTGCTTCTAATTGTTTTTTTTGTTTTTCAGTAAGGCTATCAAATAAATCTTTCAACTCAGGATCAGCTATATTTTGTAAAATTGCTTTTTGATTTTCTTTTTTAGGATATTTTATAATTTTATTTTTAGTTTCTATATCAAGGCTTTTAAATAATTTATTTAATTCTGGAATACCATAATCCATTGATTCAATGTCAGCTTCTAAATTAGAAACGATTGATTTTGATTTATCAATAGAGCTCATTTTATATATATATATTAAAACATATTTTTAAATTCTACTTCATTTTTTTTTAAATTTAAAAATATTGAATAATTGATTCATATAATTCTTTTTTTGACTTTTGTTTAGATGTAATATCATTATTAATTTTAATTACTAATTTATTACATATTTCTATTAATTCATTTACTTTGTAAGCTGATATTGATTGAATTGGTTTAACTAATGATTTAAGTTTAAAATAATTTTTTCGTAAATTATTTAATAATTCTTCTGTAGATAATTCAAAACCATATTTATTATAGTAATTTGATTTACATTCTAATTCATGTAATATATAAATAACATTAGAATCATTCATTAATAATTCGTAATACGTGTTTTTTTTTAAATAAATTACATTTATATTTTCAATAGAGCATAATGTTAAAAAGGTTTTTATGTTTAAATTATTATCATTAGCTAAATTACTTTCGTGATTTGATATAGTATCAAATTTATATTGTTTAACAATATCTTTATTTTTTCTGATTAAATCTACCATATCTATTTTAATTTGTTTAGCTAGCAATGTATTTTTATTATTTAACATTTCATAATTTAAATTACCATTTTTCATAATATAAAAACACCAAAACAATGAATCTGGTTGTTTTGGAATGAACAAATTTTGTTTTATATTATTATTATTATTATTTGTTTTATTATACTTATATTCCATATTATCATTTGTTTTTGGTTCAATTTTCATTCTTAAAGATTTAACCATATTATCTTCATATAACATATAATCTTGTAAATCAAATAATACATCATTATATTTGTTCATATTTTACTTACTTGTTATTTTGTTTATATCTTTAATATCTTTTGAAAAATATGTATTTCTATAATCTTCTTTTTGTTGTTCGATTTTATTTAATGTAATCTCTTGAGTGCTAACATATTTAATATATGCGTTTAATTCATCGATAATATCTTTAGATAATTCTGATAAATTAATATGAATACCATATTTATTTTCATTTAAAGTAGTACCATTATGTTTATTGAGTAATCTAAGAACCTCAATTTGATTAAATTTATTCATATTTTCGATAGTTTCGCGAATATAATTAAGTTCACTAACGGAACAATTATTAATGTCATTAGTAGATATAGTCGCTTCCATTTGTATTGAATAATATATAATTTTGTTTTTAAATCTTAATATATAATTTATTTATAAATAATAATTTGATAATTGATAATAAAAAAACATAAATTTTGTGATTTTTTACAATAATCAAATAGGTAAAAATATAAAATACTAATCTTCAATTACAAGTCTAGGTTTAGAATATTGTTTTTGTTTTTGCTGTGTAAAATCCTTTTCCTTAATAAGTTCTCCGATAATTGAAATATATTTATCATTTAATTCGAAACGTTGTCCAATTACTCTTACATTAAATTTATCACCTTCTTGAATTTCAGAAAATTGTAAAGTACCATAATGATGATCTTTTGCTATAAAAACAACGATAGGTGATGGAACATCTGTCGCACTTTCAGCACGAATACCAGCTTTAGTAATATTTTTAGCAACACATTGTATTAACATACCTTCAACCGGAAAACAAACATCACATTCAAATACTACTTCAAATGAAATATGGTTTCCTCTTTCAATAATTCCACTAGAATATGTAATAATTTTAGATGAATTTGGTTTAATATAACCTTCTACAACACATTTTTCTTCAAAAATAGCTTTAATATTTTCTTCAATAACTTCTTGTAAATTTTTCCCTATTGCTGTTATTGGTAAAATAATTTTCCTAGTAATTAAACATCTAGAATAAACAGTTTGAATTCTAGTTTCTCTACGTTTTTTTTGTTGTGTATTTTTAGCTATGGATTCCATTATTATAATATATACATATTATCTTTTAATTATATTTACTTTCAATTTTATTTATAAATATAATTATTTATTATAATTATTTATTATTATAATTACAAAAAATAATAATATTGATTATACAAAAACAGTGTATAATTTATGCCATATAGCCATTTCAGGAGTAAAAAACCATTTTTTATCATCTCTCTTAATAGTGTTAAAATATCTTAACATAAATTCTTGTAGAACACATAATTCTACATGACCAACAGCTTCTTTAGTAATATTTCCGTCGGTATCTTTTTCTAATTTGGTGTTTTCATTAGTATATTTATTTTCACCTACAATTTCATTTAATTTTTGAAGAGTTTTTAATTTACCCGCTTCATCACATCTAGCACCAGTATCACGTTTTGACGACATATCTTTAGTTTTAAATACTAAATAACGATTATTTTTTTCATAACCAATAAAACCAACAATATTGTTATAATCTTCAATTTTCATTGTTAAATATTCCTTTGTATCCTTTGATAAAGCAATTTCTCTCTGTTCTTCTGGTTCAGACTCAACCCATTTATTATTTTCATTTAATATCATTATCATTCTTTTGTTTAACTTGTACATTATAAATGCTGTAAAATTTTTAGTTTTTATACTATTAGTTTCAAAATACTCTTTAGAAAACCATTCAAATGATGATTGTTTTATATTTTCTAATGAATACAAATAATTCATAACTTCCAATTTTTCTTCAAATAAAAGAACCTCTATCATATGAGCTACAAGATAACTAATAATATAATCTTTTGATTCTGGATATTCCTTTGACATTTTTTTCATAACAATACCACAATGTTTATACCAGTTATCATCTCCTCTTTTTACTTTAGTTTGTTTTGTAAATTCACGACTAATGTCAAAATTTACTTTCATTTCGTCAAACAATCTATTACCTTCAAGAAAAGAAGTTTTTTCTTCTTCAATAATAATGTTATTAATATTTTTTTTATCAATAATAGGTTTTACAATATTTTGTTTAATTTCAAATTTAATCATATCATGTTTATAATCAATAGGTGTTGATCTATCAAATATTGAAGCGTTTGTATCTTTTAATTCAATTGGTTGAAATAAATAATAATCACCAATATTAACTAATCTACCATTTCTTCCATATTTATCTGTAATAAATTCATTTTCATCGTCAATTAATTGTGTTAAAGCTGAATAAATTTGAACGTATGGATATTCTTTTGGTGTCCTAATAGAACGTATCAATACATCTTTTTTATAAAAAAATTTTTCTTTCATAAGCATTCTAATGCGTTGTAGAATCTTTTCGGAATTAATAATAATAAAATTCTCATTATATGTATCTTTATTTAACTGTGTAGAATCTATTTTAGAATCAGGTATACAATTATAATCACATTTAGCCATATAATCACAACTTGGAGAAAATGGTGCATCACCTATTTTAAAATTGTTTAGTTCCATTCCATTTGATAAAATTTGTTTAATTGGAGCTTTCATTTTTTCAATAATATTATCTTGTGTAAATTCAGTTTGACCATGATTAATAATACAATCAACGGCTGTTTGTTTTAAAACTCGCGTAACTTTACCAATTTGGATAGCCTTATACTCAGCAACACGATAAACGTATAAATCAGCAGCTTCTTCTTGATTATCACCAAGAATTGTAGCATACATAAAAATCTCAACATTTCTTTTTTCAAACGGTAAATCTTTATGAGAAAAATTACGAACAGCACGACCAATGATTTGTTCAGGACGATTCATATTATACCAAGGATCAAGAATATGAACTTGACGTATAAATTTCAAGTCAATACCTTCTGATCCCGCTTTTGAAATTAAAACTACTTTAACTTTATAACCTTCTTTATTATCTTCATTAGTTAATCCTTTAACTTCAAAATTATTATTTGGCGATAATCTTGTTTCCCCTGTAATCATAGAATAACGGGCTGGTATAAAATTTTTTTTATCTTCTGGTTGTTTCATTGTTCTAACATCTACAACTTCTGTTGGTTTATTCTTAAATAATGGTTTTACTCCTTCACCATAACGAGTAAACCCCATTTCTTCCAAAGCTAGTGCCATAGGTATTAATCCACTATCAATATATTGAGAGTAAATTAAAATAATACCTTCAGAAACCTTATCAGTCTCTTTATTTACTATATTATCTAATATACATTTAATCTTAGCACTATATTTACCAATCTCTTGACGAGAGAATATTTTACCAAAATTATCTAATGTCGTTTTTTTATATTCGTAATCTCCTTTTACAGGTGGTGATTTTTCGTCAACAAAATTCATCATTCTTTCTAAACCTTGTTTTCCAGTTAATTGATGTGGGTCAATTGATAAAAATTCTTTTTTTGATGAACTTGAATTTACTCCACCCAATTTTATTTTAGGTTCAATAACATATTTTTCATCTTCTTTACTTGTTTCTCTTTCTGTATCTTCAACTATATCATTACTTTCATGATATAATTCTTCATCTAATTCTTCATCTAATTCTTCATCTTCTTTTGAAATGGATTCACTAAAACTAGGTGAGAAATCAGTAGATGTATTTTCTTTAGGTATTATATCTAATAAAGTTTTTAACCCTATAACAGGGTAAGAAATGATAAGTGATTCTAAAGGTGTTTGGAGTAATGTATAACCAAATGATTCCATATTTTCAAAACTAGGCATATCTCTAACAACACCTGTTTTTGTAGTTATTGAAAATTGCTTATTTCTTAAATTATATATTATATATTTATAAGCACAATATTGACATTTACCACAATTATTACATTCATTAATTTTTGTCAAATATAAACTTAAAACACGTTTTTTATCTTCGTGTTTAATTTTTTTTAGATTCATTTGATATGAAGGGTATTCAATCAATGGGAATGTATTTTGTTTTGCGAATTCATTTGGATATACTCTATAAGGAAATGTATATATATTTTCACCTCTAACAAATGAAATATATCCTGTCGTTTTTCGTGTCAAAAGTTCCTCACCATTTTTTTGAAAATCTCCATTTTTTTTGAAAATATCTCTTACTTCTATTCTTCCTCTTCTATCATTCGTATTCATAATATTTAAAAGCCAAATAATTTCCTTATAACTATTATACATTGGTGTAGCTGAGAGAAGTAAAAATCTCATATTTAAAGCAGATTTTACTAATAATTCTAGATTAACAGCAACCTTTTTATTTTCGTTGTCATCTGTTTTACGTATATTATGAACTTCATCAATAACTATTAATCTATTATCAAATTCATTTCTAAGACGTCTAATAATTCTACTATTTAATTCTATCTTAACATCTTTTAACATTTGAATTTTTGTCTTCTCTCCTTTTTTATTTTTTCCATCTTTTTTATAAATCTGTTTTTCTATTTCTTCATTATAGTTCATGGTCTTAATAATATAGTTCGCAAACTGAACATAACCTAAAAATATATAATATGTATTTATCAAGTTTTTAATTTGACTTATTACCTTATCTTTAGGCATTCCCTTCATATTCATAGGATTAATTTCATTTAATAATTTGTTACCTGTACAAGATCTAATATTCCATAAACCATCAACTAAATTTAGTTTTCTTTCATCAAATAGTTGTAATTTGAAGTTATCTTGAACATTTTCTGAAGCTACAATTATGATTCTTTTTGTAATACCTATTTGTTTCATGTAATCTCTCATTTCTTCACAAACACCGATTGCGCTACACGTTTTACCTGAACCTAAACCATGATATAATAATAAACTACTATATGGTGTTTGGAATGATAAAAAATTTTTAACAAATGCTTGATGAGGTTGTAATTCAAAATCTGCTTTTGCTAAATCATCAGCATATTTTTTAATATCTTCATGAATAGTTCCATCATATTTAGTATCATTAAATTCTTGTTTGGTTGCTATTTTTATGTTAAAATCTTTGTCATTTAAGTTTGGATATAAATATTGGTTTTCATATTCTTTTTCAGATAAATAATTTTGTTCTAATAATTCTTTTTTTAATAAAAATTTATTACACTCTTTGGAGTAATATTTTTCATCATCACAATTAAGTTTTTTATATTCTTCTTCTAAATTTTTGTTAGTATTATCAAATTCATTAGAATTTATTGAAGATTTTTTATTTTCTACTAAAGATGTTGTTGGGATTTCTATTGATGATTGATTACCAGATAAATCATTACTACTTGTAGATTGTATTATTTTATTATTTGATTTTTCAGTTTTTAAACTTACTCCAGTGTCTTGACTCTGTTCTATAGACTCTCTTATTAAGGGTTTCATTTTTTGAGATTTTTCTGTCATATTACTATATATTATGAATATAATCTATATTCTTGTAATACTTTATTAATATTAATGATTAATTCTTTTTTTTCTAAATTATATGGTCTTATGTCTTGTAAACATTGATTTATTGTTTTCCATTCTAATTTGCTTACCTCTGTTATTTGAAAATTATTTAAATATTCATCATTTTCTGGCATATAAGCTAGAAAATATTTATGTTTATACGATTTATGATTTGTTCCTATAAATATTTCTTCAAATGGTAATATATTTTCTATAATCTTTATTCTTGATGATAAAATACCTGTTTCTTCCTCAAATTCTCTTAAAGCACATTCTAAATCTTTTTCCTTAAAATTTCTACGACCTTTTGGAAATTCCCATTCGGTTTCTTCCCATATAGTATTGCTTTTATATATTAAATCCTTTAATGATATTAATTCATTATTTATAAATACACCTGTTTTAATTAATTCTAATTTTATATACGATATTTGTTCTTCATTTTTATATTGATTACTTAAAACATCACCCCACATTTTCTTCCATAAATAATCAAATGATTCTGTTAATATGCTTTCTTTTTCTTTAACTGACATTTCATTTATTATATTTTGTATTTGATAAATATTATATGGAGAATATTTACCTCTAATAAAATCTATATAACCGAAGCTATCTTTACGTCTTAACATAAGAAATTGAATACCATCTATACTTCTTCTAAAAACAATAATTCCATAACTTGTTATAGGTAATTTACATTGATAAAATGAATGACCTTGTTTTCCACAATTATTACACATATTTATATTTTTATTCATATTACTTTATTTATTATATTATATAAAGTGATTCGTTTAAATATTATTTAAACGATTATTTTATGAAAATTTATTGTTCTCAAAATCAGTATTTACACCCTTGAAGATTTGAAAAGTTATAACTAATAAAAATAAAAATTGAATAAAATTTAAATTTTATTAGCATAAGCATATTTTATTACTATAAATAAACCTAAAAATCACTTGGAATGACTTTCTTAGAATTATTATCTACAAAACAAAAAATTTTCAAAATAATTAACGAATTTGACATAACAGATAATTCATATTACTTAGTTTTCATAAACGTAGATGAAATAAAATATAACGATGATAATAATTATTATTATGACATAAGTTATGAATATAAATTTAATGGGAATAAAAAAAGTGAACTAATTCTCCATCCATTTTACAATGGTAAAGATATTGAAGAACATTTTGAATCAGTAATCGTTTATAAAAATAAAATGACAGAAACTATGGTAGAATATTTATTGAGTAATACAGAAGTTTTGGAAAAAAATATAGGTGAAACAACAGAACAATGTTATAGAATAAATATAATGTTATGTCTTGCTAAATTATGGGATTAAATAAACCAAAAATAAGACAAAATTTTTATAAAAATATAAATTTACTTTTACACCTTTGGACATTTAAGTTCGCACAAAAAATGCTAACAAAAAGAGGTTCAAATGTGTATATAATATTGAATAATATACACATTTGAAGAGTTTGAAAAATTAAATTATAATACCTTAAAATAATAATTAAATGCCGGTGTTATATCTAGATCCAAAAGTATGGGGACCACATTATTGGTTTTTTTTACATACATTAGCAATGACATATCCTCATCATCCAAATGCTGTAACAAAAAAAAAATATTATGAGTTTATTCAAAACCTACCATTATTTTTACCAGTTCAAGAAATATCAAGTGAATTTAGTAAATTAATTGATAAATATCCAATAACCCCTTATTTAGATAACCGTGATTCTTTTGTCCGTTGGATGCATTTCATTCATAATAAAATAAATGAAAAATTAGAAAAACCTCAAATCAGTTTAAATGATTTTTTTATTAATTATTACGATAAATATAAATGTCAAGATGAAAAATTCAGTCAATATTATAAAATTAGAGATAAATTAATATATTTAACAGTTATATTGGGAATTTCTATAACAATTTATTATTTATATGATAAATAAGTTTTTATTATGTATATATTGTATAATGAAAAATATAGGAGGAGAAGTCTTAGCATCAGGAGGATTTGGATGTGTGTTTAGTCCTGCCTTAAAATGTCAAGGAAATATACAAAACCTACAAGGAAAAATAACAAAATTAATGTCTCGTAGGCATGCTGTGGAAGAATATGAAGAAATTAATTTAATCAAAAATAAACTAGATTCAATTAAAGATTATAATGATTATTTTCTATTAAATGATATTACAATATGTAAGCCAAATAAATTAACTGCTAGAGATTTAAGAGATTACTCAAGTAAATGTAGTGCATTACCAAAAGATAAAATAACAAAAGAAAATATTAATAAAAATCTTGATAAATTGATGTCATTAAATATACCAAATGGTGGATTACCAGTTGATGATTTTTTATATAAAGAAGGATCATTTGAAAAATTATATCAAATACATACAAGTTTGATTAAATTATTAAAAAAAGGAATTATTCCAATGAATAATAAAAATATATACCATTGTGATATTAAAGATTCAAATGTGTTATTAGATGATTCATCTAATGAACTAAAAGCACGTTTAATTGATTGGGGTTTATCAACAGAATATATTCCTTTTAAAAATAATCCGTTTCCAAATACGTGGAGAAATAGACCGTTTCAATTTAATGTACCATTTTCAGTAATAATATTTTCGGATTCTTTTGTTGAAAAATATACAAAATATTTAACAGAAGGTGGTATTCCAGAAGAAGCACAATTAAAACCATTTGTTGTTGATTATATTAATTTTTGGATGAAAGAGAGAGGAGCAGGTCATTATAAATTTATAAATGAAATAATGTTCACACTTTTTGGTAATAATTTAACATCAATAACAGAAGGAAGTAAACCAATAGTTATTGAAACTCAAATAACAATGGACTATATTATTAATTATATTGTTGATGTTTTGGTTCATTTTACAAAATTTAGAAATGATGGTTCATTAAATTTGAGAGAATATCTAGACAATGTTTTTATACAAATTGTAGATATATGGGGGTTTATTACAATATATTATCCCATAATTGAATTATTATCAAATAATTATTCAAAATTAACAAAAGAAGAATTAAAAATATTTAATAAAATTCAATTTATATTTGTTGAATATTTATATATTCCTAGACATGAACCTATTGATATGAATATGTTATATTCAGATTTTAAAGATTTAGGAAATTTATTTTATATTACAATGAAAATTACAAAGAAAAATATAGCTATATCTGGTAATAAAACAATTTCAATAACTTCAACTAATAAATCATCGTCTAGAAATAAAACACGCAAATTTAAAACTTTATTATCACCATCAAGTGAATCTAATAAACAAGGTGGAAATCATAATAAAACAAAAATAAATAAAAAACTGCGTAGAAATTTTTTATTCCAACGTGTAAAAAAACAAAAAAGATTTAAGAATCCATTATTTTTGTCTTTGAAATAAAATATTTTATTATTATATAAAATGCAAAAGGAGTTTAGAAAACTTTGTACACCAGCAAAAATTTATTTTGCCATAGCTGTTATTGCTACAATTGTTGCGCTTTTTAGAGGGGTTGGATTAATGATGGCATTTATGAAAATGTTATTTGCATTTATTTGGACCTTTATATTAGGATGGTTATGTGATAAAGGTTATTCAGGAATCTCTTGGTTTTTGGTCTTGTTTCCTTACATTGTTATCGCTTTAGCAATGTTTAAGATTGCTAATATTACTCAACATAAGGATTTAATGAAAAGTCTTCAATTACAAGGTGCTTATGGGCAAGAAGCTATGACTGATATGAGAAAAAATTATATTAAGAATAATGTTACAAAATAAATAATTATAAATAAAATATTTTGATTTAATATAATTCAAAATATTTTATGTGAAAAATATGATAATAATTTTGAGTGGATTTACCATTATAATTTTATTATTATTTTATAATATATATAATGAGATTAGAAATTTTTATATTAGGTTTAACAGCATTTTTTATTTATAATGCGTATACTGATGGTAAATATTCAAAAATGTTATTATCATTTAAAAAATATTATAAAATGATATTTTATGCTGTTTTAGGTATTGGAATATATATATTATTAAAAAGAAATCCTAATCAAGGTAGAAATATGCTTTTATACGCAAATAATCTTATAAAATTTATGCCAATTGATAAAAATTCAATGGATATGTTAAGTCCTATAATAGATTTTACATCAACCAATAATAATGAAGATACTAGTTTTATGGAATCATTTAATGGAATTGATAAAAGAATGGGTGATGGTTTTTGTGGAGAAAGAAGAATATTAAGTTCCGGTAAAAATGGCACAAAGCGCTCAGTAAGTGAAACAAAAAAAAAATATGTTGCGTCAAATCAAGACTGGAAATGTGGTAATTGTAAATCACAATTAGACCATACATTTGAAATTGATCATAAAGTTCGTCTTGAATATGGAGGTGGTAATGATGTTCAAAATTTAATAGCATTATGTCGAAATTGTCATGGTAAAAAAACTGCTAATGAAAATATGTAAAAAAACCATTTAAGAATATAATAATAAATAACATATTTTCAATACACTAAAATGATAAATAATATTGTATTATAATAATATATGGAAAATTCTAGTAAAGATAAAGAAGGTATTTTATCTGAATTAAAAAAAACAAATGGATTATATCCAATGGCGATTATGATTTTAATATTAATTATTTTTTTATTTATAATATTATTTAAGGTACAAATACCATCAGGAAAAATGTCAAAATCAAATGAAGACGTTGTTGCTGATATATTTATTATTTTATTTTTTTGTTTATTAATATTTTGTATTTGTGTAGCATTGTTGCCAAATTTTAAAGATATAAAAAAATTATTTGAACAAATTAGTAGTGTTACATATATAATTATTTATACAATCGGTTTAATTTTATTGTTTACATTAGTACCAAAGGATACAATTGATACATATTCAGTATTTTTTATACTAGTTACAATGGTAATAGGTGTATTTATGTTTTTTATAAGTTTTAATAATAATTATATTACAGAATTTAATGTAAATTATGAGAGAATTAAAATGATGATATTGTTTTTTTGTTTAATAACTATATTTATAATATACTATAATACAGATCCTGGAGGATATATCCAAAAATATTTTGGATATTCCTTATTACTAACAATTATTATCTCAGTATTTACATTTTTATATTTAATTATTGTTTTTACATTACCTGATTCCAAAGGATTAAATTCCAAAAATATTTTAGATAATTTTTCAAATATATCTAAATATGGTAGCATATCATTTTTAATTTTTATAATTATAGTAACTGTTTTAATTTCAACGTATCCTGGTGGATTTTTTAATGATAAAGTTACTTCGGCTGCTGTTATGATTATTTTACTTTTAATATGTATATTATGGTGTACTTTATTAGCAGTTAATACATTTCCAGAAATATTTAATAATGTAGTTTCAAATGATAAAACAAATTTATTTAAAAGTTCTTTGTTAGCATTATTTGGAATTGTTATTTCCAGTTTATTAATTTTTTGGATTGTTTATAATATCCAAAGTTTATCTGGAAAAACATCAACAGTTAGTTTTATATTAAACATTATTTTAGTTATAGTCATTTTAGGATTAATATATAAAACTATAAATGTTAAATTACCTTCTGGAAATTCTAATAAAAATGCCTTTTTCTCTCTAATTATTAATTATTTTCTTTATATTCCGTGTTTATTTACAGGATTATTTGATTATATAAGTAAAGTATTAACAGGGAAACCAGAAGAATTAAGTTCAATATTAATGCTTTTACTAGCTATTGTATTAATTGTAGCTTATTTTAAAACACCATCAGTATTTAATATAATTAATATTCAAGGTGGACAACAACTTGTAAATAAACCTGTGTATACAGATTCCAAATATTCATTGGGTAATTATCAAGAATTAAATGGTAGCGATGACCCTGATTATCAATATGCTATTTCTTGTTGGGTTTATATTGATTCAGCCCCACCAAATACAAATTCTTCTTATAATAAATTTACTTCCTTACTTAATTTTGCTGGAAAACCAAATGTATTATATAATGGAAGCACACATACCTTAATGATTACAACAGATCAAAAAAATCTTAAAAAAGTTACAGAAAATAAATTAATAGATTTTGATGAAAATGATAACAGAATTATTTATAGAAATAAAGACTTTTTATTACAAAAATGGAACAATATAATAATAAATTATAGTGGTGGTGTTTTAGATATATTTTTAAATGGAGAATTAGTAAAATCTGTTATAGGTGTAGTTCCTTATATGACATATGATAATTTAACAATTGGTGAAGATAATGGTCTCAAGGGTGGAATTTGTAATGTTATTTATTTTAAACGAGCTCTAAATTCTTCAAATATTTATTATTTATATAATATGGTAAAAGATAAGACACCACCAGTTCTAAATAATTCAAATACAACAATAATAAAGATTGAAGAAACAAATACAAATTAGCTAATATAGTGAAAAATTATCATTTAATTTAATTACAAATATTAAAAAGTAATTAAATTATTAAATTAAGTAGAAAATTTCTAAATCTATAATATACAATGAGTCCTTTAAGTATTGTTATAACAATAGTAGTAATCGTTCTTATCTTTATGTTATTAAGATATATATTTACTGACCCTTATACATTACAAGGTGTTCAAGATGGTAAAACATCTTCTACTATCGAACCTGATTCTTTAGCAACAAATGGATCAGATGTACCTTCAAGTAATTTTGCATATTCCGTTTGGTTTTATATTAATAATTGGAATTATCGTTATGGTGAATCCAAGGTAATTTTTGGTAGAATGGGAGCTATGAGTGGTGATGGAAAAGGTTCTGTTCCAGGAATTAGTGGTTTAGATCCATGTCCTGCGGTTGTTTTAGGAGCAGTAGAAAATAATATTTCTATTTCTTTAGGGTGTTATCCTGGAGCCGACCAACAACCAACAACCTCTGGTGGAAATACAGTTGTTCATACGTGTTCTGTAGCAAATGTCCCTATACAAAAATGGGTAAATTTAGTTGTAAGTGTTTACGGTAGATCAATGGACGTTTATATTGATGGTAAATTAGTTAGAACCTGTTTATTACCTGGTGTTGCTAGTGTTAATAATAATGCTAAAATTTATGTCACACCTCTAGGAGGTTTTGAAGGTTGGACTTCTAAATTACAATATTATCCTAATTCATTAAATCCTCAAGAAGTTTGGAATATTTACACTCGTGGTTATTCTAGTTGGACAAGCATGTTTAATACTTATCAAGTTGAAATATCTTTAGTAGAAAATGGAACAACTCAAAGCACTGTAACAATATAAATTTATATTGTAAAATATTTTCTTATTTATTTAATATATATATGAGTAGTAATAATACATTTAATTCATTTTCAACAAGTGGAACTTCTGGAACCAAACAATTCTTAGAATCTAATAGTTTAGTAGCAAAGTTAGCCTTTTTATTATTAGTTATATTTGGTTTTATAATATTATTAAGAATTGGTTTATCAATTATATCTTATTTTTTTAAACCATCTGAGTCACCTCATCTTATTGATGGAATGGTTGATGCTTCACAAATGATTATTTTCGAACAAGATCCAAGTAATAATGGTTCTAAAACTATTTATAGATCTGTTGATGCTACTAATGGTATTGAATTTACGTGGTCTGTATGGATTTTCATCGAGAATCTCCAAACAAATTCTGGAATTTATAAACATGTTTTCAGTAAAGGTAATAGTGATTTAAAAGAAAATGGGTTAATTTACCCTAATAATGCTCCTGGTTTATATATAGCTCCAAATACAAATGCTCTTGTTGTAATGATGAATACATTCCATGTTATTAATGAAGAAATTATCATACCAGATATTCCTCTAAATAAATGGATAAATGTTATCATTAGATGTCAAAACACTACTTTAGATGTATACATAAATGGAACTATTACTAGAAGTATTAATTTAATAGGGGTACCTAAACAAAATTACGGTGATGTTTATGTAGGTATGAATGGTGGATTTGCTGGAAATATTTCTAATTTATGGTATTACAATTATGCCTTAGGAACTGCTGCTATACAGAATATTTCTGAATATGGTCCTAATACTAGAATGATTGGTTCTACTGGAATGAATGATAGATATTTTAATTATTTATCGTTGAGATGGTTTTTTTATGGTTCTGGAGATTCATATAATCCAAGTGGTGCTGGCGGAAATTATTAGAGTAATAATGTAATATTACATATTTACAAATTTATATTATTTATACTAAATTAATAAATAATATATAATATATAGATGTCATATTTACCTATTCCTCCAAGAGTATGGTCTAGAGTTCAAAATCCTTGTACATATATAGTTCCTGGAAGTAGTTATCAAGAAACTTTTATTCCTTTAACAGGACAAACTGTATCACAAGAGCAAGCAGATTATGAAAATAAATTATTATATAAAGGAAATATTTTACAATATAAAGGTAACAGTTCTAGATTAACAAAACAACAAAAATATACTCAACTTGCTAAAGGTTTTGGACCAAATAGAAAAAAAGTGTTTGCTACACAATCTCAAATATATACAAATCCAAATACATCAAATTTATTACGAGTTAATTATATTATTATACCATTCCCTAATGAAATTGTTGGTTCTCCTAACAATATTTCTGGACCATATCAATATAATATTCCTAATCCAGATGGTTGTTCTACTAATTTGCTTCAAGATGGTGGTACATTAGTTTGTGGAACAAATGCTAACCCTTGTACAGGAGAAATTATTCGTCAAGGTGCTACAACAGCAACAATTTGTAATCCAGCTTCAGCATCAAATGTACCAGGTTATTCACTTTTATGTTGGAATAATAAGCTTCAAACATGGTTTCCAAAACCGCGTTATACAATGAATAATAGCACTAGTAAATGGCCTGAAGGATATAAAGGATTTGTTAGTGCTATAAATACACAAATTATAATTTTAAATGGTTTTATTAATTCAATATCACCTGATGTTTCGGTTTATTTAAGTTGGTATTCAACAAAATCTTGTGGTAATATAATAGGTTATAAAATATATTATAGTGATGGAACCAATAATTTTATTATTGATGTAGGTAATACATTATCAACAACAATAAATTTTCTTAATGTAAATTCCATTTATTTATTTTATATTAATGCTATATCAACTGATGGTCAAGTTTATTCATCAAATACAATTACAATTCAAACATAATAACCATTACATATACATAAAACATTTTAACTTATATTCTATGTAGTTAGGCTCTTAAACTAGGGTTAATACATAATTCTTGACTTGGAAAAATATCTCCTGACATACATATATCATCCTCGTTTACTAACGCACAACTTCTATATCCTCTATCTTCTCCAATAAAACACCAACCTGATTTTCCAGATATTCCTCCATGAACAGAACTAGAAGCTTCATGCGCTTGATAATCTTGATTTTGTTCTTGAGAACTATTTAAAGCTTTATTTAATGTTGTATTAGATGATGTATCTTTTTGTGTTTGAACTGTTTGAGATGTAATAGTTGTAGAAGCAGAATTAGGTGTTATATCTTGAATTGCTGATAATCCAGTATTTACAGTATTTGCTACTCCTCCAACAACCGCTTTTGCTCCTTCAGCAGCAACATCAACTGTTTGTCCTGTTACTGTTATAGTTGCACCAAATATTTTTTCTATTAATGGAGCAAAAAAATTAGCAATACTTTGAGTACCTTTGGCTAAATAAACAAAAATATTAAAACCTAAAAATGCCAAAATTAAAATTAAAATTAACCATGTTGTAAAATTTATACTTTTTAAGCTTTCAAAAAATCCAGAATCATTACTTGATACAGAACTTGATCCAAGATTAGAAGTTGATCCAAGATTAGAAGTTGAACCGATACTAGAAATTGGTTCGCTTGATTGTAATATTGTATTTGATAAATTATTTGAATTTTCCATTATAATAAAAATATATATATTATTTTTTATTATAAATTCGCATCTTTATTTAAAGGATAATAAATACAAAAATTGGTTCATATCCCCTAAAATAGTATCTCTAATATTATATAAATCTGTATTTGACATCTTCTTCATTGTAATATTATCATTTAAACTAACTAAATAACCTTTAAATGATTCAATTTCTCTCTTTAAAGATTCAATAGAAGATAAATCAATTAATTTTATATTTTTATTACTCATTAAATCAGTTCTTAATCCTGTCTTTCCTAAAAGTACTTCAATAAAATTATCCATATTTTCGTTCAACTTTGTGTACAATTCATCTGTAGCCTTATGTGTAGGGTAACTTGTTGTTTTCCAATGAAATAGTTTAACCATTAAAAGCATTTCAAAAAATATGATTGTAATTTCTTTTTGAAATGAAGCAAATGAATTGGATTGTTTATTTTTACGCGTTCCTTTTCCTCCACGTTTTCTATTTGTTTTGTACATTTCTATATATTAACAAAATATTTTTATTTTATACAATTATACAAAATTATATGAATTAGTTATATTTTCATAGAATTTAGTTAAATATAACTAATCATATATTTTAGTTATATTTAACAAATATTACTGAATAATTTATGTCTAAATTCTAGGAACAAAACTCTCTCCAAATGAATTCATTTTTTCTAATTTTTCAATGGTTTTTTCTAAATTACTAGATTTAACATCTTTAAATAAATAATCTGTTCCAGGAGACTCTTCGTTTTTTTTAATTTGTTTATATACTAAATCTATTTTCTTGAGTATATTACTTACCATTTCTTGTTGTGATGGTCTAATAATTTCTTCATTATTTATTTGATTTTCACATAGAAGAGATATAGCAAAATATAAAATATTTCTTCTTTTCTTTTGACATCCAGATGTATATCTTAATGTGAACAAAGTTAATAAAGCGTCTATTGTTTTTTTAATAAATTTAGAAGAACGTTTGGAAGCTTCAACCAAAAATAAATCCCATACCATCCAAATTATATCTTTTTGTGATTTTGTTTCAACTTGTGAGAAATTTCTTCTCTCGCAAAAAATTTTTTCCTTTTTATTTTTACATATTGTTTCAAATTCCATTATCCATTCTAACCAATAACAAGCATTCATTATATTTTTTCCTTCTTCAGAAATATTAAAGGCAATTTCATTAATTGCTGGAAATAATTCCTTAGGATCAGCATCTAAAAATAATTCTTGGGCATATTTATTACTAGGTGCCTTAAATTTATCACGTAATTGCGTCATATCAAAATCTTCTTTTTTTATTTTAACTGTATCAAAACTATGCTTATGTTTAGCGTCACATAAAATACACATAACTTCACAAAATAAACGTCTAACTTTTTCACTATTTCTCATTCTTAATTCACTATCTACATAGCCATTGTTAACTATTTCCTTAAAGTGTCTAATTCTTAATTCAAGATAGGCAGCTATTTTAGGGTTTCCTAAATGAATATGTTTCGTATAAAAATATAAAATTATCTCCCATAAGTCACTATAATGACCAGCACAAATTAATTCAGCACTCCAGTAACATGCTGGTTCTATTTTAGAATTAATTAAACTATTTAGCAATTCTTTTTTAACATCGGTTTTTTTAAATTTTGAAAATGAAAAACCTTTAAATTCTCCAGCTCCTCTAATATCATTAATCTCAGAATCACTCATATATTTAAAATTTATACAAAAAAAATAACAACAATACATATAGATGAAAACATTTAAAACAGTTACTACTTTTTATAATAAATTATCAACTTTTGGAAAAATACTAATATTTATTACACTGTTGTTAATTGTTATTATATTTTTTAAATCAATCATGCCAATTAAAGAGGGAATGACTATTTCAAAAGATTTTTTATTTAAAAAAGGAAATGATGTATATGATGATTTTTATGTTAATATTTATGATTATTTAGTTTTTAGTAGTATAAAAAATGATTATGAAGTAGGAACAATTATAAATAATACATCTCCGAGAGAAACAAGTGTTATTGTTGATATTGGTTGTGGAACAGGTCATCACGTTTCTAGTTTATCTGAAAAAAATTTAAAAGTAATTGGTATTGATATTTCTCCTTCAATGATTCAAAAAGCTAAGGAAAATTATCCTGGATTATCATTTAAATTAGGAGATGCTTTAAATAATGGATTATTTAAAATGAATTCAATAACACATGTTTTATGTTTTTATTTCACAATATATTATTTTAAAGATAAAAGACATTTCTTTGATAATGTTATGGACTGGTTAATGCCAGGAGGATACTTAATAATTCATATTGTTGATAGAGAGACATTTGACCCAATTCTTCCACCAGGAAATCCATTATATATAGTATCACCTCAAAAATATGCTAAAGAAAGAATTACTAAAACAAAGGTAACATTTAACGATTTTGTGTATAGTGCTAATTTTAATCTTGATAAAGATAATAATATTGCTACTTTTGAAGAAAAATTTAAATTTAATGACGGTCATACACGTAAACAAGAACAGCTTCTATATATGGAAGATACATCTACAATTGTAAATATGGCACAAGACTGTGGTTTTATTCTCCAAGGTAAGATTGATCTTGTTAAATGCGCATATGAAAACCAATATTTATATATTTTTGTTAAACCAAGTTAAAAGTGTAAAAATCATAATATAATAACATATTTGTCTAACATATTTATCTAACATATTTATCTAACAAATATGTTAAAAATAAAAAATAAAAAATAAAAAATATCGTTTCCATAAATATAATATTTTATATCATAAATTTAATGTTGGAATATTTATCATATATATTATTTTTTGTAATGCTTATTTTATTTATAATTTTTATTTATATAAGATTAAAATTTGGATTTTGGGCTCTTCAACCTGTATATCATATCTATGATATAAACTATATGTTTAAACCTCCAGGAATTATTAATGAATCACTACCTGATAAAAATAAATTTACTAATTTTAGAGATATAGAAACAATTAATTATTCTCAGCTCACATCAATACAATCTCAAAGATTTATTAATTTAATTAAATGTCATTATCTTCAAAATAAAGATAATATTTTCTCTCCGCAATCTAATAATATAACTCCATATTTTTATGGGCACAATGATAAATCATTTATCTCTTTTTATAATGAAGATTATCATATGATTGACTTAAAAAAAGGAACTACTATAACATCTAAAAAGGTAATTGGTGTAATTACTTCAAGACCTATTTATGTAGTAATTAATAATGGTAATAAAGAATCAAAGTTCTCTGCTTATTATGTTGATTATTTATGTGTTGATAAATTAAATAGAAAAAAAGGAATATCACAAAAATTAATACAAACACATCATTATAACCAAAGACATATTAATAAAAATATTGTTATTTCATTATTTAAGAGAGAAGATGAACTTACAGGAATTGTTCCTTTATGTGTATATTCAACATATGGTTTTCAAGTTAAAACTTGGACAAAACCAACAAAATTATCATCTGAATATAATTTAGTTGAGATTAATGAACAAAATTTTCATTATTTATTTACTTTTATTAAAGAATATGGAAAAAAATTTGATATTGTAATTAATACTGAAGTTTCAAATATTATTGAACTAATAAAGACCAAAAATATTTTTATTTTTACAATAATTGTTGATAATGAAATAGTATGTGCTTATTTTTATAGAAAATCATGTGTTCAAATTGAACAAGGTATGGAAGTTTTAAGTTGTTTTGCTTCAATATCAAATACTGACAATAATATTTTTATACAAGGATTTAAAATAAGTTTTTGGAAAATATCTGCTGAAAATTACTTTGGATTTTGCGCAATTGAAGATATTTCTGATAATAATATAATAATAAATAATATTAAAATAAAAACCAAACCTTTAATAACAAGCCCAACTGCTTATTTTTTTTATAACTTTGGTTACCCAACATTTAAATCTAATAAAGTTTTAATTATTAATTAATATCTTTAGGTTTATCACTATTACTTACCTTTTCTTTTTTATCACTTTTGCTTACCTTTTCTTTTTTATCACTTTTGCTTACCTTTTCTTTTTTATCACTTTTGCTTACTTTTTCTTTTTTATCATTTTTACTTACCTTTTCCTGTTCATTATTTGATTTTATATTATTTATAAATTCATTTATTTTTATTGTGTTTTCATTTGAGTTTATATTATTTATAATTTCATATAATTTTGTATTATTGATCATATCATTTTCATTTATATCAGTTTTTGTATCATTTTGATTTATTTTTATTTCATGACTTTTTATATCATCATTTTTTTTAGCATTTTGATTTATTTTTATTTCATTAATTTTTATTTCATTATCAAATTCATCTTCATCAGAACTATTACTATCATTTATTGGTTGACATTCTTCACAATATTTACCTAATTCAATATATTTTTTTCTTTGTTCTTTACTTAAAGTTTTACATTTGCGTATTAATCTATTTGTTAAGTTTAAATTTTTTATATCATTTTTTACTTCCTCTGGAGGTAAAAATACTTGAGGTCCTGTTTCCATTAAAAATATTTGATTCTTTTTATTATAAAATAATATAGGATTTTCATCTTCATCTAATTCAATTATACCACAAGTACAATAATCTATATGAACCACATCATTTCCTTTTTTACATCTAATATCTAATACATCTACATCATTTATATATTCTTCAAAAAAATCCTGAGCTTGTTCTCTACTATCAAACATAAAAATTTTAGGAGGATTAATTGTTATTGATGTTAATCTCATTTTTGACGACTCATCTTCAAAATATGGAAAATCATAACATCCTTCGTGTTTATTATGAATTATTAAACATTTAACCATATTTACTACATTATATAGAGGGTTTGGTTTAAATTGTTTATAAATATTTATTTATTTTTTATTTATATATAAATTATCTTACATCTAAACTATCTTACATATTTACCAGCTTTTACAAAAGTATCAGCAATAAAGATAATAAATATTCCTAAAAAAGAATATAAAACTACTTCTTCTGTAACATTATTTGTTCTTTCATCTTGTTGATCTTCTAATAATGTTATCATGTAGTTTAATTTTTGTAATAAAATATCTTGACTTGGTAATTCTGCATTGATAGGTGGTGAATAATTAACAGTATTGTAATATGGTTTATTAATAGGATTTTTTTTTTCTTGATAACCAGGTATTACGCGTTTGTAGTATTCTTCGTTAGTTTTATTATCACCATAATTGCTGTAATCATTTAAATCTAAATCATCACTTCCTTCATAATTTGGTTGAGGTGTTCTTCCTAATGTTCTAAACATTACATCATTATTACTCATATTCATCATTTGTTCTTTTTGTGGAAGAGGTTTTGTTCTTTCAACACCAGCAGATTTAGCAGTAGGTGGTGGATTAAAAGTATCTATATCATCATCATCATTATCCAAATTACTATGAATCTTTTCTAAAACAGAGTTAACTTTATTCGTATCAAAATTTTCTTTAGGATACTTTTTGTATGTTCTACTATGTGTTCGTCTTTTTTGATTTATTAGATTATCTGTATTATTTGAGTTGGATTCCATATTATCATCAAATGGAGCTGCAAACATTGCTAAAGACATTCTTATTAAAAATTTAGATAATAATTTGTAAAACACACTGAAATTATAAATTAAAAAATAATTATATAAGAATATTTATATGGATCTAAAATTAGTAAGTAAAAATAATGTAGGCGTTGTTTCTACTCTATTTCTTTTAATTTTATTAACTCAAGCTAAATTTTTTAATTTTTTAATAAATACTCCTTTAGGACGTACTATACTTATATTGTTTATTTTAGGAATAAGTTACACAAATACCATTTTTGGTGTAGTTGTGGTTTTATTTATTATTATTAAATTTAATAATAGTGATATCTGTTATATGGAAGGATTTACAAATTCTACTATTGATTCTGGTAATATTAAAGAAAAATATAATATTCAACAAAAAAAAAATGAAACCAAAGACAAAGTCCAAGGAAAAAAGAACGAAATTCCAGGTAAACTTGATTCAAAGACAAATTCAATAGAAGGTTTTAACATAATTGAAAGAGAAGGTATTATGATGAGAGGTAAGAGATCAAATGAAATTCCTGTATTTTCAAATGCGCGTAATCAAGATGATGTAGAACCTAGCGATAAATCATTTTTTTCAGGTAATTTTTCTTCAGTTTAATTGTAAATACAATTGGGATATAACTTTTTATAATATATAATATATAATTTTATAATATATAATTATATATGAAAAATTTTATTTATTTTTGTTTTTTATTTTTTATTATTTTTGTTTTTGCTTATATTAACTCTTTATATACTTCTGTCGAGGAATTTACACCTAAAATTAAAGAAATGTATAGACCCTATATTAGAAATACTCGTATAATCAGTGAAGGGTTTTATACAAAGACTTCTAATGACATTTCTAATATTTTTAGAAAAATTGGAATAATGTAAAAATATAATAATACTATATTTTAATATAAATGAATTCTATTCAACCTAATCAAAATAATAACCCAAATATACCTCTTCTAAAAGAAACACAATTAGGAGGTAAAACAACTATATTTACACCTTTATTTAATAGTATTGGTTATTTTAACCATCATATTATGTATTTAAATAATAGTAAATTTTTTGCTGGTATTATTATGATTCTTCTCAATATTGGTTCTAAATTCATAACAATCCAATTTAGCAAATCAACAGAAGAATATATGAAATATACAGTAAGTAAACAAATTTTAGTATTTGCTATGGCATGGATGGGTACTCGTGATATTTATACTGCGTTAGGATTAACAGCTGTTTTTACAATTTTATCTGACTATTTATTTAATGAAGAAAGTGTATTATGTATGGTTCCATATAAATACAGAGTCCTTCATAAATTAATTGATATAAATGATGATGGTTCTGTTACTGAAACAGAAATATCTGCTGCTATTGCTGTTTTAGAAAAGGCTAAAAAAGAGAAATTAAGAAAACAACAAAAGGAAGCATTTGAAAAATTTGATTTTCAAAAATTTAATTTTGATTAAAAAATACTAATAATTTTTTTTTGTTTTATTTTTATTTTTATTCCCTTCATTTTTAAATGTTTTTGAATTAGAATTTGTTTTATCATAAACTGGTTTTATAACATATGGTTTTCCAATAAGTTCTGAATATGCCTTTCTTATTGAGTTCCATTTTCTATTACACTTTAAATTTTTAATTTCTTCACCTGTTAAGCTTGTACCTGGTTTTAATTCCATATCTATTGTTATATAGTATGCTATTTGCGAATCATCTTTGTCTTTATTCTTTATCAGTTTACTTGGTTGTGGCGATACATATGAATATCTTGAAACAGCTCCGCCTTTCACATCTTCTATTAATTTTGGTTTTTCAATACTTATATCTTTATTTATATCTTTATTTATATCTTTATAAGGTGTTCTAATTTTGCTATTTGGAAAATATGATTTAAATTTTGGGTAAAAATTTATTAAATAACTGGATTCATTATACAAAATATTATTTATATTATTCTGAATTGTAAACATTATTTCTTTTTTAAATGTAAAATTATTTTTATCTTCTTCATTTAAAATACTACTAAAAACACTACCAAAAATTGAAAATAAAATATAAATTGGAGGTAATTCAGTTATATTATTATTGTTATTAAAAATTATTTTTTTTCTCTCTATTCCTTTAATATCTATAATATTTACTGAATCATACTTTCTATTAACATTTATATTTTCTGTAAAAGTTATTAATTCATAATGATTTTTATAGTAATAAAGAAACATAAATTTATCCCAACCAATTATATTTTGGTTAAAATTCGCAAATGGAAATCGTATTGTTAAATTACCGTCTTGAGTTATTATATTTTCTAATGATATTATATTCAATTGTAGTTCTCTACATAACGCATATATTACTATATCATTTATACTAAAATTGCTATTTAATATGTACCTATTTATTTCTGGTTTTTCTACTACTCTAAACGGTCGTTCATATTCATTAATATCAATAGGTAATGTATCTATATTTTTAACAAGAAAATTATAGTGATTATTAAAAATCTCATTTGATACAATTAAATATTGTTCTTTATCTAAATCATCCGTTTCTCCTTGTTGTCTTAAGGTTTGTTTTATTTTATTTATTTTTTCAACAAATAAATCATTTAGATTATTTGCTATTGCTGGTGCTATATTTATTATAAAATTATCTAAATTATTCCACTTTTGTATATAGGAAGAAACGATACTCCTTAAATAAAATTGTGTATATAAATTTGTTCCCGTCCCATAACGACCACTAATTATTCTATTGTTTTGATTATAGTAATTATGATAATTTATACCATAAGCAACTGATAAGAAAAAACAATTACCGCGACCTTCATTTTCTATTGTTTTCATTCCTGATACACTCAAATTATAAGCATCTTTACTTATATCTACTATTGTTCCTGGTTGAAGTAAAGATTTTTGAATAATATTTTTAACTTCCTTACTAGAAGATAAATAAACTTGATTTATTAAATCATAAAAATTATTTTCACTAAAAACTTTTCTTAATTTGTCTGTTGTTTTTGATGATTTAAAATTTTCTACTGGTTGAATAACTAATTGTTGTAATGATTTATTATTTTCATCTATTATTAATTCTTGTTTAAGTTTAGATTGTTCAATCCTTAGTAGTTCTTCATTAAGTAAAGGTGGTTTTTGACTTGTTAAATCTGTAGAACTATTAGGAACTACTGTTGTATTCGGTACTACTGTTGTAGTCGGTACTACCGTTGTACTCGGTACTACTGTTGTAGTCGGTACTACTGTTGTACTCGGTACTACTGTTGTATTCGGTACTACTGTTGTATTCGGTACTACTGTTGTATTCGGTACTACCGTTGTATTCGGTACTACTGTTGTATTCGGTACTACTGTTGTATTCGGTACTACTGTTGTAGAGGTTGGCGTAACAGAAACAGAAGAAACTTGCCTTTCTAAAACCATTGTATCATTTTTTGGACCAACATAATTTGCTCCATAAAGTAAAACGGGCGGTAATAATTTTAATTGTTTTTTATCATGTGTATTTGTATCAATCTTCCAATTTCCAATAGACCATTGAACGTCAGCAATTGTGTATGGTTTTTTGTTTATATATAATACACTATTTTCTTGAAAAATTGTATTCAGTGTAAGTTTAATATTATTATCAACATATCCATCACGTGTTGCTTGAAGCAATGTTGTTGATTCTTTTCCATTTATATGATTTATCAAAGAATTAAATAATCCTTTGTTAAAAAATTGTTTTTTCCTGAAATTTTCTTGAACTTCATCAATTTTATTTTTACTATATTTAATCATTGGATTAAAATAAATAGTTTTATCATCTTTGCTAATATCAGGTATTGTCATAAATGGTTTATATTGAATTTTTTGATATCCAGGAATACTTGTATTAATTGTTATATATAATTTATTTGGTATAGGACTCATACTTATAATATTAATATATTATAGATTAATATATTATTATAGATTTGTATAAAATAAAATTGAATATTATTTTGAAATACTAAATATATATGTCAATTAAATTTAATAAATGTCAATTCAAATTTTTAAACTAGATAATTTAATTAAAGGAAATATAATAAAACGTCCTTCAGCATATATAAAAACACCATATGTTGCTGATATCATTCCAAATAATAGTGAAATATCTATTTTAGGTCATACAACATCTCTTGGATGTTGTGGATTATCTGATGTAGGTGCGACCATTTTAATGTCTCCTGTTTCTAAAAATAAAAAATCAAATAAGAAAATACATTGTGAATATAAAGTATATCTCTCTATTATTAGAGAGAAAAATAATGAAATCATTATAGGTATACATCCAAAGTTAGCAGAAGATCTTACCGAATCAGCTATAAAAAATAATCTTCTAAACAAGCTACGAAATGTTAGAAGATATAAAAGAGAGACTTCTATATATGTAGAAGGAAAGGTAGATTCACGTTTCGATTTTACAGGCATTGATTGTAATGGAATACCTTTCATAATGGAAGTTAAAAATGTCCCTCTTGCTGATTATGATGACATAAATATTAAAGATAGAAAATCAAAATGTTATGATAATAGAGATATCAACTCTAAAATCGCATACTTTCCTGATGGATACCGAAAAAAAAATAGTGACACGATTAGCCCACGTGCTTTGAAACATATAAAAGAACTTACATTAATCAAAAGTGAATCTAAGACAAGATGTATAATGTGTTATGTTATACAGAGAACAGATGTAAATAGTTTCCAACCTTCAATAATAGATCCTGAATATAGACGAGCATTTTATAGAGCAATGGAAGTTGGTGTTGAAATAATTACCTTAGTAGTTCAATGGAATATTAAAGGCGAAGCATATTTTGTTACAGATAACTTAAAAATAAATATGTAATATAATATATTATTATATATATTATATATAATAATAAATGTCATTAAATATAGAAAATCAAACAAATGAATCTTTTTCAGAAAATATAAATAATAATTTAAGCAATAATATTGAAACTGAAACAAATACATTAATAAATATTATTACCCAAAAAGAAAAAGAAAATCCTAATTTTAAAAATAATCTAGCTTATTTATCTAGATCAGATGCTCATCATGATCTTAAAGATTTGTTTAAGGATTCTTTATATAAATCAAATACAAAAATATCTAATGCTTTCAATAGTGGTATTCCTGTCCCAGCAGTTATTTCTTACCATGAAGGTGAGGCATTTGCGTCAATAATCTTAAGTGTTGATAATGAAGGTAATAATTTAATAATAAATGGTGAAGAATCAAAATTACAAAAAGCACTTACAGAAGTTCCAGATTGTACAACTGAATATACAGGTAAATATAGTATATTTGAAGTAGGTATCCAAAATTTACCTATTTTTAAATATAAAGTTACTAAATTTATAACTAAATGTAGTAACAATAAAGATTTTAAAGATGAAAATTTAGTTGATAAAGCATGTAAAAATGATTTTGGTAAAAACTTTGTAGAAAATACAAAACTTGGAGAAGATGGATTTGAAGCTGCTATTATTGTAGATTTTAGTCAACATCATTTTATGGAACAACTTGTTACAGGTGCTAAAACTGAATTTCAAATCCATTACTTAATGACACCTGAAGTGGTAAATGATCCAGCAGGAAAACCGAACGTTAATAATAAAACTCTTTTTGATGTAAAAGATAATGGTGTTAGATTAAAATCATATGTACAGACAGACAATTCACTAGTTACATACACGAAATTTGATGAAACTGATTCAAATCCTTCAAATAATTTTTTTTCTAATTATGATTTTACATTATCACCAATAAAACAAATATTTACAAAACAAAAAGCCGAAAAATTAATAACAACACTTACTATTAAATATGATAATGGAAATGGCAAACCTTTATCAGATATCATTGAAGATAGTAAGGGTGAGAACAGTATTACAACTGTGTTAGGATATTTAAAAAAAATACTTAAAAAAATTATAGCAGGTGGTGATGAATCAGATACATTTAATTTTAATTCAAAATGTCAACAAAAAAGAGGAGGTGATTGGTTTCAAGCATTAACTTGTATTGATGCGAGAAATCGTGATATAACCCAAATATTACCTTTAAGAGGGGAATCAATTAAACTTTCTGAAAATTGTCCTGTATATTTGGTAACACATGATAGAATAGCTGTGACTTATGCTTTATTAAATGGTGTTAATGTAATTTATCTAGATTATTACGGACGTATTTTTATTTTTAAGAATTTTAGTGATAATACATTAAAAAGTTCTGGAAAACCAATGGAGGAAATTATATTTGAAGGAATACAAAAAAAATGGCATCCTAGTGATAATAATAATGGAGAATTTATTCAATTACTGTCAACTGGAGAAAAATATTTAAAAGATAGAAATTCATATTTAAATGGAGATACTCGTTCAAAAGGTAAAATAATTGATTTTCAAAATTATTGTCACGTATTAGAAGGTAATGTTAATAATTTTGATTTTAACATAAAAAATCCTATCGGTGAGTTTCAAAAACTAGCTAGTATTACTATTCAAGAAATGTTCAAAATGGCAGTAGAATTAAGGTTTATTAATATTAATCTTATTGATATTACTAATGACATAGAATTTGTTAAATATAATTTACAAATTTTCAGTGAAAATTATAAAAACACATCTTCTTTTAAATCTCAAATTAATAAATTTAGCAAATCTTTAAACAATATAAAAGGTATACAAGATAAGTTTGGGGTCATTGCTACAGATGCTGATTTTTATAACGCATTTGGAACTTGGGTTGCCATCAATGTTCCAAAATTAGATGTTTACAAATCAGCAGGTAAATTATTAGAAGGAACTGGAACAGGTGATGAACAAAATAAAACATTTGATTTCAGTAGGTTTATAAGTTTTTTTAACAAAACTAATAAAGATGAAAGAAAAGTTGATTCACATATATTTTTACCTTTTATTCAAGATTTGGATAATAATAATAAAGCTAAAATTATTTCAGTTTTACTTTCATTAACAACAAAAACTGAACAATATTTTGCTAAAATTAAATCTGTTGATTCTTCTTCTAGATTCTCTAGACGCGGTACAGTTAGTCCAAATGAAATTTATTATAATAAGTTAGCAAATTTAATTTATGAATCATTTATATTTATTAAAAATGATAAACCCATAGATCCTGTTATTATTGATCCAATATTCTTAAAAACTAAAGATTTAATAATTGCTCCAATTTCAACTGATAATATACTTTTAGCTAGTGATAAAGCAGAATTAGATATTTTTAAAATTGAAGGTAAAAATTCTAACTATACAGATAATGTTGCTGATTTTGTTACAGGAGGTTCTAGCTATATTAACTCTTTTATTAGTTCTGTTCCAGGAAAAAAAATAAACGCAGAGTCTGTTATATGTGATATAAGTGTTAAGCAAATTATTTGGCCGTTATTGACAACAGTTTTATTGGAAAACGGAGATACATCATCTATATCAAATTTTATCAAGCAAATAACACAATATATTCCCGATGTAATACAATCAACTGGAGAATCTGAATTAAAAGAAACATCCCCTGAAAATAATCCAATTGTATCTTCATTAATAGAAAAAATTAGACAAACTAATTCATTACCACAATCAGGATATGTTGGTGGAAGCGATGATATGTTAACTAGTGAAACAAAGAAAACCATTATTAATCTAGACAATTTAGCTAATAATCTTTATAATATAAATACTAATAATCCAACATCAAAGACGAGTTCTAATTCATCTAATTCATCTAATTTAATGTTAGATTTCAATCTTGGTTATCATCCTTTAGTTCCTATTTATACATTATTAACAGCATATTATAATACATTAGGTAACCAATGTGAAAGTGACCCATTTTTTTACACATATTTTACATATATTAATATTCTTGAAAAAATGAAAGATATAATTGAAAAAAAATATTTAGATGATACTTCAAATTATTATAAAACAGCATCTGCTTATTTAATTGGATTTGGATTAAATACATTATTAATAAAATCAAATACAAGTCTTCCTCAAAATAATGAAATTTTAGACGTTATAAATATTTCACAATCAAATTATTATACTTTTTCACTTAAAAATGATTCTTTTGCTGGTTTAATTACAGGGTCGATTCATCAAACACCAGATGAAGAAATTCTTGGTATGGTTCTTGTAAATAATAAATTATTTAAAAACTTTATAGTTAACGAGGTTAACATTAAGGATATTTTAGAAACAGGAACTTCTGTTGATAATTTACCTAATTATGAAGTTTTAAAAGATAGAATATTTAATTTATTAGGTGAAATTAATTCAAAGGTTAATTATGATAGAGGAACATCATTAACTATACTAGGAAGTCAAGGAGTAGATAATAGTATTTATGGCATATCATCAGAAGAACGTGCTAAACGTGCTAGTTTAGGACAACAAAAGTATGATGAAATACAAAAAAAGGAAACCAAATCATTAAAGCCATTTGATAAATCTAAAATTATGTTCGGAAAGGATATTTTTTCATATTCATCAGGTAGTGATGAAAATACTGTAAAATCAACAACTTCCAGTTCAAAATCAAAAGGTGGCAAAAAAACTCGAAGACATAATAAATATAAAAAAAACACAAGAAGACAGAAAAAAATATATAAATCAAGAAGTAAAAAACAACATAAAATACATAAGAAAACTATAAAACATTAGGTCTTGGAAATTATGTATTTACTATTAGGATCAATAGTTTCCATTATAGTTTCAATTATTATAATATTATTTGATAACATATATTCAGTTATTAAATCTAATATAACATTTATCTTTTCAATACTCCATTGTTCATTTAATCTATGAATAATTTCTTTATTTGAAGTGTTAAATATTTTTGTCGTATAAACATTTATTAAAGAGTTTTTATAAAAATCTGAATTGATATGTTTTTCTTCAACATAATTTTTTATTATAATATAATAATAATTTAGATAAGATAAAATATAACTATTCTTATATGTTTCCATTAAATGTATTAATCCAATTTGAGCAAACTTAAATAAATTTTTTATTCTCGGTATTTTTTCAATATTTGTACATGATAAAAATGTTGTACAAGCTATTTTTATTGGATAATAAAGATATTGTAAATCATTTTTGCTAGTATTATAAAATATACGTGAGACTGATTGAAATAATCCTGGTTTTTGAAAATAAATAATATTATTTTTTAATAATAATTTTGTTCCAACACGCTTATTACCTAATATAGCAAGTTTTATTATAACTGATAATGGATCTAATAAAAAATCTTTTTTTATATTTAAATTATTTCCAGAAAGTTTTGAAGATTCCATAATATAAATATTATATTATAAATATTTATATTATTATTTTTTTATTGTATTCATAAATTCTTCTACTAGATGTTGTGGTATGCTATTAAAATCTACTAGTTTTTTATTTAACTCATACTGATTATAATAATCAGGATTATTATTCATTTTTTTTTTAAAGAATTCAGGATCTTCAATACATTTAAGAGCTGTTTTAGGTCCGCATTTTGGAAACACAGAAGGAATATTGTCGCTGTTATCACCCATAATAATTTTAATCGCAAGGTCATTTTTTGGATTACCAGTTGAACTCTTAATATTTGCGATATTTTTATATGTTAAATTGAATAAATCTACGTTATGCGCGTTTAATTGTAGATAATCTCGGTCACTTGTAATTATATAAATATGACATTCAGGATACTTATTAATTAAATGTTTAACTGATATGGCAATACAATCATCAGCTTCCAATTTTGGATGTTTTAAAATTGCCTTAGCACCACCTTTTTGAAATAATTCTTCTTCATAAGCCATTTTAAAGAATGGACCACCCATAAAACCATCTTCTGGTCCATTTACTCTATTAGCTTTATAATGAGGAAATAATTCATTTCGCCAAATATATTCTCTCTTACAATCTTTTCCAACAATTAAAATTGGATTAATATTTTTAGAGATACCAAGTTTTTTTGGTATTTGTTTAAGATTTTCTATATGTGTTTTTTTAAATTTCTCTACAAATTTTTCATTTTGATAAGGATCGTTTAGAGCTTCATCAGGATAAGCATTTCTCCACCATGTACATAAAGCATAATATCTATAAAAATTATAATAGCTTCCATCTACAAAAATAAATGTTGGATTCATTGGTAAATGTTCAAATATATTATTATTCATTAATAATATAACTTAATAAGTATTTAATTTCTTTCAATTTTATATTTATATTTTTATATTTTTATATTTTTATATTTTTGTATACTCAGTTAAAGTAAACAATAATATTTTTTATATTTTTTATTCATATATATATAAATATATATATATATGAATCAACTA
>Ga0247841_10000439_pt1 | contig 107450 bp, 99 predicted proteins | sample LaCruzMarch2015__2_FD_192410 | JGI IMG/M metagenome (GOLD analysis project Ga0247841, IMG submission 192410) | Freshwater microbial communities from meromictic Lake La Cruz, Castile-La Mancha, Spain - LaCruzMarch2015_18m | ecosystem: Environmental > Aquatic > Freshwater > Lake | place: Spain... | reverse complement strand
CAAACGATGGTGTCCACCAGGCCACACCACAAACAGGAGTTGCTATCCAATATACAAGTTTATTAATATTTGCTGCCTCTGAAACGTAGGAAGAAATGTTACTTTCATGCCAATGAATGAGGTCCTCCATTCTCGTAAATTAATAAGTAGTGTTATAGCTGATTAAGATGCCGTCTCTGTCATATTGCTCAATTGTTTTTGAGTAATATAGTGCAACTCCTTTTACGTAAGTTACCGGGGCTTCATGAATATAACTCCTGCGTTCGAGTATCCATTCGCCGACTTTTTTGTCATTTTGATATAATCCCATTACTGAGTCAGCTCCCGTCTCGTCAGAGTAATAATAATGATACGATCCATCTAATATACCGTTTTTATACGTTGCCGTTATTGTTTTTTGACTCCCGGGGTTATCCTTATCCTTAGAATAATAAGTAGTATACCATATGCCATCTTTGTTTCCGTCTTTGTTGTAGAGGCAGCTTCCCTCATTCGTAAAACGTAATGTTTCGCCTCGATATACGGACTCCTTTACCACCATATTACAAAAATATTTCTGTTTTACCTTTAAACCATCATCGGAAAAGATTGTTTTAGTATTTATTGATCCATCTGCGTTGAATTTTGTTACCTCGCTGAGCTCAGGTTTATTTTCATCTTTGTTATAAATAAATATCGCTTCATATTCTACTTTGCTATCTTGAATGTGATAACAAAAGGCTTTGTTTCCTGCTGTAGCGCACTGCATAGTGCGACCATCAAGCTCGATCCCATAAGCAAAAAGTGTTCCTACGGACATAGTAAAAAACAAAGCTGCGATAAACAATTTGTTCATAAAACACCGCCCTCCTCAGTAACCTAATCTTTCTACTTAATAACACCGTGTACGTACGTTACATATGTCACGCCAGTTCTGCCAGCATCAAAACATACCCAAACACCGTCTTGGAGGCCGTCTTCGTCAAGGACACCAACACAGGTAGGTGTAGAAGAGCGACGACTTATTGGGGAAGTAATCATCTTGCATGGTCTATTATCTTTGTATTCTAATATCGTTTCACTGTCCTTTAATACGTCGGTGGTTATTTTTCTTTTTAGCGTTGTTCCATCGGCATCATATTCATAATTAGAGGTGCGGACTATTTTTTTCTGATCATTGTAGTTCCCTTCACTTACCATTCTAGCCTCGGCGTTGTAGACCTGATAGCTGTTACCATTGGCTGAGAACATTACTGTGAGGTCTAAAACTGGAATGTGTACTTCCTTATACCCATGAAAAGCATCCTGAGAATAAGCCGCCGTTGTGCCGATCATGAACATAAAAGCTGCAACAAAAATCTTCTTCATAACAGGCTTTTTACCACTCCGTTCCGCATAAAGTCAACGTTAATTAACAGTTTAAATATTCATATAATGATAGTTTCGACCTTAAAACTTTTAAAGCGCATTTTTCTGGCGCATGCATTTGTAGTGTTTGACACTACAAAAATTTCGGGTATAATAAACATTATATGCTGAGAGAAATTGTGTTTGACTGGGACCAGTGGAACATACAGAAGAACGAGGCTAAACATGGTGTCTCTACGTTGGAGGCAGAAAGCGTTTTTTATGATAAGAAATATAAATTGCATGAGGACATTAAACATTCTGATGAAACAGAAAAAAGATACATTTTGTATGGAAAAAGTATGGAGAACAAAATATTGATGGTGGGTTTTACTATCAGGAAAGGCAAAGTAAGAATAATTACTGCCAGAGCAGCATCTAAAAAGGAGAAAAATATCTATGAAAACTAAGAACAGAGTTAAAGAAATAGTTGATTACGACAGTTACGATACCTCAAAAATGATCAAGGCCAGCAAGCCATTAAAACTTGAAGATATTGGTTTGAGGCTCCCTAACGACCCGCCAACACAGATCGTGTCCCTAAGGTTGCCTACTCGTCTGTTAAATGCAATAAAAGCTATAGGCTCGGAGCAGGACGTTCCATATCAGGCTTTAATTAAGCTCATGTTGTCATCTTCACTTGGAAGATTTAGAAAATAAGTAGCTTTAAGTTTGCCTGCTTTTTTCAACGCAGCCATGGTTTTATTACGGTCATTCAAACATTATCCTGACTACAGCCTCTTTGAACAGGTCTTTGCTCCATGCATTTATAGTGCGCTGATCCTTTAAAAATATTGAAACGTCTTTTTTCAGTTCAGCAACGTTAATTTCTTCTATTTTTTTGTTTAGCATTTCTTTAAGATCATCACCTTGCAGTTTTTGTTTAGGCTCCATGTGGCCTGTTTGTTTTAATCTGCTCTCAAGATGCTTCAGGCTCACAGGCACATTATTTGATACGAACCATATAAGATCGTACCAATCACGCCCACGCATTCTGCTTTTCCACGGACGGCATAATACCGCATGAATCTTTCCCGCAAAAAGGTACGGTTGTTTGTAGGTCAAAACAGAGAACGGAATGGGCTGGAATAAATATTTTGCCTCTGTTTCAAATCCTGCGGGTGGATTCTTATCGACCTCCAATTTTATTTTATATACAGAGTTTTTGTTGATTTTGTCAGTAAGTTTGGCAGGAACATCTATAGAAATAAGATTTCTAATCGTTCCTGCTTTTATGAATGCTGATTCTATGTCTGATTCGTGCGATTTTGATTTTTTGTCTACGGATACCGTCAGCCCAAAGGATTCCATCTCCATTTTTACGGCGCTGCAGTAGTCGTTGATATTGAACTTGTGGTCTGGTTTCAATAACGAGAAATCAAGGTCCTCAGAGAACCGATCAAGGCCATAGAGTACCCGGAGAGCAGTTCCGCCGTAAAAAGCAGCATGCTCAAAGAACTTTGCTCGCCACAATCCGAGCAGCGCCATCTCCTGCATTATCTCCCTTAAGGCGTTATTGTAATCGTTCACCGTTTCACATCTATATTTAGAAAGCATTGACCTCAATACTTCGTTCATTTCAACTCCTTGACCAGAGAATATAGATGACCTGCATTAACGCCGTGGCTCGCTTTTAATTCCTTTATTTCCCCAAGCCTTAATTTTCCGAGGTCTTCCCGCTCCATTCTGAGGTCGTGCAGTAAATGATCTTTTAACTGTCTTGTGGACGAAAATTGTGGACCGAATAATAATTTATCTGCCAAAGCCTTTTCCGGGCTCGCTATCAAAAAACTGCGATTCCGCGATACTTCAGCGACAACAAATCCTTTATTGTATTTCTGTTGATTTATAAACCTATATTCAAAAACACCGGCAACTGTATCAAACCTCTTGTTCCTTTTCATTGTTACGCTCGTCACTGTTTCCACCTTCTCAGGTATCAGACCATAATAATATAACGCATAATCGAGAGAGATGTAGGACGGTCCGTATATCAGATTAGCAAGTATTTCCTTTGAATAAGGAGTATCTGAAAGCTTAGGGCTCAGGACATAAACACCTTTCTTTATCCTTATGATCGTGCCTGACCTCAGCATCCGGGTTATTTTGTTCCGTGAGTACCTGTACCCCGAGAGCAACGAACTCAAATACACATAATCGAACTCAATTACCGACCTATCAAGCTTAATGTCGTTATTTCTCTTCATAACCAGTATGTGGACGATTGTTCCACTTACTGGTTACATTGTCAAGATTAAAATTTTGGTACTCCCGCAGATTCGGCGCTGTTAAACTTCCACATGCGCAGGATACTTTACAGCGTGTTAAGAATTAATCAAAGATACAACGATTAGGATCAAATTTTACTCCATCATCCATTTCTTCTGTAGTGCTGCTTCTGATAAGCTTGCCCATATTGTATATCTCGATCAGTTTCGTTTTTATCGCCTCAATACGGTGAGTATCCCAGTTGACCCTCTTGTTCTCGACAGTCAAAGTCTCCCAACGACCATGTTTGACACCAACTGCATAATTTCCACTTATCGTTACCATGCGCCATCTTTGGTAACCTTTATAATAACAAGGGCCATCGAGTAGATCATCCTTGTATGTTTCAGTACCACCGTAGGCAGTCCATTTTTCTTCTTTTTGCATATTTGCGTTACAGCGACCACTATTATAGCTAATTTCTGCTCCAGTACTGTTATATTTACGTTCGGTACAGTTTCTATTATCTATGTAGAATTCCTTATATAGCTCAACCCTTGAACCATTTACATTCTGCGTTACTTTAAGAGTTGCATGGCCGTCGTCGTAGTAAACACAAATTTTGTTTGCATAAACATACTCAGAGTCACTAGAATAACACTCTCGATAATTAGAGGAACTAATGACGTCGGTAAAGCATTTGGACATGTTATATCCACTATAGGTTCCTTCGCTAATCTCAATTGGATCTTCACAGGTCAAATAAAGAAGGTCATTATATTCAGGAAAATAAGATCGTTGAGCAAAAAGCGTTCCTGCGGACATCATAAAGAACAAAACTGCAACAAAGAGTTTCTTCATAACAAGACCCTCCGCAAAAAACAGTTTAACCATTTTTATCACCCCGCCCCTCCATAAAGTCAACATTAATTAATAATAAACATAATCCTATAATTATTGTGTCCAAAAACTGTCGCTGCCGCATCCTTAAGTTGCAGGCGGCTGTCCTTTAGTATATATTGTACAAGACGAATAACGCTATGGAGGTGGGTTTCATGAAAAACAAATACTTTAGGGTCGTTGCTTTTTGTTTGGCCTTTGCAATGTTCTCCTGCAGCAGTGGCAAGAAAAATATTAATAGCCCAGCGCCGGAGCCGGTTAACGCTACACCGCCCAGTTCCCCATCCCAGGATGTCAGCACAGATCTTTCTAACTTAGTAACAAGTGAGGGGACGTTAGTGCCCTCTTTCGCAAAAGCTACAACGTCATATAGCGACGGACTTAATACGAACGTTACGTCTGTGACACTTACACCGACGGCAGAAGATGCCAGCGCCGTGATCAAAGTTAACGGCACCGTTGTCAATACAGGTACAGCGTCGGCCCCTATAGCTGTAACGTTTGGTACTACGAGTGTCAGTATTACTGTGGAAAAGCCTGACGGGTCTTCACAAAAATTGTACACAGTGGTTTACAGCAAAACATCAAATGCCAGATTAACGAGCCTGAGCATTACTCCTAACGTATCGTTTGTACCCTCTTTTGTAGGAACGATATTGGCGCCGTATCTTGTCAAGACCGACGGGCCTACAGCTAACGTAACTCTAACTTCAGCGGCAGAGGACTCGAATGATACGGTAAAGATAGTGACCCCTGGCGCTACTTACAACAGCAACACAGCGACGTTTCCTATCGTTTTGGGCGACAACAATATCTCGGTTGTTGTTACATCTTCAGGCGGAGCGACGAACACTTATTTAATTAACGTAAGAAGAATGTCCAACAACGCCGACGTAGCAATTTTCGATCTGACGGATCAGGGAACACTGCAGACTATTTCAACTCCACCTGTATCTTATGTTTTCCCGAACAAGATAAAATTCGATTCATATATGCCGGGAAAAGTTGATTTCAAGGTTACAGCGGCGGACCCGAACGTAACTGATATAAAGGCAAATGGCGTCACAATAATTTCTGGCACATCATATTCATTAAGCTCTATTACACAGCATTACCCATTGACCAACAACGTTGCTGTGGTAGTTACCGCAGAGGATGGTACTCAAAAGAGCTATGCTTTCCAGTTTAACAAAGAGCCTGTGGTTTATTTATATGCCACTGGTCCCAGCAAAGGCGCTTTAGGCGGCCATGCTGGCGCCGATGCAAAGTGTGTGCAAAACAAACCTCAATCCATTGACAGTAATGTGTGCTCTACAGCTAAAGCGATCATCGGTACAGACCCAACCTTGGGTGCAGGTAACCACGCTGTAAAGGATATGCCTGTCACGGACCTTATACCGACAGACAGACCTTTCGTTGATGCATCCGCGAGCCTTGCTGTTGCGGCTGACTTTAATGATTTTATCAATGCAGCGCCTATAAATACATTGTCCAGTGCAGGCGTTATGCCTATGACCGGGGTTTATTGGTGGGCAGGGACGATACCCGGGGGTGGATATGGCAGCACATCAATTAATTGCCACGCTTTCACCAGTAGCGCGATTAATATGAGCAATATGGCCTTCGTCGGTCTTTCAACGGACACATCGGGCCTTTTCTCTAACACGAAGAAGCCTTGTTCAAATGGCACTAATTATGCTCTGTGTGCTTGCTGGTAAGAGTATAAGTTGGCTGGGTTTTCACCAATTATAGATATTTTATCTTTACAATGTTATAACATTGTAGTATAAACTCAGGTAATGAAAGTAATTAAATTCGATCCAGTAAAAAATGATAAATTACAAAAGGATCGGGAAGTTTCTTTCGATACAGTAATAGAGAAAATAGCAAAGGGGGATTTTTTAGATATTTTCGCTGGGAAAGGAAAATATCACCACCAAAAGGTTTATGTTATGAACATAAATAACTACGTTTATGTAGTTCCGTTCGTTGAAACAAAGAACGAAATATTCTTAAAAACAATTATACCGACAAGAAAGTTGACAAAAATATACTTAGGAGGACGTAAAAATGGACAAAAAGACAATAAAATTAAATAAAGAAGAAAGGGCTTTGCTTGCAGCGATAGAAAACAAAGTTGAATCTTGGTCCAGTGTTCCAAACAGCGAAAAAAAGAAGCATGTAAAGTACGCTAATGCTACTCTTAAACAGAATAGAAAGGATAAATTCTTAAACATCAGAATAAGTTCTGAAGAATTAGACGCCCTGAAAGATTGTGCAAAAACAGAGGGAATTCCTTATCAAACAATGGTTTCAAGCATAATCCACAAATACATAATAGGAATTTTAATTGATATGAATGCTATCAGGCCGCTATTTAAATCGAGATAGCTCAAAATAAACCCAGTAAGTGGAAGATTATTCCACTTACTGGTGATACTATAAATACGTAAGATTACTTTATGACTAATTTGTCTCTAGATGCTGCGGAAGAATTGTCGTAATAAACCACAACCTGATAGATCCCTGCAGGGAGGTTATTATAGTCGCTGATCAACACTGCCTGACCCTCGTTGGACTCTGTCAGGGTCATGTTTGCAGAAACTTTTTGTTCTAACATATTGTATATGCCGCTCTTGCTTAGGTTGACTTTCTGATCATTTTTAAGTGACATTGTAATTGGTTGACTGCTTCCTTTAGGTACCACGTTTGGATACAATTTAGCTTCATCGTATGACGCTGAGCCAACAAGTGCGGTAACGATATAAAATAGCTCAAATTTTCCATCATAATCCGTTTGTTTTAGGCGGTAATAGTAGCGCCCTTTTCCAGGGGTATCTATTATGCTGTAAGGCAGAACTTTGTTGCTGTTGCCCGCACCTTTTACTGTGGCAACGTCGCTCCATGTTTTTGCATCAGTAGATCGCAATATTGTAAAGTAATCGTTGTTAACTTCCGACGCTGTAGACCAATTTAGAGTAACAGAATTCTTTCCTGGCGTTGCTTTAAATGTTAACAGCGATATAGGTAGCGGATTCTCTGTCTGGTCGCCGATGTAGAGGTTGTCTATACCGATAGTGCTTGGAGACAATGTGCCGTCAGCCTGGAATCTTATCATAAACTCACTAGTGTTCAGATCCAACCCCATCCCTGATGCTGCGGTAATAATGTTCAAACTGTAATCAACAGTTCCCCACGTATTGTCACCGTTCAAATTAGAAGGCGCCGGTGTCATCGTTGTTACCTGATGCCAAATTGCACCACCGTCGTCAGAAAGATACACAGCGTTACCAGCAGCAGTATTCATGGTAAAATCCCTGGTACGGAAAAACATGCGAAGAACAAGCGGAGGAGTAGGTAAAAAATCAAGTTGAATATCGAGGGTCGCTGTTCCCGTAGGGGCATTTATTTTCAAATAATACGACCCGGCATATGGATAATCACTCGCTACAGTTATATCACCTGTTAGTGCCCCACATACGTCCTCGATCTTGTTGCTTTCAAAATTTTGTTGAATCGGTAAAGCACACTGTGCACTAGCCTTGACACAAAATAACGCTACAAACAAGAAAACAAATAATTTTGTCATTTTCATATAGTACCTCCATAGTTGCCTTGAAAATTTTACCCTAAAATTACAATGAGAGTCAAGAACTTTCTTCTGTAGCAAGTTCTACAATTCCTATAAGAGTTAGATCCCTGCGATTTTCCTTATATCATCATAACTCTCTGTAACGAACAACGATCCTGCAACGTAATCAATGCCCTGCGGATAATAAAATGTGGCAATGCTCCACGCTCCGTCTGCTCGCCCGTAGCGTCCAGTACCCGTAAGTGTGGTCACCTGGCCTGTTGCAGTATCTATCTGCCTAATAGCGTTGTTATGGCCGTCTGCTACGTATAAATTACCACCGTGGGCTATTATGCCTCGTGGGTTGTAAAATCTTGCAGCAGCGCCGATCCCGTCAACAAACCCCACCGCGCCTGCGGTCCCTGAAAACGTAATAACGTTGTTTGTTGAAAGAATGATCTTCCTGATAGTATGATTACCGTCATCCGCTATATATAGATCGCTCCCGTCTGTTGTTATACTGGCAGGGTTTTTGAATCTTGCATTAGAGCCAACACCGTCGTTAAAGCCAGAAACCGTTGCGCTTCCGGCGATAGTGATAACACTAGCTGATGCAATGTCTATGCGACGTATAGTATGATTAAGATATTCTGCAACATATAAATAAGTCCCGTCGGTCGTTATGCCGCTGGGATGGTAAAATCTTGCAGCAGCGCCTATACCGTCATTTGATCCATTTAGGCCTGCAGTCCCTGCAAGTGTACTTACCATTCCTGATGCAATATTGATCTGTCGAATGGTATTGTTGTTGGTGTCCGCTACATACAAGTTGATACCGTCGCTGGTTATGCCCCAAGGGTTATAGAACGATGCAGCAGCTCCAATACCGTTAGCTGTACCAACCACGCCCGCAGTTCCTGCAAATGTAGACACACTCCCTGTTGCAATATCGATTTTCCTAATAGTGTGGTTATTGTAATCGGCCACATATAGATTAGTTCCGTCGTTCGTTACACCCATAGGAGTGAGAAATCTTGCGTTAGCCCCGACGCCGTCGGAAGAACCGGTCAACTGTGGCGCGCCTGCATACGTACTTACATCAGCACCCGCTATAATGATCTTACGGATAGAGTTGTTATAGGTGTCAACGACATACAGATTTGTCCCGTCGGTTGTTAGATAATCAGGCAAATAAAATCTTGCGTTAGAGCCAACACCGTCGGTCGAGCCGTATAGGCCTGCAAAACCTGCAAGCGTACTAACATAACCTGTTGAAATAAGCATTTGTCGGATGGTTTGGTTCTGCTTGTCGACAATGTACAAATAAGTCCCATCGGTCGTTATACCGGATGGGTTCTTAAATCTTGCAGCAGTACCTAATCCGTCATTTGAACCGATCACGCCTGCAGCCCCTGCGATTGTAGTTACAGCCTTACTTGAAACGACCACCTGACGTATAGTGTGGTTGCCGGTATCAGCGACATATAAAAGACCAGCCCCGTCGGTGGTTATGCCAGAGGGAGTTTTAAATCTTGCAGCAGTGCCTATACCGTCAGTTGGGCCGCTTAAGCCTGCAGTCCCCGCAATAGTAATGACATTAGCTGTTAGAAGGTCGATCTTTCGGATGGTGTAGTTGTTGGTATCCGCTACATATAAGTACGTAGCGTCCATCGTTATGCCTCTGGGATTTTTGAACCTCGCAATAGCGCCTATACCATCATTCGTTCCGCTTGCGCCTGCGACCCCTGCAAATGTACTTACGTTCCCTGATGCAATATCGATCTTTCTAATAGTGTGGTTGTAGGTATCTGCAACGTATAGATCGGTTCCGTTGGTCGTTATACCGTATGGGTTCGTAAATCTTGCAATAGCGCCGGGGCCGTCATTTGGCCCGCTCAAGCCTGGACTTCCTGCAAGTGTAGTTACAACTCCTGTTGCAATAACGATCTGTCGGATAGTGTGGTTGTTGGTATCTGCCACATATAAATTGGTTCCATCAGTTGCTATACCCTCAGGCCGATAAAAGCTTGCGGCGACACCGACGCCGTCGTCGGCACCAGGCCCTCCATTAGGACCTGCAAAATGGCTTACCAGCTTCTGTATCGTATAGATTTCCGTCGCTGTATCAGAGTCCGTAAAACCTGTTTTAAATGCCTTGGCGCTAAACGTTATCGCTGTGGTTACTGTCGGAGGGTTACTAGGGTCGTATAATGGACTTGTCTGGTCCGGTGTACTACCGTTGGTGGTGTAATAGATATCAGCGCCAGGAGTCAAACACGTTACGGTCACTTGTGTACCGCTTATGATAGCTCCACTAGGAGGGAATATCGACGGTGTTGATACCTGAAAATAATTTATTGTGTAACTCTCCGTCGCTATCGCGCTATCTGTCATGTCGGTCATTACGGCGATGGCCTTTATTGTCATCTGTGTGCCGTTGCCTATAACGTCTATTGGTGCACTATATAAAGTAGAAGTGGGGGTTGGATCACTACCGTCGGTGGTATAATAAATGATCGCACCTGCTGTGGTGGTACTTATGGCAACAGAAATGTCTTGGGAATAGGTTCCGCTTGCAGGGTCCATCGTTGGTGTTGCGACCTGTTGCGGCGTATTGTTTGGAACACTTCCACCCGGAGCATTTGTTATATCCGTTGGAAAATTACGACCAGAACCACACCCCATAAAGCTCATTATAAAAATAAGAGCGGCGGTAAATTTTAATGTCTTCATTGTGTTATCCTCTTTTTTTGCGTCATTATAAAACATAAAAGCCTTTTTATCAAAAGGCAGTATTTTCACAGTATCATAACGAATTAACTGTGCCTAGTCCTTATTTGCACCACACAGTTTCATTTCTTTTATCACACCTCATTTAGCAAAGTCAACATTAATTAATAGTGCGAATATCTGTATAGTTATAAATGTCGGTTTTAGGGAACTATCAAATTTAGATCCTTCAGGTCAAGATCTTTAACCTTGTAAGTGATAATTTTGTTCAGTTCGCCGGGGCCGGTCACGGGGTAATAATTCTCACTGTGACCGAAATTATCTGTTTCCCACAACACATCAACTGTTTTGCCTTTCATGTTCTTTAAAGAGTTTTTGTAACGCACATCTGAAAAATCCAATAAGATGTCACGCCTTTCTTTTATTAATGCGCCATTGTCCCTTTCCTTCATGTCGAAGGCTTTGGTGCCCGGGCGGGGGCTAAACACGAACACATGAAGTTTGTTTATGTGCGTGGAGTCCAGAGTGTTCAATGTTTGTTTGAACTCATCCTCTTTTTCATGAGGAAAACCCACTATTACATCAGCGGTAATAAAAGGACTTCTGTGTCCGAGCTTCTTATTTATATTTTGCGAAATAGAGATAAAATCTCGAGCCGTGTAATCGTGCCTATTCATGAGCTTTAATATCTTGTCACATCCGCTCTGGAGCGAGATATGAAAATGTGGGCACAGCCTCTTTTCAAGCATCAGATCCAAAAGTCTTTCTGACACCTTTGAAGGTCTTATACTTGAAAGCCTGATCCTTATTTTGGACGTTGAATTCAAAATATTTTCTATGAGTTTCTCCAACCCATATTTATAATTCCCAATATTAATCCCTGTGAGGACTACCTCTTTAATTTCTCTGTCTTCCAGCGCCTTGACTTCACTTACTACGTCGTCCAACGCACGGCTTTTTTCTTCGCCTCTTACAAAAGGAACAATGCAGTAAGAACAAAAGCTCTCGCACCCGTCCTGAATTTTTACGAACGCGCGAGTCCTAAAAACTGGCGCGATATTTTTAACGCCACATTTTGCGGTAACGCTTTTTGCTTCGTTAAGCCCAAGCTCTTTTATTATGAGTTCAACTACGTCGCTCTTAAGGTTGTCTATCACCCTTAATTTATTCCTATCCAGCGGCAGCTTTTCATATTCTTCTGCAGACCTTCTGCACGAACATCCCGTAACGATCATAAGAGAATCTTTATTATTCCTGTCCAGCTTCCTTATAAGGTTTCTTGCCTGCGCGTCAGCAGATGATGTCACTGTACAGGTATTGACTATGTGGACGTCGGCCCTGCCCTCAGCGTCTAAAACCTCGAAAGCACCAATATCCATTAATTTTAACGCAATGGAGTTTGAATCCGATACATTACATTTGCAACCAAAAGTATGGAAAGAAACTTTGATCATTAGAAATCATGATCCCAGTATTTTCTCAAAGGCCTTTGCCATATCGGCAGCTGCTTTTTTAACAGCCTCTATATCGCTCACATCTTCGGCATATATCATCGCGAACATCTCATCATCAATAATTGCAGGGACAACAGAAGCAACCTTTGGTTTGGTGCCTCCGAGCGTCTTAAAGAACTCATCAGTGATATAATTATTTACGACGATGCCGTGGAACGGGATCTTTTTTGTATAAACACCCATAAAGAAACTCGGTGAGTTAAGAGGTATCGTATAGCCTTTGAGTTCATCGGTTACACCATTGCCAAAGCCCACCTCGCATATTACGTCGTCGTACTTCCTGAACAGGATGAGGCATCTTTTGCTGATCTTTTTCATCTCATTAAGGACGCTCTGTGTTATCTCGTCTTTTGAGGTTCTAGGCGCTGAAGGTGCGGCGCATGGAATAGGAGCTTCAAAGACCTGAGAAGGCTTTTTTTCTACCTTGGTAACGGGTGGAGGGCTTTTCTTTGATGAGCTTAAATTTTCCTCCCCGTGTTTAAAAGTCTCCGGAAGTTTCAGATTATAGTTCTTGTTCAGAGCTTTGTTAAGCATCGTCGCTAGAGCACCGTAAGGAACAACCCTCTTGGATGTAAAAAAGCTAACTTCGTTTATGCAAGCATCGTTCGTGGGGTCTATCATGGCAATATGTATGCTCGTATCATCGGAGTAGAAAGGCAAAAAATGGTGTTTGTTCACAAGCTCCTTTGGTACAGCGTCTATAATACATTTCGCGATGTGTGATATCTCTGATCCCTCGACCACGACAAGCTTAAGTTTATTTTTTATGACCTTGAAAACATCGTCCTCGCTTCCATATCCTAAAGACAAAACACGTTCCGTCAGCGACGACCCAAACTCATAACAACGGGCCCTTCCCACCTCTTCTTCTGTAACTATCCCTGCATGCAATAATGTTGTGATTAATTCTGTTTTCAATTTCTTCTCCTTCCTTTGTGTATGGCTTTCCCGTGTACGTCCTCGCAAGTCTCCAGGATCATTTCTGAAAGCGTCGGGTGAGGATATACAATACTGGATAATTGAGTCGCTGTGAGCCCCAGTCCGACCGCTATTGTGAACGGAACAATGAGGTTGTCAGCGTCTTTTCCTACAACTGCGGCGCCTATGACCTTATCATTAGCGTCTGTAATGACCTTCATCATGCCCTCTGTTGCGTTTATCGCCAAAGCCTTGCCCATTGAGGCATACATGAAGCGCCCAATCTTGTACTCAACACCTTTTTCCTTTGCTTCGGTCTCTGTGATACCAACAGAAGCAAGTTCGGGCACTGAATATGTTACGCGCGGTATGACATCCAGATTAACGTTGGACTTTGAGCCTGCGATATCAGCGACGACCTTGCACGCGCATGCAGACGCATAATGAGCTAATTGTATGCCGCCTGTAACGTCCCCTACCGCGTATATGTTCGGATTAGAGGTCTTAAAACCCTTATCCACAGTGACTTCGCCTTTCTTGCCAAGAGTTACACCGGCCTTCTCGCAGTTGAGACCTTCAGTATTAGGCCCTCTTCCAACCGCTACAACGCAGTGTTCAGCCTCTAAAGTTTCACCGTTACTCAGTTTTACTTTTCCTTTTTCAAGTTTTTCAACGGCTGTATCAACGTAGAATTTTATTCCCTTCCCTTTTAACGATGCCTCTATGTACCTTACACAGTCCCTATCTTCCGTCGGCAATATGCCTTTTAACATTTCAACTATCGTGACCTCGCAACCAAAAGAGTTAAGCATGAAAGCGATCTCGCAGCCTATTACACCGCCGCCAACTACGACCACCCTGCCCTTTATCTCAGGATGTTCAAGGACGTAAGTGCTGTCTATCGTAAAGCCTTCAACGTTCAGGAACTTTGGTTTTACAACTTTAGACCCCGTCGCTATAACAGCTTTTTTAAACCCGAGTTCTTCGCCATTAACAACAATTTTATTATTGGAGACAAAGCTTCCTTTCCCGTTCTTTAATTCCACTCCGTACGACTTTAATAACATCTCTATACCTGATGTAAGCTTGTTTACGACGCTGTTCTTAAAGGAGTACATCTCTTCCAAATTGAGATTAAAGTCCTTTACAGTAATGCCCTGCTTGGGTTTTTTGAGGCTGTAGATGTCTTCCGTATAAGATAGAAGACATTTTGTCGGAATGCATCCTATATTCAAACACGTTCCACCGACTTTTTTCTCCTCGACAAGACAAACTTTGAGCCCCATCTGGGCGCTCCTTATAGCTCCAACGTAGCCAGCCGGTCCGCCGCCAAGTATTATTAGATCGAATTCAGTCATTTTTTAGTTCTCCAGTTCCTTATGGTTATCTCTCTGGAATCATCAGAAAGGTATTTTATATCAATAAAACAGAAGCCGTCATCAAAATATTTTTTCTGATCCTTTATATGGTCAACCCACTCTATGAACATTATCGTATCAGGGTCGCTGAGGGCCTCAAGGAAGTCCGTTCCGAAAAGCTCGTCCGTGTTGTAGATCCTGTAAAGATCAACATGCATTATCTTTCTGCCGTCCTTATTAAATTCGTTTATCAGGGTGTATGAAGGAGAGGTAACGTCCACTTCTGGCATGAGGGTGGACATTATTCCCTTTATTAAAAGGGTCTTTCCAGCGCCTAGTTCACCGCTTAGGCCGACTTTAACACCTCGGTTGTGGTCCAAGATGTCTTTGCCAAGTTTTTGGCCTAATTTAAAGGTCTCGTCGCTGGAATTGGTCTTTATTACTCTGTCAGGCATCTCAACACGTTCCCAAGCTCTTTTATTATGTCCGTCGGCAATACGCCCAGCGAGGATGCTTTCTTTTTATTCACAAGCACATCCGCACAAAGGCCATGCACGTACGCACCAAGAATACCAGCCTCTTTTGTGCTCAGCCCCTGAGCTATAAAGCCGGCTATGATACCAGAGAGTACGTCGCCGCTCCCACCTTTGGACAGCGCCGGGTTGCCTGTTGAATTTATAAAAATACTTCCGTCGCCCGAGCCAAGCATTGAGCGATACCCTTTGAGTAAGACGCTGAACCTTGCGCCTTTAACATACTTTTCAAGCACGCTTAACCTATGCTCCTGAACATCTTTTCTGCCTGTTAAACGAGCCATCTCGCCCGGGTGAGGTGTTAGCACAGCATCTTTTTTCTTAAGAATGTTAAGAAGTTTTTTATCACCGGCAATTATATTAAGCGCATCAGCGTCTATAACGATGGGGACTTTTACTTTTGACAATATATCTTTAAGGTCTTTTTTTCTTTCTTTTCCAAAGCCAGGCCCCACCACAACGACGCTAAAGCTGGACAACGTTTTTGCCATGTATTCTTTTATCATCGCCTCTGACATTAACATCGGCATCCTCTTCCTGAGGAATTCTTCTTTTTCTCCAACAGCCAGAACGCTCACAAGGCCGGCCCCTGACTTCATAGCCGCACGGACACACATTGCCACAGCGCCCTCCATGCCCTTTGAAGGCGAGACTACCGCGACATGACCATATGAACCCTTGTGCGAGTCAGGACGTCTTTTTAACCCCTTTGCGATGTTTTTAGCCAATTCCTCATCAACGAATTCATAAGGAGTATTTTTTTCTTTTTTAGGCACAAATAATTCTTTAACTATTACTTCGCCGCTGTAGAGCGATCCTGGCGAAATAAACAAGCCAACTTTTGGCAGGCAAAAAGTAACTGTGCAATCTGCGACTATTGAATGTTCTGAAACTTCTCCGGTGTCAGCGTCTACGCCTGAAGGAACATCAATGCTGAGGACAAAACCTGCGGACCCTGCTGCCTCAAAAAGTTTTTGAAGTTTTTTGTTTATGGTTCCCTTTCCAGCGGCCCTGAAACCCGTGCCGAAGACACCATCAATTACGACGGTGTCTTTATCTATTTTCTTTATCACATTTTTCGCATCAAGTTTGGTAAAGTCCCTGCGACCCTTTGCTGTTTTGAGCAAAAATTCCATTTCAAGCTGGGCATCAGGGGTCTTTGGGCGGGCCACAACCTCTGATATAATGACTTTTGCGCCATCCAATAAAAGATATCTTGCAACGCAGAGTGCGTCTCCACCGTTATTTCCGCTCCCGTAGAGCACCACAAATTTTCTATTCTTTACGGGGCTGAAGCGTTTTTTTATCTCCTCATAAACACCACGCGCAGCGTGTTCCATAAGAATAATGGAAGGCACACCAATATTCTTTATTGCGTACTCGTCGATCACCCTTGAGTCTTTGGATAAATAAAGTTTCATCTCTCTTTGCCCACCAATATTACTATAGACCTCGGCGCTACTGTATAGTCATTCTGGTTCTCAAGCAAGTATGCTTTCATAGGCTCCACGATATCATCCGGTGATTTTTTATCTGTATCGCAAACGAAATACCAATTTTTACCCTTTATTTTGGGCATTATATAAGTATGAGGTTCCCAGTGGCTGTTAAGGATAATAAAGATATCGTTTAAGCGTTTCTCGTCGTCGATACCCTCAATAGGTATCCAGCCTTTTATAAAGAACGCCACATTAAAATTATCACTGTTCCAGTTGGGCTCACCACCTTGCTCGCCAAACCATTTTAAGTCCTTAAACTTTTCGAGTTCTGTTCCCTCAGGCACGTTGTAGAAATGCCGGCGCCTCAGAGGTGAGTTACGTTTTCTGTGTTCTATAAGATTTTTAACGAACCTGAAAAGGTCAGCGTTCTTCTCCAACAGCGACCAGTCTATCCACGATATGTTGTTATCTTGACAGTATGCATTGTTGTTACCCTTTTGAGTGCGCGCGAATTCGTCGCCTGCGGTTATCATGGGCACACCGAGGGAGATAAGCATAAGTGCAAAAGCATTTTTTATCTGTTTGCGTCTTAACTTAAGCACCTCGGGGTCAGCGGTTTCACCCTCCAATCCACAGTTCCAGCTACGGTTGTCGTTATAACCGTCGGTGTTGTCCTCGCCGTTATCAAGATTGTGTTTTTGATTGTAAGAAAAAAGATCGTGCAAAGTAAAACCGTCGTGGCAGGTAACAAAATTTATGCTGTTGGACGGCAACTTGGACGACGTATGAAACATGGCCGGACTTCCCGTTATCCTTTCCGCAACGGCCATAAGACTACCCTTGTCCGCCTTTAAGAATGACCTTATATCGTCCCTGAAAGCCCCATTCCATTCAGCCCAGCGCATTCCACCGCGTATTCCGCCAAATTTTCCGACCTGATATGCCCCTCCAGCGTCCCAGGCTTCGGCTATCATGATCGTGTCCCTCAGTATAGGGTGCTCAACTATCTTTTCTATCAGCGGGGAATAATTCCTGATAACCCCTTCCCTGTCCCTGCTAAATATTGATGCAAGATCGAACCTGAACCCGTCCACGCCCATCTCGACCACCCAATATAAGAGGCTGTCCATTATCATGTCCCTTACGACAGGGTGATTGCAGTTCATCGTGTTGCCACAGCCTGCAAAGTTCAGATAACCTCTACCGTTGTCCAGCATGTAGTAGGTCTGATTATCTATGCCCTTAAAAGAGAACGTGGGCCCAAGTTCGTTTCCCTCGCCCGAATGATTGAACACAACGTCCAGAATTATATCTATGTCCGCATCATGCAACTTATTAACGAGATCCTTAAATTCCTGTATGTCACCATAACTTGTGTGCAGCGACGAGAAGGACACAGGTTCGTACCCCCAATAATTCTTGAGCGGTTTTTTATCCGGAGAATGCCTTATTACCGACTTGTCATCGAACGCATGTATCGGGAGGAGTTCCACAGCAGTTATGCCGAGTTTTTTTAGGTAAGGGATCTTTTCTATCAGACCCTTAAAAGTACCCCTACTCTTTACGCCGGAGTTCTTGTGCGCGGTAAAGCCTTTCACGTGCATCTCGTAGATTATGTAGTCCCTGAGTTTTTTCTTATTACTACCGAATTCCTTGTTGGGATTCGGCTTTACTATCTGAGCCCTTGGGGCCACCCTGTCAGAGCGAAAAGAAGAAAAGCTTAGGTCTTTTAAGTCGCTGTTCTTCTCATAACCGAACATCTCTTCGCACTGTTGTAGAGGGTGGTCTATTGAAATGGCGCGGGCGTATGGATCAAGCAGAAGTTTGTTGCTATTAAATCTTTTTCCGGCCTTAGGGTCATATTCACCGTCGACGAAGTAACCGTACCAGTGCCCCGCTTTGAGCCCCTTCACAAAGCAGTGCCAAATGTCGCCGGTCTGATTTGTTTTTGCATTAAGCTGATGTTTGAACAGAGGCCGCTCATCTGTGGCCGTCTCGTACACAACTAGTGTTACGCTGTTGGCGTCTCTGGAAAAAAGTGCAAAGTTAACGCCGTTAGTCTCAACAGTGACGCCTAAAGGGAGCGGCGAACCAGTGCTGAACTCATAGTGAGTTGGGTTTTGCATACCAAAATTATCAGCCGCTTTAATGCCTATAACAAGAATAATATTGACCTTATGTCAAAGATATGTTTTAAATTTTTCCCTGAATTGAGAGCGGGGCTAGCTCAGTTGGCTAGAGCGCCACCTTGCCAAGGTGGAGGTCGCGGGTTCGAACCCCGTGCCCCGCTCCAGATCCTAAATAAAACATGAAAAAAACTACCCCCACAATTAAGCTCCCTGAACAGTTCTCCAGTCTCCCTGTGTTCTCTGTTTCGGAATTGAGGGAGCATTTAAGCAGCGTAATTAAAAGTACATTCCGCACTCCGATAATTTTGCGCGGCATCACAGCGTCTGACCCGAGCATATATCCCTCTTTTGTATACTTTGACCTTAAAGATGAAAAAGAAAACATGAACTTTAATCTCTCCGGTTATATTGGGAATTACTACAACATTGAAAAAAAACTTAAAGCCGCCGGCGTCGTAGAAAAACTCACAAAAGACGTCCCTGTGATGTTGATAGTTGAGCCTTATGTTAATACGCAGAAAAGAATAACTGTGATGTTCCGCATTATTGATATTATCCCTGAATACACTACGTCAATACTCGCGAATGCTAAAAATATAACGCTGAACAAATTGTCTGAAGAGGGGCTCATAGACCTGCAAAAAAAATTAATTCTCCCAGCTCTCATAAAAAATGTTGGGCTTATCACGTCAGACCAGGGGACGTCCGTTCAGGATATACGCTCCGGTATGGGCGACTCAGCAAAATTCTTTAACATAATATTCAAGTCCGTGCGTGTAGAGGGTGAGTCCGCTGTGCCAAGCATTATAGACGCTGTAAACGAGTTCAATAAATTCGCAACAAGGCTCTCGCTTGATGTGATACTTATTGCCAGAGGCGGTGGCAGCGCTGTAGACCTTGCACCCTTTGATGATTATGAACTATGCAAGACAATCTGCCTCTCCAAGGTTCCCATAATTACAGCCATCGGCCATGACAGGGACGAGCACGCGGCAGAATTCTGTTCCCATCTTACACCGATCCCTTCTACACCATCCGGCATAGGGGCTTTCTTAAAACAACAGTTGAACGACGTAAAACAGGAGCTCATGCTTGCAATACAGGGAGTTACTACCGAGATAGTTGAGATATTCATGAAAGAGGAAACACTGGTCAAAACTCATTTAAGTACGGTCCTCTCTTCCATAAAAAGATTTTTTGCTGTAAACGTTGAAAAATTAAGGGCGCTGGTGGATAACATCGTTAAAGATAGCAAACGCTTTTTTGACTACAGCGAGGACAAAGTTCTCTCGTTACAAAATATCCTGGAGGCCTACGATCATCGTTCTGTATTGCAAAGAGGCTACGCTGTGGTATGGAACGACAAGGACAAAGTGATAAAACGCAAAAAAGAGATGACAGAAAAAGCAAATATTGAATTCTATGATGGCAAGGTTGAAGTAAAAGGTAATTAAGGAGAACTAACCATGGCAAAAGAAGTAAAAAAGTACGAAGAAAACTTTAAGGTGCTCAAAAACATTTCTGAGGAGCTGAGCCGCCAGGAATTGAGCATTGACGAGGTCATAAGCAAGGGCAAAAAAGCCGCCGAAGCCGCAAAGAACTGCATAAATATATTGAAGACAGAAAAAGGTAATTTCAAAAAGCTGGAAGATGAGTTACTGTCCATTTCCGAAGAAGTTGAGGAAATAATGGAAGACCATGATGATGATGACAGCGAGGAAGATAAATAAACCATGAGCAAACTTTACGTAAACATTGACCACGTTGCAACACTAAGGAACCAGAGAGGCACGGTATATCCTGACCTGGTCACAGCAGCAAAATTATGCGAGGACAACGGCGCTGAAGGCATAACAGTTCATTTAAGGGAAGACCGCCGCCATATAAAAGACAAGGATGTTGAACTCCTGAGGACTTCAATTAAGAAAGTATTGAACCTTGAGATGGCTGCCACTGATGAAATGATAAAGATCGCAAAAAAAATAAAGCCCGAGATCACGTGTATAGTCCCTGAAAAACGCGAAGAACTCACAACAGAGGGCGGACTGAACGTTATAAAATATTTTGATAGGCTTAAAAAACTTGTGGATGAATTGCAGGGAAACAAAATAGAGGTCTCTCTTTTTATAGAGCCTGACCCTGAGCAAATAGACTGGGCAAAAAAGACTGGCACCGTTGCAGTGGAGATACATACAGGGTCTTATGCGAACGCCTCCGGCGCAAAAAGGGAACAGGAGCTGGACAGGATATTCAAGGCAATAAAACACGCTAACAGCGTCGGATTAAGATGCAATGCTGGTCACGGACTTGATTACACGAACGTTAAAGCCCTCGTTGGCAAAAATAACGGCATATCTGAATTCAACATCGGCCACTCAATAATTTGCAGGGCCGTCCTCGTTGGTATGGCTCAGGCCACAAAAGAAATGGCGGACATCATAGTCGGCTGACACAATTAATATTAAATAAAGATCAAAAAGAGTATTCCAACTATCATGCTCAGGATAGCGCCTACAAAGTACCTGTTGGGGAATTTTTTGTCGCGCCAGTGCTCATAAATAGAGGCGTATATTGGTGCAAGACTTCCAAGCCCAGCGATAATGGACGGATGGCTATAATGCGCTATCGCATATAAATAAAAATAGAGAGCCAAAAAAGTACCTAAAAAAGATGAAAACAGGATGCTGTTCTTTGTCTTTGTTGTTAAGTCGCTAACACCTATCTTTATCCCCCTAAAATAATTGTACACCAGTAAGATCAACACTGCGGGAACGACCCTGTAGAGATTTGCTGTCATTGGGCTTAAACTTGGAGCTACCATGAAGGCTTTTTTTGTAAGGACCACACCAACTGCCTCTATATTTATTCCTATCAACGCAAGCATAGCGACGTAAAAAGACATTGTACCCCGGCGTTTTTTCTCGAGGGCCATAAAGATGATACAAAGTATTAAAAAGAACAATCCCATTACCTTGCTGAACGAGAGTGTTTTGCCCAAAAAGAAATATGAATACACGGCTATTATGGACGGCTCAAATGCCCCAAGCATCAGCGTCCTTGCAGGGCCATTCTTTGCGAATGAATAAAATATAAAAAGATCTGCAAGAAAGAACCCCAGGAACCCACTCAACAAAAGCCATGGGACAGCTTCTCTAGGAGCAAATACCTGGCCGATATAAAAGGCGGCTGTCAGAAAACACACAAAAGCAATAACACTCTTGTAGAGATTAAATCTATAAACAGTAAGTTTATTGACCATCTTTGAATAGACTTGTGTGGCTATCGCCCAGAACAGCGACGATATAAATACAGCTAAAAAAGCGCTGCTCATTACTTGGTCATTTCCTTCTGAAGCCTTTTACTCTCGGAAATAAATGCCTTGAACATTTTTACGGCGAACTTTGGTGTAAGATGTTTGCTTTTTTTAGCGCCATTGCTGACACGCGCCAGTATTTCCTTTACTCTCTTTGGAGCAGATACTGTTTTTTTGTATTTTGTTGCTTCAAGCCCTAACTTCATTCTTTCATCTAAGAGCCTGAGTATCAGGGAGTCAACAACATCAATTTTGTTCCGAACTGCTTTCAATTTTTTGTTCATTACACTACCCTCTCTATTTTTTGTTCTAACAACATTAAGTCCAACAGAACTATCGCTGTCACAGCTTCTATGACCGGAGGCACTCTTACTGCAAAACAGGTGTCAAACCTGCCCTGTATGGATATCTTCTCTTTTTTTCCTGTCCTTAAATTTATGGTCTCCTGAGGTTTAGATATGCTTGCGGCTGGTCTTACAGCGACCCTGAAATATATCTCATTACCATTTGTTATTCCGCCATTTATTCCGCCTGTATTTTTAGAGGACTTGTTGAATTCTGAACCGTACATTTGGGTCCCCTTAAATCCTTCTCCAAATTCAATGCCTTTTATCCCTGGCACGGCAAAAATAATATGGCCCAACAGCGACTCAACTGAATCAAAGAATGGTTCACCAAGGCAGACAGGAACACCCTTGACACTGCAATCAACTATCCCGCCCACTGAGTCGCCCTTTTTTAGCGCCTTGTTTACATCACCCGTTCTTATAACACTGGAATTTATTTTTATTCCTTTGAGAAGTTTTTTAGCGACAACCCCGGCCGCAACAAGAGGAACGGTGAGCCTTCCAGAGAATGGCCCTGCCCCCCTGTAATCGTTAAAACCTTTCCACTTTTTGAACGCAGTGAGGTCTGCATGTCCGGGCCTTGGAGTATCTTTTAATGCTTCATACCTTGAGGAATCTACGTCTTTGTTCTCGAACATTATCATTATCGGAGCACCAGTAGTTTTACCCTTAAAAATACCGGACTTTATGAGAGGCCTATCCTCTTCTTTTCTCGCTGTAACACCTTTGAGTTTTGGGTTCCTTCTCTTGAGGTCTGCCTTAAAATCTTTTTCACTTATTGGAAGTCCTGCCGGCACACCATCTAAAACAACGCCAATACATGAGCCGTGAGACTCACCAAATATTTCTACCTTAAACAATCTTCCAAAACTATTCATTGCCTTTTAACCTCTTTAAGGTCGCTGAAAAAATCCGGATAGGATTTTGAAACACATTCAGCACCCTTAATGTTTGCTCTGCCCAAGGAATTCAAACCTGCAACAGCCAAAGCCATTACGACCCTGTGGTCGTTGTGCGACTCGACGTCACAGCCTTTGAGCCTACCGCCCTGGATGATCATTCTATCATCAAAAGTTTTCATTACAGCACCCATTTTTGAAAATTCATTGAACAGTGTTTGAACCCTGTCACTCTCTTTGTATTTCAACCTTTCAATACCGGTTATTATGCTCGAACCATCGCAATTTAGCGCAAGAGCGACCAGCGGCGGAAGCAGATCCGGGCACTCGCTCACATCAAAATTAAACGGACGCAGGCTGTCTTTTGTTATCTCAACGGTGCTTTTCCCGACCATGACCCCAGCCCCACACTGTTTTAAAACATCAACAATCACCTTGTCACCCTGCAATGAATTTATGTTCAGGTTATCCACTCTAACATTCCCACATATCGCTCCAGCGACTAAAATAAATGCTGCACCTGACCAGTCACCTTCAACAGTGAATTCAGTTCCTTTATATTTTTGTGAGCCTTTTATTTTAAACTTCTTAAAATCCTCGTTACGGATTTCTATTCCAAAGTCTTTTAACACCTTCAGCGTCATTTCAACGTATGGTCTGCTCTTTAAATTTCTAACGACAATTTCAGAATCGCCCTCCACACAGGGGAGAGCCATCAAAAGACCGCTCAAGTCCTGAGAAGTTTTAGAGCCATCCACTTCAAAAACACCGGCCTTTAAACGCTCCACTTTATAAGGTAAGGCTACCCTTTTCAGGAGAGTCCCTCTTCCACTCATTGTAACGTCGCTGTTAATAGTTCCAGCCATCGCTTTAAACAAACGAAGGTTCAAAGCGGATTCTCCACAATTCAATTCTATTTTCCCGGGCAAAGTAAAATTACCGGCAGATATGCGCAAAGACTTCCCATGATCGCCGGGTGCGTCCTCAACCACAGCGCCTAACTTTTTTATTATCTCAACAGCTGCTTTGGCATCATCAGAACGAGACGAACCATTTATTACAGACACACCGTCTGACCTTGCAGCAATACACGCTGCGGCCAACACACGTTGGGTATAACTCTTTGATGGATTAGCAAACATGGACCAAAGATACCAAATGGGACGCTAAAAGACTAGCATCTTTGCTGTTATCAAGAGCCAGATATTCTTTTTTTGTATTGTCTCCGGTCGTGGTCATAATCTAAGGTTAGCCGCTTGCATTGGCCAGCCCTGGCCCGGGCAGGCTGTCGTCTTCAAAAGTTTTGATACGTCGGCTAAGACCAATTCGCATTCAAACGTAGAATAACTTGTGCAGCCTGAATGTATAATAGTAATTAGAAACGGTCCAGTTTTGGGCTGTTCTACGTCCGGTTTTGCTAAAAATGATGTGCGTCAGCCGCTGGCTAAAGCATCGTCTGCGCAATCATTTTTTACGCAAAACCTGCCTCGAACAGCTGCCAAAACTTCCCAAGTTTCTAATTACTATTATACATTCAGAGTTACATAAGCAGTTATTCTACGTTTGAATGCAAATTGGTATAACCTAAGATTATGATCCACTTCCTACGCCCATATACAAAAAAAGAATATCTGGTTCTAAATCACAACAATGAACTAGTTCTTTACTCTTTTCGCGTCAACATATAGGTACACGCTGATCGCAACAAGCATGATCAACGCCAACCATTCTCCAGCGGGTTTATCACCCAGAGAAAGCCGCATCGCGTCCTCTATAGGCATATATTGGTTAGCAGCTTTTATAAGAGTACTTACTACCCCCATTATAGCTCCTCCAGCAATAAAGCCGGACGCAATAAGTATTCCTCTATTCTGTCTCTTAGTAGAGAGAGATTTGTCTTTTGTGCTTTTTTGCACGAGGAGAGATATAAAACCTCCGAGCAACATTGGAGTATTCAGCGAGAGAGGAATATATATTCCCAATGCAAAAGCCAACGGTGGCACTCCTATTAATTCAAGTATCAGAGCCAAAAGAGCGCCCACAGCATAAAGCATCCAAGGCGTGTTCGCCTTTTTTTCCATGAGAGGCTTTATTACCGCAGACATTGCATTGGCCTGTGGAGCAGGCAGCGGTTGGCTTACCTCAAAAGCAGCGACGAATTTATTAAGACCAACCTTGAATTCATTCTCGTCCGTCGTCTTTATTAATTTATCCAGTTTGGATGTTATCGCAGCAGGGGCGGACATTTTGCTCAGTTTATCTGAAAGTTCGCCAAGCTTTACGAGAGTTCCTTTCTGGTTAACGGACGTGACATTCATTTCCTTGATCTCTTTAATTATCGTCGTTGTTTCTGTATTCTGTACAGGTGTAAAACCATATGTATTATTCAAAAGCAGCACAACAAATCCTACTGCCGCCGCTGAGACCAGGATGCCCAAAAATTTTGACACTTCCTGTTTTTTAGGCGTCGAGCCTATCCAGTATCCTATTTTAAGGTCCGTTATAAATCCGCCTGCCATAGAGAGAGCGGTGCATACTACACCACCTATTAGTAGTCCCGCCAGCATACCGTATCTTCCAGACAAACCAGATCCAGCGAGTATCAAACTCGATATTATCAACGTCATTAACGTCATGCCTGAAACAGGGTTTGTCCCTACGATAGCAATGGCTCTTGCGGCTACGGACGTGAACATAAAGCTTATTATGAAAACGACCAAGAGAGCTATAATGCTGATGCGTGTCAATGTGGACGCCTGATATGTTCCCAGAACGTTATATCTAAAGAACAAATATAATGCTCCAGCGACGAGAGCGAGCCCAATAGCGATAGTGGACATTTTGATATCCAGGTTCGTTCTTTCCACAGTATGAGAAGCATTGTGCCTTTTGAATAGGCCCTTTGCACTTGTCCCAACAGCCTGATATATAACTTTTGATGATTTTATCACGCCTATTATGCCGGCTGTGGCAATACAACCTATTCCTATGTGTCGTACATAAGTTGAGAATATCATTTCAGGCGACATAGAAGCTGTAACAGCACCCGAAAAATAATTTACCATCGGAATGAATACCCACCAGGACAAAAGAGAGCCGGCGCACATGATAGCTCCATATCTCGCTCCGACTATGTAGCCCAGCCCCAGAATGGAAGCCAATACATCTATCTTAAAAAGTATTTTTGTGTTCTCAGCGAGCCTCTGCCCCCATGGAATAACGGTCGTGCTAAATTCTTCTTTAAAGAAATTAATTGTAAGGATAAGGAAATCGTAAACGCCGCCGATGATCATGGCCTTTACAAGTATCTTGGCATCATCGCCGCCCTTGTCTCCGGCTACAAGCACCTCTGTAGTCGCTGTTGCCTCAGGAAAAGGAAATTCTCCATGCATTTCTGATACAAAATATTTCCTGAAAGGAATAAGGAAAAGTATACCCAATATCCCGCCAGTGAGTGAAACTACAAATATCTTTATAAAACTGATCCCCACATCTTTATCCAATTGCAGTATAAAGATCCCGGGAATCGTAAATATAGCCCCTGCTACAACAAGCCCAGAAGCTCCGCCTATAGACTGTATGATAACGTTCTCGGTTATAAAACTTTTTCTTTTGCATAGACCGGAAAAACCTACAGCGAGGATGGCTATTGGGATGGCAGCCTCAAAGACCTGTCCTACTTTCATTCCAAGGAACGCTGCTGCGGCAGAAAAAATAACGGCCATTAAAAGGCCGAACACAACTGAACGCATAGTAAATTCTTTCGTCGGTGTAGATGCCGCAACCATAGGGTGATACGTTTCCCCTTTGTTCAATTTCCTGTATGCATTCTCATGTAATCCATGTGAGTTAGGTGAGTCCATATTGCCCTCCATTTTGCTTTGCATTATATTTCACTGTTAACAATTTTAATAGGACTTTGTTTACGCCGTTTCAGTTGACACAACACCGTCCGTAAAATAGAAAAAGAGTCTGGAGGAACGCTATGAAACATAAAATAGACAGTAAGTATCTTTGCGATGTTTTTGTTAAATACGCAAAAGTTGAGAGTAACTCTGCTGAGGGTGCTACCAAAACTCCAAGCACTGAGGGACAATTCACCCTTGGTAGAATAATAGTGGAAGATTTTAAAAAATTAGGAGTGACCGACGTTGTACAGGATGAACATGCGTATGTTGTTGCAAGGGTAAAAGGAAATACAAAAGCCCCTGCGATCTCATTTATTGCTCATCTTGACACATATCCTGAGACAAATGGTAAGAACGTGCAACCTATCGTACATTCGAATTACGACGGCAACGATATAAAACTCCCAAAAGAATCCGCCTCTATAAAGATATCCGAGCAGCCAGAGCTCAAAGACAAAAAGGGTAAAACTATAATCACAGCGTCGGGAGACACACTTTTGGGCGGAGACGACAAATGCGGTATAGCAATATGTATGGAAACTTGCAAATTCCTGATGGAGAATAGTTCATTTAAGCACGGCGACGTAGTCTTCATATTCACTCCAGACGAGGAGATAGGACACGGAGCAGACCTTCTAGATATAAAGAAACTAAATGTTGCATGTGGCTATACTCTGGACGGTGAAGGCGTAGGTTCCATAACGAACGAGACCTTTTGCGCAGACCAATTGACCGTAACGATCACAGGCAGGGAATTCCACCCGGGGCATTCAAAGGACAAAATGGTAAGTGCGATACGTCTCGTAGCAAAATTTCTGGAAAAGCTGCCTATGGATGCAAGACCTGAAACAACCGAGAAAAGACAAGGGTTCCTACACCCCACAAAGATAGAAGGCGGGGTTACGACATCAAAAATAACTTTCCTGGTCAGGGATTTTACCGTCGACGGCTTAAAAAAATTCGAGAACATAGCTAAAAAGATCGCAGATGACCTCTTAAAAGAATTCCCGGTGGCTGATATAAAATTCGAGATAAAGGAACAGTACAGGAACATGGTGTACGAACTAGAAAAGGACCCAAGGGTAGTGGCTTACGCTGCAAAGGCTTCAGAGGAATGCGGGATAAAGCCTGAGTTCAGCCAAGCCAGGGGCGGTACTGACGGTTCAAGACTAAGCTATAGAGGCCTTTTAGCTCCCGACATGCCGTGTGGAATGTATGCATACCACAGCAAGAATGAATGGGCCTGCCTTGAAGACATGGCTCAAGACGCCGACATAGTTAAACAAATAATAAGTATCTGGGCTAAGGAACCGTTGAAGTAATACAGACATCGCAGGCTTTGGCATAAATAGGTATTCTCGTTTTTAATAATTGTTCAGCATCGTTATTAAACAGAGGCCGGGTGGTATCATTTACCCTGGATCGAATGATCTTTATGTCGTTCCACAACCATATAATGTTTGTATGTTGTTTTAGAAATTTAACGTTATCCTCGTCCAGTACCGTACCGCCGCCACAAGACAATACTTTTGGTTCGTTAAAATTTATTGAAAAAAGCGTTTCTTTCTCAAGCCTCCTAAAATATTCCTCACCCTTCCCATTAAATATTTCTACTACGGTCATGTTCGACATTTTTTCTATTTCAGCGTCCAGGTCTACAAAATCAATACCAAGTTGTTTTGCCAATTTCTTACCATAGGAAGTCTTACCGACGCCCATAAAACCTATCAGTGCGTAACTCTTTTTCTTTTTGTTGGGAATATCCATAGCAAGTTCCATATACTCCACAGGCTCTAATTCATAGAACTTTTTAAAAGATGCTTCCGCCTGATATAGTAGCCACTCTGTCCCGTTTATTAATGTGCAGCCAATATTTGCAGCGTCTTTTTGCAGCGTAGTGATCACAGAATAATTGGCATCTAACACAGTTAAGTCTTTATGCAAACTTTCGGCCTTGACGATCCTTTCAGCGACTGGGACACAGGATATAAGAATGTTCGAGCCTTTTACAATGTTACCTGCTTTTTTTATGTCACAGGAATTGCATCCAAAGTCTTTTGCGATCTTCTCCGCTTTTTTAAGCGTTCTTCCCGCAACCGTGACCTCAACAGCACCTGCCTTTAAAAGAGCATACACAACCGCTCTGGCGGCTCCGCCAGTACCAAGGACAACCGCTTTTTTACCCTTTGGATCAAAGCCATTTTTTAGCAGCGCCTGTGTTACACCATACACATCTGTGTTGTGTCCGTAAAGTTTTCCGTCTTTATATATGATCAGATTAGCAGCTAATACTTTTTTTACGTCACTGTCAGCGATATCAATAAACTCTAAGATTTTTTCTTTAAGCGGACTTGTTATGTTGCATCCGCTAACTCCGATATCTTTGATGAGCTTCACAGCCTCTTTAGCGGAGCCGGTCTGTATCCTGAAATAATGCGCATCTATACCAAGTTCATAGAATACATTGTTCCAGATATCAGGACTTTTGCTGTCCAGTATTGGGTCTCCAGCAACGGCAAAAAGGTTCATGACTTTTTCATCTCTTTTTTTGTAAGTTGTCCAGGAGCGGTCTTTGTTTCACTAGAGACAGAAACATATGTACAGAACGCACCAAGTTCCAACGCTAAAAGACGCGTTATCTTGCCCACTTCTCCCATACCAACGACTATCATTTTTGAGTCCCTGTCAAGGAGGCCCATAAGCCGCGCGTTATCCCTTTTTGATCTGCTCTTGCAGGCGATCTTTACAACATCGGCTTTGAACGCCTTGCATATATCTATTATTTTGTGCAGCTCGTCCCTTGGTGGAGTAGCCTCGTAGTTATGATATGAGACTATCAACTTACACTTCTTGTCTTTCGCGTGTTTTATGATCTCGTTCTTGAACTTATCAGAAGAGCCGACCTCAACGTCCACGTACGCAGCACCGTTGTCTATAGCCATTTTTAGTTTTTCGAGCCGTTCAGCATCACTAGCTTTGCCCGGTCGAAATGAAGCAATAATATTTTTCCCCGATGAAAAGATCTTTTTTATATCGTCAGAGGAAAGGACCATTTTGTCGAGTCTCACCTCTGCAAGTTCATTTTCCTTTATAGCCTTAATACAATCGTTGACCGTAACACCGCCAATGCTTACACAAAGCATTTATAGCCTCCCTGTAAAAGCACTTCCAATGCCTTTAACAAAAACAAAATTAATGCCGCGGGAGTCCTTTTTTTTGTCTTTTTCTATCGCCGAAATAAGAGTATTTATATTTACCTTTTTAGCATCCACAACGACGGGAAGCCCATACAAGCGAATAAGTTTCTCTATCCTCTGGGCGTCCTTGCGTTTTATATAGCCTCTCAGAAAAGATAATCTTGTGGCAAAGGCCATTCCTATGCTTACGGCCTCTCCATGACTTACTCTGCCCTTAGCCACAGCCTCTAAAGCATGCCCATATGTATGACCAAAGTTGAGGATGCGCCGCAGCCCCTTATCAAATTCATCTTTTTTAACTATGTTTGTCTTTATTTTTTTTGATTCCCTGACGATGCGCTCCACTGCACTTTTTTTGCGAGACATCACCTCGCGCTTATGTAACTCAAGGTACCTGAACAGCGATGGATCTTTAATTATCGCGTGTTTTATGACCTCTGCTACGCCGGACTTATACTCCCTGTCACTCAGGGTCTTTATGAAGCGGGTATCGTGAAGAATAAATTTTGGTTGCCTTATAGTACCTATCATATTCTTAAAACCGTCAAAATTAACTCCGCTCTTGCCGCCTATTGATGCGTCAACCTGAGCCAATAGCGTCGTTGGAACAAAACCAAAATCAACACCACGCATAAAAATGGACGCCGTGAGACCGGTTATGTCACAGACCACCCCGCCCCCTACCCCAAGCAGAAAGCTTGTGCGGTCAGCGCCTCTTTTTAAGAGTTCTTTACAGATATATTGGACAGTACCGAGATCTTTTATTTTTTCCCCGGTGCCTATGACAATGGTTTCAGCGTCTAAAAACTGTTTTTTGTAAAGCCTGTGGACATTTTTGTCCGTGATTATAAAAAGTTTTGCCATCTATAGGCCCTGAACGAACTCTTTTAATTTTTTAACCCGTTTAACAATATTAGCAAATTCTTTTGGCGTAACAGCCTGCTCACCATCGGACAACGCCTTCTTAGGCTCATTATGCACCTCGACCATTATGCCGTCAGCGCCCACCGCTACAGACGCCAAACACATCGGAGCAACCAGGCTGGCCTTACCTGTACCGTGACTTGGGTCAACTATTATTGGTAAATGTGTTAATTCCCTCGCTGCAGGTATTGCACTCAGGTCCAGAGTGTTGCGCGTATAGTTCTCAAAACTCCTTATACCGCGCTCGCAGAGTATCACGTTAGGATTTCCCTCACTGAGGATATATTCGGCGCTATTAAGCCATTCTGAGAGTGTAGAGAACATTCCACGTTTAAGTAGCACAGGTTTTTTTGTTCTGCCAACTTCTTTTAACAGCGAGAAATTATGCATACTGCGGGAGCCGATCTGTATCATGTCAACATAGTTACAGACAGTATCTACATCCCTGACATCAAGCACTTCACTGACGACCGGAAGTTTTGTTTCTTTGCTAGCCTTAGCAAGTATCTTTAGACCTTTAAGCCCCAGCCCCTGAAAATCATATGGAGAAGTTCTGGGTTTGAACGCTCCGCCCCTTAGAATGTTCGCACCGGCCTCTTTTACAGCATGAGCTATATCAATGGTTTGTTTCTCACTCTCGATAGTACAGGGTCCTGCGATAATCAGGAAGTCCCTGCCGGCAGTAACGTTACCAATCTTCATAGCACCCACTATTAATACATATAGTCCAATAACTCCATTAATTAAGATAAGTTACCCCTCAAAAACGCAGTATAGAGAAACTTTTTTTTAAGTCAACTAACCTTTTGGCCACGCCCAGTGGTCTTAATAGGTGAACAAGCAGTATACGATAGGAGACCCGACATGACAAATACACTGAAAATAACCCCGAAAAACCAGAACAAGATAATTACAGAATATTCACCTCTCATAAAGTTTATTGCCGGAAAAGTAGTAGCAAAAAGCAGATACAACCTCGAGTTAGACGAGATGGTCAGCTATGGCGTGCTTGGTCTTATAGATGCGATAAAAAAATTCGACAACACTCGTGACAACCAATTCAAGACCTACGCCGAATACAGGATCAAGGGCGCTATGCTGGATTATATGAGAGAGCAGGACACTGTTCCAAGGTCGGTCAGGGACAAAATAAAACTGTTAGAAAAAACCTCGAGAGAACTTCAGGAAGTTCTTGGACATAAACCCAGCGACGAAGAAATGACAAAAGAACTAAAACTCTCAAAGGATGAATATTTTGACATGACAAAGAACGCCCGCACTAATTCATTTATCAGCATAGATGACACTACGCATGGAGAGCGTGAGTACAGCGACGAAGTATCCGATCCTTTTAATAAAGTGGAATCGGAATCAACAAAGCAGTTCATATCGAACGCAATAGCAACACTCCCTGAAAAGGAGAGGACAGTAATTGCGCTTTATTACTACGAGGAGATGAACCTAAAGGAGATAGGCGAGGAACTTGGCATATCTGAGTCGAGGGCATGCCAATTACATTCAAGGGCGGTGGGGCAATTGAGATCAATACTTGATAAGGCTAAGGAGGGGCTGGAGATCTAGGTCAGACATATAAAAGAAGGAGGAACCTAAGATGGAGAAAACAAACAGGCTAACCGCCGTGTTGTTCACGGCAGCATTTTTGATGACTGCGGGCTGCTCTTTAAAGCAGGCTATCCCTCTAATTAACGACAACATAGATACAGGGATAGATCATTTGTATCTATTAGACACAAGCGACACCACAACGGATGTAAGTACGTTGAATGAAGTGCAAGATGCGGTTCCAACAACGGTATATCTGTTGGGTCTTGCTGTTCCATCTACGTCGACCGACCCAGTATTTGATCAAGATGTGGATAAGATATACATCGGGTTGGATGAGAATTTTTCTGTCGGCAAAGAACTAATCGAATACCAATCAGGATTGATCACATACACAAACATAGAAATAACAGGCCAACAGATAAAGATAGGCGATGTCGTAGAGGAAAAAATGCTTGTCACATTCAATGAGGACTATTCGAAACTCAGCATAACCAAATTTTTGACCAGAGATCCATCGGGGCTGTACTTGAGCTCAGGAACTGCCTTTACATTCACCATGATAGAGTCATCATCCGCAGACTACAAGACCGCTACCAACAGTATAAAGAGCGGCATCCTGGTAAGAGAGAACGGAAAATATTGGCTAGACGACGCCAACAAGGCATGCCCTACAAGTGATCCTTCATTCACCGAAGCGAATTATGTTGATTACAACTTCCTGGATTGCACAAGCGTAAAAAAATGCCCTATAGCGATAGGTAACGACCTGCCTTTAACGGTATTAGTATTTAAGAGCCTGATGACTGGCTCGCTTTGCTTCGTTAATATAGGAGAAAGTGGCACCGTAGGCATCAATTTCGAGAATAAGACCGTAGAGGTAGCCTGGAAATGGTAACGCGATGTCAAAGAATGGTAACTTTAAAATAGTCCGTAATAACAAGAAGTTAAATACAGAAGGAGGGTGTGGAGCCCTTCTTCTGTATTTAATCCCAAAAATAGTCCTTGATTTTTAAATCATACTATAGTATAGTGTTTGTATGGGCAAGAAGGGAATAATAGGTTTTGGAGAGGAAAAGGACTTGAAGGGAGAGATAAAATAGTGCTTTTTTTATTAACCCGCAAGGAGGGATTAATTGTCTAATAAATAGATAAAAGAGGAAAAAAAGATGAAGCGGTACGTATGTGGAACAATCTTTTCTCTGGCTATGTTGGTCGCGACCAACGGTTCGGCTACAACACTCATGAGGATGACCGATGATGAGCTCGTAGCAAATTCTAAGTACATAGTTGCCGGACATGTACAAAAAATCGAGACAAGACTCGAAAGGAACAATGCGCCCTTCCAATACATAACAATAAAAGTTTTAAAAGTATTTAAACAGGATGAAAATAGCCCTCTTCTCCAGAACGAGGAATTCACTATCAGACAGATCGGTGGCGAAGTTCTTGGCGTATCACTGTCGATCGACGGCCTGCCAAAATTCGTTGAGAACGAAGACGTAGTTGTATGCCTTGAACAAGACACCTACAGAGGTTTCTATTACGTAGTAGGCAGCGCCCAGGGGATGTATCACGTAGCCAACAACGATCTTATCAACGACACTACACAGGACAACACAATGTTCGCACGCAAGGGCGAGAACGGTGAGATAACATTCGGCAAAGGCGAAGTAAGAAAAACAACAATAAACAACCTACAGAACAAAATAGATAATGCTATCAACAACGAGGAGGCTGCAAGATGAATAAAATAGTCTTTGCAGTTTCCTTATCACTCGTAATATCTTCGAACGCTTTTTCCTACAGACTTAACAAGGTCGCTGAAGCTGGCGCACGCTGGCAGTCATTCCCCGTAGCTATGAAGATCAATCCTACAAATTCAGGATTGAGTGCAGAAGAAATTATGAGGGTATTGAACCTGTCCATGGATAAATGGAATGCCGGAACAGAGGTAAACATACTTAGCGGCACCCTAGATTATAACGCTCAGGCCGCTGCAGCAATGGACGTTGACGGTGTTAACATTATTGCGTTCAGTGCCAATTTCAGAGAGGATTCAAATGGGTTTGACCCAAAATCCGCCGTAGCAATAGGCGGACAATATGGTAATGGATCTGCGATGTCAGATGCGTTCATAATATTCAACGCAGAGGTCGTTGGATGGAACACAGATACAAGCAAGAGTGCAGTCGAAAAATCGTACAGCGACGATCTGCAGACAATAATGATGCATGAATCCGGTCACGTGCTCGGGCTTGGACATTCCGATCTAACTACCGCTGCAATGTCAGCAAGCAGACAAACGCAGGTAATAAGGGAACTCACCAGCGACGATGTAACCGGAGCAAAGTATCTTATATCAACAGGCCCAAGCGGAGCCGGCGCTCCTTACGGCAGCGCTGAAAGCGGATACGGTTCAACAGAAAGAAGAGGTTCTTCCTCGTCTATAGGCGGCTGTGGAGCTATAAACACTAACGGTAGCACAGGGAACGGATCTACAGGCGCTGCAGGCGCTATGATGTTGCTACCAATGCTAGTATTGGTATTCCTAAGAAAAAAACTCACAGTAACTAACAATTAATATCAGACGCCGTCCGCCATTTTTCTTGCCAGCTCATCAGCCATGTCATTGTATTTTACGCCGCTGTGGCTTTTTACCTTTATCCAGTTTATCTTTAAACACGACGACCTGACGTAATCACGATATTTTTGCGTCACGGGATTTTTTGCTTTCCAAGCCCCTGTCACCCATTCACTTATACCGGCGTAGTCATAGTGTATGTTTATCTCTTTTACCTTTTGTTCCTTGCACCAAAAAATGACCTCTTCCACCGCCCTAAGCTCGCCGGCAACCTGGCGTGTCCCCATTACATCTTTATCATCAACAACGCCGCTGAACTCGCCGTAGAGCTTGCCGCTTTTAACTATGACAGCGCCCCAGCCAACTTTCCCGTCCTTATAAGAGCCGTCCACGTATGCATCAATTTTCATACGATCTCTTTACCCCTGTACACGGGCTTCGTTCCCCGTCGGGTCATCTCTTCCTCTATCCTGAGGAGCTGATTATATTTTGCGATCCTGTCCATCCTTGATACAGAGCCGGTCTTTATCTGGCCGTTACCTACAGCGACGGCGAGGTCCGCTATTGTTGAGTCATCCGTCTCGCCTGAACGATGGGATATAACCGTTGTAAAACCGTTCTTGAACGCTAGTTTTATAGTCGCTATGGTCTCTGTAAACGAGCCTATCTGGTTAAGTTTTATAAGGACAGAGTTGGCCGCTTTTTCATCTATTCCTTTTTGCAACCTTTCTATGTTAGTGACGAAAAGATCGTCGCCGACTATCTGCAGTTTGTTGCCGTACTGTTCCGTGAAATGCTTCCAACCATCCCAATCGTCCTCGGCAAAACCGTCCTCGATAGAGAATATCGGATACTTTCCGCATAGGTCCGCATAATAAAGGGCCATTTCCCTGGATGATAATTTTTTGCCGTCCACATTATATTTCCCGTCTTTGTAGAATTCAGACGCTGCCGGATCTAACGCAAAGTAAATATCCTTGCCCAATTTATAACCGGACTCGTTAACAGCCTCTACCATGTATTTAAGAGCAGATTCGTTGCTTGGTAGATTGGGAGCAAAACCACCCTCGTCGCCCACAGAGGTCACAAGACCATTTTTAGATAGCACTTTCTTGAGTGAGTGGAATATTTCAGACCCTGCCCTCAACGCCTCTGCAAATGAATCAAAACCGGCTGGTACTATCATGAATTCCTGAATATCGACGTTGGTGTCCGCATGCGAACCGCCGTTCAATATGTTCATCATAGGCACCGGAAGCTTTGGTTTAAGGTCGGAGAATTCATTTTTATTTATAAATTCCCACAAAGACATCTTACTATCAAGAGCCTGTGCCTTTAAGACGCCAAGAGAAATAGCAAGTATGGCATTGGCACCCAATTTGTTTTTGTTTTTTGTCCCGTCCAGTTCTAGCATCACAGCGTCGGATTTTTTATAATCAGCAAACTGACCAATAAGTTTAGGCGCTATAAGTTTATTTATATTATCAACGGCTTTTTTTACGCCCTTACCGCCATATCTTGCTTTATCCCCGTCCCTGAGCTCCAAAGCCTCGTGACTGCCGGTTGACGCCCCGCTCGGTACTGCGGCACGCGCCCATATATCATTATCCAAAAAAACATCTGCCTCTACTGTGGGGTTTCCCCTTGAATCAAGTATCTCGCGCGCAATTATCCCTTTAATCTTTGCCATTACTCCCCCTTTTTTTAGTCGATCCTCATCATAGACACAAGCTCTTCATAACGACCCTGAATATCCTTCATGCCGATATTTATCGTTCCATCACAACCAAACCCTTCAACAATAAAAGAGCTTGCGGCGCTCCCGTATAGCATCGCCTTTTTTAGCTCGCTGAACTTGTTGTAGTCAGGGCTTGTCGCAAGGTAACCGACAAAACCGCCGGCAAAAGTGTCGCCTGCCCCGGTAGGGTCCACGACCTTTTTAATAGGGTATGCAGGAGCGCAAAATATCTTTTCCCCGTCCCTGTAGATAAGGGAACCGTACTCTCCCCTTTTTATAACGACCGTTTTAGGTCCCATCGCAACTATCTTATGCAGGGCTACTATTATATTGTTCTCTTTGGCAAGGTTGCGCGCTTCGTGCTCGCTCAGCACAAAAATATCCACCTGCTTGAGGACTTTTTTTAGTTCCTCCACGTTCCTGTCTATCCAAAAATTCATCGTGTCACAGATAACTATTTTTGCCCCTTCAGCCTCTTTAATAGTCTGAAGTTGTTTTACCGGATCAAAGTTGGCGAGAAAGAGTATCTCGCATTTTTTCGCCGCAGCGTTCATCACTGGATTGTAATCCACAAGGACATTAAGATGTGAGGCAAGTGTTTCAGCCTCGTTCATAGCACCTTGATACCTTGCATGCCAGTGGAACGTCTCGCCTTTGGATATCTCAACGTTGCCAGTTCCTATACCTCTCTTGTTCAAGAAGGTCAGATGTTCTTTTGGAAAGTCAGCGCCTATGATCGCGGATATCTCCAACTCAGTAAAAAGTGATGCGGTTATTGCAAAATGATTAACACTACCACCAATTATTTTTTCTTTTTTTCCGTGTGGTGTTTCCAGTGTGTCAAAAGCGAGCGTTCCAGCGGCTAGAATTTTTCTTTTCATGTTTAACTCCTCTTAATGTACTTTCCTATCAAAAGTTCCAGTTTTGAATATGTCTCTTTGGGTATCCTGGTCCTGTCCGTCATTATGGCGTTGTTGAGCGAATGTTCGCACGAGCAATCAGCGAACTTGTCCCACTCTGCGGATAATATGTGCACAGCGTCTTTTATTATAGCCTTCGCCTTGCTCACGTTGTTCTTCATTATCTCCATTACAGCGTCTACGGTAACGTGTGCCTCGTTCTCCTTCCAGCAATCGTAGTCAGTGGAAAGCGCTATGACGGCAAAGTGCATTTCAGCCTCTCTGGCCAGTTTATATTCAGGACATGCGGTCATGCCTATAACGTCCACACCCATAGTCCTGTAGAATTTTGACTCCGCCTTTGTAGAAAACTGCGGCCCTTCCATTGCGATGTAAGTTCCGCCGTTAGTAATTTTGCCTTTACCTTTGCCGGCCCTGATAAGTACGTCCCTGAGTAACGCACATGTTGGCTCGCCGAGTGGAACGTGCGCAACAACTCCGTTACCAAAAAATGTGTGACCCCTGTCGAGTTTAGTCCTGTCAATGAACTGGTTAACGAGCACGAGGTCGCCAGGAGCGATATTCTCTTTCATGCTTCCTACGGCGCTGACAGAGATAAGTATTTTAGCGCCAAGTTTTTTAAACCCGTATATGTTCGCCCTCGAATTTATTTCGGAAGGACTGATCCTGTGCCCTACTCCATGCCGAGGAAGGAATATAAGTTCAACGTCGCCCGCCTTATCTTTTATCTTACCTTTTATATACGAGTCAGAAGGTGCGCCGAACGGAGTTTCAAGCTTTACCTCTTCTATACCGTCAAGCCCCTCTATATTGTAGAGGCCGCTTCCGCCTATGATACCTATTCTTTTTAACTCAGCCATGTGTTTCCCTCCTGAAAAGATTCGGACGAGAAATCTTTATATCAGGAGAGTAAAAAAAAGGAATAAAAAAAGCCGCCCTTCGTATGAAGGACGGCTTTTTGATATCTTATCAGATCTAGCTTATATTAAGTTGTTATAGTTGTAGCCACCAGCGTTATTATTGATGTGGCTCTGCCACTGTGAGTTAGCAGTACCGCTGCCACCACCCATACTATATGGATACTGATAGGAAAGAGCCAGTTGCTGTTGTGCCAGATATACGTCGTTGATCATTTTTAACTTCTCCATCTCCATATTCTTCTCAAACATGTACATACTAGTCATACGCGCCAAGAGTGCCTCGTTGTGTTTAAATTGCATTTCTTTCTTCAGTTGGTGACGGTCCACAAGACCAGTTATAAAATCAAGCGACTGTGTTAAAGGCGTCGTTCTTTTACAAGTCTTGCTAAGGTAGCTGTTATCGTTTGATTGGCCATTGAGTGCGTTTGTAAGTGTCGTTTCAAGGTACTTGTTCCAAACCTTGTCAATAGTTGCGTTGCCGCTGCCACCTGCGGCTGGGTTCGTGATCCCCTGTGCCAGGACACTTGTAGAAACAAGCATAATGCTCGCTCTAAAAATTATTGTAAGTAGTCTCCCCTTCATAAAGCACCTCTCTTTTTGTCTTTCTCGTACCATTTAGTTTGCAACCCCCATGCCATACATATTAAATCCTTGTAACCATTAAGTTAATTAGCAAAATTTCTGGTCTGGGGTGGGCCACTTAAATGGCGAAAATCAATACAATCTTAAGTCGGCTGCATAAAAACTATACACTATGGTGCTTTATGGTATTATTCGATCATGCGATTTATACTGTTTTTTGTGATGTGTTCAACGGCTTTTGGAGCAGACATTACTAACATCAGGACGTCACGCAACAGTGGTAAACAACGAGTAGTAGTGGACATAAACAGCGATAATGAGCCGGCCTTTTACAAGCGTGACTCGAAGAATTCAATAACCCTGACGATCGAAGCCAGGATGGACCAGGCCAAAGAGGAGCAGTTCAAAAAACTCCTGGCAAATACCAATTACATCAACAGTGTCAGTTTCATTAACCTCTCTGATGAGGGAGAGGTCATAGCAGAGATAAGGCTATCCGGCAAAGCTTCCAATAATATCTTTGCCCTATCCAATCCATCTCGACTTGTGATCGACCTGGACAAGATCGAATGAAAAAACTCCTCGTATTACTTACGTCGCTGACGTTGCTTATTCTATTCCTCGTCTACCAACAGGAAATTCTGAATAAATTCTCGTCGCTCATAGGAATATCACGGACCAGGACACACGTTCATGCAATAGCCTCTATCAGCGACTTAAACAGGAGTGTTACACTAAAAAGGGCGAACGACACGATATGGAACACCGCCGACACAAACGAAGAACTCGCCATGCTGGACGCTGTTTCTACCGGCTATGACTCTACAGCGACTATAAGGTTTAACCTTGGATACATAATGAGCCTTGGTGAGAGGTCGCTTATCGTCATAGAGGACCCAAAACAAGAGGCTGCGAACCTGATAGAGATAAACCTCGACCAGGGTACAGTGCAGGCAAAGAACACCACCGCCGATAATGCAACGCTAAAAATAAATTCGAATAACGCGATCACCGAGGTAAGTGGACGATCGGACTTCACGATATCGGTCAACAAGGCATCAAAAAGAGCGGAGATATGGATAAGGGTCGGCCGAGCCAAGATCAAAGACCGCAAAACAGGCGAAGAGATCATAGTGAAAGAGAACGAGAAAAAGACCTTCTCAACCGAGGCTGTAAAAAAAGAAGCATTGCCTGAACCTGTGCCAGTACCAGAGGCAGTTGCACCCCCTCCTCCTCCAGAGGAAGAACCAGCGCCGGTAAAGATCGTTAAAAAAACTCCGGCCAAAAAGGCTCGTACACTTAGAACCAACGACGTGGCAAAAATAGTGGCAAAGCAGAGAAAAAAAATAGACACATGCTATGAGAAGAACAAAAGAGGCGCTGGTGGAGGCGGGAAGAAGGTCTCCATAAAATTCGTCGTAGCGCCAAATGGCATAGTTACGAGGGCAAATATTGCGAGGTCTGACCTCGGTGATGCAGCGATAGAACGCTGTGTCGTGTTCTGGATAAAGGCCGTAAGATTCCCAAAGTTCGACGGTAAACCGATAGAGCAAACCGTGAACTTTGTGTTCCAATAAGCAAGGGCAAGATGGACAAAATAATAATAGGTATTACAGGCGGGATAGCATCAGGCAAATCGAGCTTTCTGTCTTTTCTTAAAAAATATAGATTCAAGACGCTGAGCGCGGATGAAATAGTAAGCAGTCTGTACAAAAAAGACGGTCTGGGCTACAAAGCGTTAAAAGCCCTCAGAATCAAAGGAACCTTTGACAGCGACGGCAACCTCAACAAGAAAAAGGTCCGCGACCTCATATTCCGCAACAAGACGATACGGAACAGGGTCGAAAAGGTGATACATCCTCTGGTCATAAAAGAGATAAAAGACTTCATAAAAGGCGTTCCAAAAGGATCACTCGCCTGCGTGGAGATACCATTGCTGTTTGAGGCTGATAAGCAAGAGCTCTGCACATATACAGCGACTATTTACACGCCAGAGACGCAGATGATAAAAACCCTCAGGGAAAGGTACTCCATCTCCGCAAAAGAGGCTGAAAAGATGCTCGGCACACACATGGATATAACACAGAAAATGATGAGATCGGATATTGTCATATTCAATACAGGCTCGTTAAAGACACTTCAGGACAAGGCGGGAAAACTAGCCGTCGTCTTAAATAAAATAAGGGGCGTGAATAAAAAATGATGGAAAAAATAGGCAAGTTCTTTTTTAAGAACAGGAGCTTTCTGCCAATACCAATACTGCTGGTCGCTGTTTTCTACCCTAGGTTCGACGGGACTGTCGTTTCGTTCCTTGTCGGGTACATACTGGTATTATCCGCAGAGGTCGGCAGGTTCTGGTGTGTAAGCTACGCCGGCGGTATCACAAGAACACGTAAGGGCGACCTTAATGAACTTGTCGTCGCTGGACCATGGGTCTACGTCAGGAACCCGATATATGTTTTTAATATGATAATGTACGTCGGTGCCTCGATAATGATCGGCTCCATATGGTTCGCTCCCTGGGCGCTCGCCTATTTTATAATTCAATACACATTCATAGTTGCCTACGAGGAAGGTCTGCTCAAGAATTCTTTTGGCAGCGAATATGATGAATACAAAAAACACGTATGGAGATGGCTGCCACTTCCAGCGAGGTTAACAAGAGTAAAAAAATCACATCATCGACCATCATTTGTTGAAGCCTATTCCGCTGAAAGAAGCACCATAAACTCCATTATAGCTATAACGATCATCGGCATTGTTCGTTTTGCGATCTGGCAATTCGTTATCCTTCGCTAAGCCTATAAATTAGTATTTACTTCGCCCTTGCTGCGATCTTGGTTATTATTCTAAGGTTCGCCTCGCTAAACTCCCCAACTCGCTTCACCCTCGGGCTCGCTCGGACAGAGGGAGTTTTATCGCTCGGCTCACCAAGAATAATTAACCAATCTCTACGCGGGGCTCGTAAACACTAATTTATAGGCTTAGCAAAGAATACCTTTGAAAATGATCTCAACACGTACACCATCGTTGACTTTGGTACTTATCATATTGGCGCCACAAGCCTTGAGAGCGAAATATGCATAGACCATATCAATATTGGAGTATCCGCCGTAATTCATAAAATCTGTGTTCATCTCCATGTTCTCAAAAAGAGGCTGTATGGAGTCAGGCACTGTAAAGTTCAGCATCAGATAACCGTTGTCGACCGTGGACGAGCTGTTCAGTACACAGCCTCGTAGGATTATATAGGTCGCTATCTTCTTGAAGGTATCCGTAATAAGCATGCGGTCTGCTTCAATACATATACCCTTGGGCACCTTCAGCGACGGAACGTGTTTGTCTATTATCCCGCTCAGGTCTATTTTTTCTTTATTCTGTTTGAACTGCCCAGCCTCTATCTTTGCTATCTCAACTGTTTCAGCGACGAAGTTATCAAGTCTCTCAACGTTCGTCCTCAGGTTCTTTACAAGTTCCCTTGACCTCTCATCCTTTACGGTCTTGTCCAGAAGATCAGTGTACCCACTTATCGCTGTAAGGGGCGTATTCAACTCATGGGATAATATACCGGTGATACCTTTTTTTATACGCTCTATTTCTTCTAGTCGCTGTTTACAAAGCTTCAGCTCGCTGGAATAACTAAAAACCTCGAGAGCCCTCTTTACAAGGACCTGAAGCTCTGTGGCATTCCAGGGTTTGCGCAAGAAATAGAACACCCCTGCCCTGTTAACAGCGTCTATAACTATCTCGGTCTCGGAAAAAGCCGTGAGCAATATCTTTACAGGCTCGTAGCTCAGGTCTTTGAGTTCCGAAAGGAATGTGACACCGTCCTTTCCGGGCATTTTATAGTCCGATATGACCAGCGCAACTGTTTGTGATGTAAGGATCTTTTTGGCTTCATCGGGGCTTAGGGCAGTTAGTACCGGGGCTACACTTTTAAGCTCCCTTTTAAGGGCAGAAACGACCGACTGTTCGTCATCCACCACGAGTATGGGATACGGGGCTGTGTCCATACCAGCCTATATTCCACAGTAAAAAGACATTGACAAGGCAAATCAGTTCATATAACTTCACTGCGACTAAAAAAAGATAAGGGCTTGGACCCTGGCAGGAGCGCGCTTACAATGAAGCTTACAAAGACAACAAAAAGTTTTGACAACACGAACTCGAACCAAAAATGGCAACTTATAGATGCCGACGGACAGCCTCTTGGAAGGCTTGCCACCAACGTCGCGGAAACACTGAGAGGAAAGAATAAACCACAGTACACCGCCCACAACGACTGCGGTGATTTTGTCATCGTTATAAACGCTGAAAAAATAAAACTCACTGGGAATAAACTCACAGACAAGAAATATTTCCATCACTCACAGTACATCAGCGGCATGAAAGTAACCACAGCCGACAAGATGATAGAGAAAAAACCGGAAGAAGTTATCTACCTCGCTGTAAAGAGCATGTTGCCAAAGAACAAGATATCCGATAAGCTTCTTACGAAGCTGAAAGTATACAAGGGTGCCGTGCATCCACACACAGCACAGCAACCAATAAAAGGACAGGAGTAATTAAAAATGACACCAAAAGCGGCCCCAAAAGAAAAAGAGGCACCAAAATTCTTCATAGGCAGAAGGAAGAGTTCCGTTGCAAGGGTAAGACTTGTGCAAGGAACCGGCAAGATAGAGGTCAACACAAAAACTTTTGAGGAATATTTTCCAAGAGGCACACACAGGCTCGTAATAATGCAGCCTTTCAACATCACAAAGACCGAAAATAAATTTGACGTGATAGTTAACGTCGACGGTGGCGGGCTTTCGGGACAGGCCGGGGCTGTAAGGCTCGGCGTTGCAAGAGGGCTTCAGACCATAGACCCAAAACTGAGAGACCCTCTTAAAAAAGCAGGCATGCTAACCCGTGACCCAAGAGAAGTTGAACGTAAAAAATACGGGAAAAGCGGCGCCAGAAAGCGTTATCAGTTCTCGAAACGTTAATATTAACTGTTACTGTTATCTGCCCCAAAACAAATATTTAAGGACCTTACGGAGCGAAGCAAATCCGACCAAGCAGGAGGATTTGCGAGTGAGTCAGAGCGGCTCGGAAACGCGTGAATAACGCGTCGACGAGAACGCGTGTTCTAAAATATTTGTTTTGGGGCAGATAATATTACTTTGAGGTTTTGTCGGCAAGCCTGGAGATGATCCTCCACGCTGAACCCATAAATGATCTGAAGCATCCCCAACTGTTGCATACCCCTACACAACCGCCGAAGGTACGCTTTTTGTTGAGATATATAGCGACGTACTTGCTTCCCTTTACACAATCACAGGGAGCAATATTATCCAGCTCCTCTTTGCACATGGGGCAAGATACTGTAAGCAAAGTTTTGTCTGCAAAGCCTTTTTTGAATTTTCTCTGTTGGTCGCCTTCTACGGCGCTGATATTAATTATTTCTTCGTGTTTTTTGTCAGACACAAGCAATTTTATGGATGGGTAACCGGATATTTCCAGCTCGTTATCAAGGAGGTCGTGGCCGTTATGACAATAAGCTTCGTTTATTACGAGCTTGCCATCATCGGTCAAAACGCCTATGTGTTCCTCGTCAAACATCTAGCTCCCCGTAATATACCGTTTTCTCTTTCCTGTCTCCCTCAAAAAGGACCCTTGCTCCACCGCTTGTGTCCAGCCCCTTAAACATGGCCTCTGTTTGCTGGGTATTATCATCAATACCCTCCCTCAATGCAACCTTTTTATTGAGATGTGCGCAAAACCGCTCCCACTCTGACTTAAAAGTGCCAAAACCGATGTTAAGGTATTGTTTGACCCCCATATTGTAAGCCTCTACAAAAAAATTTATGAGCTCATTAGGGTTCTTTACCTCGTCTCCCCCATAGATATTGGCAAGGCATGTTGTCTTTACGTTTGGTATAAGAGGCGCGCTAAGTACATTGAGCCCTACGCCCACGATATACCCATTATCCGACGCTTCTATTAGGATGCCTGAAAGTTTACCAGCGTCCACGACGATGTCGTTTGGCCACTTAAAACCAAGCCTTTGGTCGCTGTTCGTGGATAAAGAATCCAGCACCGCCCTTCTTAACACCACAGCGACGAATATTGGGAGATGTGTCGGCATTTCTAGCCATGATGAGTCCTTGATGATAAATGAGGCGTAGAGATTTCCTTCTGTGTCAGAGATCCATTTTCTTTTGAACCGCCCTCTTCCCTCTGTCTGTATCTTTGAGACAACAACCTCGCCATCAATAAGCCTGTCACAGTTAGACTTCACATAGGCGTTGGTTGAATCAACAGAATCGAGCAGTGTAATTTTATTTCCTATGAACAAACTATTTACCTTTTGCACTAATTGGCTTTACAGCGTCTAGAATAAAGCTGAGGTCAGCGCCTTTCACACTGTGTGTCAATGTACCCAATGATATAAAGTCAACGCCAGTGCCCGCATATTTTTTTATATTCCTTTCGTCTATGTTGCCCGACGATTCCAGTTTTACCCTGCCCTTTGCAAGCCTCACAGCGTCTTTAGTCTCACCAACGCTCATGTTGTCCAACATTATCACATCAGGCCTTGTTTTTGAACCCAACGCAAGTTTAAGTTCTTTAAGGTTTCTCACTTCTATCTCTATTTTTATTTTTTTATCCTTAAGTTTTTTTATTTTTTTGAGTGACTCTTTTATCCCGCCACCGGCTGAAACATGATTTTCTTTGAGCAATACAGCGTCGGAAAGGGACATCCTGTGGTTTTTGCCGCCGCCATGTGTTACAGCAAGTTTTTGCATGGTCCTAAGCCCTGGCAGAGTTTTTCTTGTATCGAGTATGACCGCCCCTGTGCCCTTAACCATATCAACAAAATGTTTTGTTCTTGTAGCGATCCCCATCATGTGACTTATTATGTTAAGCACCGTTCTTTCAGCCTTCAACAGCGAGTGAACGGAGCCATAGACTTCAAACAGGATACTGCCTTTTTCAACGATCTGGCCGTTCTTATATTTTGTTTTGAATTTTATATTTTTATCAACAATGGAATATGTTTTTTTTGCGACATCAATACCCGAAACCACATAATCACCTTTTGATCTCACAGCCCCTTTTGCTTTTAAATTTTTAGGGATGACAGCGTCTGAACTTATATCACCATGAGGAACGTCCTCTGACAGAGCTGTTTTGATAAGATCAGATATCTCTCCGCTTATATTTCTTGACATATTTATTTCCTGTCGACGATCTTTGCTATTTCCTCACGGATGATCCTTTCTGCTATATCGGGAAGCATCTTTTTTACCATCTTTTCAACAACGTCGCGGGTTATCGCCTCTACGTCCCCGGATGCGACCTCCAGGCTCTGTTGTTGCTGCTGCTGCTGTTCCTGTTCCTCTTCTTCTTGGGCGTAGTATTTTTTGCTCCAAAGGCCAAGATCTTTTTCAGGTTTTATATCGTCAAAATTTATAGTGCCGTCGGGGTTCTCTTTAAGATTAAAATCATTTAAAAGTTTTTTTGCGTCTTCCTCGGACAGGTTCTCCTCAGATATAGGCGCTGTTGCGTCCGAGACAGGAATGTTGAACGGTGGCGGAGGGGACCCGCTATAAGGGTCGCGCTGTTCCTTAAATGTCTTCATCTCTTCAGGCTCGGGAATACCTAGCTCGGGTATCTGCTCGCTAGAATCCATGTTGAAAAAACCCTCTTCATCAAAGACCGGTACCTCGTTCTTTACCGGGTTCCCCGTGGTTTTTGCATCGGGAACCTCAGGCTCCACAAAGTGGTTCATATTCCAAACACCTTCTTCAATATTATCCATTTCTCTTGAAGAGAGTTTGTCCACGAGCTCCAATATCTGCTGGTCATCAAATGGTTTTGCTATTTTTGCGGCCGCGCCGCTTCTTGAAAAATCGACTGTAGTTACGTCGTCGAACGTACTGTATAAAAGTACAACCGGTATGTTCTTTAAGTCCTTTGAACCTTTTTTGAGTTCCGCTCCAATATCTACGCCACTCATCTCGGGCATCATGGCGTCAGCAAAAACAACAGCAGGGACGTTCTTCCTGATGGCTTCCAGGGCTTCCTTCCCGTTGCCATAACATTCAACGTCGTAGCCCTGAGGGGCCAGTATCAATTTCATTACCTTCTGGACGGTTACGCTGTCATCAGCGACTATTATCTTTTTACCCACTAAAGATCACCTTCCTTGGTTTAATTCGCCGCTACTACGAGCTACCCTCCGGAATGGCCGTGTCCAGCGCGTAATTCACCCTCACGCTTAGGTGGGCACCTTGTTACCGCTTTAGGCTTCCCCGTATTGAAGGGCATGCACACCACGATAAGAGAAAGTTCCCGTTAATTTGTATGTTGGTGAATAAAAACAAAAGATCACCAACCTTCCAGAGGATAACCTACTTTTGAATATAACACAAAAAATTTATTTCATAACTATTAACTATCACTTAATATATAGGGATATGGCTGAGACCAAATTTATACTTGCGTCCTCTTCTCCCCGGCGGATTCAGATGCTGAAGGCCCAGGGTTACAGGTTCCGGGTCATAAAACCGATGGCTGCGGAGGTGGCATATTCCCCCAAAGGCCCTGTGCATGCGGCTCTGAAGAACAGCCGCGCAAAGGCAGAGGTGGTCGGGAAAAAATATCCCGGGAAAATAATATTATCCGCAGACACTATTGTTGTTCTGGGCAAAAAGATACTTGGCAAGCCAAAGAATAAAAAGCAGTCGCTGGAGATGCTGATAAGACTTAACGGCAAGACACATTCAGTGATAACCGCATACACTATAGGGGTAGCGAAAAATAAAGGACTAAAAATAATAGATGAAAAAGCCGTAGTGTCGTTTGTTACGTTCGGAAATTTCAGTGACGTAGAATATGATCATTATGAACGCACAGGCGAGCCGAGCGACAAGGCCGGTGCTTACGGAATACAGGGACTTGGCTCAAGGTTCATAAAAAGCGTCAAAGGCTCTCACACAAATATAGCTGGACTCCCCATGTTCGAGGTCATGCAGGGACTAAAAAAGGCCGGAGTTAAATACCCGTGGAAATAAAAAAGACGCTGGAAGTGATAAAAGAAAAGATCAGTGTGGCGTGTAAAAAGTCGGGGCGCTCTGCTAATGAAGTTTGTATAATAGGCGTTACAAAAACATATCACTACGAGACTATAGAGGAATCTGTAGAATGCGGATTATTCAACATTGGAGAGAGTTACGTTCAGGAAGCGGTAAAAAAAATAGACGAAACAAAATTCAGAATGAGCCCCAGCGACTATAAAAAAATAGTCTGGCACTTTATAGGCGGACTACAGACAAATAAAATTAAATATCTAAAGGACTATTTCAGTTACATACACTCAATAGACAATGAACGACAGCTTGCGGAGTTGGACAAGAGGATAACGTCGCCGTTAAGGTTATTTTTTGAGATAAACGCTGGTGCAGAAGAGAGTAAATCAGGCGGAACGATCGAGAGTACGGTGACTCTGGTCGAGAAACTTTTATTGCTGAATGAGAAAAGAGCTGCGGACTCAAAGCCCGCTCTTGAACCGTTCGGTCTCATGTGCATGCCCCCGCTCAGCGACAACCCCGAGGATTCCCACCCCCACTTTGCATTTCTACGAGGCTGTCTTGAACAAATAAACAAAAAGCTTGGCCTTAAGATGAAGGGCCTGTCAATGGGTATGAGCGATGACTTTGATATAGCCGTTGAAGAAGGCGCAACCCATGTTAGAATAGGAACGATGCTTTACGGCGAGAGGAAATATTTTTGAGACGACATCTTAACAAAAAGGGGCAGATAGCGGTGCTGATCGCGATGTCGTTCGGCCTCATGTTCCTGCTTATCGCCATGGTCGTTAACATCGGTTTTTTAGTCGCTGCAAAAATAAATTTACAAAACGCTGTGGACCTTGCCGCATACGCCGGCGCCGCCCAACAGGCTCGTTACCTGACAGAGATAGGAAAGTGGAACTACGAAATGCGCCGCAATTACAAGGCGATGTCGTTCGATTATATAATTGGGATGAACGCGGAAAGGACGCATGACGATTTCAAAAAATACATAACCAGCGAGATCAGTGCCAACAACGCTCATTCTATTCCGATAGCCTGTGCAACCCTTCAGCGTCAAGGAGTAAAAACACCGGTAGCAAAGGCACAAATAGGCATTTTGTGCCAGGATGCGCTTGATTGGAGCAGCACTGGCATCAACTTGACCGCAATACTCCAAGCTTCTGAGCAAGGTTTAACTCAAAGCAGTGATGCATGGGCTTCTTGCCAAGACGCTGGGGGAAATTGTAACTCTGCGTTACTATCTCTCTATGCCGCCAGTAAAGTCAAAACAAAGACGGGCGACTTAAACAGCAGCGAAACGTTCAAATACTTAAATTACGGAGCTGATTACCAGAATTACAACAGAAGGCTCATTGCATGGGCAACTCACGATTACAGACACATGCAATCAAGGATACGAGGCGTGCATTTTGGGGATATAAGCATAGGAAAGATCAACGGCACTAACATATCTGGGCGATGGCTCCTAGAAAAAAAGAAAACTCCTATTGTCATATTTAAAAATGCACCCATCAGCGTTGCCGCAAAGGTCATCAATGGCTATACAAACCTGAACGGCCCTGCACCAACATTAAACCAGGCTTTGCTGCTGGACGGACAGACTTTAAAGAACCCAATACACGATGCTGCATACACAACTTTTAAAAAGAATCTGATGGAAGTAAACGCAGACAGTGCAAAACTATATCATCTTGTTCCTTCCAGCTCGTTCACAGGTGGGAACGGACCGGGCGGTGTAAACACGATGGCTGGAGGCTGTGGAGGAGATCCTGAGTGTTTGCAATTCAATGGTCCATATCTCAGATTAGACAACCACGACATAATGTTCTACGTAAGATATGTACATTACAATTGTACTTCTGCTGGGACGTTTGGAGCATTGAATTGCGCAGCTAATGTAACCACTCAGCCTATAGCAAATTTTCCCGTCGGTGTGGCTAAAGATAGCAGAGTGTGGACATACTATACTGTGGTCGGTGTGGCCGATACCAGCAATATACCTTTTAATGTGTTCTTTGGGAGCGGTGCTGCGGACGATACAACCTCCAAAAACCAATATTTAGTCGCTGTAGCAGCGGCCAGACCATTTGGGAGCAGGATCGGCCCTTTCATAAATGACAAGTGTGAGAATTTGTTCAGCGGAATAAATAAATCAGAGTGCACAACTAACGGTCTTGATCCTCTATATCCTTTTAAAGATCCTTCCTCCCCCACGCTTTATCCAAATTTTTCTATAAAAGAAGGAAGTAAGCTCGGCGTAAAAATTAGCTTAAGTAAAATAGAGTATGGGCCTGCAAATATTCCACCAGTATTTGGGCCAAACCCGGGTAACCAAGATAACAAACACGTAACAGCATACGCCATGACCTCAGGGCCTGAATCCAGATATAGGAGATACACAAAACCGACAGCGCCCAATGCAAGTGATGAGTCTATGCACGACGACGGGTTCGACGGCGCCAATTGGGCAATGGACACCAAATACTTTGAAAACCTTCCAACACCCGTACATCCAATGGGAAACAGGGATTCTGTAATAGCATGGAACGCCACAGGCACAACTCCTGCACCACTTCACCCTACTGTAAGCCAAAACCAGGCTGATTACTATCAGGGATATCTTGCAGCGTATGCAGCATCAAACCCGGCAATAAAACAATTTTCCAAGGTCAATGACAGAACAACGCCTGATGGTCAGGAATATCTGATCTATACATTTAGGTATCCAGATATTTTACAGGACCCAAAGAACTGGGACATCAAAGGACTCACAGCCAAACCAAAATACAACCAAATGGAAAAGGCATTTGCAAACTCAATGGCCGTAAGTGAATTTGAAATATCGAGGTACATACTTCCATACAAAAATATTTCTGCATCCTCTCAGCAAAACACAAGTGACAACGACGTCTTAAATTATGTGGTCAGTCAAGCTAATTATGCTTCAAATATATACTCTGGATCCGGCAACAGGGACGACAACTCCGGTGGCGGAGACAACAAGCCCCTAAAACAACATTACGCAGCCGCAGAAACCCCTGACGTTCTGGGCGTGGTCGGCAGCGACGTTACAGCCGAAGGCTATACAGCGTGGAGGATAGGCACGAGGGGATATAAGGTTAAGCTCGTCAATGTTCAGGAATTGTTAACCAAAAAAAATGATTTCCATAATCCGCTCAGCGGCACATACACGCTGCCTAATGAACAGATCACAGTGGATCTCACCAAAATATATTATTAGAAGTTCCATATTATTTTTTAGTGTATGGGCGTAGGGAGTGGATCATCACTTTTGAAGACAACAGCCTGCCCGGGCCAGGGCTGGCCAATGCAAGCGGCTAATCTTAGAATATGACCACGACCGGATGACAACACTAAAAAATAATATGGAACTCCTAAGATGTTATTTTCGTTTGAATGCTCTGTCCATTTCGCGGCTTTCCGCACGGCGTTTTAGCTCTTCACGTTTGTCATGAGTTTTTTTACCTCTCACAAGCGCAAGCTCTATCTTTATGTATTTCCCTTTGGGGTACACCGACGTAGCTATAAGGCTCAGTCCCTTTTCGGCTATCTTTGATGTGAGTTTCCGTATCTCTCTTTTGTGGAGCAAAACTTTCTTATCCCTCAACGGGTCGTGAGCGGCATAGCCTATAGTGCTGTACTTTGTTATGTCCAGTCCCACGACGTAAAACTCACCCTTCCTCTCTCTCACGAACGCATCTGCAAGGCTCACCCTACCCTCGCGTATCGCCTTCACCTCGGGGCCTGTAAGGCATAGTCCAGCCTCGTATTTATCTATTATCTCAAAGTCAAATTTCGCTTTTTTGTTTACTACGTATTTTTTTTCCTGCGGTTTTTTCAACTCAGCCCCTGTTATCAGCCCCTATTGTAATCGTCCTCGTACCTTACTATGTCATCCTCGCCGAGATATTCCCCGCATTGGACTTCTATTATAGTTACGTCGCTCGTGGTCTTATTTTCCAGCCTGTGTTTTTGTTTTTTTTCAATGTACGCAGATTGATTATATTTATAGTCCTTGATGACGTCACCGACAGTAATAGTCGCGACACCCTGCACCACCGTCCAGTGTTCCGAGCGTTTCTCGTGTGACTGCAAAGATAGTCTCTGCGCCGGTTTAACAAGTATTCGTTTTACCTTGAAACCCTTGTCTTCCAATACAGTCTCAAAAAATCCCCATGGTCTAGTTTCTTTCATGTTAAGCCCTCTTAAGTATAAATGTGTTACGGTAAGACCGACTCCACCCATTCGATAAAACGTTCTGTATGCTTGGCAATTGTATGTGCTTCCGACTGAGTAAACAACCTAGATTCGTATGCCACAAGATTTTTGGCATACATTAGTTTAGAAAGATGGTTGCTTGCTAGTTTTGCTTTTTCATCTTTCATTAAGTCCCTTAATAGTTTCACAGCATCATCGTGCTTTGGGCTAATACTCCTCATTCCATGAAAAAAGGTTAACACCGCATCATTGGCAGAAACGCCCGCATGGATCGCATTAAGAGCTACTGAATTCCAGTTTGAGGCAGACATGCTGTCCCTCATTGTGTCCCTAAATTCTAAGGCTTTTTGCAAATAATTTTTATAAAGCGCCTTTTCTATTTTAGCCGTTTTCATAATAGCTCCGATATTGTTTTACCATAAATAACTTTGCCAGTTTTAATTATCTCTGTATATAAATTATTTTTTTGTTTGTATTTTTGTTGAAGGTCTTTTTTCTTTATCAAAACAGGAGAGAACTGATTCCCAAATCTGCTACTGATACTTTCTTCTGTTGATTCTATTTTTTCTCTTATTTTTTTAAGATCTGAAACATCCGGGAGAACTATCAGCATATCTATATCGCTGTCTGGTCTGGCTTCATCTTTAGTAGTACTACCGTAAATTATTACACTGATCGGTTTGAATTCCTTAATATTCTTTATAATGTAGTCCACTAAGTTATTTATTAGCACAGACTCACTATCGAACAGCGGCTTAAGCAGTCCTTTATATAAAATATGATCATGGTTTACTTTATAAACAGTTGAGCGACCGATGTTCCTTATGATTATAATACCGTGCCTGGCCATATCTCTTAAAGCTGCATGACATCGTACATGTGATACTCCGGTCGATTTAGATATTTCTCTTCCATTTAACTCTGTCCTTATTGAATTAAGAAATCTTAAAATCTTGACTTTAGAGGTTTGCCCTAAAATACTGTCTAAAGGATTTTTGAAAAGCATATAGACTCCTTTTTGTGTTAATTCCAATTATTCTATGTTAACTTTAGTTACCATATGTTAACTTTAGTTACCATAAAAAAATAACCTTTTAAGGAACTAACGTAACGATCGGACATAATCGGGTATAATCGCATATAGTTGTGGAGAACCGATTAACGTCAAGGCTAAACAGGCTGCGAATAGGCGCCGGAAGAAGCATTAGATATGTCAAAACGAGCTCCAAGGCGTAACGATAGAGCCTAAACATTTTTTATATACAACTTTGAATAATTCTGTTACTTAATGGGGCATGGATAAATTAACACAGTACATAGACGACGAACTCGTCAGATCTATTGACGCAAAAAATGCTTTTGTTGAAAAAAACAAAAATGCACTCGTAAAAGCAGCAGAGCTATTCGTTACAGCGACTAAGAACGGTGGCAAAGTAATATACTTTGGTAACGGCGGGAGCGCAGCGGACTCACAGCACCTTACAGCCGAACATGTCAACAAACTGCTAGTTAACAGGAAAGCCCTGCCTGCAATAGCTCTTACCACAGACAGCTCCGTAATTACGTCCATAGCGAACGACATAAGTTTTGAAGATATATTCTCAAGACAGATAGAGGCTCTGGGAAACTCAAAAGACGTCGCAGTTGGGATATCAACGAGCGGTAATTCGGCCAACGTGATCAAAGCCCTCAAAGCGGCCAGGGGTCTAGGTATTAAGACCATCGTCCTGACCGGAGGGAACGGCGGCAAAATATTGTCTGAAAAGCTCGCCGACATAGTGTTAAACGTTGAACGCGCCGCGACATCGCCCAGAATACAGGAGACACACATCTTTGCCGGGCATATCATCATAGAACTGATGGATAAAATACTAATGACAAACTAACGGCCTTATACTATATTCCGCACATGGCCGATTTCTCCATTCATAATTCCAAGTACCCCAAGGTCCACGCCGTAGATCGTTATATGGCCAAAGGGCTGGACGTCATACTCATAACTGTAATAGCCCTTGTATTGAGCGTTCTCTGGTACCCGTTGGGCGCCCTTGGAGCCATACTGTACGCATTCTTCCACGACGGTTTAAATAACGGTGCGTCGGTGGGAAAAACCATCATCGGACTAAAGGTAATAAGATCGCCGGAAGAGGACGGACCTGTGACATGGAGGGTTTCAGCGACTAGAAATCTATCTGTTGGGCTATTCACGATATTCGCAGTGATACCGATGATAGGCTGGATACTGATGTTCCTGATCGGCATACCACTTTTAATTTTTGAGGCTTACCTCATATACAATCTTGAGTCAGGCCACAGGCTGGGCGACATCATTGCGGGCACAAGAGTTGTCTCGCTGAGAGCCCTGAACAAGGAAGGGGCCAGACCAGACGAAGAAGAAATTCCGGACCCTAACGAATAAATGAGCGAAGGAAAAAAACTCTTTATAATAGACGGGAGTTCCTACATATTCAGGGCTTTCTTTGGTGTACCGAACCTTTCAAACTCAAAAGGCTTCCCCACGAACGCAGTATTTGGTTTCCTTAAAATGCTAAAAAACACGCTCAGCGTCTATAAACCAACACATATAGTCATCGCCCTGGATTCAAAAGAGGAGACATTTAGGAAAAAGATGTTCCCTGAGTACAAGGCTAACAGAGAAGCCATGCCGGATGAACTGAAGGTACAAGTCCCGCACATAGAGGAATTGATAAACGCGATGAACATCCCGAGCATCAGGGTCAACGGCGTCGAGGCTGACGACATAATCGCGACTTACACAAAGTTGGCAGAAAAACACGGTTTCACGGTGGATATAATCTCCGGCGACAAAGACCTCATGCAGCTCGTTAACGACAAGACCATAATGATAGATACACTGAAGAACAAAACATACAACATAGACGGTGTGGTGGAAAAACTGGGCGTGGAGCCAAAACATGTGATCGATTATCTTTCCATAATAGGCGACACCAGCGACAACATACCGGGAGTGCGCGGGATCGGTCCCAAAGGCGCTGTGAAGCTCATAAGCGAGTATGGGACACTTGAGAACATATACGAAAAAATAGATTCAATTAAAAATAAAAAGCATCAGGAATATCTGACAAAGAGTAAAGAGAACGCGTTCCTTTCAAAAGAACTCATAAAATTGAAATACGATGTGCCGCTACACTTCAGCGTCCATGATTTTGATGTAAAAGAGCCTGACAGGGAAAAACTTTTAAAGATATTCAAGGAGATGGAATTCATATCCGAGATACGCGAGTGGGGACTGCTTGCAGATAAAAAGACGGAAATTCCGTCAACAGAGGAACCACTTCCGCGAGAGCAGAACTTTGATCTTCCGGCTAAAGGAGGGCTAAGGATCATTGACAACGAGGCTGTTGAGTACGAAGGAGCTCTCCTGGGCCATGACCTTTTGAGAAAGTTCGACTTTAAGACCTTGTCAAAATATGAAAAACTTTTCGATACAAAGCTTGCAGCGTACGTACTTTCCCCCGGTGAGAGGGATTACAACATCGAGGACATAAGCATAAGAACGACCGGCGGAACCTTCAGTACAAAAAAACTGCCAGAGATAATGCAAAAATTAGACGCTGAAATAAAACACAATAAACTTGAACGGGCTTATTACGACATAGACCTCCCGTGCATAAAACCACTTAAGGAGATAGGAGAAACAGGCGCCCTGGTCGATAAAAATAAGCTGGAAAAACTATCCGTTGAGTTCGGCAGCCTCATGGATGAATGCACAAAAAAAATATATAAAGAAGCCGGCACGGAGTTCAATATAAACTCCCCAAAACAATTATCCTACATACTGTTCGAGAAAATGGGCATTCCAGCGACTAAAAAAATAGCCTCTGGTTTTTCCACTGACCAGGACGTGCTCCTTGAGCTCGCATCAAGTTTTGATTTCCCAAAGCTAATTATAGAGTACAGAGAGATAGCAAAACTAAAGAGCACATACGTAGAGCCTCTGCTTGAGGAGGCAAAAAAAGGTGACGGAAGAATTCGCACCACATACAACCTTGATGTCACAGCGACGGGAAGACTCTCAAGTACGGATCCCAACCTCCAGAACATACCTATAAGGACAACATCCGGCGCAAAAATAAGAGAGGTGTTCATAGCCCCAAAAGGTAAACGCCTTATCAGCGCGGATTATTCACAGATAGAATTAAGGATACTCGCACACCTGGGCCAGGATAAAATAATGATAAAGTCATTCAACGACGGTGAAGACATACATATCAGGACAGCGTCCGAAATATTTGATGTACCAATAGAGCTTGTCACCATGACGCAAAGGCGCGAGGCAAAAGCGGTGAACTTCGGGATAATGTACGGAAAAACACCATTCGGTCTGGCAAGGGAGCTTGGCATCCCCAACAGCACAGCAGCGACCATAATCAAGCGTTATTTTGAGCGTTACAAGGACGTTGCGGCAATAAGGGATGAACTTATAAAAAGCGCCAGACAAAAAGGTTACACAGAAACGATGTTCGGAAGGAGAAGATACCTTCCCGAGATAAACAGCAGAAAACCTGCGCTTAGGAACTTTGCTGAAAGGAACGCCGTCAACGCCCCTATTCAGGGCACAGCGTCTGACATAATAAAAATGGCGACCGTAAAGGTCTGGGAAATGTTAAGAACAAAATTCCCTCAGGCAAAAATAATATTGAACGTCCACGACGAACTTGTAGTGGAAGCGCCGGAAGGACCATGTTCAAATATCGCTGCTGCCGTAAAAAAAGAAATGGAATCGGTTTTCAGTCTTAACCCGCCTCTAGCGGTGGATGTAAACATAGGCCAAACCTGGCTCGAAGCCCACTAATACTAATTCACAGTCAAACGAACACCTCCGTCTGTATTTTAACATAGAGTATTTGCTGTAATTTCAATTAGTTATATTTTTTTCTAAACAAAAATAGCACAAAAAGTCTATTGACGGCTATAACATTGTGTGTTATAATGTCAGAGAAGTTAGAAAATAAAAAAGAGGGGAAACTATATGTTTATTAAAAACCTTCATTCAAGTAAAAAACACAACGACAAAAAACTTGTACGGGGGATAAATTTTATGAAGAACCTTTTTGGTTTGCTATTGGTTCTTTCGCTTTCTGCCTGCGCGTTAAACATGAACGGCAACGATGTTAACTTAAACGCTAATTCCACCCCAACTAGTACTGCAACCGCAGCAGATCAGGTCGCAACACCTGTTGTTACACCGGAGGGAGGAACCTACTCTTCTGACACCCTTGTTACAATAGATTGCGAGACTACTGGCGCGGACATTTATTACACCATCGATGGCAGTGAGCCAACTGTTGCCTCTACTCTGTATAGCGAACCAATAGCCGTATCGGATGACGGCACGGAGATGGATATAAAAGCTATCGCTGTAAAAGAGGGAATGTCGAACAGTTCCGTCATTGCAAACACGTACATAATAGCCTATGCGACACTATCAGCGCTGACGATATCTCCATCTAACAGCATCATTATGAGCGGTTCAGAAATAACGATAACGTCCTCTGTCGACGGTGCAGATATCTATTACACCACTGACGGGAGCACACCTGATGGAACAAGCTCATTGTACGATTCTGGCAGTAAACCAATAGTAAGCGCCTCTTCTACTTTTAAGGCAGTCGCGCTCAAATCACAATATAAGTCTTCCGATGTAGCGTCAGCAAGCTATGTAACCTTTAAAATGGTATCCGTCCCTACTCCGATGACGTTCCCAACCAGCACCAACGACCTTGGAGCAGCGGCGACTGTTTCCACCGCCTATAAGATCGCAGAAACAGAAACCACCTATGAAGTGTGGGAAGCTATCAGGACGTGGGCTGTGGACCCTGCTCGAGGATATGTAATTGCCAGCGTCGGAATAATGGGTTCTCTGCCTCCGGCAGGCAATAACCAGCATGCTGTCTCTACGGAAAGTTGGGATAGTGCCGTCGTTTGGTTGAATGCTCTTACAGAATACTACAACACAAAACATGGAACAAGTTATGAGCAGGTATATACCTGCGGCGGCGACGGTCCCGTCCTCAAAGATACCACAGCGGCGGAAGCTTGCGGCATGGCGAATATAACCCAGAAAGCCGGTGCAAAAGGATTTAGGCTCCCCATAAACAATGAGTGGGAACTTGCTGCACGATATATTAATGATGCAAACCACAATGGAGTGCTTAACGCTGGAGAGTACTATCCCGGAAATTATACGAGCGGAGCGGACGCTGTTTATACCGCAACTTCAGGCGGTGTAGACATAGACGGCAACGGCATAATCAGATATACCTCTGACGTTTCTCTGAGCCATACAGGCATAAACCCAGCCACGTCGGATGGACCAGTAAAAAGCAAAGCTCCGAACGCGCTTGGTCTATATGACATAAGCGGTAATATGTGGGAGTGGTGTTTTAATATATTAGGTCCCGAACGCTCAATGCGCGGTGGTCAGTGGGCATCTTTCTTCACAGGCGTGCAGATCGGTTATGCCGGTGCATCTAACCCTCAGACCTACGAATCCGCCAGCATAGGATTCCGTTTTGTTAAAACTGAGTGAACTGTAACCTATAATAAGTTAGAGTAAGTTCCTATCTAAAGTCGATGAGCTCGACGTCAAACACCAGCGTCGCCTTGGGAGGTATCACAGGAGGATGTCCGGCTTCTCCATATGCGAGGTTGTAAGGTATTATCAGCGTTCTTTTCTCGCCTTTTTTCATATCCAGAAAAGCCTCGTCCCAGCCAGGAATGACCTGTCTCATACCAACAGCAAATTGGAACGGCTTACCACGATCAACGGAGCTGTCAAATTTTTTCCCGTCTAACAGCGTCCCTGTATAATGCGCAGTCACCATACTACCCTTCTTAGGCTTATTGCCCTGTCCTTCCTTTATAACGACATACATAAGCCCGGACGATGTCTTTATGGCATTAGGCCACATCTGCTTTATCACATCATTTTCGCTCATCACAGTGCCCTCCTTGGGACCAGCGGTCTCGTCTTTAGCCACATTGGCTACATTCTCTTTTGCACAAGTGCTCAGAATAAAAGGAATAATTAAAAACAATACAAGTTTTGGGATCTTCATAAACACCTCTGAATTAGAAATTCGTTCTACCCTCCTAATACTTCAAAAATAGAGTTTAGGCAAAAAATTAAATTATATGCGCCTTAATGTTGACACACGGCCTTAATTAATAAAAAATATTCGCTGGCCCACGATCTCAAACTTGTTAGGAGCACAAATACCCATGCAACAAAAACTTTTTGCAGAGTTCGAAAACGCCCCAGCCCGAAAAGTTAAGACACCCCCCACAACACCGACGGTAAAAGCAAAAAATAAAAATGGAAGCGTAGAGATGGACAAAAACCTGAACTACAACTTCAAGCGGCTCTCTCAAAAAGAAGAGAAGTGCTGGGACGACGTAGTTAAGAGGCTTATAAACGAACTCACAAAAAGGAACTGCAAAACACCGGTTGAAGACCTTGAGTGGCTTTGCATGAATTATTATGCGCTCCCCAATTCCCCTGCCCTACTAACAGCAGGGACGAGGAACTTCTATGCGAGTGCATGTTCAAGTTATCCTATAAAAGACACGATGGACGAGGTGCCTTTCTCCATATTGGACACATTGAAGATATCAAGCATGGCAACAAAGGCCGGCATAGGCACAGGATTTAACTTCTCCAACATCCGCTCAAAGGACGAGCCTGTAAGGGGAAGATCGAACGTTACCGGTGGCCCTGTTTCCTTCATAAGAGCTTACAACGGTTTCTTTAAAGAGATAACTCAAGCGACGAGGAAAAGCGCGTCGATGGGATTGCTACACGTGAACCACCCTGACATAATTGACTACATAAACTGTAAGGCCGTCGACGGTGTGATAGAAGGATTCAATCTAACTGTTATCATAGATGATAAATTCATGAAGGCTGTTGAGAACGATGAGGAATACGAGCTAAAATACCTCAAGCAGAGCAAAGACGGTGAAACGATAAAAAAGATACGCGCCCGCGAATTATTTGGACTAATGTGCCAGCGCATTTGGGACAACGGAGAGCCGGGTGTTATGTTCGAGGATAATATAAAGAGGGATTATTTTGAAGACGAGATAAACATCCTTGCAAACCCTTGCTCAGAAGCCCTTTTAAGTCACGGCGATGACTGGTTGGAACTCTGTGTACTTGCATCAGTAAACCTCCCAAAATACATGGTGCTGAATAAAGATGAAAAGAAAAAAGTTGTCGATACGACCGTAAGGATGTTAAATGACATTATAGATACACAAGATTACGTCGCTGAATATCACAGAAAAGGAATGAAGGACAGGAACAGAAAAATAGGTATAGGCGTTGCGGGGCTGGCGACCGTACTTGCAACAAAGGGAATAAAATACAGCAGCGACGAAGCACAAAAGTTCACAAAAGAAATATTTGCGGAGATCGGAGGATATGCAACAGAGTCATCATCAAAATTGGGCAACATCACAGTGACCATAAATGGCAAACCTACGCCGCTGGGACGCTACAATGGATCAATTCTATCCGTTGCACCTACTTCAACACTGAGCAACATATTCAACAACATAAACGAAGAAGGCTGTTCATACGGGATAGAGCCGTACTTCAGCCTCGACCCACAGACAGTTTCCAACAGCTATGGAAAATTCGAGATACGGGAAAAAATAATCGACTTCATCGGCGGAAAAACATCACACATAGAATGCGCGAACGACCTCGACTATAAAGCCCATTTAGGACCGGTTGAGGCGTATTACAACTCCAACCCGAAAGGGATAGTCCAGGGCTGTTCAAAGACAATAAACTTTAAGAACAACGTCACTGTTGAGGACGTCAAAGAGGCCGTAATCTACTGCTGGAAGCACAAAATAAAAGCTATAAGCTTCTACAGGGACGGAAGCCGTAAGAACCAGGTCATAACGACAAAAGATTCTTACTCAAGTTCAGGAAGGCCAACGGCAATACGTTATACCACAGCACCTAAAAGACCCGATGAACTCCCCTGCGAGATATTCCATGTAAGCAGTGAAAGGGAAAAGTGGTTGGTACTTGTTGGCTTGCTGGAAGGCAAACCCTACGAGATATTTGCAGGACTGGAAGAAAAGCTGAACATCCCCTCAAAAATAAAAGAGGGTGTAATAAAAAAAGAGAACGGCAAATATAACCTCTACATTGGCACCGGCGAGGATGAATGGAAAATAAAGGACGTACCTAACATGTTCGAGAATAAACAGTTCGGCACCATAACGAGGATAACATCCATGTCGCTGCGCCACGGTACACCATTAAAATACGTATGTGAACAGCTCCTGCACGACGGCGGGTTTGATGCGTTCAACAAGGCAACATCACGCGTGCTGAAGAAATACATCGACGACCAGGAAGAGTCCGGCCTCAAGTGCGAAAAGTGCGGCTCAAGGATGAAGTACGTCCAGGGCTGCCTGACCTGCACCTGCGGTTATAGTAAATGTAGTTAATTAGCAGCACCGTCACGGACGGTTTCTACCTCTGTCTATTTTTCTTGCATTATATGTGGCATTATAAGCGTCCATTCTTGCGCTGCTTAGACCAAATCTACCTTCTATGCCTCTTGGTGAACATTCAAATTCCTCTGCCATGCTGAATGCCCTTCCAGCAAAACGGAGGATGTCCATAGACTTTACCTTTAATACATCCTCGGTGATGCCAGTCACTTCAAAGACCCTGTTCTTACCCTTTGTCGCGTAATACACAAGCAAGACAGACACAACTATAAGCTCTCTATACTTGCTGCTTTGTTCCTTTGGAGTAATCCCTTCACGTACAGCATCGTTAAGCAGAGCTTCAAGATAAAATTTTGCATTATCCCCAAAATAACCCTTCAGGAATTCCTTAACAGATGACATACGTTTTTCCGCTGCATTTAATGCATCACTCCTAAACCGTTCGATCTGCCGTTCATCAAGAGTGGCCAGATCCGTTCCTGTTTTAGCAACTATCTGTTGGAGTCTTTCTACAAGTCCTCTGTTCTGGTCTAGTCCCACTGCGGCGTTCAATTTGACCATCAAACTATATGAGGCTAGATCTCCATTCTTCCTATTTTTAGATATTATTTGATCCAATAAACCATAATACAAAAGTTTAATGATCATCTCGTCATCCAAAATTCTCGCACCATCTTCTGCCAACGCTGTGTTTACCTTTTCTATGTCTGCGTCTTCGTAAGGCATTCCTGGAAACCCCATAGCTTTTGCTAACGTTTGCCTAGCATTAGCCTCGTAGAACTTGCCCCGTTTGGCATATGCAAACCCACTCAAATAACAAGCTTTGGCGAACGTATTCTGAGAAAGACTGCCTTTCTCGGGATTGCCAGTCTCGAGGTTTGGTCTTTTTTCCGTTGCTTTGTCAAAAAACTCTGACGCATAGATATAACGCTCTTGATATAATTCCGCCAAGCCCATGTTGTAATAGTAGCCTGCAGAACTGGTCTTATCCGATTTATATTGAAGGGCCTTCTGAAATAAAAGTGACGCTCCGCTATAGTCTTTCAGCGCCAATAGCGTAAGACTAAGATAATAATAAGCTCTATCATATTGAACATTGGTCCATGTTTTATCTGCCTCCTCTCCCTTTAGAGCAATGTTGATCAAAGCCATCCCTTCTTTATATTTTCCGCCTTTGCACAGAATAACACCTCGATCGAGAACATCTTTTGAGTACATAGGATCTTTTATAGGGTGAGCATCGCCCCTTTTGTTATATTCTTTAACCGCTCTCCAAAACTGCTCCTGCAGCGACTTATATTCCTCTAGTGATGCATCATCTAACACGACTCCAGCATCCACATTCTTTAGCGCCATTTTGAATATTGATCCTATAGAGGTTAAAATGTCTTTGCAAACTCCGAGGCTGGGAGTTTTGTTTGTAGCAGCTAGTTCTTGGCCCACTTTGTTTAAAGCAGTTTTTATTACACCATTCTCGCTGAACAGAGTTGACTGTTCTTTTATTATCTGGCTTAAAGTTATTTCTTTAAACTCTTCGGATAAATATTCCAGCGACGTTTTGTCGATCGGTGTACCAAACCATATCATGCAACCATTCTTGTAACTCAACTTAAGATCTTTTAATAAAGAAGCATTAAAAATGCTACCGTCCTCCAGCATCTCCTCCAGGATTTTTTTTACATTGAAAGGAGCTAAAAGCTGGTCTGTCCCTTGAGCAAAAAGAACAAGGTTGTCACCGTCTAAAAATTCTGCATAATACCCGTCTTCCCCCTCGCCTACTAGCACTGGCAGCTCAATAGTTATTTTTTCTCCTTCCATTACTTTAGCTGACAGAGCCTCTTCTCCCATCAGGTCAAATATCTTAAAAGAGATAACCTTGCCTGTTTGAATATCAGTTTCCATAACGGCCTGCTTCTCGCCTTTGTCGGAGTATAACGCCGATGTTCGGATGTTCCCTTTACTAATGTTATAAGAAGAATATATGCTCCAGAGTTTAGTATAGTGATTATATTCATACTTTATCTTAAAAGGGATAAAGTCATATTCGGCGGACGTACTGAGAGAAAAATCTTTCATTTCTTTTTGATAAGTAGCACGTATGGCCATTGGAGCGACGTTATTAGTTGTTTCCCACTCAGTAACAACAACGCTAGGTCCTTCTGTTGGCACTGCAAAAATGTTTTGAGACAAACTTGCAGCCAACGAACAGAACAAAAAATATCTGATAAATAATTTCATATTTTCTCTCCAAAGATGTGATTAGCATGTCACATGTAAAAAATAAAGAGGTAAAATACTCTGATTTTAGTATCATTTTTTCTTGTAATTGATCATTTGGATACCCTTTGCACAAGGGGCTTGACGAAGGTGGGCGCTCGAATGTGAATTAGTACTATCTGTATTCTGCTTTATAGACCCTGAAAGCAGACCCATCGTTCTGAGTATAAACAATAACTACGTTGCTGCTGCTATTCATAGCAACCGCAGAAAAAGCAGCGTCCTGACCATCCGGAGTGATGTTATCAGATAAGCCAGATGGATATGTCCATATACCGCTCATATATTCACTCTTGAATAATTGTAAGTTAGCACCGTCGCCCTGTGTCCATTCTATTATCGCATCATCCCCGCTGCTATCCATTGCCACATGGAAACTATCAACGGCCTCGCCGTCTGGAGAAATATTATCGGACAGGCTGGACGGATGTACCCACGAACTTCCATCGTATTCGCTTATAAATAGCTGAGCATCACTTCCGTCGGATTCTGACCAAACTATTATCGCTCTGCCAGTGTCGCTCATCACTACTTCTGGAAAAGCGACATCCTGTCCATTGGGAGAAATATTATCCGCAAGGTTAGCCGGATGAGTCCACACACCGCCCCTGTATTCGCTCTTAAATGTCTGAAGTTTACTTCCATCCATTTGTGGCCATACGATTATTGCATCGCCGTTATCGTCCATAGCAACCTGAGGCGAATCCGCATTCTGTCCATTAGGGGATATGTTATCGGCCAGATTAGCCGGGTGCGTCCACACACCACCCCTGTATTCACTCTTAAATACCTGTGCTTTGCTTCCGTCGTCCTGTAACCACACAATGATTTCAGCGTCGTGGTTGTCAATTGCTACCTCGGGATTAACCGCATCAGTTCCGTTGGGAGAAATATTGTCCGCCAGATTAGCTGGGTTCGTCCATGCACCAGCACTATATGTGCTTTTAAATACGTGAAAATTAGCTCCGGTAAATTGGGTCCAAACTATTATCGCGTTCCCGTTATCATTCATCGCAACACTAGGAGTGTCTACCACGTCCTGCCCGTCGGGAGAAATGTTGTCCGCTAAACTCGACGGATTTGTCCATAGACCACTTCTATATTCGCTCTTGAATACTTGGAAACTAGCGCCATCGAATTGTCTCCAAACTATTATCGCATTTCCATTATTATCCATTGCAACTTTAGGAGCTGTGCAATCCTGGCCGTGAGGAGAAATATAATCACCCAAATTGGCTGGATGTGTCCACGCTCCATTCCTGTACTCGCTCTTATATATCTGCAGATTGCTTCCGTCTGACTGCAACCACACAATTATTGTATTGCCGCTGTTGTCCATTGCGACCTGCGGAAGATCTGCACTTAAACCTACAGGGGAAATACTATCAGACAGACCTGACGGATAAGTCCATGATGGTGTCAGCTGTGGGTTGTTTAGATTATTTGTATTATTGTTTGAATTATTATTACTGTTGGAGTTATTGGAGCCGGTGTTGGCGCCAGGAAGCACATGGAGGGAACACGAAGAAAGTAAAAGCACTAATGCCCAACTGGAAACAGCACGAATGATGATATTACAAGAGTTATTCATGACTCCCCTCAAACTAAATACCATAACTCAGATTTAATTATAACAAATACCGTTAATAATGTCAATGTAAACGTCATTTAACTGGCGTGGCAGCACATAGTGAGTAATTTCGCATAGATCAAACATTGAATAGGTCCGTTGAGAGGTATCTCTCCGCTGTGTCGCAGATAATGGTCACTATTGTCTTACCTTTGTTCTCCGACCGGGACGCCAGTTGCATTGCTGACCATACATTAGCGCCTGAGGATATGCCTGCGAATATCCCGTCCGTTTTCATCAATTGTCTGGATGTTGCAAAGGCGTCGTCAGCCTTAACCGTTATTATCTCATCAAGGAGTTTGGTGTCCAAGACTCCGGGAATAAATCCAGCACCTATGCCTTGGATCTTATGCGACGATGGTTTGCCTCCGGAAAGGACAGGCGAGTCGCTTGGTTCTACAGCGACTATCTTTATATTTGGGTTGAACTCCTTCAATCTTTTTCCAACGCCTGTTATTGTTCCGCCAGTGCCAACTCCGGCAACAAAAATATCCACTTTGCCGTCGGTGTCGTCTAAAATTTCCTTCCCTGTGGTCCTGTAATGGTACTCCGGGTTGGCGGGATTATTGAACTGATCCAGCATTATCGCTGACGGATCTTTTTTCAATATATTTTTCGCTTCATTGATAGCCCCGGTCATGCCTTTTTCCGCAGGGGTCAGGACTATTTCAGCGCCCAACGCGGAAAGAATTTTATGACGCTCAACGCTCATACTCGCAGGCATTGTAAGTATAAGTTTGTAGCCCTTTATTGCAGAAATATACGCAAGTGCAATACCGGTGTTACCGCTCGTTGGCTCCACAAGTGTTGAGCCCCTTTTTATCCAGCCTTTCTTTTCAGCGTCTTCCACCATAGCTATTCCGAGCCTGTCCTTGACGCTCGCAAGAGGGTTCATATTCTCCATCTTACCAAAGATATTCTTAGACGGTGCAATACCACTAAGCTTTACGAGAGGAGTATTCCCTATAAGTCCGACGAGGTTGTTATAGAGTTCCAATGTCCTCTCCCCACAATTTAGGATTTTTCTTTATGAAATCCTTCATCATGTTCTTACATTCGTCCAAGTCCAAGTCCACCACTTCTACGCCGTGCTCTTCCATAAAACTTTTTGCGCCACTAAAAGTTTTTGACTCACCCACGATAACTTTTTTTATCCCGAACTGGACCACAGCCCCCGCGCAAAGATAACACGGCATCAGCGTCGAGTATAAAACCGTACCCTTATATGTCCCAATTCTCCCGGCGTTCATAAGACAGTCTATCTCGGCGTGTATCATCGGGTTCTTTTCTTGAACCCTTTTGTTGTGCCCGCTCCCAATTATTTTTCCACTCTTTACAAGAACCGAACCTATCGGTATGCCACCCTCTTTAAGGCCCCGTTCAGCTTCTCTGACAGCAGCCCTCATGAAAAATTGATCCATATATATGCTCCCCCTAATATCAATCCTTTGGAACTATGTAATCCTTAATGTTACCCTTCATTGAACCGATCTTTACCTCAGCCTCGAACTTCACTGGTATTTTTCTTGCGTCGTTTGTGACCCACAACATCATTGAACCTTTAGTGAATTTTTCTCCTTCACGCTCGACCGTTGGATGAAGCACAAGCGTGTTCACACTGCCGAGCCTGGTCCAGATGTTCTCTACCTTTACAACATCTATTGTCATGTTCCAGTTCTTGCCGTTATCGTGGACAACAAATTTAATTTTGTCGCCGACCTTCATGTCGTGTGTCCTTATGTAATACAGCGACGAAAAGATGTCCTGTGCGTAACGCGTAAACACGTCCTCTCTTTTTATTTCCGTTACCTCGCCCTTTGCATCTATGCGCTTTTTCCAGAAATGAGACATCTCTTTTTGATGGTCGTAGTTAAGCGCCATCGAGACGTTCTGTTTGCTCTCATCCATCGTAAGCGTCATGTTCAGCGGCGTAAATGTATCATAGTCAACATAGCAGTCTATAACGTCATACACCTTATAAATAAGAGCCATCAGTGCCGAGGTCGTTGCTATGCCGTTAAAGTGAAATGCTTTTTTACCGTTTATCTCAACAAATGGTTTTATCTCTATTGTCAGCGCGGCTGCTTTTATGCCTATATAGTAGAGGTCGAGCTTTATAATCTCACCGACCCTGAATGGGTTATTTACTATACGTACTTCTTCTTTTTTTTGTATTGCAACGGCTTCTTTTTTAGCCTCTTTGACCTTGACCGGAGCTTCGACGGTCTTGATGATCTTTATCTCTTTTTCGTGAAGTTGTTTTGCTTGAGGTAATTCGACCAGTTTGGTTTTTGCTTTTACATCCGCAGGCGTTTCTATGTGTTTCTTTTGCAGGGACGCGCATCCCGAAAATATAAAAATACTTGCAGCAGCGAGAATAGCGCTACGAGTAAATGTTGTCCTTAAACCCATCCTCTTTTACCGCCTTCCATCTTTTATGCACCCATATCCATTGCTCGGGGCATTTACGTATGAAACCTTCGATAATATTACTATATCTTTGCGTGTTGTGCTTTATATTTTCATCGTCGTTGCCAACATTCTCAAAACCGGCGTCCGGATAAATAACAAGATCAAAACTTCCATCTTCACGCCTATAGTTGACTACGGGGACTATAGGAGCCCCGGTCTTTTGAACGAACCATGCAAGGCTTGTTATGGTCCACGCCGGATGGCCGAAGAACATTACCTTTCCGCCCACAGGAGGGCCCATGAACTGGTCCAGTACCACACCGACGATCTCTTTTCTTGATAACGCTTTCAGGATATTCTTTGCGCTGCTGACCTCATTAATAAGTTTTATGCCGTACGACGCCCTGCTATTCACCCAGAGATCATCAAAGAGTTTTATCCTCAGGTACTTTGTTATTATATTGAGCGGGAGTTTATAAAGCATCGCAACAGCGCCCATGACCTCCCAAAAACCTATGTGCGCGGATAAGAGAAGCACTCCCTTTCCTTTGCTGAGAGCCTCTTCAAGATATTGTATGTTGTGCACATGCACATTTTTTTTACCAAAATTAAAGCCGTCAAAAGGCATATGGAGGAGTTCAAAAACAAGCCTGCCGTAGTGGATATAATTTTTGCGCTCGAGTTCCTTTATCTCAGACAGCGACTTGTTGCCATACGCAGCAAGAAGATTCCTTCTCACTACATCTCTTTTAAAACGGATAATGTGATATAAAAAAAGGCCGAGCACAGCGCCTAAAAAGAGCTCCAGCGTCCTTGGCATAAAGCGGACGGGAAAAAGGATAACTCTTATCAACCAATGCAGCATCTTAAAAAGCCCTCTTGGTCGTCTATTTTATGCTCGTACCACGCTTCAATTATATCATTTCTCCCCTTAAAGAATTCTTTAAGCTTGGGAATATCCTTGCTTGTAACGACGATGTATTCCGCCCCCGCAGATTCCTTTACCTTAATAATGTGGTCAACATCTTTTTTACCAAAACTGTAGTGATCCGCATAAGCGGCATACTTTTCGAACACAGCGCCCGCAGCCCTCAATTTATCATTAAAGTGCATCGGATTATATATCGCTGAGACGGGCAACACTTTTTTGCCCTTAACATCAACGGATGTATAAAGTTCGGTTATGGAAAAGAAGACCTTTAATTTTGAATTTATCTTTAACGCTTTTTCCAATAGATACTCTCTGTCCGTCTTACTCAACGCATCTGCCTTTGTGAAAAGCAGGACATTAGCCCTCTTCAGGGACGAATATGACTCCCTTAGTCTGCCGTAGGGGAACATCCTGTCCTTAAAACCGGACATGGAATCTATCAATACAACATCTACGTCCCTTTTCAGTTTTAAATGCTGGAACGCATCATCGACTATAACTGCGTCAAGATCCCTCCATCTCTGTTCTAACGACGCTGTACCGGCTGTTTTGTCATGCGATACACAAAGCCTTACACCATCAGTGACCTTGTTCCATATCATTGCTGCTTCGTCGCCTATCAGGCTCTCGTTTATCTTATCTTTTCCTTTTTCGCCCAGAACGATATCTTTTTTTGACAACTTGCTTCTGTAACCCTTTTCAACTATCCCAACCTTTAAACCCTTGCCTATCAAAGCCTTTGCGAGCCAAAGCACCAGTGGTGTCTTGCCGCTCCCACCCATTGAGGTGTTACCGACCGATATTATTTTAACGCCAAACTCGTATGACTTTAATATCCCGAGTTCATACATCAGCGCTCTTGTTCTGGAGATAAGATTAAATATAAAACTTAATAGAGGGCGTATCATAAAAACTTTAACACCTCTTTTGCCGCCATAACGGAAGCACTTTCACCGGCGTAAAGAACTTTTCGTATCTTTTTCAGCTCTTCAACTGTTGTTTTTCTCAACACATCATCTGCGATCTTTTCAGGAACAGCGTCTTTCTGAAAAAACTCTGTTATCTTTTTATCGCCAAGCAGGATATTCACCATGCCGATAGGCCTTTTATATCTGATAAAGTTCTTGAACAGGAACGACGACAAACATGAAACTTTATATACTATGGTCATGGGTTTTTCAAAAATAGCAGCCTCTACTGTGGCTGTACCTGAGGCCAATAATACATGGTCGGCGACGGAATACACATCATACGTCTGGCCTTTTACCAGCTCGAACAAGCCTTTGTTCTCAGGGGACAGCACATCATAGATGTCATCTTCCCTCAGGGTCGGTGCCACAGGGACTATAAACCGCACCTTTCCGTTCAATCTCTTTTTTATCTCAAGGCAGGTATTTTCCATAACAGGGAGTATATATTTTATCTCCGTACGGCGGCTACCCGGCAGCACTGCAATTATTTTGTCCCTTCCATCTATATTGAATGACCTTTTTATTTTGTCCATGTCACGGGTCTTAAGATATGCGTCTATCTCGTCCAGCACCGGATGCCCCACGAATTTTACATCTATATTTTTCTTTTTATAGAAGTCTTTCTCGAACGGGAATATTGTCAATATGCTCTTGCTGTACCGACGTAGTTTGTACGCGCGTGCCTCCCTCCATACCCACACCTGAGGGCTTATATAATACACCACTGGCACTCCCATCTTTGTTAAGCTTTTTGCCAAAGGGATATTAAAATCGGGATAATCCAAAAGTACTGCAGCGTCGTAAGAGCCCAACTTTGCCATTCTTTTGAAATGTTTTAGCGCAGAAAATATTTTTCCTATCTGTTCACACAAACCCATCAAACCATACACTGCAAAGTCCCTGTTATGGAACTCAGGGACAAATAAACCCGTGGAAATGAGTGCATCACCGCCCAGACCGCTGAACTCAATTTTTTCCTTTGAGATGCTGTTGATCGCTTTTACAAGGTTGGCCGCATGCATATCAGCAGAAGCCTCGCCTGCCACTACAAGAACACGTTTAGGGCGGGCGCCGGACGTCATAACACTTCCATTCTTTTATTTATCTTTTCTATGATCTTATGAGCTACGACGATGGCTTTTAGTGCATCATCAGCTGTGACAACAGGCGTTTTATTATTCTTAACGCAATCTATGAACGATTCTACCTCTTTTTTAAGAGGGTCGGCGTTGCCGAACGGCATTGTCTTGCCGGCGATGGTATATGCTCCGTCCTTTTCTATCCGCTCGAACACCTCGACCTCGCTTTTTTGGAAATCAAGGCCAACGTAGCTGTAGCGTTGGAATATTCTCATTTTTCTGAATACTTTCTGAGAGATCCTGCTCGACGTAAGATTAGCCATAACACCATTCTTAAAAACAAGTTTTGCATGGGCGATGTCAATTTTATCAGTAAGCACCGGAACGCCAACAGCGTCTATTTCAACTATCTCAGAATTAACTATGCCAAGCACAAGGTCAATGTCGTGTATCATGAGGTCAAGTATGACGCTGATGTCCGTGCTCCTCGCTGTAAAGGGAGCCAACCTTTGGCACTCAATGAACCTTGGGGCCTTTATAAACGATGCGCTCTCTGAAACTACGGTGCTGAACCTCTCAAGATGCCCTATCTGTATCTTCAGCCCCTTTTCCTTTGCTATCCGCATCAATTTCTCCGCCTCTTCCACCGTCCTTGTGAACGGTTTTTCTATCAGGCAGTGTACGCCGGCCTCAAGCGCGGCCTTTGCAGTCTCAAAATGACTTGTTGCAGGTGTAGCAATGCTGACAAGATCAACATTATTTAAAAGTTCACCGATCGTGGTAAAAGACTTTGTTTTTAATTCATCAGCGACCAGTTTTGCCCGCGCGGGGTCAAGGTCATAAACACCGACTAACTCTACGTCGTCCAATTCAGAATATTTTTGGGCATGGAATTTGCCTAAATGTCCAACCCCTATAACTCCTGCTTTAAGCATGAGCTACCTCACTATGCCGTTCTTACTATTCTCTATGAACCTCACAAGGTACGATATCTCGTCGCTCTGAGGCTCTTCGCTTTTGAGCTCTTTTACTACATCCGCAAGGATCGTGCCTTTTTTAACATAAAGAAGTTTATATGCATTCTTTATCCGGCGTATTGCATCCTCGGAGTATCCGCGTCTGGAGAGACCGACGCTGTTAACGGACTGGACGCTGAAGTTGTCCATCCCCTTACCCGTAAAAAATGGGGGAAAATCCGAACGTATCATTGAGTATGCACCTATAAAAGCATGCTTGCCGATCGTATTGAACTGGGTAATGCCCACAAATCCACCCAGTACAACATAGTCCTCCAACGTAACGTGTCCCGCCAGAGCGACGTTGTTAGCCATCACCACATTATTGTGGACCGTGCAGTCATGTGCAACGTGGGCATAAGCCATTAACATATTGTTGTTGCCCACCGTTGTAACCTTGTTGCCGTTGATCGTTCCGCAATTTATCGTAACGTATTCCCTGATGGTGTTATTGTCGCCAACAACAACACGTGTCGGCTCGCCCTTATATTTTAAGTCCTGTGGGGGCTGACCGATGGAAGCGAACGGATATACTTTATTGTTCTTGCCCATGAACGTATGACCGCTCACACAGACATGTGATTCCAGCCTCGTTAAGTCACCTATCTCGACATCAGGGCCCACTATGCAATAAGGACCTATATAAACATCGTTCCCTAATTTTGCTCCTTTCTCTATTATCGCTGTTGGATGAACAAAAGACATTATATCTCCCCCTTGCTTGAAGCTGTGGCCGCTGCTGCTATCATATCAGACTCACAGCATATCTCACCTGTTGCAGCGTCTTTAAGAACGCCGTGGAACTTACTTCTGCTTGGCTTGTAACTAAGCACCTCAACCTCTATCCTGATAGTCATGCCGGGCGTAACTATTTTTCTGAACCTGACCTCATCACAACCTAAGAACAGGACAGCATAATCAGGACCGTGGTCGTCGTAGTCATACATGCCGAACGCCCCTACCTGAGCCATCGTCTCTATCATAAGAACACCCGGCATTACAGGCTTGCCCGGAAAATGACCCTTAAAATAGAACTCATCTCCTGTTATCTTTTTTGTTGAGATTATCTTTCTTCCTTTTTTCTGTCCGGGTACAGCGTCTATAATTTCATCAACAGAGTCTATCAGTAAAAAAGGCTCCCTGTGCGGAAGGATGGATTTTACCCTCTCAAGATCAAAATTTTTGCCCGCCCTTACGGTTTCCCTTGTAGACATTTTATTCTTTTCCCCCTTTCTCCAGCTTCTTTAACCTTTCATATATCTCGGGAAGTCTTCCCACCAGCGTCTGGACTTTTAATTCCTCAGCGATAGGTCTCGCGGGATATGCCCCCTTTACCTCGCTGCCGGGCTTAAGGTCCTTGGAGACACTCGTCCTCCCAGCAACAATAGAGTTATCCCCTATCTTTACATGGTCCTTGGTGCCGGAATTTGCAGCCATTATGACGTTGTTGCCAAGCTCCGTGCTTCCGCTCAGCCCCACCATACCGCACAGTATATTGTCCTCACCGACGATACAGTTATGAGCTACCTGGACAAGGTTATCAATTTTTGAGCCTCTTTTAATTATTGTGTTACCGATAGTTCCTCTGTCTATGCTCGTATTTGAACCTATCTCAACGTCGTCCTCAATTATCACACCGCCGATGTGAGGGATCTTCATCATCTTTCCGTTTTCACCCTTTATAAAACCAAAACCGTCCGAGCCCACAACCGAGCCACTACCAATAACGACCCTGTTGCCAATTGATGTATTGTGGTAGACCGATACGTTAGGATATAAAATAACATCGTCGCCAACTTTTGAATTCCTGAGTATAACAACGCCGGGGAAAAGCACCGTACGCTTCCCGACAACAACGCCCTCGTCCACGAACACACCCGGGTATATTACAGCGTCTTTGGATATCTCAGCGCGCTGGGACACCATTTGTTTTGCAACGGGCCTTTTTGAGATATCACAGAGCTCTGGCACCATCCTGTAGATAAGTTTGATGAACGCCCTGTAAGCATTTTTTGTTACAACTACGGCGCTATTCCTATTCTTTAACAGCCACGCATCAACGGCGCCGGAAGGAACACCCTCTTCCACAATTATAACGCTCGCCCCTGTAGTATCGAGATATTGAAGATACTGCTCACCTGCCAGGAAAACGAGTGAGTCCTTTTTCCCGCCTTTTATGTCGTCTACAGCGACGGCCTCAGCATCAGGGCTGCCCTTGAGGGTCCCTGAACCCAAAAATTTTACTATCTCGCCTGCTTTCATTTTTTAACGGTCTTATTCATATCGTCGTACTTTTTTATGACCTCTGCGGTTATATCCTTCGGGTCCTTTGAATAGAATATCCCGCTCTGGTTCTTCTCATATACGAGATCGTATTTTTCTTTTTCGGCTATCTCCTTGATCGCCCCTCTCATAGCGTCTATTATCGGCTTTGTCAGGTCCATCTGACGCTTCTGCATCTGCATCTCAGCCTGTTGAACAAGGTCCCTGTACTCCATCATTTTTTTCTGTATCTTCTGCTCTTCTTCACTACGCTTGTCGGCGCTCAGGACCAGCTGTTTTTTCTGATAATCAGCAGTAAGTTTTTTTATTTCTTCTTCCCTGCTCTGTATCATCTTTTGCTTATCCTTGAATTCCTTTTCAAGTTTAGCTTTGGCGTTCGCTCCGTCCTTTACGGTCTCCATAGCAAGCTGAAGGTCAACGCTGGCGTATCCGGAAGCATACAAATTGGACACAAGGCTAATTGCAAACACAGCGGTTAACGATAAAATTAAATTTCTAAACATCTCGATCCTCCCTTGAACTTTATTAGTGCTTTTGTAACGGAACTAGGAATAGCACAATACGTTAGTATAACAATAGTATTTTTTTCGTGCAGCCGCACTAAAATGCGTTTTCAGCGCCTTTTTAGCTCTTTTATGCAGAGTATAAGGAACAAAAATCTTAAAATCAATTTCGTTTTCCTCTTTACTTTTTATATAGATATGGCATAGACAGATTAGAAAAATCATTATGAATCGGAGGGCTAATCATGAAGCTTTTCATCAGAAATTTTCTTTTTCTATTCCTCGTCGGAATTATTTCACAAAATGTTTTTGCAGAAGGGATCAACACCGATAACGACAAAGACCTGAAAGGTATGCCGAAAAAAGGGCTTGTTGCTACGGTCGTAAAAGGGACTGCTTCCCGCCCAGAAGCGATAGCAATAACGGATGTCAGCAAAAACGTTGTCTACGCCGGTACAGGATTTACATATAAGGGTGGCGAGATAACGATGCACCTCGTTTCTCCTATAACCACAAACGAAGGTAAGAACTTAACCCTCAAAGACTTTAAAAATGTCATAGAAAATAAACAAACGGCGTTCTCCACCAAATGGATATCGTTCGGATATTTTCGAGACAAAAACGATATTGATATTACCGGACCAGTCTCTTCTAAAACCAAAGCTCATTGGACAGTTAGTTACTACAAGGACGCTATAGGAAACGTCGTTGAAACCTCAAGTTATACTGAAGTGTCTAAGAATGGCGAAGAAAAGAGCATTTATTTTAGCGAATCCGGCAGCATAGTTTCTCTTGTCATAAAGGGTAAAGAAGAAACTGGCAAACCTCTATTCGAAACACGTAAGTCTTATGACCCTAATAACGGGGTCCTTATAAGTACGGTGGAAACAGAAGAGAGACGGACTGTCGCTGTCGACCCTAAAACTAAAAACAAGACCGCCACAGAAACAACCACCTCTACCTTGTATAAGAACAGCATGGGCGGAAAAATACAACTTGCAACCCTCGTCACTGTAAACGGCGAAATAACAGAATACGCTGTCTACGATGCTAACAAGAACCAGTTGTTCTCTGCAAAACCGATCAAGTCAGAGGGTGTAGCAGAAGATGGTTATCAAAAATTCTTTGTAGAGGCAAAAACAAAAAGTTTTGGCATCAACACAACTCCATGGGGAATGGGAACACAGGTTGAAGCACCAAAGGGAATGGTCGGTTTCAATATGGAACTGGACAACAAGATCAGCAACGGAAGTGTCGACATAAAAAAGCTCTATAGTGCTTTCAAGCAATACGCCGTAGCTGTTCTAACACAACAGCAGTACGGTCAAACAAAAGATGAAAACAATGCAAAGGTCAACCTCAACAGAAGCCCGAGGGTTTACAAAGAGGAAACAAACGTGTACAGCGAGAGTAAGAGTAAGGATTACGTAACTTTTATTAAAGTCCCAAACGGTTATATGGAACGTGACCTAAAGCTTTCCTTACACAATATTGAGGGTAACAGATACTTTGGAACATTGTCATCAGCGCCCTTTTCTTCAGATAACTTTTTACGACCTTTATTAGAGATAGAACTCGATAATACGGGAGTATATTCGTTATCACTTGGCAACAATTACTCCATAAATATAGTGTATAGCCCTGAAACTTACGAGATCGAGATCGATCCAGCCAACACGTCCTTCACTTATACTTACAAGCAAACGGTTAAAGACGTGAAAGGAAAAAAATCCTTAGAGACAACGACCATAAATTTCAACAGGGACGGTGTAAGAACTGATCAAACCATCAAGAGCGGCAACGTAACAACTACCACATATTATGACGGCAGAGGAAACGTGGAAAAAACAATAGCGGCACATGAACTAAAAGCAGAACCGAAAGACATAACAACAACAAGTCTGAAAACATCTGAAGGCAAAATAAATGCGACTTACATTACGACAACCAATGACAAAAAAGCCTCACCTTCGTGGTTCGCTTATTTTGATCCAGCAACACAGAACGTATTGTTCGAAGCAAAGTGGATACGCGACACCGAAATTGGCACTACTGAGGATGCATACTACACTCTCACCCCCGAAGATAGGGGCAAAAAAGCCATAAATGTGGTTATACCAAAAGCTAATTTATTGAACGGCCTCGAGGCTGCGGTAGAAGCTTTTGACATATACACTAAAGGGTATGTATTAGACGACGGATACATGACTAAAGACGGCGACAAAATAAAAATCCAAGCCCCAGACGACCCCACAGGCCGCAACTTAAAGATAATGTTGTATACAAAGGACAACAAAAAAAAGGCTGTCATGGTAATCAAGGACTCACAGATAGAAACCTTACTGGTTTTTGATCCTACTAATGAAATGTCTCTCTACGCTGCAAATAAGATCCATGCTAGCAAAGAGGCTGCATACAATATTATTACTTACGGCAACAATGACTGGTCTGAGGATTTTAACCTTTCACTTAGTGAAGTTCGAGGGGCAAACGCATTCGACATATTAAGAGCCCTAGAGACTTTTAAAGAACCTTTTGATCATGCTGCTGCAGCAAACAAAAAACCAATTAATAAAGAAAAGAAAAAAGAAGCACCGAGAGAAAACGCCCTTGCAAGAGATGCCAAAGTACTCATTGTGTCCGGTGATGAAAAAGCTAAGCTTGGACCGGACCATTATAATGATGCAATCAGGGACTATAACGAAGCAGACGACCTGTTGTTGGGCGTAGGGGAAAGAAAGTACACTCCTCTGCGTGCTGAAACTCATTACAAAACAGGCAACCTTAGATATCTTACAGGTAATTATCATGCCGCAGTCAATAGTTTTACCCTTGCACTCGCGGCAATGGATAGTCATTTACACACGTTTAAACTAGACGCTGAGTCAAATCTTCTAATGGGTAAGATCTATTTCTATCTTGGCGTTGCTTATGCCAAATATGCAGCACAACTCACGGAAACAAGGCCAGAAGGCAACGGTAAAGCCCTTTATAGATCTGCGAACGAATGTCTGTTTAACGCAAAACAATTATATAATTATGACATCGTCGACGAATGGGATGCGTCAAAGCTAGAAATATTATACAATAGAATTCCGAATATAGAATTATCAACCTTGAACAACGACGATACCAATGAACTGCTATACATGGACGGATTGAACGCTCTGTTGAAGAGCAAAGAGTACGGTAATTATGCAGCAGAAGTACTCGTCCCTGCTTTAATGAAAAAGTTAAATGTGGAACAGGACGCTGATGGCGTACATAGCAGGATGGAGAGGCTGCAGGATATAGCAGCAAATAATCCCAGGAGTACAAGCTCTGAACTTGCTGAAATAAACGAGATGGATAAAACCAACTCAGGAAAAATTTTAGATAAGATGGAAAACGTAAAGGTTGAGATTTCCGGTAACGAATACGATAAATATCTTAATGAATTCCTGAAAGCATTGTTCAACGACGGAGAATTTTATCTCAAAGCATTTAAGTCGCTGTCAGAGGATGTCAACTCTGATAACCAAGAGAACATGCCAAAACTTACAGCAGCAAAATTTACCACATTACTCGCGCTGTCCATTGTATTGAACTACTTCGTGACAAAAGAACCGGAAAAGATAAAAGATATATTACCTGTCCAGGGATCAGACGCGGATAAATTAATGGCAGAGATCGCATACCAAACAGCGCTGTTCGGCGGAGACATCTATGCCAAAGCAAGAAACTTTGAGAAAGTAGCAGCAAACAAAGGCATCGAATTTAAGTTAGACAAGAGCAGATCCACAGCAGAAAACTACGCCAAAGATATCAAGTCATCTGACATAAGAAACGGAAGAAGATAATTTAAATTTATTAACTCCCCGCCCTCACAGGTGGGGTGCTGGAAAAATTGGAGGGGCACATCGCATGAAGAGCATTTTTAAGTTTCTCCTATTCTGTTTTTTAACAGCGGGGCTGAACCAGGGTTTATCTGCAGGCCCCCTGCCCCCACCGCCGGGCGATAAAGAAGCGCTTATTCAATCTTTCAAAGATTACATGCAGTACGACAAACAATCGTCGTATATCCAGAAGAGGCTAGACTTGATAGCCGAGGATTTTTTCTCAAAGGGATCCAATTACACAACCTCCGACGTTTTTATTAATAACTCCGGTACAACAGCAAAGGTTTTTGCTACTGATAATGCTTCTGATGGAATACTGGTAGCAATCCAAGAGACCCTCCCTGGTTACTCCATCAATCTTGGCAACGTTGCTGGAATGAACAAATACAATAGCGCTTATGAGGTGCTGTCAGTTGAGGACATACAAAACGTTTCCATTATAAACAATTTGATGGAGCCTCAAAAAAGTATAAGCGCTCTGTACAAAGGCCCATTGGTAATTATGGCCGTAACAAGCCGTAGCAGCATAAAAGAATTAGAAAAGAATTTAGCCGTGCTGAACGTCGAGGCCGTATTGTCGGGGGAGCTTCCATATAAAAATATATTTCCCAACAAGATCTTTCCTATAAATAAGGCTCTTGAAAGCGAAACGGACTATCATCAGGCGAGGCTCAATTTAATAAATTATATATATGGCGAAGATAAGATCGATGACTCGCAGTTGGACAAATTCAGTGTTATGGCTGCTTTGCTAAGACTTGTAGAGAACGTCAACAACGAAGTCGCTATCACTGGAAAGCTCTCAGATAAGACAAAAAATTTCCTCTCAGGCGACCCTCTCAACAAAGAATTTTTAAAAGGATTCTGCGAATATTATTCTCAAAATCCATATTACAACCTCGACCTTACAAAAGAAGTAACAGCCGCCTATGACGTCATAAAGATATTAGTCGACGCTGAGAATTTGGACGACAGTGAGGTTATAGATAAACTCAGAACTGCAACGGACATCTGGGCTAAACACCTGCAAGCAGAAAAATTTAGCTACACCTACAGACCTAAAAAGCCCCTATCAGATGCCGCTAAAAATTACATAGTGAACAAACTCATTACCTCCGCTGTAAACGAGAGCATGTCTGCCGACGAGAAAGCAGCTACGGGTGATCGTAGCGGAGCTATCGCCGAGTATAAGAGTGTCATCGCTAAGTATGGCAAAGCACTAAAAATATTAGGTGTAAACGACAGTTATAAGGTCGCCTCACTCCTATATAGTGTAGGAGTTGATTATTACCATCTTAGTGAAAACACCGGGGGCGGTGAAAATGGATTCAGTTTCGCAAAAAACATTCTCAGTTATGCGTACGATATGCTCAAACGTATACCGAGCACTGATCAGCACAATGATCAGCAAACAAAACGACTTTTAGGATGGACCGCTTATTTCCTCGGCACTGTTAACGCCAAGCTATTAGATTATCAAAAGGCTAACGAATACCAAAGAGAAGCAAGCGCACTTGGTTATAACGGCCCGGCATGGAGTAATGAAGACTTAAAACAAGTATCTAAAACACTCCAGCGTACGGGAGTCAACGGGCTAGAACCCAACGACATAAATAAACTCTTGTACGAGGGTGGGCTGCATGCGTTCCTACAAAGCGCGGATAGTTATGCATGGAATGCAATGGGGCTTATTCATGATCTAATGATAGATATGCAATCTCACTTTAACATCACACCATTTTGGCTTTATAAATTTCAGGATATAGTAGCAAATAACAAGAGAGCGACAAGCTTTGAGTCAGTTGACATCAGCGACTATGACAAAAACATGGAGCCTGACGTCATAAAAATGCTCGACGATGTAAGGTCGGGCAAAGAAAATGTTAAAGGCCTTTTAGGTCTGCTATTCGATAATCAAAATTACTATCTCAAGGTGTTCAACGTACTGTTGCAGGATGCCAGGGACGAGAAAGATCCACAAAACAAAGCAGATAAATTATATAAGTTAATGGGCCTTTCCCTCGCATTATCATATTTCGCGACAGAAAAGCGGGACATAATCCCTCTAAATACAGGTCAGGATAGGAACGTAGAAACTATAGCATACGAAACAGCGAGGTTAGGTGGACTCGCCTACGCCGAATCATACAAGTTCCAAAGAGAAGGCGGCAAAGATTTCTTTAACTTAGACAGGACCTTAGATAAAGCAGACGCGATTTACTACAGAGATGTTAAAAGGGCTGTAGTAGAGGGTCGGAGATAGCAATTAATAATTACGGGATATAAACATGAAGCACGTTTTTAAATTCTTTCTATTCTGTTTTTTAACAGCGACGCTGAGCCAGGGCGTGTTTGCAAGCCCCCTGCCCCCACCTCCGGGCAACAGAGACGCCTTAATTCAATCTTTCAAAGACTACATGCAATATGATAGGCAATCGTCGTACATAAAAAATAGGTTAGATGTAATTGCCGAGAGTTTCTTCTCCAAGAGCCACACGTATACAACTTACGACGTCACTCTCAACACATCAGGTCCCGTAGCAAGAGTTTTTGTCACGAATAATTTCTCAGAAAAGTTCTTAATAGCAGTCCCGGAAACGATCCCAGGAGGCCACCTCCGGCTTAGCGGTAACATCCCCGGAATAACCAGTTACAAAAAAGCTTACGAGGTACTGGCCGTTGAAAATACACAAGCCGCCTTCTCTGTGGTCAATACGGAGAGGGATCAGGTAAGCCTTCTATATAAAGGGCCCTTGGTCATCATGTGGGGACAAGGCCGCTTTGACATAGAGGAGCTAGAAGAAAAGTTGAGGCAAACTCGCGCCAAAGCCATGATGTCGGGAGATGATCTTCCATATTCGCGTATTTTTAAAGGAAAAGCAGAACCTATTGCTTGCTATAACAAACATGAACTAGCGACGAGCAGCCTAATAGGCTTTGTATCTACGTACAAGGACTTCCCTTCCATTAAGGCCGATGAATCGAATTTGTATAAACCCAGTGTCATGAGTTACCTGTTACAATTTATAGCTATCGTACGCGACGAGATCAGCGCCAATGGAGCAGGCAAACTTTCAGACAAAACAAAGAAATTCATATCATACTCTCTTCAGAAAGAATTTCTAGAAGGATTTTGCGAATACTATTCTAAAAACCTATATTATGACCTTGATCTCACAAAGGAAGTAGAAGCTTCATATAATGTTATAAAGATATTGCTCACCGACGATCTAGACAGCTACAATGTTATAAATGAACTTCGTGCAAGAACAGATGAATGGTTTGAATCTACCAAAAATTTTGACTACTTGTCCGGGCCTAAAGATGATGTTGCACCTGCCTTAAAAACCATCCGACCAATTAATCCTCTTATTCATAAAAGGAGTTACAGCATCTATGAAACTTTAACTGATGAACTAAACAAAGCAGACAAGAGTGATGTCTACCAAATAGCTTTCATTCATTACGGTAGAGGCTACACCCTATACTATGACCAAAGTATTGATGATCATCTTGGTCTTGCAAAAGAGGATCTTCTTGCTGCATATAATATACTCGAACCTATACATAACAGTGACGATGCACAAGCTTCCTTCGACAATCTTTTAGCCAAGGACGCATATTATCTCGGTACTGTTGAGGCTGCGCTGGGTGAGTATCAAAAGGCTAACGAACACCAAAGAGAGGCAAAAAAACTTGGCTTTAAAGGACCAAAATGGGAGCAAGAATCTCTAAAGAAAATACCTAAAATACTAGCACAAGCAGGAACCTCAGCTCTAAAACCTGAAGATATCACAAATCTATTGTATTTGGGCGGGCTGGATGCGCTCCTGAAAAGTCCATACATTCATACCACCGGCCTGATGGCGCTTCTTCATGATCTGATGGTATATTTGAATACCTCTGCTGTTAACGTAGAGGCGCTTTATAAATTTCAGGATATAGTGGCAGACACTCCCATAGAATTTAAAAGCTTTGAGTCTGCTAGTTTAGACGATTGGAACAAAGATGAAGCAAACTCCGTCCTGGAAAAACTGGACGATCTGGATAATGTTAAAGACCTTTTAAAGTTGTTATTTGCGGACGGACAATATTATCGCAAGGTGTTCAAAGCATTGTTACAGGACTGTGAGAGTAACGATATTTCTCCTCAAGAAAAGAGTGATAAGTTAAACAGACTTATCGCTTTTTCCGTCGTCCTAACAAAGTTTGCAGCTAAAAAGCCTAATCTGATCCCCATTAACGATAACGGAAACAAAAATCTTATCAAGAATGTAATACCATACGAAATTGCAAGGTTTGCCGGTCGAGTCTACAACTATGCGAGCGATTTTGAGGGAACGGACGCAGGAAGAGCCGTCGAGTTTAGGTTGAATGAAAAAAGGAATGCAGCAAAAGTAGACTACAGAGATATTAAAGACGCTGTAAGTGGTAGAGGGCGCTAGTAATTAATAATTACAAGACATAAAACTACTTAAAATCAAAGCTTTTTTAACTTTACTTTTTACACGTAGACATGTTAATAAGGTCGTGACAAAAAATTTAACTACTCGGAGGGCTTTCATGAAACTTTTTTTCAAGAATATTTTATTTCTGCTTTTAATCGGGAGCATTTCACAAAATGCTTTCGCCCAGGATGAAGTCAACGATGTATCCGGCGCCTCAAACAACGGTATATCCGGCGACCCAACTACCATTCTTACTAACCTCATATTCAACCCTTCTATCACAAACGCAAAAAATGACCCGAACATGATAGGTATGCCCACCGGCGGCATGACCACTACTGTTGTGCAAGAAGACGCGCTTTCTCGACCATTATTCACGATAACCACAGATCAAAACGGCGAGATCGTTGCGGCCGTAAAGTTCCAATATGCAGAAAACGGCGACGCACAGATAGCTGTAGCGTCTGAAAAAATACTGCACAACTTAACTTTTGCAGAAGCCATCAAAGACGGAAGAGAGGCTCAGTTTAATTGGGAAGAATTTAAACCTTTTAATAAAGACATCGCAACATATGACCCAAGATTAGTTCCCATTAATCCAGGTCCTAACACTCCAAAATATCCAGACGGCTGGGAGCTTACATATAAGATCAATCCCTCTGGAGAAGTTCATGCAATTTCGACTTATAGAATGGTTAGCAGGACCAGAACCGTTGTCCAGGCGGCAACCTTCAACCAGGACGGAAAATTAATCCTCTCTGAAATAATCGAAAAGAAAAAAGATTTCGATGCCACAAGAAAGTCTAATACTTACTCGCCCAAGACCGGAGAAACCATAGGAAGCATAGAAACAGATGGCAGATATAAGGGAAGAAATTCTGACGACGTTTCTAACGAAACTTGGATGACAGAATCAAACTACAGTTTGAGCATCTCTGATCCATTTAATGCACACCTAAAAAAAGGCCCCCGCGTTAAATCCGCTACACCCAACGGTATTATTAGCGTAGTACCAACTACTAAAGACGTGAGTATTGTATTAAATTTCAATTTTTCCCATGAAAAAGGCAGCAAGAACTTTGCGGTTGACAGTAAAGATCATCCGTTACTTACGCGAACAGCCCCCCTGCCTCAATCTGTCGATTTCAGCAAAGAAGTTATATTAGAACTCGGCAATGGTTTCTTTATGCATCTGGAATACGACCCTGTAAAGGACCAGATCAAGACCGATGATATATTTTTCACTTATTCATTCTCAAAAGATGTCGACGGAAAGATCATTATTGGCGACATACCGCAAGGAGAAAAAATCACAGAAACTACGACCATAAAGTATAATAAGAAAGGCATAAGGGTCCTTGTGAGCACAGACGAGAACATCAACAAGGAAAACGGCCACACAATAACTGATAGATACTTTTCCGACAAAGGGCTACCGACTAAAACAATAAAAATGGAAATAATACCTAATCTAGGTACCACAACAATTTTAATGACGCCCAACGGTAAGGAGAGAGCGGTCCTGTTGAACACCGGCGATAAAACTGTAAATTCTTTGCAGGTCAAAGACTTTAGCACGGGCAAAGAGCTATACTCTGTGGAGTTACAAGGTAGCAACAATGGGAACAGCCCATACTCAGTTAACATCAGCGGAAAAGGCGTTAAGAGCATTCCCTCTCCAAAATTTGAATCACCGTACGACATAGAGAGCGTAATGTCTGTGTTCGACGGCAAGGTCCAGGAAATACAAAACACAGCGAAAGATAAATCCAAAACTTTCTCAGAAAGAGATAAATATCTCGTTGCCGCTACGTTTAAACTCAGTATTAACGATTACAAAGGTGCTGCAGATGATTTTGTTACGGCGTGGAGACATTCAGACAATCAAGATGACTACAAGACCAATTTGGCCCTTTACGGTGCTGGAGAAACTTTCCTCCACATAACAGGGCCTAATCGTCTTAGCACTGCAAAATCATATCTTCGTATTGCATATATGAAACTTAATTCCCTGCACAACAGTAACATTGCGAAAGAAAATCCTGATGCCGCCGCTGCTAATGACGCACTTTGGGCTATGGATGCATATCTTCTCGGCACTATCGAAGCCGAGTTAGGCAACTATAAAATGGCCAATAAATACCAGCAAGAGGCACAAGAACTTGGTTATTACGGTGATAACTGGAGCGACGAAGACATAAAGAAAATCCCTAAAATACTCAAGAATACAGGGACCACACAGTTAAGTCCTGAAGACATTAACAAGCTATTGTACGAGGGTGGGCTGCATTCGTTCCTGAAAAGTGATCTTAGTAAGACCGAGAATGCAATGGGGCTTGTTCATGATCTGATGATATCTTTGGCGGCTAACTCTAACATTCCTGAAAAGCTTTATAGGTTCCAGGAGATAGTAGCAGCAGATAATACAAGGTTTGAACGAGTTAATATGAGTGATTGGAACGATGGCAAAAGCACTGAGGTCCTAGATAAATTAGAAGCTGTAAAATCATCCAGACAAGGCTCTGTTGAGGATTTTGTCTACACAGCATTCTCTAGCGACTCATACCGGAAAGTATTTGAGACGCTGTTAAAAGATGCCAACAACGAGGACAATACTCCACAACAGAAATCAGACAAATTGTATAAGCTGATCGGCTATTCCTTCGTGTTAACTTATTTTGCGACGGAAAGACCTTATCTAATAAAAAAGGCCTCGTCATCCTCCGAAGGCGTGAGCAATATAGCACATGAGATCGCGAGGCTTGGCGGGATAGCCTATGTCGAGTCATGCAAATATGCGGCGACAGATGAAGGAAAAAGCGTAAAATTTGATGTGGACGATAAAATGAACAAGGCAAAAGAAATCGACTACAGAGGTATTAAAGACGCTGTAAGAGCCGGCGGGTTTTAAAACGACGGACCGATCATGAACTGGAAGACAGACCTATCCTCGTTAGGTTTCCTGCTTATAGGCACGCCCCACTCAAACCTCAGCTGACCCATAGGGGAGTTCCATCTGAAACCGAGGCCCCAGTTGGATCTCAAAGGTACATCCGTCCTGAATCCAGGACCCATAGTGTTGTATGAGTTACCACCGTCAAAGAACACAACGCCTTTTATACCGACGTTGCTCACTATCGGAAATTCGCATTCTGCTGTGAATAACAACTCGTTCTTACCGCCCACAGCGTATGATTTGCCTGTTGTGTCAATGACCTGGGGACCCAAGCTCAGATATTCATAGCCTCTAAGGTTATCTATACCGCCCATCAGGAATCTCTCGCTGTACGGCAGGGGTTTCCCTCCATACCCAAAGATATTCCCTATCATCAGCCTCGTCTTGAAAACGATATTCCAGAACAGAGGATGGTAGAACCTGTTGTCGATTATCGTCTTAACATAGTCCTTGTTACCACCCAGGCCAGCAACCTCAGTGGATATAGCGTTGTAAACGCCCTTTATAGGGTTAAGCCTGTCATTCCTTCTGTCATGTTCGAACGTAAGAGTTGCAGAACTTGTGAACCCATTCTCGACGTTGGGATCGAATATGTTGGACAACGTATCTATCCAGGTCGTCTTATCATGCTCCAATTTATACATCGTATATATCTTTGCAAAATCAGTGAGTGGATAACCAAAACGAGTATCAAAACCGGTCCTCACCGTCGTAAACGCAGTAGCTTCTCTACTCTCTCTGTACAGGTCCACACCCCAGCCCCAATTGCTGTCCAGGAAGTAAGGATCATAAAAACTTACATAATACAACTTGGATAGTTTGCTGAGGCTCGCCCTCAAAGTCGCAACCTGCCCACGTCCAAGGAAGTTGTTCTCCTGCACCTGCATCATCACTATGAAGCCTTCGTATGTGCTGTACCCCGCTGAGACCATGAACTGGCCAGTGGATGCCTTTTCCTTGACCTGAATATCTATGTTAACTACGTCGGGTTTTCCGCCTTTTGGTGTGTACTGATTAAAAACTACGTCGTCAAAAAAGCCTAACGCCATGATCTTATCACGCGACAGCTCTTTCCTTGAATGGTTGTAAAGCTCGCCCTCGTTCACCCGGAGCTCACGCCTTATGACCTTGTCTCTGGTCTTTGTGTTGCCTGACACCTTGAACTTCCCAAAGTAGACCTTTCTCCCCTTGTCTATCTCGAATAAAAGATCAGCCGTCTTTTTTTCTTCATTGTACGTCGGTATTGGGACAACGTTCGTGAAAGCATATCCTTTGTCACCGTACATATCCTCATACTTGACTATCTGCGCCCTTACCTGCATTGAATTGTAGAGAGTATTAGGTTTGATCTCTAGCTCTTCCCTCAGTTCTTCCTCTGTGAACAGGACATCATCCGTCTTAAAGCTTACCTCACCAAAATCATACTTCTCGCCTTCAGAGACGCTGTATGTGAGGTATATCCATTTCTTGTCCGGAGTAACGTGGGTAATAGGACCCGTAACCTGCACATGAGGATAGCCTTTTGTGGTATAGTAGAAACCTATCCTCTCCCTGTCTATGTCGACGATGCTTTCCCTATAATTGCCGGATTCTGATATAAAACTGAACGGGCCTTTCTCTTTTGTCTCCATTATGTTCTTGAGTTCTTCGTCGCTGATGTTCTTGTTCCCGAGTATTGTTATCCGATCCACTTTTATTTTTGAGTTCTCTGATATCTTGAACACAAGCTCAAGGTACGTATCCTTGCCTTCTTCAGCCTCGGGGTCTTTTGGCGCCGGCCTGAGTTCGTCCTTTATGCTCGCAAGGTAATAACCTTTTTCTTCATAGTATTTAAGAAGCTGTGCCTTTGCTTTTTTGATGGCCGCCACATCCAGGACGGTATATTCCTTGATGGTCACCTGCTTTTTAAGGTCCTCACTTTCTATCTCGCTGTTGCCCTCGAACACTATCGAGCTCACTATCGGCTTTTCCTTCACTTCATATACAAGTTCAACACCCTTGGACGAAACATCCTTGTATGCATCTATGTTGTCAAAGTAGCCGAGTGAATAGATGTTCTTGATGTCCTGACGTACAAGCTCCTCCCTGTACTCGGCACCCTCTTTTTGTATCATCTTGGCCTTTACAGCATCGGCCGTTATTCTCTTGTTGCCACGGATGGTTATCTTGGTTACGGGCTCCGCAAATAGGGAACTCACGCATATTATATTGATGGATAGTATTATCAGTAACAATCTCATACGGGTTCAATACTTACGATATAACTTGTAAAATATCAACAACATAAAAGGTCGCTTAAATATATAACAGAACCTGCTCCGCTTTTGGACCCCAAAACGCTACGAAAGGTTCAGTTATATATTTAAGCGACATTCAACTATTCTATTTGAAGCTCTTCGCATCTCTAGATTTTATGTCTTCAATAAATTTATCCGCATCTCTTTCAGCTCCGTATACGCTGAACGTTCCTGTGCGTTCGTTCTTTTCGAATTCTTTTGCAGCATAAGAAACTTTTCCAGCAAGTCGAAGAACGTCCATAGCAAATGCGTCATGCAGTTGCTTTTCAGCCAGTGCTCCAGCAGCTAGATCTGCTTTAACATCCTCGGATTGTTTATTCCAATTTTGTACCGTAGAATAAATGAGCAAGGTGGATATACCTATTAGCCTTTCATACTTAAGAGCACGCTCATCTGGAGTACCGTCTTTAGCGTCTTTAAGCATTGCTTCAAAATAAAGAGCAACATTATCCCCTGAGAACATTTTTATAAAATTTGGTATATCCTTTATCTCTGCCAGATCTTTCATTACATCTGCGGCCTTTAGTTGCTCCTTAGCTGCAGTAATCTCAGCGTCGTTAAATTCAGGTTGTACTTTTGCATCAGCAGCTATCTGTTTGAGTTTATCCATAGCTTCTTTGTTTTGGCTGAATACGAGCATTAGATCTCTAGCAATAGTTGTCGCTTTAGCGGAATATTTGGGGTCATTTATAGCATCTTCCAATAGACCGCCGTAAATGAGTTCGGCTATAACGTACTTATCTTCAGCCAGTTCTTTTAGGCTATTATTCATCACCCAATCATAGAGCGCATCCATCGTTTTCTTTCCTTCTATGTATTTTTCCAGCGGAAGTCCTGATTTTTTTGCTGTTTCCAGCGCCGACTCTTGTTCCGTGTTGGCTTCTTTATACTTACCCTCCATGGCGTATGTATATCCCCTCAGGTAATGTGCACTGGCGATCATGGACAGAAGGTACGACTCACTTGGCGACACTCCTTCTCCCATTTCTATAACTTTATAAAAATCATTGGATGCCAACTTGTAGTTTTCCAAGCCCAATTCCGCCATCCCGAGCTTGAAATACAGGCTTAAATACAAGGTTGTTACTTTCGATACATTTTTTAAGCCTTTCGTAAGATCATCCTTGGCGCCTGCATAATCTCCTAACGCCAATTTTGTACTTCCAAGAAAATAAAATGCCTTTGGTTTTGCTTTAGCATCGAGGTTATCGCTGTTAATAGCCTTCGTAATCAGTTCTTTTGCGCTACCGTAGAGCCCGTTTTTATATTCGCTGATACCATTCTTCAAATCGTTATATGCCTTTTTAATCTTAGCAATGTCTTCAGATGCATTGTTTACGTCTTCCTGCATTAAACCTTCGACCGCGGTCAGCTGATCAACTGTAACGGAAGGCTTATAGGCTTTCGCTTTTTTAATTTGTTCCAAGAATCTAATTTGCACTTCATAAGCCATATAAATATCCCCGTTTTTGCTGAGATTAATTGATTCTTCACCCTGATATACCTGGCGATACCAAGTTTTATATTTATGAGGTCCTGACCATTCTGCTCTAAAGACTTCCTCGTTACTGCCGTCTGTTCCAGTCTTGAATAATGCGAATGAATTTACTCTATCCGTTCCCCTGCCGTAATTCTCTATTACGATCACTCTCTCATTATTATTGTGTTTATCACATGTTATCTTAATTTGTTCTTTCATGTATTCAGTTGTTTCTGTGATAGTTATCTTATTTTCATCTTCAGCGTCGCGGTAGAGCCAAATGACTTTAGACAACACATCTCCGCTACTGTAATTAAAGACCTGCTCCGTGTATCTCACTTTGCCTGACTGATCGTCGTAATATTTTGCGGAGACTTCTTTTAACGCCCTCCGGTACTTAATTATTCTCTGAATGTGCATGTCACCATTCTTAAAATATTCTGCTGCACCTCTTACAAATTCCAGTGCACCATCCTTTTTTTGCACTACGAATACTGGGCCAACATAGGACGACGCCAATGCTACATCCAGATAGCTAGCTCCGTTACTAAGATTAAGGCCCATAACTACCTTTACGTCCGGAAAATCCTTAAAAGGAGATATCTCATGGTAGTCGTACACTCCATAAGATGTGGGGGCTATGAAGTAATATTTGTTTTTATATCCATTGTTCACTGTTTCAACGTCTACATTCGCATCCGACTCTGATTGAGTAATGAATATTTTTGCATTTACGCCCTGATATATAGCATCGACCTCCGTGCCGTTCATTACAGAAGTTATCTTTATACCTTTTTCAGGAATGCTTTTTACTATGTCTTCCTCTGTTGAAGGTTTTAACGATCCATCGTCGAACTTTGCATAGGCCTTGGCGTTCTCAATAGGGTCAGAAAAAGCTGCCTTCGCTTTATCAATATTGTCTACATCTCTAAGAGGTATATTTATGTTAGCTATCCATCTATGCGTTTCTCCAGTATACCAAATACTAAATCCTCTTTCCCCGTCTAATCGTTGCGCTTCAAATATCCGCTCTTCTACAGAATTTTTCACCGTTGATATTCTCAGCGACGACACTTTTTTAGGTTTTATATAATCGTCACCCTGGACAAGAACGTATCTTGTTATAGTTCCGTCAACAGAAGAATATATATCCTGTGTTGTTGTTGTCAGGGCCGACCATGTAACCTCTGTTTGTTGTACCTCAGCAACTTCACCGTTCGAATAATTTACATGAATATCGTTTTTCTTTACAGCATCTATTTGTTCGTGCATTACTTTATTTATCCACGCTTCTCGCTTTAGACCATCATCAGGATCATATTCCGCTTTGAATTCCGTTGTGTATTGTTCTGGGCCCAACCCTAGGAAGCTATATGTGACAACTTTTTTATCATAGATCACCCGTGTAGAGGATTTTGCTATTCCGTTCTCATATTTGTATCCAAAACTTAACTTCATGTTTTTGTCGCTGAAGGGCTTGATTGTTCCAACCGTAATTGATTCAGATACACCATGATCGTTGAGAGACTTCCAATATTCTACCGGCTCTTCGCGCCAATTTTTATACGCACTAATAGTTACATTGTTGCCTGCATATTCAAAATAGAACGTCACCTTTTCCCCTTTATACGTGGCCAATATTTCTTTTGGTTTTTCTTTGGTTCCCTTAGTTATTGTTATCACTGGTCCTGTTGCCGGGGTTTTATCGTCAGGTTTGATGGGTTCGAATTTTGCAAAAGCGTTCTGAGTTAATATTGCCGCTAAAAAAAGCCCTGCGAATAGTTTCATAAAAGATCCTCCGCTTACTTAAATATAATAAGGGCTTTTATACATCGGCCCTGTGTAGAAAGTAAAGCAAATAACAACCTTGCTTTTAGTGTTTTTATTTCTTATAGTTTTTAAAGTTGGGAGCGCCTGCTTAAACGGGTTTTACTAGGCTGTTCCTGTCCATTATTGCACCAATTTTAGCAAACTACGGACCCTCAAAAGAACATTTTCAGCTCTTGTTATTTCTGTAACCATTGCAACGGCAGCGGGGTTAAATTTCTTTAAAAGATGCAGATTGTCCTCTTTAATACCGCCCATGAACGTAAAAGGTATCTTCACCGACGGTAATATTGTCGCCACACCGTCTATGCCAAGCGCTTGCATGTGCAACTTTGTGTTGGTGGGGAACACAGGCCCGATGTTTATATAATCCGCGCCGTCTGCCTGAGCCTTAATTACTTCATCGACGTTGTGGGTTGAGGCACCAATTATAAAACTAGGGCCCAACATTTTGCGTGCTTCCTTTATGGACATATCATCCTGCCCAAGATGAACACCATCTGCTTTAAGTTTTAGAGCCTGCTCAACATTATCGTTAACTATAAAGGCCGCGTCGTATTTATCAGAGAGTTTTTTTGCTTTTAAACCAAGCTCGTAGAATTCTTTTTCAGAAAGTTTTTTTTCTCGAAGCTGAAAGAGTTTGCCGCCGGCCTGCAAAAATTGTTCTATTATTTCCTCTGTAGGACGGTTTGAAAGCTCGGACGACGTAACAAGGTATATCCCTGCCCTTTTGAATATCTCCATTTTATGCTCTTTTGCCATTGGCGGAATACTAGCACAATTCGAAGAAAATCAACACTAGCCAATTGCCAGTCCTGCTGAAGACGCTGTCCAACGGAACTTTGCTGAACTGTCCGAAAAAATCGGACGGTTGAAATTAAAGTTTTTTTCAGTTGTACGGAAAAATCGTACAACAACAATTAATACCACTTCGGCATCAAGTATACCAATTTGATTTCAAGTTTATAACGAGGCGGGCACGCAGAAGCCGACGTAGGCGTGGTTAATACCCACGTTGAGGAGGCTTCAAGTGACCAACAAAGTTAGAAACTTGAAAGCGAATTGGTATAAGTAGTTCTAAAGCCCTGATCCCAGTCCTTGAAGACAGGGTCGTAGCCGAATTGTTCCAGCACACTTGCTATTTCTGCGGGCGTTCTTTGGTCGGCGATCTCGAATTGTTTGCCGCTTTCGTCAGCGTGCTCGGAATAGCCCAGAGGGCTTGTTTTAGAACCGGCACTCATTTGGTTTACACCGTACAACACGGCCTTATCCCTGAACGACGCTGACTCCCTCGTCGATAATATCAAGTTCGCGTCAGGCAGGAACAACCTCAGAACAGATATCAAATGTAAAAGTTCCTTTTCATTTACGGGATATGGAGGATTAAACCCGCTCTCCGACGGACGTATCCTCGGAAAAGAAATAGACATGGATGACTTCCAATATTTTTTCTCCAAATACCTTGCATGTAACGCAACAAAAAAGGCCTCGGCCCTGTGGTCAGAAAGCCCCAAAAGCGAGCCTACGCCTAAAAACCTCATACCTGAACCGCCAGCTCTGTCAAGGGTTTCGAGCCTTCGCGTCATGTCAGTCTTTGGGCCTGTTATGTGGTACTCTTTATAGAGCTTTGGGTTGTATGTTTCCTGATAACAAATTACACCTTCAATACCAGACTTAAATAATTCTTTGTATTGTTCTTCATCAAGAGGAGCGACCTCTACGCTGACCGTTGCAAATTTTTTGGAAAGGATCTCGGCAACTTGTTTTAAATAATCCATACCAACATTCTTGAGACTCTCTCCAGCGACTAATAAAAGATGCTGGATGCCAAGTTTTTTTACAGCATCTGCTTCTTTTGCTACTTCATCAAGGGTCAAGGTTGTTCTCTTTATATCGTTGGTAATATTAAAACCACAATACACACATTTGTTAGTGCATTCATTTGACACATACAAAGGAGCATAGAAGCGCATCACCCTTCCATGACGCTGAAGCGTAATTTTATGAGCGGCTTTTTGCAGCTCTTTTTCGAATTTTTGCGCCTCAGGGTTCAATAAAAAAAAGAGATCATTAAGGTCGAGCCTTTCAAGGTCAACAGCTCGCGAAATAATATCTTTTATTTTTTTCTCGTCGGGAACACTATTTGATATACGCGCAATTACATCGTCAAAAGATATCTTTGGGAATTCCTCACTGAACATTCGGGATGCCTACCACCGGCGTAGATGCATTGGCATAGTCGCTCTTTGCGCCAAGCCCTGCAAGATATGCCATTCTCCCTGCCCTTACAGCATCTGCAAATGCTCGAGCCATCATAGGCGGATTACCTGCAACAGCTATTGCTGTATTGATAAGCACAGCATCAGCGCCTATCTCCATAGCTAGACTTGCGTCAGACGGAGCGCCAAGCCCTGCGTCGACCACAACAGGAATATTACTCTGTTCAATGATTATCTTTACAGCGTCTATTGTTTTCAGTCCCTTGTTCGATCCTATGGGCGAGCCTAACGGCATGACCATAGCACAGCCAGCCTCTTCAAGGCGCTTTGCAAGCATTGGATCTGCGTTCATGTAAGGGAGAACTATAAAACCATCCTTAACCAGTATCTCCGCTGCCTTCAAGGTTTCTATACCGTCGGGCAACATGTATCTTGGCTCGGGTGTGACCTCCAGTTTTATCCAGTCACCACAGCCAGCCGCGCGCGAAAGTCGAGCAAGCCGTACAGCCTCTTCGGCCGTTCTTGCGCCACTCGTATTGGGAAGGAGTAGCTGTTTTTTTCTGTCTATTGCCGAGATTATACCGTCGTTGGGGTTGTTAAGGTCAACTCTCCTCAGGGCAACTGTTACTACCTCTACCCCGCTTTCAACTATAGAGTCATGCAACGCCTTCACCGACGGGAATTTGCCTGTGCCCAAGAACAAACGACTGCTGAATTCCCTGCCTGCAACTTTTAGAACGTCTTTCATATTATCCCCCGCCAACTATTCTTATAAGTTCAACACGTGAGCCGTCCTTCACTACAGCGTCGGTAAATTCGTTGCTTTTTAATATCATTCCGTCAAGCTCTACAATAAGCCCAGTAGGCTTCATATTAACTTTATTAAGCATATCTATGAGCGCTAATTCTTTGAGGTCAAAAACATGTTCTTTATCGTTAATAATCACTTTCATATTCAGCTCCAAAAATGGTTTAGTCCACCGTCGTTGTCTGCATATACGATAGCCGACTTTATCGCGTTCTCAACATACACCGCAGAATTCAGACATGCCTCCATAAAATCAACACCGAGGACAAGGTTAGCAGTTAATGCGGAAGAAAAAGCGCACCCTGTGCCATGTTTCATGTGTTTTGGAATGTCTATAAATGTTGCCGTACGTTTTTTTATTTCTCTACCGTCGTAGTATATATCCTGAACTGTATTATCGGTGTTTGTATCGCCACCGGTAAGAGCGATCTTGCACCTGAACCTTTTATTCATTTCTATTGCGAGTTTTTCGCCTTCAGCATCTGACTTCATAATGTGTTTTGCTTCACTGACATTTGGGGTTATCACGTCCACTTTGCCTAGCAATTTTTCCACCACACAGGCTGTAAGTTTTTCGTTCCAAAAAGTAACGCCGCTGGAGGACGAGACGATCGGGTCAAGGACCGTAATAGCAGGTCGGAGCTTATCTATGCATTCAGCTACTATTTTAACCTGATACACCTCTGTTAAGAGACCTATCTTAACTCCGTTAACTTTATTGGAAGCAAAAACATTATAAATACTTTTCCTGAAGTAGTCCTCGCTGACAGGTGCAACACCAACGAATTTTTTATTATTTTGAACGGTCAGACTTGTAGGCACACCCATACACCAGACACCCAAAGACGAGAACGTTTTTATGTCGGCGTAAAGGCCGGCACCGGCGCTGGGATCAAGCCCTGCCACACTCACCGCCAGAGGCATCATTTTAATTTTTTCTTGTAATATTCTCATTAAAATTCTTTATTGCGCAAAGATCCCCGCACATTGTGCAGATATCTTCGCCGGATGACTCACTGCTGTAACGTTTTTTTCTGGCAAGCTCAGGGTCTATAGCGACGGAATATATCCCTTCCCAATTAAGCTCTTTCCTGTATTTACTCATCAATCTATCTTTCTCGATGGACTTTTTAATTCCCTTTCCTATGTCGCCAGAATGAGCAGCGATGCGTGCCGCAATAACGCCCTGATACACGTCGTCAGGCGTTGGGAGCATCAAGTGTTCCGCAGGCGTAACATAACAGAGGAAATCAGCGCCGTAAGACGCTGCAAGCGCTCCGCCTATCGCTGAAGTTATATGATCGTAACCGGGAGCGATATCCGTAGTAAGAGGGCCAAGCACATAGAAAGGAGCGTCGTTGCAGAGACGTTTTTCAAGTTCGATGTTCATCTTTATATCTTGGATCGGGACATGCCCCGGACCTTCTATCATCACCTGAACACTTTTGTCTCTGGCGTAAGAGGCAAGCTCACCAAGAGTTACAAGCTCTTTAACCTGTCCCCTATCTGTTGCATCACAAACGCTGCCAGGCCTGAAGCCATCACCAACGCTCAATGTAACATCGTATTTGTACGCAATATCTACGAGCCTGTCAAAATTTTCATAGAACGGGTTCTCTCTTTCGTTCCTGAGTATCCATCCACACATCATGCTGCCGCCGCGCGACACAACACCAAGCTCACGTTTGCTCTTCAGCATCGTAGACAAGGCATCTTTTGTTATGCCACAATGAACAGTTATATAATCAATACCTTCGCGGCACTGCGCTTCAATGTCCTCAAACATCTCATCAACGGTCATTGAGTGGAAAGGCCTTTTAGCCAAGAGCATTTTAGACGCTGTAGCATATACAGGCACGGCCCCCATCATGACGTTGCAATTATCCATTAAAATTTTTCTTATCTTCTTAAGATCACCGCCAGTGGAAAGATCCATGACGCTGTGAGTACCGGCCTTGAGCGCGGCCTGCATTTTTGTGAGTTCTTCTTCTATATTAGCGTGCTTGGGGCTTGTGCCAATGTTCGCATTGACCTTGGTGGTCAATCCCTTTCCGATAGCAAGCGCGTTGAACTTTCTGCCAATATTTTTTGGAAGGACAACATGACCGTTAGCGATCCCCTGAGATATATATTCAGGCGTTACGTGGTCGTCGTAGTTGACCGCAAGTTTAACTTCGGGGCTTATTATTCCCTTTCTTGCTAGTTCGATCTGGGTCATTCGCCACAACCCTTTTTACCTTTTGATTTGCAGCATCCGCATGACGAGCTATGGGCACTGTCTTTTTTATCACCCTGTTTTTTCTCGTAGTCCGTCTTGTACCAGCCGCTCCCTTTCAGTTGAAAGGACGTCGAGGAGACATTCTTTTTACATTCGGAACCACAAACGGGGCAAGTCACAGCACTAGAGTCGTTAATGCGCTTAGTTACCTCGAATTGTTTTTTGCATTTCTCGCAGGTGTAATCGTACAGTGGCATTTGCCTGACCTCCGTTATTTTGCTTTCAGCATTAACTAACACGATACCAGTACCAACGTCAAAAGTATTTTACTTAGGCGCGTTAATATGATTATAAGAATTGATGCATATAGTAAATAAAAACTCCTGTCCTTACTGTGTGTTATGCGGTGGATGCGACTTTGTAGACATCCCATACGCAGAGACCCTTAAGATAAAGCTTAATGAATTCAAAAAACTAACTCTCGTCGACCATGTTGAAATTATCCCTTCACCCTCCCCTATAAATTACAGGACGAGATGCCAGCTCCAGGTCGTAAACGGTAAGGCGGGCTTTTTTAAAAAGAAGTCCCACGACCATGTAGAGATAAAAAAGTGTCTCCTTCTGGACGAGAGACTAAACAATAAGATAGGTAAAATGAACCTGCCCGCAAGCTATAACGGCAAAATAGAGCTATACATCAAGGACGGTGTGGTCTGCGAAAGACTGGTTGAAAAAAAATATGATAATAGGTTCATACAAATAAATGAGCAAGCTAACGAACTACTGGTCAAAGAGGCTGTGAGCCTGCTGGAACCAAACCCCAAGGACAATATCCTGGAACTATACTGCGGCAGCGGCAATTTCACACACGCCATATTAGACGCTGCGCCAAAGGCCAAGGTTGTAGGGATAGACATTAAGATAGAAACAGGCAAAAGAGCAGGGATTGAATTTATAGAGGCTGAGGTTGAAAAAGGATTATCACTTTTGAGTGCTCAGGGTCGCTTAGCAAGCTTTAACAAATTGTTATTAGACCCTCCCCGCGCCGGGGTAAGCAAAAAAGCCCTGGACATATTAAAGACGCTGAACTTTGAAAAGATAGTTTATGTGTCCTGCAGCGCCGAATCATTCGTGCGTGATGTAAAAATATTGATGGACGCTGGTTATAAATTACCTGGCACAAAACTATTCGACATGTTCCCGTTCACAAAATACATTGAGGCTGTGAGCGTTTTAGTTTCGTAGCATTTTGTGTTGTTCGAGCCCCGTTTTTCAACCCTTATTTTTCGCTGTACAGGGTAACAAAACACGAACAGCCTTGCCGTCCTTCCATATGGAGAGTTTTTTGCCTTCTTTTTTCCGACGCTCTATAACCTCGTGCACAGCTTCTTTCAATGCCGCTTCGGCCTTATCCTGCAAAGACATTCTTTTTTTCATTAGCACAGCCTCACGTGTTTTTTTATTTCATGGAATAGTTTTTCGTTAGCTATTTCTTCACTATCACCATTCCTTTTAACTATTAATTCCGGCTTTATTCCAGAGTTATCAAACAACATCCATGAATCCAGTAATGGAATATACAATTCAAACAGATTCTCTATACCACGAAAGAACCTTCTACGCACATCCTCTGCAGAAACATTATGACCACCCTCGGAAACCCGGTCCTTTACACGAAGTATAGCAAGCTCCGGGCTTGGAAGCCAAAGGAAAAATAGGTGCAAAGAATAACCCTTTGCCTTAAGCTTTTTAAACAAATTAATGTGTGACTGCCCAGACAAAGTAGTTTCAAAGGCAAAATCAATACCTCGCTCTGAATATTCGCTGATCTGTTCCAAAACGAGCTTGCCCGCCTTGATAGCAACATTTTTAGGCTCAAAAGGAGACAACCCCTGGGCAATAAGATCCGCATTTATAAAATTAGGGCATTTAACATAATCGGGTAAAAACAGCTTTGCAAAGGTTGTTTTGCCTGAACCATTGGAGCCTGCAATTATATAAACGCTTTTCATCTTAAAACTATACTAACAAGGATTTTCAAGCTGTCAACGACTATGCATTGCGACAAGACCCTTTAATAAACCATTGTGTGCTGTATGAGTATTTTGAGAGCTATAACAATCAGGATCACACCGCCTAGAATTTCTGCAACATTCTTGAACCTGAGACCCAATCTTTTCCCGAGGTCAACGCCCAGGAACGAGAGAATGAATGTTACAGCACCTATTATTAACGCCGGGGTTAGTATATTCATATTCAGAAAAGCAAAACTAACCCCTACAGCAAGGGCATCAATACTCGTCGCTATGGACAGAATAAATAAAGTGTATAAAGGAGTCCTTCTCTTTTTTCTACTCTGTTCATCTTTTTTTACACCCTCGTAGATCATCTTTATGCCTATCAGTATCAAGAGCAAAAAAGCTACCCAGTGGTCGTAGCCTGATATAAGCAGATTGAACTGCTCGCCCAGGGCCCAGCCCAGAACAGGCATTACCGCCTGGAACGCTCCAAAGAAAAGAGCGACTTTAAGCGCATATCTTAATTTGTGTGAAACTGTTCTTATGCCCAAGCCGATAGAGACAGCAAAAGCATCCATCGCCAAACCTACGGCGACTAAAAAGACAACAACTATGTTCATTCAGTTTTTATACGTTCTTTAAGCTACATTTTCTTTTGTATCATCGGTGGTGGGGGCGTCATTGGCTTGCCCATGTCCATATTTCCACCCATGCAACCGCAGCCCTGTCCATGTGCTTTCATCATCTCCATCATCGGGCAGCCGTCATGCATAAAGTGGTGTTCTTCGCCCCTGTTCTTCGTGAACAGATACAATGCACCGACCATGATCACTACCGCTCCAATGGTCATTACCCATCCGCCGACCCTGAGAGCTGATGATTTGTTCTTTTTCCCGTAGAAAAGAAGGCATGCGCCTGCACCAAAAATGATCAGAGAAGGAACTAAAGGCATAAGTCCTACAAATCTAAACATAAACACCTCCGTTTATACGGGAATTGTATTACCAAAGGAGTTAAAGAACAAGTGGAAGAAAAAAATCCTTTATGTTATCCTTAGCAACATGATTAAAACGATCTTTATTGCTGCTTGTATTGTGATCGTGGCAGCTGCCACCGGATGCGGTTCTGGCGATGATAACGCCTGTGCTAAAAAGTTGTACAACTCCCCGTCGATGGTCGTCAGTGGGAATAATATTTACATTAGTTATTACGCAAAAAATAAATACACCGACACCGCTGCATCAACTTGCACAGAAAGTTCAAAGAATTATGATCTAATATATTCTGTCTCCAATGACGGTGGGAACAGCTGGACAAAGAAAACTGTGGTCACGGAGCTGCTTCCTCCCAGTGGGGTAATTGGGCTATCAACTCAGAACATTGCAGTTAACTCGACCGGCAGTAATATCTACATATCATATATAGACGGAAGCACATTAAAATGTGCATACTCCACAGACAGTGGAAGCACATTTACGTCGGTGACAGTAGACTCAAGTTATTCTACATCAAATCAGTCCATGATAATCAACGGGAGCGGGACCCTATATATCGCGTACAACGCCTACCTTCCTACAGCGGCTATAAATACATCAGTATTAAATGTTGCCACCTCGTCCAATAGCGGGGCCACATGGACAACAGCTACAGCGGACGGCACGGCAAACACAGGGTTCTCACCGTCGCTGGCTGTAGACTCAACGAACTGTGTGCATATAACTTATTATTATCCGGAGCCTACAGGCGGAATAAGATACGCGACCAATACATCCGGCTCGTGGGCGACGCTGGATGTAAAAACCAACGATGGCACGATGAGCGGGCTGTTCAATTCTATCGTAGTCCCTCCCGGCAATACCGCATATGCTTCCTACTACAACCCTGGTGGTTATACATTGGGGAGCGCAGGCGAATATCTGGAGAACACCAATGGAACAATAGAGTTCGCAAAATCAGTAGGTCCTGTCACATATACCTCTGTGGACTCCACAGCCTCAACAGGAAAGGCTGTATCTGCTGACATCAGCGGGAACAACATATATATATCGTATGGGTATTATGATTCAGCAGCGAGTAAGAATGAGCTCAGATTCGCTAAATCAACGAACGGGGGCTCTTCTTTTACAGTATCCTCTACGACAATAGATACGGATATCGCCACAACTACCAGCACGAGCGGCGTAGTATATCTAAGCTCATGCCTGAGGGTCTACACCTTAAACTCTGTCGCTACGGTGTATGTTGTATATGTAACCTCGTCCGGAACAGCACTCAAATTCGCAAAATCAACAGATGGGGGGAACTCTTGGTCCAAAAAGACACTAGTATAACGACGACGCAGCTAGGGAGCCTGGCAAAACCTATGCTCTACGCCGCCCTTTTTGTTCTCTGTTCTTTCAGTGGCTGTATATGCAGCGGCACCAACAACAGCAACGCCGATCTTGAAAGCCTCACATTTTCAACCGGAACACTTTCTCCTACATTTGATAAGAACACGACCGAATACACGCTTAAGCTACACCTTGATACAACCGAACTAACATTGACCCCTACAGCAGTAGCGGGTATTTGGCCCCTTATAAGGATCAGCATCACCACTTCACCGAGAGTATACCCTGTGGTCTCAGGGAATGAATCGACAGGCATAACCATAGAACCAGGGACAAGCGTCCTAACAGTAAAAGTAAAATCGCCAGATAAGAAAGTAGAAAAGAGTTACAACATAACAATTACTAAGGCTGTCACCGACGAGGAAAGTCTCTTAAGGGGGTCCGATACTGCTAACAGCGACGAATTTGGGACCAGCATAGCTGTGTCAGGTGACACGATGGTGGTCGGAGCACAACAACAGGGCGGCGTTGGCAACTACATAGGTGCAGCGTATGTTTTTACAAGGAGCGGCACAACATGGGTCCAAGAGGCAAAACTTACAGCATCCGACGGAGCCCCTGATGACCTTTTTGGCATAAGCGTAAGCATTTATGGAAACACCATCGCGGTCGGTGCTCAATATGAAAGCACAACTCAAAATAGGAGCGGTGCCGTTTATATCTATACAAGAAGCGGTTCCACTTGGACTGAACAGTTAAAGATAAAAGCTCCCACCATAGGAGCGGATTATTACTTCGGTACAAGTGTGGCCGTGTATGATGGCGTACTTGTAGTTGGTGAAATAAATCATAATTCTGATTACAGCGGAGCCATACATATATATGAGGGCAGCGGATCGAGCTGGCCTTATGTAACAACCTTAACAGCGTCCGACGCTGTGGCTAATAATATGTTCGGTACATCAGTAGCTGCATCCGCAGGAACTATAGTCGTAGGGTCCGACGGTAACAATAATAATACAGGTGCTGTTTACGTAATTACGAATAGCACTGGTACATGGATAGAGAGAGCAATACTCGTTGCTGCTGGCAGCTACCCGTTCTGTTACGCTGGATACAGCGTCGCTATATATGGGACTTTAATAGTCATTGGGGCTCCCGGTGAAAGCACAGTGGCAAATGCCAGTGGAGCTTTCTATATGTTCGCCGGCAGCGATGCAACGTGGGTACAGCAGGGCACGATCTTCAAAGCAAATACACCTGTCGCTGATGACTATATGGGACTCAGCGTCGCTATAGACGGAAATATAATTGTTGCTGGAGCACCTGGGATAGCAACCCCCCCAGCCACCGGAAGGGGATCGGTATATGTGTTCATGAGGAACAGCTCCTACAGCTGGATACAGGCTGGTGACCCAGTAACCGCCCCAGACGGAGTCGCCGGAGATAATCTAGGCATCAGCGTGGGCATATACGGTGACAGGGTCGTAAGCGGAGCTTATCACCACGGTTTGAACGACAGTGGTGCCGTGTACACATTTTATTAAATTTACATCTCGATTGCTATTTTTATACTATTGTGTATAATACATAACTGTATAACACTTAGAGAGGTTTAGAACATGAACCCATTCAAATATGGAACCATTGTTTATGGAAGTGATTTTTGTGGAAGAAAAAAGCTTGTCAGTCAATTATCTGAATTTATAAAAAGCGGTCAAAATGTTGCAGTACACGGAGAAAGAAGGGTTGGAAAGTCTTCTCTTATACAAGAAACAACTCTGCGATTAAAAAATTTTAGACCACTTTTTATTGATTTGATGGAAGTAAAAGGTATTGATGATCTATGCAAGAGAATACTACGAGCTTTTATTATCTCCGAGTCAAAAGCCGGATTTTTAGAAAAAACACTTAAACAATTGACTAGATTAAGGCCAGTAGTTTCTGCTGATCCTATTACGGGCGAGCTTAAATTGTCTCTGGATGCCTCTCAAGAATTTTCAGTTGAATCAATAAGTGAAGTGCTTTCCTTAATAGAAAAACAAGCCCGAACTAAAAAAATCATTGTTGTTCTAGATGAATTCCAAGACATTCTAAATTTAAGTAATTGGAAGGAAATAGCAGCTATTCTTCGTTCCAACATTCAACGGCAAAAAGATATCCCTTATGTTTTTTCTGGAAGCATCCGCAAAAAGATGGATAGTCTTTTTACTGATCCTACCTCGCCTTTCTTTAAATCCGCGATACCACTGACTGTAGAGCCGCTTTCATACGAAGAATTTGCTCCATTTTTGATAAAGAAATTCGCTGTTGGTAAAAGGGTTGTAGATGAAAGAACATTAAAACGTATTTTTGAGATCTGTGACAACATTACAGGCGATATTCAGCAATTCTGTGAAGCGATATGGAGTACAACATCTTACAGAGCCAAGATCAATGAAACAAATATTCCAAATGCCATAAATCTAGTTTTTGCACGGGAATACAGATCGTATGAGATCATACTTGCTGAAGTAACAGGTTTTCAACTAAAAAGTCTTTCAGCTATTGCCCGATTTAAAGGTTTTTCAGTTTTTTCTAGCACGTTTTTAAAGAAAGGGGGCTTTGGCAATGCTTCCTCCCTTAGGAGAGCCTTGACAAGACTTGTAGATCTAAAAGTGCTTTTTATCTACAATGGCGAATACCGTTTCACAAATCCATTTTTTAGAGAATGGATAATAACTAAGAGCCTATAATTACAAGGCGAGCGTTCAATCAACAGTAATGGATTTGCTGACGTTCTTTGGCGTGTCGGGATGAACGCCGTGATCCTTTATATCCAATCTTTCGAGAAGCGCTAACTTTTTTATGCTCATCTTGAACGCAAGCAGTTGAAGTACCACAGCGCTTGAAAAGAACGGTAAAAGGTTGTCGCCGGTCTGAGGTAATTCAATGTAGCCACATTTATATTCGTCAGAATATTTTACTGCCTTGACCTTGGTTACAGCATCGTAGAGGTTTCTGTTCGCTTCCGCCACAGCATAAATATTGGCGCCCCTGATCTTGTGGGTATTGATCTGCGATATTGTGAGATTGACATCCCTCTCCGACGGACCGGTAATAAAGATCAACGGATAATTCGTATAAAGGCTCTCAAAGAAATTACAATGTGTAAATATCTCGTCGAATATCTTTGATTCCTTTGGGTCCAGGTCCCTCGGCGGTATATCCGCAAAAGCATAGTCGGCAACGGACCTGTAAAGTTTGTGAAGATTCCTGGAGTTTAGACCCTTGCCATTGTCGCTGTTCAAAACAAAGTTCATCGTATCAGAGAACTTCCTAAGAAGTGCCCTAACGGAATCTATACCAAAGACCGTATTAACACCCAGTATCGTATTAGGCCCGTGCTTGAACTCTGTAGCCTCGTAACCCTCTGTATGGTTCAAGACTACCTCACGAACCTTTAATGCCCCTTCTCTCGCTATGCCCTGCATCCCCGTCGCCAGAATATGTATACTCGGCTCAAGGTACAGGTCCTCGGCAACTTCCTCTATACTGTCCTTTGTTGTCTCTATCGTTCTCGAAATAAGATCAGGTATTATTTTAAGATTCTCAGAATATTTTTTTACATCCCGGCCCAAACGCTCACCTATATTAAGCGCAAGTATATAGAGCACAATAAGCTGGCTTATAAAACTCTTCGTCGCTGGAACAGCAACCTCCGCTCCGCAAAATAATTGTATGTAGAGATCGCTCTTTTCAAGAGCGAGCGTTGAATTTATATTGTTCACGATGGTTATGTTCGCCGTCTTTTTCCCTTCGTTCCTAACCTGATTGAATATATCTATAAGGTCCTTGGTTTCTCCGCTCTGACTTATCCCGACAATAACGTCGCCGTCCTTTATAGCGTTGGAGCACTGTGACCTGAAATCACCAGGGAGTAGAGGCAGAACGTTTATGCCCGCTATATAATTAAAGAACACGCTGGCTGTTTTTGCCGCATTAAAAGATGTCCCACACGCAACACAGTATATGGAGTTACCTTTTTTATGTGCCTGGGTGAGTATGTCAGCGAATTTTTTTACCCTGTTACGGGCATCGGCAAGTTCGTCCATCACGAATACAGCGTCTATGAATCTGAGTATGTCCCGATCAGCACCTAAATATTTGGCGTTCAAGAGTTCATCTAGAAAACTACTCATCGAAGACTCGAACGCATCGCCCAGTTCCGTGCCTTTGTTTATAATGGTCCTCAATTTTGTTATCTCGGGAGAGGATAGGAATTTTTTAATATCTTCGCTCAAGTCGTCCCAATCGACGCTGCCGGACAGATGATTAACGTTATTGCGCACGTAGCGGACTATATCCAGATGCTCTTTTTCTATTTTCTTAATGAACTTAAGCTTGAACGGATCATCAACATAAGAACTTATTACCCTACGGCTGGCCTCCGCCTGGCTGTGTATCTCCTGCTCCATGAAATACTTGAAAGGAGGGTTCAGCTTAATGTCCTCTATCTTGAGTTTGCTCCTAACAGGCTCCTTATGCAGCTTCTCGCCTGTATGTAAATTATAGAATTCATATTCCTTGTCCGTAAAGATGCAGAACTCATCCTCGTTGATAGGCAGGAGTATCTTTGTCTGCGAGAGGACTGATGCAAGGTCAGACGACGCTATTATGAATGAACCATGCTGCTCGTGGTGCCCCTGCCCCATATAGAGACTGCTACCGGCTTTTATTGCGACCATGTTCTCTGTGGCCGGGTCAACTATCACAGCGGCAAAGGAGCCGACTATCTTAGTCGCTGCTTTGATGACAGCGTTCTTAAGGGCTTCTTTCCTGCCTTTGGTATCGCTTGGATCAAAAAAGTGTTCAACAGTGTGGACGACCATCTCACCGTCGTTATCGCTAACAACATTGTGCCCTTGGTCTATCAGCCAGTCCTTGAGCTGGTCGCAGTTTGTCACATTTCCGTTATGCGCCCCGTATATATGTGTCTTGCATTTTACCTCGTGGGGCTGTGCGTTCTCTTTTGTCACTGTACCGAACGTCGCCCACCTTACCTGGCCACAAAAAAGTTTTCCCTGTAGTTTGTTTATACCCAGAGTCTCTGTTACCACCGACGGTGCACCAACATCCTTTCTTAATATTACCTCGCCTTTACCGTTCTGTATGGCGGCACCTGTGGAATCATAACCTCTATACTCGAGCATCCTGAGAAGTTTTGATGAAACAGCGCCCAGGTCTGTTCTATCCTTTTCACATCTTAATCCTATTACTCCACACATGAATCGCTCCCGTTAGTATCGTATCTTATTATCGAGCTCGTCCCACATCTTTAAAAGAAGCTCAGCGTCTTTACACTTTATCTGCTTGAATTTCAACTTTCTCTTTGATGGCTTTTTCCTCATTTCCTTATATATGTACGCATCATCAAATCCGACCTTTGCAGCGTCCTTGTTGGTGCA
>Ga0247841_10000438_pt1 | contig 107571 bp, 92 predicted proteins | sample LaCruzMarch2015__2_FD_192410 | JGI IMG/M metagenome (GOLD analysis project Ga0247841, IMG submission 192410) | Freshwater microbial communities from meromictic Lake La Cruz, Castile-La Mancha, Spain - LaCruzMarch2015_18m | ecosystem: Environmental > Aquatic > Freshwater > Lake | place: Spain... | reverse complement strand
AAAATGATCACAGGAGACAATTCACGATCCTGCAAAACCGCCTGAAGCCTTTGTTGATCGCAATCCTTCAAATGAGCGTCGTTGCTCAAAATACACGGCACGCCTGCAACTGCTGCCTGGCAGACCAGAAAGGCGTCGTTGAACTCATTCGCGGGCAAGATATCCTCGTGCAATAGATTTTCAGCGCCGAGGCGGGCAATTTCTTCCTCCGTGTCGCTCAAATCCCGCGGCGTAAATTTCCATTCGGAAATTGCCCGTTCCAAGGCAAAAGCAGCCAAGGCTTTCTCTTTTGATTGTCCGTTTTCCGAAAGATGGAACAATTCTCCGGCAACTACCGGAAAAATGAGAAAGGAGTGCCCTCGCTGTTTTCCGATTTCCCATGATGACCAAGCCGCTTCCCTTTCATCGGCCAAGTCCATGAGAAAATTCGTATCAGCACCGAACAGCTTTGGCTTCAACATGACCGGCAGACTGATACAATCTTGCCATTCCCTGACGGGCCAACTCCTGCTGAGCCTGCCGGGACATGGAGCTTACTGCACAACGGGATTTGGCCGCCGCTTTCTGTCCGAAGGAAACGGCATCAGAATCCACTGCTTTTTTGGAAGCCACACTCATTGGTTGTAAAATCTGCCGTTCCACCCTTCCTGTCAAGTTTTCGGGAGCACAGTTTCAGGAAAACGTCTATCGTATTGACTGTAGCCCTCATCCTGCCGAAAGTCTCGGGCGTTACGAACACCGCTTCGCCTTTCTGAAAGGGGAGATGACGAATGAGATTTTCATTATTTTGCTACCACATTTTGCTACCACACCTAGTTAGACAGGAACCTTGCCAAGGTTGATGTCGAGGGTTCGAGTCCCTTCACCCGCTCCAAATTTCTCCCAACGCCCGTGGGTTTCCCTCCGGCCAATGGCTCTCCACCAGACGATGGGGATGAGGGTGATTGTTGATGTTGCACGGATCGGGCGGCATGCATATTGTTGCGGGACCGTGAGTAGCAAATACCCCACTTATCTATTTTTTGGAGCCCCCGGAAGCGGCAAAGGAACGCAGGGTGTGACGATTGGAACGCTTCCGAGATTTTACCATTGTGCGTGCGGAGATGTGTTCCGCTCGATCGACACGCGAACTCCGCTCGGCCGGACGTTTGTGGAGTATTCGAGCCGCGGCGAACTCGTTCCCGACGAGGTGACGGTGAAGCTGTGGCAGGTCAGTATTGAGCATGCGGTCGAGGCGCGGGCTTTCAAGCCAGACATCGACCATCTCGTGCTCGACGGAATTCCGCGGAATGTTCGGCAAGCCGAGTTGATGGGCGAGATCATCGATGTGAAGCGGGTTTTTCATTTGAGTTGTCCGGATCGGGAAAAAATTGTCATGCGACTCAAGAAGCGTGCGATCAAAGACAACCGCTTGGACGATGCGAACGAGGAAGTAATCCGGAGGCGACTCGACACCTACGAGAGAGAATCGAAGCCATTGCTGGCCTACTATGGTCCAGAATTGACCACGGCAATCGATGCGACCGAACCGCCGGTGGTCGTGCTCAGCACGATATTGAACCACATCATCGGCGACCGCCGGAACGCCTTCGACTTTACGGAATTCAGTCCGGACGAAAATGCAGCAGTTTGAATCGCTTCGGGCGTCCTCTCTTTTTTGCAGCAAGTGCAACAAGGCCATGCCAGTTCGCGAGAAATTGTTGCTCGTCCTGCCTGAGAAAGAAATTTTCGACTATGTCTGCACGGGATGTGCCGCCTCGCTGGGGCAGCGGGAGGTGACCGCTGGGATCGGCATGGGGCGTGGAGTGCCGGCTCGGAGACGGCGGCCATTTTAGGGAGCCGATGCGGATTGTTTTTTGTGGCACCGGGGAAATCGGACTGCCGACGCTTCGGGTGCTTGCGGAGTCGGGAAGTCACGATCTGATTGGGGTGGTCAGCCAACCGGATCGCCCGGCCGGTCGCGATCTCAAGCCCCGGGCATCGGCCATTAAGATCGAGGCGCAAAGCCGTGGGATCGATATTTTTCAGCCTGCACGGATGCGGGATCCTTCGGCCCGAGATTTCCTTATGGGCCTTGCTCCCGATGCGATGGTGGTCGCTGCTTACGGACAGATCCTTCCGGCAGAAATTCTCCAGTTGCCTCGATTTGGATGCCTCAATGTGCATGTCTCCTTGCTCCCGAGGCACCGCGGGGCCTCCCCGATCCAATCGGCGATTTTGGCCGGCGACTCGGAGACGGGCGTCACGGTGATGGCCATGGATGAGGGTCTCGACACCGGTGATATTCTCCTGGTTTCCAAAACCGAGATTCGGGCGGAGGAAACGGCGGGCGAGCTCCATGACCGCCTGGCGGCGATGGCGCCCGCTGCCGTCATGCAGAGCCTTGAACAGTTGGCTGCTGGGACCTCCGTGCGAACGCCGCAGGAGAATGCGCTGGCGACTCACGCGCCGAAGCTCCAAAAGTCGGATGGCTGGCTCGACTGGTCTCGGCCCGCCGGGGAATTGGCCCGACGAGTTCGGGCTATGAACCCTTGGCCCGGGGCCGCCGCGCGTTTATCAGATCAAACTCTGAAGGTCCATCGGGCACGAGCTGTTGCGGGAGAAGGCGAGCCGGGAACAATCCTATCCGCTGGGAAAGATGGATTTCTCATTGCGACGGGCTCCGGTGCGCTGGCCCTTGAGGAAGTCCAGCTGGAAGGACGCAAGCGCACGAGCGGCTTGGAATTTCTTCGCGGGTATCGCCTCGCGGTGGGAGAGAAGCTTTTTTCGGTCGACGAAGCGGGCTCTAGCGTGCGACAGGCACCGGCAAAGCCTCCGGCGGCGTGAGAGCCTTCGAGAGGGCGGCGAGGCCTTTGTATTTCTTGCCGGTCTTCTTGACCATGCCGCGAGAAACAAGGTTCTGCAGCTTTTCGTAAGCCCGCAGGCGGAGCATTTCTTCCCCACCGCTCGCGGCGTTCCGGGCGCGGAGTCGTTCGTGAACGACATCAAAGAGCTGTTTGAACTCGAAAGAATTCTTTTTCGACAACACTGCGACCAGTTCCTCGGTCACCAAATCAGGGAGACGACGAGAGAAAGCACTTTTCCTTTGCATAAGCATGAGAAAATCAACCTACCATGCAAAATCCTGTTTGTCAGGTGTTTTTTTAGTTGACGGCAAAGGGGGGTATCAGCGAAGGGAGACGATTTACGGTTACGCCGACTTCCTCACGGCAATACACTCGATCTCGTAGTGCAAAGTCGGAGAGAGGCAATAAACGATGGTTGTCCGTGCGGGCCGTGGCGGCTGAAAGTATTCGGCATAGAGCCTCTGATACTCGGGTCCGTTTGCCGGATCGCGGAGGTAGTTCCTCGTCTGGACGACATGGGCGAGATCGCTGTCGGAGTCGTGGAGAATTTGAATGAGGTTCTCCATCGAGCGGCGGAATTCCTCCTCAAAAGTGCCCGAAATGATCTTTCCGGTTTTGTCCACCGAGGCTTGGCCGGAGACAAAAATCAAATCGCCATACCGGACGGACGGGCTGAATGGAAGGTGAGAGACGGGGGTTTCGGGCGCTTGGGGATATTCGATTTCAGGCATGGTTTAGATAGAGGTGACGGCGTTGAGCATTTTCAGGATGGCGGATTTTCGTTTTGGGGTGAGTCGTTGAACCGGGAGAGCGATACTGATGGCCGCTTCCGGGAATCCGAGACGGGCGAGGCTTACGGCCAGGCAGCAGCCGCCCGGAACGGATTCCTCGAGCTCGAGTGCATATCCGTCCTCGCGCGCCTTGACGACGAGGCGGGTGAGCTCCGCATGGCTGCGGACGGTCGACGGCGTTTTGCTCCGGAGGGTGGTGTCCGCCACGAGGCGGTGGAGGGCCTTTTCGGGAAGCTGAGCGGCTGCAATGCGTCCGAGCGCCGTGCAGAACCATGGGTCGCCCTGGCCCGGCGTGACGATGTAGCGGAGGGACTGCGTGGTTTCCAGATATCCGAGATAGAGAACTTGCCCGCCGGACAACGTGCCGAGATTGACCGTCTCATTGAACTCCTCGTGAAGCCGGCGGACGAGCGGCATGGCCCGCGACTTGAGGTCAAGTTGGGGATCCTTAGCCGCCAGTCGGGCGGCTCGTGGACCCACGAGGTAATCCCGCGAATCTGCAGGCCGCGACACATACCCGAGCCCGTGAAGCACACGCAGCAAGCGGTAGGCTGTGGGTTTTGGAAAGTTGACGGCATCCGTCACTTCTTGGAGGGACGCCGGCTTTCCCGATGCCGCGAGAAATTCCAGCAGGAGGAAAGCCTTGTCGACCGAAGACGTGTTTGTCGTTGCTTTCATCAGGAATTCGGAATTTCAATATGGGAAATCTCCGTTTTGTAAAATGAAATTATGAAAAAGCCGCTGATCGACTGTCACACGCACATTGGAATCGATCCGATCTTTTATGTCGAGGGGTCCTTTCCTTACGCCCAGCAATTTCGAAATTTGGTCGAGGAGGCGCATGGGCACGGAATCGAGAGACTCATCACTTTCCCATTCATTAACTATTTGGGCTGGGAGGGATTGAATGTCACGTGGCAGGGTCGGAAAAGTGGAGATTTCGCCGTGCCGTATGCCTTCGAGAACGTGAGGATGCTCAGCGAGATTTATGAGTTGAACGCCGATATTGCATCCGCCGCCATCCCCTTCGTCATCCTCGATCCCGCGCGGCACCAACAGGCGCAGGTCGATTCTTTGAGGAAGCTCCGGGAGAAATTCCCGATTCGTGGATTCAAGATTCAGCCAACGATCATTCGCGCACCGATCCGCGAGCTTCTCGGCAACGGGCGGTGCATTTTGGAATTAGCGGCGGAATGGGATCTGCCGGTTCTGATCCATTCGAGCATCAGTTCGGCAGATATCTGGTCTCAGGCGTGGGATATCCTCGATGTCGCCGAGGCGTGGCCGGGGGTCCGCTTCTGTCTCGCGCATTCGTGTCGGTTTGATCTGCCGAGCTTGGAGCGACTGGGCACGATGGAGAACACGTGGTTCGATTGCTCCGCGCATTGCATCCATTGCGATTCGGTGATTGATGGGCTTCCAAACGTGGCGATTCCCGAGCGGTTGGTGCCGGCAGATTATTCCCGTCCTGATGCCGTCATGAAGACGCTCGCAGAGCTTCTCCCCGGTCGAATGATGTGGGGGAGCGATGCGCCGTTCTACAGCTATGCGGCCAAGCATGACAAGAACCCGCTCTGTTTAATCAGTTCCTATGCGAGGGAGGTCGCCGCCCTCGGGTTGCTGTCTGACGAACAAAAGACCGCGCTTCTCCACGATAACATCGTGCGATTTCTTGGTCGGTCAGGCGATTGAGTGCGTGGCAGGTTCTGAAAAATTGACACTCCGGCTTTGACCGCTGGGTGCTTCGCGGATTATCTGATGCATTATGCCCTCGTTCGATATTGTATCCGAAATTGACAAGCAGGAGATCGACAACGCGGTGAACCAAGCCGTGAAAGAGCTGGCGACGCGCTTCGATTTCAAAGGGAGCTCGGCAGCGATCGAGTGGATTGCGAAAGACTCAAAGATCGCCCTAAAAGCCGAGGACGGGACGCGGCTCAAAGCGCTGCATGACATGGTTGTCGGCAAACTTGCCAAGCGAAACATTGACCTGAGGAATGTCGAACGCAAAGACCCGGCGATCTCGCCACTCGGGCATGCCACTCAGGACTTCCTTATCAAGCAGGGACTTGATGGAGACAAGGCCAAGGAGATCGTGAAGGAGATCAAGGGCGCGGGGCTGAAGGTCCAGAGCTCGTTGCAGGAACGGGAAATCCGCGTCACCGGCAAGAGTCGGGATGAGCTGCAAAATGCGATCACGTTTTGTCGGGGACGTGATTTTGGAGTCGTGCTCGGGTTTAAGAATTTTCGCGACTAGTCGCAGGAGAGCATCGCGGCCCCAAAGACTCCCGCGCTGTCGCCAAGGGCTGGGCGGAGGATCTTTGTGTGGAGGGTCGGGTTGAAGAGAAAGTGCGTGATCGCCTCGCGGGTTTTGTCTTCGTAGAGGATATCGAGATTGCCCACACCTCCGCCGATGACGATCGCATCCGGATCAAGAATGTTCAGCACGGCGGCGAGAGCTTCTGCAAATTTCATTTGGAGGCGTTCGAGCGTTTGCTTCGCGCGATCTTCACCGGCGGTGGCCCGGCGGACGATCTCGGGGAGGCGGACGGAATCTCCGCCTTGGTCGCGGTAGAAGCGCTCGAGAGACGGGCCAGCGATCACGGTCTCCACGCATCCGCAGCGTCCGCAGTAGCACGGGTGGGTCTCTCCCAAGATCGGGTTGTGGCCCCACTCACCGGCAATCCCGTGACGGCCATTCAGCACGCGGCCATCGACAACGATGCCACCTCCGACACCCGTGCCGAGAATGACGCCGAAGACGACAGGCTCACCGCGAGCCGAGCCTAAAGTCGCCTCCGCGAGCGCGCAGCAATTGGCATCATTGGCGGTCACGACCTCCCGCCCGAGGGCGCTGGAGAGATCGCTGTGGAGCGGACGTCCGATCAGGCAGGTCGTGTTGGAATTCTTGAGCGCTTGCGTGGAGGGATCGACGGCGCCGGGTGTGCCGAGCCCGAGGCGGGGCGGGCACTTCTCGCCGGAGACATTTTCCAGTTCGCGAACGACGGAGACGATCTGCGAGAGAACGTGGCCGTAGCCAATCTCCGCGCCGGTATCCCTGCGGAGACGATGGACGGCTTCGTCCGGCTGGGCGGGATCGATAATCGCGCCTTCGATTTTCGTTCCACCGAGGTCGATACCCCAGAGGTGGCGCGATTTGCTCACGCCGAAACCCGCATGGGCATGATCACGTAGAGAAACGGTGTCTGAATTTTCAGAACACCGGGGCTCATTTCGTCGATCAGCTCGAGGAAGACTTCGTCATTCGGAAGATTCTTGAGGGGGTCCATTAAAAATTCCGGATTGAATGCGATGGAGAAATCTTTTCCGCGATACGTGATCGCCATTGATTCTTTCGCTTCACCGACTTCAGGCGTATTCGCGGAAATATCGAGGTTGTTCTTCGAAAATGTGAGGCGCACCGAGCTCGTCTTATCGCTGCTCAAAAGCGAGACACGGCGGACGCAGGTGAACAAGGCTTCCCGTTCGATGGTGACACGTTCTTTCGCTTCGCCGGGAATGACTTGGCGGTAGTTGGGATAATTCCCTTCGACGAGCTTCGAGACGAGCTGGGCGCCGTTGAGTTCGAACGACGCAAGGTTGTCGGAAGTGGAAATGGTCACATCTCCCTCATCTCCGAGCAGGCGCTGGAGTTCGGTTACCGCCTTTGTCGGCAGAATGAAATCGCGCTCGTGGCTCTTAGGAAACTCGATGTCGCTATCGAAGAGGGCGAGTCGGCGTCCGTCGGTCGCGACAAGCGTCAGTTTATTATCCACGAGCGAAAAGAGGATCCCGTTGAGAACGTAGCGGGTCTCATCGGATGAGATCGCGTAAGATGTTTTCCGGAGTCCGTCGCGGAGCTCGCTTTGCTTGAGGGTAAAAGATTTTGGTTCCTTGAACGCGGGATAGGCGGGGAACTCTTCCTGCGGGAGGCCGAAGATCTTGAAGAAGCTCTGGCCGCAGCGGATGGAGGCGACATTTTTTGCGTCGACTTCGATGACGATCTCCGAGTTCGGAAGCTCGCGAACGATGGAAGCCAGGCGGCGCGCAGGAAGAGTGGTCGAGCCGGGTTTTTCGACGCGAGCATCGATCGAGCATCGGATGCCGACTTCGAGATCGGTTGTGGTGAGGCGCACGCCAGACTCGGTTGCTTCGATGAGAGCGTTGGAGAGAACCGGGAGTGTGGCGCGAGTGCTGACCACGTTTTGGATCCGTTGTAGCCCCTCGAGCAGAGCTTCTTTAGTTACCGCTATTTTCATGGGAAATTCAAGGTTCTATGGACGGACACGAGAGATGTCAAACCGGTTGTTGTCGTGAGACGCAATTAAGCGTCCATCAGGTGAGGAATCGCATCGTTCCATGAGGAATGGAGGGAGGTCAGCGGCCAGGTAAACGAATCGGCGTTGGCGCGGATCGTAAGCTCGGTTGCGGCAGAAACTTCGCCGAGCTTTCGCGCTGGCACGCCCCGCCACTCGAGGAGGGAGAGGACAACGTCGGCATTCGCACGCTTCACTGAGATGACGATCCGCGATTGGGATTCGTTGAACAACGCGACGTCGGCCCGCGGGGAGGAGGAAGCGATTTCCACGTCTGCCCCCAGCATCGCGGGACCCGAGATGCACGACTCGGCGAGAGCAACGGCAAGGCCACCCTCGGCACAGTCGTGGGCACTCGCCACAAGCCCCATGCGGATCAGCGAGCGAACGGCATTTTGGACGGCGAGTTCTTTGTCGTAGTCGAGCGCAGGCGGACGTCCGACTTTCTTTCCATGGACGGCAAGAAGGTAGTGAGAGGCACCCAACTCGTCGCCGGGTTCGCCGAGGAGGATGATGACATCTCCTGGAGCTTTGAAAAACTGGGTTGTGACATGCTTCGGGCTCTCGACAAGCCCGACCATTCCGACGGTTGGTGTCGGGTCGATCGCTCCGGCAGGGCTTTCGTTATAGAGGCTGACATTCCCGCCGGTCACCGGAGTCTGGAAGGCCCGGCAAGCCTCGGCCAACCCTTCGACAGCCTCCCGAAGCTGGAGGAAATTTTCCGGTTTGTGGGGATTCCCGAAATTGAGATTATCGGTAAGGGCCAGTGGGGTTGCGCCCGTGCAGGCAATGTTACGAGCCGCTTCGGCAACCGCGATCCGGGCACCTTCGCGCGGATCTTGGCGGCAGTAGATCGCATTGCAATCCGTGCTTGCAGCCAAGATTTTGTCTGCCTCACGCACGATGAATACGGCCGCATCCGAACCCGGCAAAACCGTCGCGCCAAGGCGGACCATATGGTCGTATTGCTGCCAGACCCACCGCTTTGAGGCGATGCTTGGATGGGACAGGATCTTTGGAAGGGAAGATGCGATATCGGCCTGCGGAATGGTGGACAAGTCGAGGGGAGGGACGAGCTTTTTTGCCGCCGCTTCGCGGGAGTAAAGTGGGGCCTCATCGGCGAGTTGGCGGGCAGGGATTTCCACAGCCACCGCGTCGCCTTGGCGCACACGCATCATGCCATCGTCATTGACGACGCCGACTTCGGCGAATGGGAGGTCCCACTTTTCAAAAATGGCACGGACATGATCTTCCTCGCCCTTTTTGACGATGACGAGCATGCGTTCTTGGGACTCTGAGAGAAGGATTTCGTAAGGGGTCATGCCTGTCTCGCGTTTTGGGACGAGGTTGAGATCGATCTCCACGCCCGTGCCGCCGCGGCTAGCGGTCTCGCAGGTCGAGCACGTGAGCCCGGCAGCGCCCATGTCTTGGATCCCTGCCACGCATCCGCTGGCGAGAAGCTCGAGGCAGGCTTCGAGGAGAAGTTTTTCCCGAAACGGGTCTCCGACTTGGACGGCTGGCCGGTCTTCTTTGGATTCCTCCGTCAGTTCGCGCGACGCAAACGCCGCGCCGGCGAGGCCGTCGCGTCCGGTCTCGGCACCAACGTAAAAGACTGGGTTTCCAATCCCGTGGGCGGCACCGCGGGCGATCTGTTCGTGGCGGAGGACGCCGAGGCAGAAGACGTTCACGAGCGGGTTCCCGGCGTAGGAATCGTCAAAATAGACCTCGCCTCCAATCGTCGGAATGCCGATGCAATTTCCGTAGTGCGAGATGCCCGCGACAACGCCCGAGAAGAGGCGGCGATTCGTGCGCGCCTCGGCCGACTCGCCTCGAATATCGCCGAATCGCAGCGAGTTCATCGAGAAGACCGGGCGGGCGCCCATCGTGAAAATGTCGCGAATGATTCCGCCAACCCCTGTTGCTGCGCCTTGGAATGGCTCGACGGCACTCGGGTGGTTGTGGCTCTCCATTTTGAACGCGATCGCCCAGCCGTCGCCGATATCGATCACACCCGCATTTTCCTCACCGGCCTTCACGAGAACCGACGGGCCGGTTGTCGGAAACTTCTTCAGCTCCAACTTTGAATTTTTGTAGGAACAATGCTCGCTCCACATCACGGAAAAGACTCCGAGTTCAGTAAAATTCGGGTCGCGTCCCAAAATTTCCTGAATGCGCAGATACTCGTCCGGCGTGATGCCGTGCTTGGCGATAATTTCGGGAGTGATGTCAGACATGAGCGTGAGGAGTTACCGGGCCGAGCCAGTGGCGGGTGGCAGCGTCATTTTCCAATGAGGCTGTGGAAGATGGCGAGGCCATCGGTGCTGCCGAGAAGTGGGTCGCACGCGCGTTCCGGGTGAGGCATGAGGCCGAAAACATTTCCGGTTTCGTTGCGGATTCCCGCGATATTTTGGCGCGACCCATTCGGGTTCGCTTCGTCCGACGCACGGCCCTGGAGGTCGCAATACCGGAGGACGATCTGATCATTCCGGCGGAGGCGCAAGAGGGTCTCGTCATCGGCAAAGTAGCATCCCTCCCCGTGGGCGATGGGGATGTTTAAGATCTGCCCGGTCCAGGCGGCGTTGGTGAACTTCGTGTCGTGCAACTCGACCCGAAGCGGGACGTGCTTGCAGACAAAATGGAGCCCGCGATTGCGCACGAGGGCGCCCGGCAGCAATCCGCTCTCGCAGAGAATCTGGAATCCATTGCAGATCCCAAGGACCGGCCCGCCCTCGGCCGCGAACGCTTTCACGGCTTTCATGATCGGAGAAAACCGTGCGATGGCACCGCACCGAAGGTAATCGCCATAAGAAAATCCCCCCGGGAGGACCACTGCATCGAAGCCCGTCAGAGCGGAGTCTTTGTGCCAAACGAAATCTGCGCTGGCTCCAGCGATGGCATTGATCGCATGGACGCAATCCTGATCACAGTTCGAGCCCGGAAACCGGATGACGGCGAATTTGATGGGCATCGGATTATTTGATCTCGATCGAGTAGTCTTCGATGACGGGGTTGGAGAGGAGGTCGCGTGAGATGTCGTGAAGAAGGGATTCCTCGGCACCGTCCGTAAGCTCGATCTCAACGACTTTGCCGATGCGGACGCGGCCGATCGAAGTCAGGCCGAGATGGCGCATCGCCTCGGCGGCAGCGGCGCCTTGCGGGTCGAGGACAGACGGTTTTGGCATGACGGTGACGAGAGCTTTCATTGGAGGGAGATTTTCGTTTCGTCGGGGTTCGGACAAGCGGAATCTTTCTTTTTCCGAATCCGGACGACGAATAGGACAATGCCACCGAGTGAAAGGGCGAGGCAGGCGTAGGAAAAGACGTCGCCAAATCTCGCGTAAAATGTGGGAATCGGGTTCTTCGGCACATCGACTCGCTGGAAGAGGACTCCCTCGACGAACGTGTTCCCGTCTTCAGCCCGGAGTTCCTCGCGGACGACTCCGAATCGATCGACGAGACAGGTGACGCCAGTGTTCGCCGCCCGGATCATGGGGATCTTGTTCTCTGCGCACCGAAAGATCGCATTTTGCAGGTGCTGGCGCGAGCCGGCACTCTGGAGGAACCATCCGTCGTTCGTGACCACAGCGAAAAGCTGTGCGCCGCGCAAGGCGAACTGGCGCGCCAGATTTCCGAGAGTGTCCTCGAAGCAGACCAACGGGCCGATGCGCACGGGTTGGGCCGCCATTTCCAAAATCTCGGGATGCAGGCCAGGATCAAAATCATCCGGAACGAGGTCGCCAACGACCCATGCAAAGAGGGGAAACCCTGCACGGAATGGAACATACTCGCCGAATGGGACGAGGTGCATCTTATGATACATCTGCGCGGATTCGGCATGGTCGGTGAGGAGCGCGACCGAATTGTAGTCGCCCTGCTCGCTGAAGTGGACGGTTCCGATCAGGATGTCCCCATCATGAGCCTCGGCGAGCGACTTCATGGTCTCCCATGTATTTTGATCATTAAAAAGCGGTCGGGGCGGCGCGGACTCCGGCCAGAGAATGAGATCCGGCCGCATCGCGATCGCGGTCTCGGTGAGTTCGCGATATTTGTCGAGCACTTGGAATTCGAAGTCGGGATCGTTGCGGGTCGCCTGGGGGATATTGGCTTGGACGGCCGCGAAAGTGAGCGCCGTCGAGTCCGGGGCAGGGTCGAGCAACTGCCGGATGCCATACGTCCATGCGAGCGCGATGGCGCCGACAGTCAGCGCAAAGTCGTAGTGCGCCCGCCGAGCACCGCGACCGACCTCGACGAGGAGACGTTTGACGGTCGCGACAGCCATGAGATTTGCGAAGGCGATGAGGAAAGAAAGCCCCCCAACGCCGGTGATGTCCGCAATCTGGATGAGGGCGATATTTTTATTCAGCGCAATGCCCAGCGCGTTCCAGCCGAAGCCGGTGAACATAATGCCGCGCACCGTTTCGAGGGCAACCCAAGCGGACGCACCGAGAAGGCAGACCCGGAGATTGTGCATCGATCCGAGCCAGACCGGAATGCCCTTCGAGTTGACGCCGGAGGGGCGAAGCATTCCGAGGTAGAGGGCCCAAGCCGCCGGGTAGAGGGCCACGTAGAGAACGAGCAAGGCCCAGCCCGGCACGGTCAGCGTTGTGAGCCAAAAAAGGCTGCCGCCAAAATACCCGAGGCCGCAGACAAATCCCAACCCAGCCAATCTGACGGGCTCGCGGCGGTTCGCCGGTGGGGAGAACCAAACGGCAACGATCAAGGGAGTGAGAGCGACCCAGCTCAAATTTCCCCAACCGACCGGCGCATAGCACAGCGCGAGCAAAACCCCGCTCAATATCGACAGCACCCACGGCCAACCTTGGAACATCCGAGCCACTTAACCGGACATCGCCCGGGCTGCCACGAAAATTAATTTCCGACCTTCAGCACATCGCCCTGCCGGCGATACTCCATGAGGTCCTCCACTCGGCCGCACGCCGGCTGTCCAAAAGTGCGCTCAAGGATCCAAAGTGCCAGATCGAGCCCGGACGCAATCCCGCCCGCTGACAAGACCGATCCGGCATCGATCACGCGATTCGAGACGACATCGACCCCGAGTTGGCGGAGATCGTCCATCGCGAGATGGTGTGTCGTTGCGACTTTCCCCGCCAGCAAGCCGGCCGCTTGGAGGAGAAAAGCTCCGGTGCATACACTCGCAATGACAGCGCCGCCTGCATGTCGGTCCGCGAGCCATCGGGGCAGAATGCCGTCGGAGACCGCGAGCCGAACCCCCGTCTTCCCGCCAGAGAGCCAGGCCCCGCCAGGGACAACAACGAGATCAAATCTGTCGCTGAGCGGTTCAAGCCCGGTTATCGCCAACCCATGAACACCTCCGGCCACGCTGTCGGGATCGCTGGAGACAAGGGTCGTGGAAACCGGAAGCCCGCACTGGGCGGCGAGGCCGAAGACCTCGAGCGGCCCGATCGCATCGAGTTCTTCAAATCCCGGAAAAATAGGGATCGCTACCCGAAGTGTCGCGGGTGGGGAGTCGACACTCACAGCAAGACAAGCGTCTACTTTTTAGATCCCAAAAGGGCCTGGAGAGCCGGGAGCTGCTGCAAGAGCGAGCTGACGACGTCCGGGCCGGCCACGGTTTTCGCCTGCTCGAAGAATTCACTGGCCAGAGGTCCGGCCTTGTCCATTGGGATTCCCGCCTGCTGGAGAGCACCCAAAGCCCCGGCCGCTCCGGCAAGGTCTCCGCCCAACAGTCCGCCGGCTTTTCCCAAAAGCCCGCCGAGCAAACCGCCCCCGTCTGCGGCTGGCGCGCCACTCATGATCGCTGCCGAGCCTGGCACGGCCGCCAAGAATTGCTCGAACTGCGTGCCGGCGGCCTTTTGCTTGACGAAATTCAGAATGATTCCGAGTCCGGAACGAACAGTGGATTCGGGGAGGTTGAGCTTGGCGCTGATGGCTTGAATGATTTGGTCCATAGGGTGTGGTTTTGGTTTCGTCGAGGGAACTAGAGGTTCCGCAGAGAGCGGGCAAGGCCCAAATCTGGGAAAATGCCTATTGACTGGACATTGTAACGACCGATAGGTTTCACGGCCCGCTCCGTCTGGCGCGGTGACATCTCCTGCATGGCCGAAGAATTTTCCTACGTTCTCCTGACGCCCTACTCGCTTCGCAAGTCGCGAACAGGGGGGATCATCTCGCGCTTGCTCGCGAGGACCGGGCTGGAATTGGTGGACGGACGGATTTTCGCACCCGGCCCGGAGTTGATCGAGGCCTACTCCGAGATGGTCGCAGGCGAGCCCGACCCGAAGCACAGTGGCACGCAGGAACTCATTCGCGATTACGTCCGGAAAAATTTTTGCCCAGACGCCGACGGGCGCCCCCGGCGAGTTCTCCTGCTGGTCCTCCGTGGCGAGGACGCTGTGGCCAAAGTTCGGGCCATTACCGGGCACATCGTAAGTCCCAAGCCCAGCGGCGAGACGATCCGCGATACCTACGGGGACTATATTGTCGAGGATGGGCGGGTTGTCTATTTCGAGCCAGCCGTGCTCACCGCGCCAGATTCGGCGAGTGCCCGTGAGCATCTTGAGCTGTGGGCGAAGTTCTCGGATTCCGACGGCGGCATCCTGGAGGACAGCGTGGTTTTTCCGGCGGGCGAGAATGTGGAGACGACCCTGGTTCTGATCAAACCCGATAACTTTCGTTTTCCCAATGCCCGTCCGGGCGGGGTGATCGACACTTTTTCGAGGACCGGGCTCGCGATGGTTGGCTTTCAGGTCCATCACATGAGCGTGTCCGAGGCCGAGGAATTTTACGGTCCCGTGCTGGAAGTCCTCATGGACAAGATGGGCGAGCCCAGCGGAAAGCGCGCGCGACTCGCCATCGAGGAGGAACTCGGAGTTCCGCTCGACGAAACGGTCGAGTCGCAGCTGGCGAGCCTGCTCGGTCCTGTCGCAGGTCGCTCGCACTGGGAGGCGATCGTGCAGTTCATGTCCGGCACCCGCCCCAGCCAGTGCCCGCCGGAGAAGCGCGATCTGCCCGGATCGGAAAAGTGCTTGGCGATTGTCTATCGGGGAGTCGATGCTGTGGCGAAAATCCGCGCGGTGCTCGGTCCGACCGATCCGTCGAAAGCCCCTCCCGGATCGATCCGCCGGGAGTTCGGGCAGACCGTTATGATCAACGCTGCGCACGCTTCCGACAGCCCAGAAAATGCCCGTCGAGAGATTGGCATCCTCCACCTCCACAAAAACAATTTGAAACCCCTGCTTGATGCGCGCTGAGTGCGCGAGTATTTAAAACACCCACTAAAAATCTATGGAAATCGCGTCCCGTCTCACTGAACTCACCCCATCTCTCACCCTCGCTATCGACAGCAAAGCCAAGGCCCTGAAGGCCGAAGGAATCGATGTTTGCGGATTCGGCGCTGGCGAACCGGATATGGATACCCCGGAGCACATCAAGGCAGCCGCTGCTGCCGCGCTCGCGGGTGGCCACACGAAATATACGCCTAGCTCGGGCATTCCAGAGCTTCGCCAAGCCATTTCAAAAAAATTCTCGGCCGACAACAACCTCGACTACAAAGCCTCACAGATCATCGTGAGCAACGGGGCGAAGCAGGCTTGCTTTAACGCCATTGCCGCCGTGGTGAATCCGGGCGACGAAGTCATCATTCCAGCCCCCTACTGGCTGAGCTACCCTGAGATGGTCCGCTTGGTCGGCGCGGAACCTGTCATTGTCCAAACCAAAGAAGAGAATTCTTGGAAGCTCACAGCCGAAGACTTTGAGAATGCGATGACCCCGAAGACGAAGATGATCATCATCAATTCGCCCGGCAATCCGACCGGCTCGGTCTACACCCGCGAGGAATTGCGCGCGATCACCGAGGTCGCGGCCGAAGAAGATATCTACATCCTCTCGGACGAAATCTACGAGAAGCTTACTTACGACGGGGCCGAGCACGTGAGCATTGGCTCGTTGACTCCGGAAGCGTTTGACCTCACGATCACCGTGAACGGCTTCAGCAAGGCCTACGCGATGACAGGCTGGCGGCTTGGCTATCTCGGCGCGCCTGAGGCGATCGCGAAGGCGATTGACTCGATGCAGAGCCACATGACCTCGAACCCCTGCTCGTTTGCCCAATACGGGGCATTGGCAGCGCTCACGGGAGACCAGCAGTGTGTGGCCGACATGCGCGAGGAATTCGATATCCGCCGCCAATACATGTTCGAACGCCTCAGTGGGATTTCCGGCATCACGGCGGTCAAGCCGCTCGGCGCCTTTTACGTCTTGGCGAATATCAGCGCGCTGGGATTGAAGTCGCAGAATTTTGCGGACCGGCTCCTCAGCAAAGCCAACGTCGCACTCGTTCCGGGCATCGCTTTCGGCGACGACCGCACGGTCCGGCTGAGCTATGCGACGAGCTTGGACATCATCAAGACCGGCCTCGACCGCGTCGAAGAGTTCTGCAAGACCGTCTGACCTCGCCGTGCCGCTAGGCCGGCTGTGGGAAATAAACGAATAGCCATGTCGAATCCTTACGAATCGGAGTGCCTACTCGCGGAATACCTGTTTTTCCACTATCCAGCTGGCACGGACGATGAAATCCCGCTGCCACGCGAGGCATGGGATTTTCCGAAACGTGTTGTCGACGAACTGCTCGACAGGAACGCGCCGATGACAAGGGCACTCGACCTCGGATGCGCGGTCGGGAGGTCGGCCTTCGAGCTGGCGCGGCATGTCCCGGAGGTGGTCGGCATCGATTATTCGCGAGCGTTCATTTCTGCGGCGAGCGAGTTGAAGGCGAGCGGGGAAAAATCCTGCATGGTTCAAGTCGAAGGCGATCATCAGAGTCCCTTCGTCGCGCGGGTCCCAGTGGGGATTGATCGGACGCGTGTGGAGTTCGAGGCCGGCGATGCGATGGATTTGAGAGCGGATTTGGGCGGGTTCGATGTGGTTGTCGCGGCAAACCTTGTCTGCCGTCTGCCCGAGCCTGCGCGATTTTTTGAGCGCATTGCGTCGTTGGTCATTCCGGGCGGCCAACTCCTGCTTGCCACACCGTTTTCATGGCTTCGGGAATACACGCCTGAGGAAAATTGGATCGGTGGCCGAGTCGGAGGACCGAGCGGATGGGATGCGCTCCAGGATCTGCTCGCCCCAAATTTTGATCTCGAATTTTCGAAGAACCTTCCCTTTCTCATCCGCGAACACGCCCGCAAATACCAATATGGCATCTCACTCGGATCCCGCTGGCGCCGCCGTTGACTGGGAATCCCGCTATCTCGCGGGCGACACTCCATGGGACAAGGGATCTCCGCACCCCGCGCTCGTCGATTGGCTCGACGGGCATCGGGTCCACGGTCGCATTCTGGTCCCGGGCTGCGGGGCTGGTCACGATGTGCGCTCTCTCTCGGGAGATCCCGACGCAGTGGTAACCGGCATGGACATCTCGCCCTCGGCTCTCAAGATCGCTCGCGGATTTCCTCCCGTCGGGCGCGAGTCGTATATCCTCGGGGATTTCTTGGCAGGCGTGGCCCCCGGACCTTTCGACTGGATTTTTGAGCATACCTGTTTTTGCGCAATCGAGCCCGTAATGCGGTCTGCCTATGCACGGTCCGCCGCTGAGGCCCTTGCGCCGGAAGGATGCCTTCTAGCCATCTTTTATCGAGATCCCGATCATGTCGGTGGCCCGCCGTTCGGCTGCACCCCAGACGAGATTGATGGGTTATTTGGCCGTTATTTTGAACCTCTCGAATCCCGCGTTGGTCTCAAAACCTTTGAGGGCCGCGAGGAACGTGAGTGGCTCCAAGTCTTCCGAAGGAAATGAACGTTTTTCACGCCGACCGACTCCGAATCCGGGCTTCTGAGGCTCGCCTCGCCCGCGCTACAAAATTTTCCCGTTTTACTTTTGGCGGAATCCGCCTTTGATGAACGGCTTGCTCATCCGACATGTTTAACTGGATCCTTAAAAAAATCATTGGCTCGAAGAACCAGCGCGAGGTGCGCCGGCTTCAGCCCATCGTGCGTCGGATCAACGAGATCGAGCAAAGCCTCCAAGCCCTGCCGGATGAAGCGTTGCGAGCGAAGACGCTCGAATGGAAAGACCGGCTCGCAAAGATCACCGACAACGATCTCCTCGCCGCCGAGCTCAACGAGATTCTTCCTGATGCGTTTGCGGTTGTTAAGAATGCAGCGCGCCGCCTCGGTGGCCGCCAGATCATGGTCTGCGATCAGCCGCTGACATGGAACATGATCCACTTCGACGTCCAGTTGATCGGCGGGATGATCCTCCATCGCGGCCGCATTGCAGAAATGGCGACCGGTGAGGGAAAGACCCTCGTTGCGACGCTGCCGGTCTACCTGAACGCGCTCACCGGCCGGGGCGTGCATGTCGTCACCGTCAACGATTACCTTGCGAAGCGGGACGCCGAGTGGATGGGCCAGCTCTACACCTTTCTCGGCCTCACGGTCGGCGTCATCCAGAACGACCAGCAGCCCGAATATCGCCGCCAGCAATACCAATGCGATATTACCTACGGCACGAATAGCGAATACGGGTTCGATTACCTCCGCGATAACGGCATGGCCACCAGCCGCGAACAGCAGGTTCAGCGCGGACACTATTTTGCGATTGTGGATGAGGTCGACTCGATCCTCATCGATGAGGCGCGCACTCCGCTCATCATCAGCGGGCCGGCGACGGTCTCGACCCATCAATACGATCGATTCAAGCCTTTGATCGACCAGCTCGTCCGCAAGCAGGCAATGCTCTGCAACCGTTTGGCGACCGAGGCCAAGGAAGCGCTCGAGGCCGGACGCCGCGAAGAGGCCGGCCGGATGCTTTTCAAGCTCAAGCTCGGCCAGCCGCGGAACAAGCCGCTCTTGCGGATGATGGAGGATCCCGAAGCGCGCAAGGTGATGGACAAGGCGGAGCTGGAATTTTACAAGGACACCGACGGAAAGGCGGCCCTCGTCGAACTCAAAGAGGAACTCTATTTCACCATCGAGGAGCGCCAGAACGACGCCGACCTGACCGAGATGGGGAGGAGCTACCTGAACCCCGACGACCCGAATGCCTTCGTTCTCCCGGACCTGTTAACGGAATTTGCGGATATCGAGAACGACCCCGCGCTCGATACGGCAGGAAAAACTGCGGCGAAGGCAGCGCGCCAGCAATTCTGCGACACGCAAGCCGAGCGCATTCATAATATCACCCAGCTCCTCAAGGCCTACTGCCTCTACGAAAAAGACGTGGAGTATGTCGTCGAGGAAAACAAGGTGATGATCGTTGACACATTTACCGGACGAAAAATGCCCGGCCGACGCTGGAGCGACGGGCTTCATCAGGCTGTCGAGGCCAAGGAAGGTGTCCAGATCGACCGCGAGACCCAGACGCTCGCCACGATCACGATCCAAAATTACTTCCGGCTCTACGAGAAGCTCGGCGGCATGACAGGAACGGCCGAGACCGAAGCCAACGAATTTCACGACATCTACCGCTTGGAGTTGAACGTGATCCCGACCAACCAAGTCGTCCGGCGCGTGGATGAGAACGACCGGATTTTTAAGACGCGGAGAGAAAAATACCATGCCGCCATCGAGGCGATCAAGCAGGCCCATGCGAAGGGTCAGCCGGTCCTCGTCGGCACGGCCAGCGTCGAGGCCAGCGAGCTTCTGAGCAGAATGCTCAAGCTCCAGAAGATCCCGCATACCGTGCTCAACGCGAAGTATCACATGCAGGAGGCAGAGATCGTCGCGCGAGCGGGTCTGCGCGGGGCGGTGACGATTTCCACGAACATGGCGGGCCGCGGAACGGATATCAAACTCGGGGAAGGTGTCTCCGAGGTCGGCGGGCTCTACGTCATCGGAACCGAGCGCCACGAATCGCGACGGATCGACCGTCAGCTCCGGGGACGCTGTGCCCGACAAGGCGACCCGGGGATGTCGCGGTTCTACGTGAGCTTCGAAGACGATCTCATGAGGAACTTCGGCGCGAGTGATCGCATGACGAAGATCATGGAGACATTCGGGCTCAAGGAAGGCGAGGAGCTCGAACATCCATGGCTCAATAAAAGCGTCGAGACCGCGCAGAAGAGAGTCGAGCAGCGGAACTACATGATGCGCCGCCGAACGCTGGAGTTCGATGACGTGATGAACCAGCAGCGCGAAGTGGTTTACGGTTATCGGAACGAGGTGATGGATTCGGAAAATCCCCGGAACTTGATCGAGGAAGTGATCGCGGAGGTGATCCCGAAAAAAGTGGCGAGCTTCTTGGAAGTCATCGAAGGCCAGGAAGCGGATCCGGATGGTTTGCTCCAGTGGGTCAACTCCACATTCCCGCTCGGACTCACCCGGGAGAAGGCAGCGCTGGACACTCGGTCGGTTGAAGAAAACAGTGCCTTTCTCACGCAGACGATCCGCGATGCCTACGAGCGGAAAGCCTCGCTCGAAAATCCAGATGCCCTCCGCGGCCTGGAGCGCTACATCATTCTCAATGCGGTAGACAGGCTCTGGCAGGAACACCTCTATGCGATGGATGGTCTTCGCGAAGCGGTTTATCTCCGCGCATTTGGCCAGAAGGATCCGCTCGTGGAATACAAGAACGACGCCTACGCGATGTTTGTGGATCTGATGGATACGATCAAGGCGGAGGTTCTCAATAACCTTTTCCGGAGCACGACGAATCTCCAAGCCTTCGAGCAGCTCCTTGCCAGTCTGCCACAGAGTCTCTTGCGGACCGATCCTCTCAGCCCGGCTCGCCCGGCGGCTCAGGTATCGACTTCATCTGGAGACGATGACTTCCCTCCGCCGAAAATCGAACTTCCGATCAAACGAGAAATTCCCAAGGTCGGGCGTAACGACCCGTGTCCATGCGGGAGCGGGAAGAAGTTTAAATCCTGCTGCGGCCGCCAAGCTTGACGCGGAGCGAGGCTACGCGTCTGGCGTGTCCTTGAATTCCAATAAAATCTGGCGGAGCAGGAAGTTGAGGAGACGGTTCATCCGGATGCCCACGTTGGGTTCTTCGAGGAGTTCGCGGCGCTCGCTCGGCTCGGCGATGAAGGCCGAGGCAATGGCGTCGGCATAGGCCCCGTGAGAACCAATTTGGGCTAGATATTGATCAAACCCCTGCGGTGCCTGCACTCCGGCGGCCCGAACTTTTCGGCACGCCTCGTCGATTTCTTGTTGGAGTCCGGCGAGAGACGCATCATCCCCAAAGTCATTCATGATCGCAATGTCCGCCTGCGGGTAGGGCTCCAACTCGACGCGGGAGAACGTGACGCGGGCGATCCCTTGAAGAATGAGATTCGAGGTTCCGTCCTCGTTGGCGACGCATGCCCGCACGACGCCCAGGCCGCCGACCTCGGCCACATTTCCATCCTCGTCGACATGAGCGATCGCAAACATCCGGTCGCCGGTCAGCGCGTCCCTGAGCATTTCGCGGTAGCGTTCCTCAAAAATGTAGAGCGGCAGGAGCGAGTGCGGGAAGAGCGTGAGACCCGGAAGGATCATCACGCCGACGTGACTCGGATACATGCCATCGGTTTTCATGTCTGGCGTTACGGAGCCTGTCGGCACTTTGGATGCGTCGGGATTTTCAGACATAGGTTGGAAGCATGCCAGGAGTTGGACAGATACCGTAGGAAACCAGAGCGTCCCGGAAAGAAGCAATGGCAGATTTCTCCGCATCGCCGAGGTCGAAACGGATCGCGTGAGTAAGGTAGTCGAGCGAACTTTCGGGATCGGGAAATGCCGCCGCGATCTCAGCTCTTGTCGCCAATCCCCTGCCGGCCACCCTTCGCAAGACCTCTGCCACGGGTGCGGCGTGAGCGACGGCCGCCGCGATGACCCAAACCGCAAAAACAAATGGGCGGCCGGTCCATTGATGCCACGCTTCGCTCAGGTCGGTGAGGATCCAGCCTTTCGGTGCGTCCCGCCGAAAGCTCAATGCGGGATCCCCGATCATCAAGCGCGCGCAGTCGGGATCCGTCGAAGATGAGACGAGTCGCGCTGGAGATTGAAAATATCCCCCAAGAAGCAGACGAAGGAGATTCGAGGACGAGCGGGAATCCGGGTCGAGGATGATCTCCGGAGTTTCCCCAAGAGGCGCGCGATGGGCGACCATCACGCTGCGCACGGGGCCGCGAGCAGAAATCGACAGGCCGTCAACGACGAGCGCAGCGGGGAGGCGGAGAACCTCGAAGACCGGCAGGAGAGCGACATCGAGGTCGCCAGCAGAAAATCTGTCCGATAAAACCGAGGGAACGTCGAACTGAACGCAACCCTCGATCCCCCAAACAAGCGGGCGAGCATTCAAGTAGGGCACGCAGCCGATGCGGAGGCCCGAAGGAAAATCAGCGGTCATCAAGCGGCGGCGAGCTGTGCGGGTTTGCCGGTGATCCGGCGGTAGTAGCTATCCCGCTGCATGGGCTCGCGTCCGGCCTCGCGGATCGCTTTTTCCATCCGAGAGATCGTTTGATCTTGCGGAGTCTTCGCACCGGCCATGTGGAAGATCTTCTCCTCCTGGATCGTCCCATGAAGATCATCGACCCCGTAATTGAGGGAAAGCTGGGCGATCGGCAGACCAAGACTGATCCAGTAGCCGGTGATGTGCGCGATGTTATCGAGGAAAATCCTACTGATCGCGAGATTGCGGAGCTCTTCGAAGGCCGTGGCATGAGGGATGCCTTGGAGGACTGGGCGGGCACCATCGGGCTCGAAGGCGAAAGGGATAAAGCCTGTGAAACCGCCCGTTTCGTCCTGAAGATCACGGAGTCGCCGGAGATGGTCCACGCGGTGCGCGGCCGTTTCGATGTGCCCATACAGCATCGTGCATGTGCTCCGCCCACCCATTTTGTGCCAAGTGCGATGAACCTCCGCCCACTCCTCAGCTGTTTCCTTCCCCTTGCAAATCTTCTCGCGGATCTCGGGATCAAAGATCTCGGCGCCTCCGCCAGTGATCGCCCCGAGACCATGCTCACGCAGGAGGGTGAGCGTGTCGTGGATCGATCGCTTGAAGACGCGTTCGGCAAGATGACGAATCTCCACGGCAGTAAAGGCTTTGATGACGAGGTCCGGTGCGACCTCTCGGATGGAATCGAGCAATTCCAGATACCACTCACCCGGGAGCGTGGGATGCAAGCCCCCAACCATGTGGATCTCTGTAATGCCGAGCTTCACGCTTGCCTGGACCTGCTCGACAATCTCGGGAATCGCCAACTCGAATGCATGGGGCTCACGCTTTTTTGCTCCAAACGCGCAGAACTGACAGGAGAGGATGCAGACGTTTGAGTAGTTGATGTAGCGGTTATGGATGTAAGTCGCGACGTTGCCGTTGAGTCGCTCCCGAACGACATTGGCGATCATGCCGAGACCGTTGATATCGCGGCTCGAGTAGAGCGCGAGGGCGTCGCTCTCGCCGATGCGTTCGCCGGCCTGAACTTTTTCAAGCACAGGAAGGAGTTCGGCGGCGAGCAAACGTGGGTTTACAGACATCTTGATCTCAACTTCCAAGATACGCTCCCCGGGGGCAAGCCGGATTCCGAACGGGAAAAATACTTTGTTTTCGGGGAGGAGTCCGACAGGCTTTCTCAAATGCGAATTCTTTCAGGAATCCAGCCGTCCGGCACACCGCATCTCGGGAACTACTTCGGAATGATGAAGCCAGCCATCGAGCTTCAAAATCGTGGGGAGGCCTTCTACTTTATCGCGGATCTCCATGCGTTAACCACAGTTCAAAATGCGAACGCTCTGAGGGAGAATTCGCGAGAGCTGGCGGTCGATTTTCTTGCCTGCGGGCTGGATCCAGCGAGATCGGTTTTTTTTCTGCAATCGGCGGTGCCAGCCGTTACCGAGCTCGCGTGGATCCTGAGCACGGTTACGCCGATGGGACTGCTCGAGCGGTGCCATTCGTTCAAGGATAAGACCGCCCGAGGTCATGCGGCGTCGCACGGGCTGTTTGCCTACCCGGTGCTCATGGCGGCAGATATTCTCCTTTACGACAGCGATCTTGTTCCGGTGGGGAGGGATCAAAAACAACACCTTGAGGTGACGCGCGACATTGCGGTGAAGATGAATGAGACGTTCGGGGAGATGTTCAAACTTCCCGAGCCGAGCATCCGCGACGATACCGCGATCGTTCCTGGGCTGGACGGAGCGAAGATGAGCAAAAGTTATGGGAACACGATCGAGATCTTCGCGCCCGAGAACGTGCTGAAAAAGAAGATCATGGGGATCAAAACCGACTCGACACCGGTCGAGGAACCGAAGGCGACGGAAGACTCCGCCATCCTTGGACTCTACAAGCTGGTGGTCTCGCCGGCCGATTACGCCGCGATGGAGGCGGACTTCCGGCGGGGTGGCATCGGCTACGGGGACTTCAAGAAGCGACTTTTTGGAGCCGTGTGGGAGCACTTTGCGCCGCAGAGGGAGCGGAGGGCGGAGATCTTGGCCGACGCAGGCCTTGTCGACCGCGTCCTGGCGGAAGGCGCTGAGCGGGCGCGGGAGGTCTCGGATCTCGTCTTGCGACGCGTTCGCGCGGCGGTTGGCCTCGCGGGGACGACTACGCCGTTCGGGCAATGAGTGCCGTCAGGTAGGGGAGGAGTTGTTTTTTCCTCGAGACGACACCGTCGAGCTTCCAAGCCCATGGTCCCTCGTCGGGAAAGTCGATCAGGCGTGTGAAGCTCTCCGATCCACGCACGAGCAGGATCGAATTCTGGGTATTCACATCGGTGACGAGAAGCGTGGAAAAGAAGTAGCGGTGGGCAGCGCGATAGGTTTCGAGCTCCTCGACGAGGTCTGCCATCTTTTCGGGGAAGTGGGAAAAGCTCAGCTCCTCGATTTGGGAGACACTGAATCGAATGCCGCGTTCGGCATATTCTTTGCAATCGGCCGTGATGACTTGCGCGGATGTCATCGTCAGCAATGGCGAGCCGACGGAAAAAATCTCCGAAGCCAGATCTCCCGGGGTCACTCCGCAGAGGGCAGAAAGCCCGTTCATCACGGACCGGTCAACTTCCGTCGTCGTCGGAGATGTGAGATTGAGCGTGTCGGAAATGAGGCCGCACATCAGGAGGCCGGCAATGTTTTTGGGAATCGGGATGCCCGCCTGCTGGAAGCAGTCGGCAACAATCGTGCACGTCGATCCCACAGGTCGGTTCATGAAAAGAATCGGCTGGTGGGTCGGGGCGACTCCGATGCGGTGGTGGTCGAGTATTTCCACGACGGGAATTTCGTCAGCGCCGGGGACGGCTTGAGTGAGCTCGTTGTGATCCACGAGGATCAGTTGGCGCGGGACCAGCTTGAGAAAATCGCTCTTCGAGAGAATGCCGACAAGGCACCGGTCGGACGACAAAACGGGAAAGGCAAATTGCGAGGAGAGTGCGACCTCGTGCCGAGCCTCTCGCAATGGCATGTCGCCCGAGACACTCGAAAAATCCGAGTAGAGCATCTGTCCTGCCGTCACCGCCGCCCGGGCGAGGAGCACCGTGGTCGCGGTATCGTAGGGCGAGCAGAGGACACTCACGCCGCGCTCGCGGGCGAGCGCCAGCAATTCGTCGCTCACCGTCAGATTATTTGTGATCACCAGGGCCCGCACGCCAGCTTCAATCGAAAGCTGCTGGATGTTCCATCGGTCGCCGACGATCAGGACAGTGACAGCAAGGTCGAGCTCGCCTAACCGCTTTTTGAACGAAGAGGTATGCATCGCGGCAACGACGAGTTGATATTCGCGCACCTTGGAGTCGCCAGCGCCCGCCACAAACTTTCCGTGAACTGCGGCACAGATATCGACCAACGAGGCGTTCACCACGCGGGTTGATGAAATCTTGTCGAGCGGCGGGAATAGATATTGCCCGAGCTTAAAGCCCGAGATCAGCCCGACGCACCGCCGACTGTCATCGATCACTGGAAGGCCGCGAAACTTCGACTCGCCAATCTGGGTCATCGCTTCGTAGACCGGTGAATCCAACTGCACACTGACGACGTCGTGTTCCATCACGTCCTCGACCCGGGGCTGGACATCGGAGAAAAATGTTGGCGCGTCAAAACCAAACTTGCCGAGAGCAAAATCGATCCTCTCGTTGGTATTCCCGCAGCGTCCGGCCACGACATCATGCGCGCCCGTGATGCGCTTAAACTCGGCATATCCTACCGCCGAGCAGATGGCGTCCATGTCCGGATTCCGGTGTCCGATCACAATCGTTTTCATTCGAACGCGAAAATACTGATCCCGCGCGGGATGCGAAGGAAAATCCGTCCGCGGCCTCAGGTCCGCTTCCGACGCGGGGCTTTGGGATACTTTCCGCGTCGCACGGGCTCGATTTTTGCGGTCCCCGTTCCGTTCTTGAGCTCCAAAATCTGATCGCGAAGGAGGGCAGCGCGCTCATACTCGAGGTTTGCTGCGGCACCGGACATCTCGCGTTCGAGCTCCCTGACGAGTTCGTGGAGGTCAAAATCCGCCGGCGTCTCGCGGACAATTCCTTGCTCGACCTCACGTGCCTTGAGGATCACATGAAGGCTCTCTTGGACCGCGCGTTGGACGCTCCTCGGCGTGATGCCATGCTCCTCGTTGTAGGCCAATTGGCGGGCGCGGCGCGATTGGCACACATCGAGGAGCCCTTGCATGCTCCCGGTGATGGTGTCGGCGAAAAGAACGACCTCGCCGTTGATATGCCGGGCCGCCCTTCCGGCCGTTTGAATGAGGCTCGTCTGGCTGCGGAGGAACCCCTCCTTGTCAGCATCGAGGATGCATACGAGCGAGACCTCCGGCAGGTCGAGGCCCTCGCGGAGAAGATTGATCCCGACGAGCACATCGCACTCGCCCGCGCGGAGTCCGCGGAGAATTTCGACGCGCTCAATCGTGTCGATATCGCTGTGGAGGTAGCGGACCTTCAATTTGATTTCGCGGAGATAGTCAGCGAGGTCTTCGGCTGTCCGTTTCGTTAGCGTCGTGACGAGCACACGCTCTCCAGCGGAGATCCGCTGATGGCAGTATTCGATCGTGGCGTCGATCTGTCCCTTGAGTGGACGCACAGTGATCTTGGGATCAAGGAGGCCGGTCGGACGGATGATCTGCTCGACGACCAGCGGGGCGCCGGGGGTTTCCACATCGATCAATGTCTGTGCCGCTCCCGGTTTGTGCTGGATGCGAAGCTTTCCCTCGGCGAGCGATTTGTCGGGATTCGCGATCCATGTCGTATTTCCGGCGACGCTGTTCCGCATTTCAAACGTCCCGGGCGTTGCGCTGACGTAGATCGACTGCCGGTCGACGTCCATGAACTCCCCGAAGTTCAGAGGACGATTATCGAGCGCGCTCGGGAGGCGGAATCCGTAGTTGACCAAGACCGATTTGCGAGAGCGGTCGCCCGCGAACATCCCGCCGATCTGCGGGATCGTGGCGTGGGACTCGTCGATCACGAGCAAAGTGTCCTTGGGAAGAAAATCCATCAAGGTGTAGGGACTCGAGCCCGGCGGACGCCCGGTGAGGTGGCGCGAGTAATTCTCGATTCCGTTGCAGTAGCCCATCTCCTGCATCATTTCGAGATCGAACTCGGTTCGCATCTTGATCCGCTGCGCCTCGATGTATTTGCTGTCGCGCTCGAACTCGACGACCCGCTGATCGAGTTCCTGACGGATGGCGCCCATCGCGCGGCTGAGCTTGTCGTGCGGGGTCACGAATTGCTTGGCGGGAAAAAGCGTGAACGTCGTCAGGGTCGCGGCGACAGTTCCTGTGAGCGGATCGAATTGGCTGATCCGCTCAATTTCATCACCAAAAAATTCGATGCGGATCGCCTCCTCGTCGTTCTGGGCCGGGTGAACCTCGACGACATCGCCGCGAACGCGGAATTTTCCTCGCGCAAATGCCACGTCGTTACGCTCGTAGAGCATCTCGACCAACTTGGTGAGCAGTGCCTCCCGAGTCATATTCTGCCCGGGTCGGATCGTGATCAACATTTGAAGAAAGTCTTCGGGTGAGGCCAGGCCGTAGATGCAGGACACGCTGGCGACGATGATCGTATCCCGTCGGGTCAGCAGCGAACTGACGGCCGACAGGCGCAAGCGCTCGATCTCTTCGTTGATCGACGAGTCTTTCTCGATGTAGGTGTCCGACCGGGGGATATAGGCCTCGGGCTGATAGTAGTCGAAGTAGCTGACAAAATACTCCACCGCATTTCTCGGGAAGAACTGCTTGAACTCGCTGTAGAGCTGCGCGGCGAGCGTTTTATTGTGCGACATGATCAATGTCGGGCGTCCGAGATTGCGGATGACGTTCGCGACCGTGAAGGTTTTTCCAGACCCGGTCACACCGAGAAGCGTCTGGTGCCGGTTCCCGGCTTGGAGCGAGCGTGTCAGGTTTTCGATGGCCTGCCCCTGATCACCGCTGGGTTCGTAATGGGACGCGAGGTCGAAAGACATTGGCTGCAATGATCGCCTCGTCGCGACTCGTCCGCAATGGCGGATTGCGGGACGTGAGTTTAGCGGGCGGCCGAAGTCGGAGCAGTCGGCGCTGCGGCAACCGGGCGGTCCATCGCGATCAGCTCGGACACCGTGACAAATTTAAGCCCTTTTGCCGCCAAGGCATCGAGCGTGCCCGGCATGGCATTGACTGTGCTCGGATGAATGTCATGCGCGAGGACGATCGATCCCGCTTTGGTGTTTTTGAGAATTTCCTCCGTGACCCGTGAGGAGTTCCGGTATTTCCAGTCAAGGGGATCGACGGACCACATGATCACCTTTTGCCCGAATTGTTCGTTCATTCGGCGCGTGATCGCGGCATTGGTTGCCCCATATGGCGGGCGCATGATGGTCGGCTTCGGCGCTCCGGCCGCGGTGATGGCCGCATCGGTTTGGGTGATCTGTGATTCCACGCCAGCGGCGCTGAGTTTCGTCAACTGGGGGTGGCTCCAAGTGTGATTCGCCACCTCATGCCCCTCGGCAACCATCCGCTGGATAAGCGCAGGATACTTTTCTACATTCTGGCCAATGACAAAAAATGTGGCCTTGATGCCCCGCTCCTTCAACATATCCAAGAGTCGGTCGGTCTGCCCGGGAAGTGGGCCGTCATCGAAGGTTATCGCGATGAATGGACCTTCTACATTGCAGGAATTATAGCTGAATTTTTTGCTCTTCCCGGTCTCAGCCGGGGGAGCCTGCGTGGTCGGAGTGGAATCCCCCACGGCCGGAGCGACGGAGTCGACGAATGGCGGCTTGATCATCTCATCGGCCGGAACAGTCACTACCTGCGGGCCGGTCTGCGATTGAGTTTGCGCGGACTCACAGGCGACACCAACCAACAAAACAGCGAGGGCAGGAATTAAAATCCAAGGACGGGTTTTCATGCGGTGCTTTAGGTTCTTCGAGAACCTATCGCACAAACCGGTCCAAAATCACACCAAGATTCTTACGGGTCTTTTCCGGCCACAGATCGGGTGCCGTGAGGATGGCGCCATCAAGGGAACGATGCTCGGGCCAATCCGGCAACTCCGGGATGAGGGGGATCACTCGCGCCAAGATATCTTTTGCCGTGAGGACATTGGCTTGCAAGTGGGCGAGGACCGCCCCGGCGGAAACCGGTTCCTCTTCGACCTTCCAACAATCGTAGTCGGTGATCATCGCCAGCGTCGACAAGGCAATTTCGGCCTCCCGGGCGAGTTTGGCTTCCGGCAAGTTTGTCATGCCGATCACGTCAAATCCCAGCATTCGATTGGCATTCGACTCCGCTCGCGTGGAAAATGCCGGGCCGTCCATGTTCACGTAGGTTCCCCCATTGTGAAATGGCCGCCCGGACTCCGCACAGGCCGCAGCCAGAAGGCTCCGGAGACCGGCGCTGATCGGCTCGGCGAACGAAGGGTGGGCGACAATCCCATTGCCGAAGAACGTATGAAATTCGCGACGGCTGGTCCGGTCATAGAACTGGTCGGGCAGCACGATATCCCGTGGACGATATTGCTCTTGCAGACTTCCGACCGCCGTCACGGCAATGATCCAGCGGACCCCGAGCGATCGCAGAGCCCAGATGTTCGCACGATGGTTGATCTCATGTGGCGCGATCCGGTGGCCGCGTCCGTGACGGGGCAGGAAAAAAACCGCCCGCCCGTGGAGTGTGCCGCCGACGATCTGGTCCGACGGATCACCGAACGGGGTCTCCACGTTCATTTCCGCCACCCGATCGAACCCGTCGATTTGATAGAGCCCGCTCCCTCCAATTATCCCAATTGCGCCGGTCATTTCTTCTTGGATTCCTTTTGGTTTGCTGTCGTCTGCACGTCATTGCCCTCACCACCCAGATCGTTTTTCTCGAGCAAATTTAGAAACTCGCGAAGAGCCGGCGTTCCGGCGGATGAACGCTTCACGAGCGTCCCAAGCGGCCGCCACATCGCAGGGTCGGATAGTTCGAGGCAGGACAACTGGCCCGTCTCGACTTCGGTCCGCACGGACGTCCGAGGAACGATGGAGATCGCATTCTCGATCTCGACCGCACGCTTGACGGTCTCGATATTGTCAAATTCGAAGGCGACTTTCACCTTGGCACCCGCCTGCCGAAGCTGCCTGTCAATCTCCCGACGGGTCGGGAGGTCGGGCTCGAAGGCAATGAATTTCTCGCGATGCAACTCGCTGAAGGAAATTTTCCTCCGGGTCGCAAGTCGGTGGCTCGGAGCGCAGATCCCAACGAGCCGGTCCTTCCAAAAAACCGAGGCCGTGACTCCCCGGCGCGAGGCCGGATAGGCCACCAGACCAACGTCCGCGCGGCTCTCGAGCACGGAGGCGTAGACCTGCGCCGATCTCCGGTATTCCATCTGCACATCGACCAAGGGAAACTCCCGCCGGAATCTCTTCAAATATGGCGGAAGCTCGTGGAGCCCGATGCTGAAAATGGTGGCGATCCGCAACTCGCCGGAAACAACTTCTTGCAGCTTCTGCATCCGCCCGCCCAATTCATCATAGGCCCCGACAATGTCCCGGCTCGAAGCAAGAAATGCCTGCCCCTCGGGCGTCAGACAAAAAGCTCTCCGCCCCCGGTCGATCAAGCGGACCCGGAACTGCGCTTCGATAGACCGCACCTGCTGGCTCACCGCACTCTGGGTGATGCCGTTCCTCTCGGCGGCTTTGGAAAAGCTTTCCGTTTCTGCGAGATCGCAAAAAACTTTAAAGGTTTGGATTTGCATTCGACTCTTCGGGAATAAGAATATCTAATATCAACCATTAAATCCAGAACAAATTTCTGATGAGCCCACGCGAATCAAATCTCGAATCGATCCGCTCCCGGATCGCCGCTGCTGCCGCCAGCGCAGGACGCGATTTGTCGAGCGTTGAACTCGTGGCGGTTTCCAAGACGCACCCTTTTGAAATCATTCGTGAGGTCTACGATGCGGGCCAGCTGACCTTCGGTGAGAGTCGGGTCCAAGAGGCCGTAGCGAAGATCCCGCTCCTGCCTTCCGCTCTTCGCTGGCATTTCATCGGGCACCTCCAGACGAACAAAATTCGGAAGGCGCTCCCGCTCTTCGAGCTCTTTCATGGCGTTGACAACTCCGAGGTAGCCCGACAGATGGACCGCATCGCCGCCGATCTCGGGCTTTTCCCGCGGGTTCTCCTTGAGGTCAACGTCTCAGGCGAGCAGACGAAGTTTGGCTTTCAGCCAGACGCCCTCCGCGCCGAGTGGGAAAGTCTCCTTGGGCTTCCGCGAGTGCAGGTTTGCGGGTTGATGACGATCGCTCCGTATGATGAAGACCCGGAGAAATCCCGCCCGTTCTTCGCCGCGTTGCGCGCGCTCCGCGAGGATCTGGAAGCACGTGCCGGCGTCCCGCTGCCGGAGCTCTCGATGGGCATGAGCGGGGATTTCGAACCGGCCATCGCGGAGGGGGCGACAATCGTTCGCGTGGGATCAGCGATTTTTGGCGAACGCCCGGCAAAAATGGCTTGAGCGACCCGGAGCGGGCGAAATTCTTTGTCTGGGGACAAATCTTTTCTTGCCAAAGATTCTGCAAGTATTAGAACAGCTAATAACAAATGAAAACCGTAGTCTTTAACAACACTGTCCTGCGCGATGGGCATCAGTCCATGGCGGCCACGCGAATGAAGACCAGCCAGATGCTCCCGGCGGCACCGATTTTGGATTCGATGGGTTTCGGAATGCTCGAAACATGGGGTGGCGCGACAATTGATACCTGCCTGCGGTTCCTTGGCGAGCAGCCGTTCGACCGCGTGCGCGAACTGCGCAAGGTCGCCCCGAAGACCCCTCAGGGAATGCTCCTCCGCGGCCAGAACATCGTTCAATACAAGTGTTTCCCGGACGACGTTGTGGAGCTCTTCGTGAAATGCACGGCGGATTCCGGCATCGAGGTCTTCCGGGTATTTGACGGACTCAACGACGCCCGCAATCTCGCGCCGGCGATCGCTGCCGTAAACAAGGCCGGGAAGCATGCGCGTGGCGAAATCTGCTATACCACCAGCCCGGTTCACACCACCGAGGCATTCGTGAAATTCGCGGCGGAGCTCAAAGAACTTGGGTGCCAGTCCATCGGGATCAAAGACATGTCCGGCGTGATCACGCCGCGCGCGGCTGCCGAGCTCGTTCTCGGGATCAAGAAGCTCACCGGCCTCCCCGTGACCCTGCACAGCCACGATACGGCGGGCCTTGCGGCTCCGTCGTATGTCTCGGCCACAGATGCGGGCGTCGATGCGGTCGAGACATCGATCTCGCCATTCGCGAACGGGACCTCCCAGCCAGACACGCTTCGGATGCTGGCCCTCCTCGACAACAACCCGCGCCAACCGAATTACGACCGCAAGAAACTCAAAGACCTGCGCGAACATTTTACCAAGGTCTATGAAGAACTCGGAGCCTTCACCTCGCACGCGAACGAGGTCGTGGACAGCGACACGCTGGTTTATCAGGTTCCGGGCGGGATGCTGTCGAACTTCCGGGTGCAACTCAAAGACCTGAAAATGGCGGATCGCATCGACGAAGTTTTGGCCGAGATCCCACACGTGCGGGAATGCCTTGGCTGGGCACCGCTCGTCACCCCGATCTCGCAGATCGTCGGCACCCAGGCCATGCTCAATGTGAAGTTCGGACGCTGGAAAAATTTCTCCCCGGCGGCGATGGACATCATTCTCGGATTTTATGGCAAGACCCCGGGCAAAGTGGATCCGGAAGTGCTGGCGCTCGCGGAAAAGAACACCGGGAAATCCCCGCTCACTGCACGGCCGGCCGACGGCCTGAAGCCACAAGTCGAAGAATTCCGGAAGCAACTCGCAGACAAGGGACTGCCGACGACGGACGAGGCCGTGGTTCTTTTCGCGATGTTCCCGATGGAATACGAGAAGCTCATCAAAAACCCTGGCTCGATCACGGCTCCGCCACCGGCCAAGCCCGCCGAAGCGACCCGTCCCACCTCGACCGGGCGCCATCAGCGCTTGCTCGTCACGGTCAACGGAAAGACCACCGAGGCCCTCGTCGAAGAAATCCACTAATCCGCAACTCGCCCATGAGCCTTTCTCTCGAAGAATTTTCACCCGCCACGTATGAAGAATGGCGTCAGGCCGCTGAGGAATCCCTCAAAGGTGCCCCATTCGACAAAAAGCTGATCACCAAAACTCCCGAGGGAATCGATCTCCAGCCGATCTACCGGCGCGAGGATCTTGAGAAACTCGAGAGCCCGGAATCGTGGCCCGGTCTCGCTCCATTCCTCCGGGGCTCGCACAGCGCAGGATTCAAATCCCAACCTTGGCTGATCGCGCAAGAACTTCCCTGCGGATCGCCCGAATCCTTCAACGCCACGCTGAAGTCGGACCTCATGCGGGGCCAGAATGCGACGACGATTTTGCCGGACGTCGCAACCCGCCACGGTCTCGACCCTGATCAGGCGTCCGTTGGCGACGTTGGCCAATGCGGGGTCTCCCTCGCTACTCGCGCCGATGCGGCTGCGGCACTGGACGGAATCGATCTCCACGCCGCCCCCGTTCTCACCTACGCCGGAGCGAGCGCTCTGCCCTTGGCCGGCCTGCTGGTCTCAGCCGTCGGGAACGATGGTGTTGCCGGTGCGATCCTCGCGGATCCCCTCACGGAATTCGCCCGCGATGGCTCGCTCCCGCTGCCGCTGTCGGATGCCTACTCCGAGATGGCCGCTGTCGCCAAATGGGGCGGGCCAAAAAATATCCGGACGGTGGGAATCCAAGCGAACCTCTGGGCGGACGCAGGCGGCAACTCCGTGGAGGAACTCGCCTTCGGATTGGCGACCGGTGCCGATTACTTCCGCGCCCTCGGCGCAGCTGGCCTCTCAGCCGACGAGGTCGCCCCACAATTCGTCATGACCCTCTCGCTGGGATCGAATCTTTTCATGCAGATCGCCAAGCTGCGCGCGGCGAGGTTGATCTGGTCACAAATGACCGAGGCTTTTGGTGCAAAGCCCGCCCCGCTTTTCATTCATGGCCGCTCGGGCATCTTCAATAAATCCGTTCTCGATCCTCACACGAACATGCTCCGTGCGACCGCCGAGGCATTCTCGGGAGTGATCGGTGGAGCCAATAGCCTCCACATCGCGGCATTCGACGAACCCGTGCGAAACGCCAACGAGTTTTCCCGTCGCATCGCTAGGAATGTCCACACGATCCTTGGCGAAGAGTGCGGATTCTCAGAAGTCGCCGACGCCGCCGGGGGATCGTGGTTCGTGGAATCCCTCACGCTCGAACTCGCCAAGAAAGCTTGGGCGCTCTTCCAAGAAGTCGAAAAACTTGGTGGAATGGCGGCCGCCCTCGTCGCCGGATTTCCCCAATCCGCCGTCGAAAAAAGCGCCGTGTCCCGGCTTGATGCCGTCTCGAAGCGCCGCGAAGCGGTTCTCGGGGTGAATCTTTTCCCGAACCCGACCGAGATTCCGCTCACTCCAGCAGAACCCGACGCTCAAGAGATCTATACGAGTCGCGGAAAGAAAATCGCAGCCTGCCGCAAAGGCTTCGCTGGAAAAATCGAAACGTCCGTGGAGTCCGTCGCCGCCGCATTTGCCGGAGGGGCCACTCTGGGTGAGATCTCGGCGGCACTCCCGCGGTCTGGGGCCCCAGAAAAACCCATCTCCCGCGTCCGCGTGATCCGCGCCGCCGGTGGCTACGAGGCCCTCCGCGCCTCGACCCGCGCCAATCCGCCCCGCGTCTGGCTTGCGAAATTCGGCCCGCCGAAGCAATCCAAAACCCGCGCAGACTTTTCCTCTGGCTTCTTCGAGGCCGGCGGCTACGAGGTCCTGCAGAGCCCTGCCGGTGCGAAGACTCCGGCTGACGCCATGGCGGCCGCGCTCGCGGCATCACCGGCCATCGTTGTCCTCTGCTCGACCGACGAGACCTACCCGGAAATCGTCCCGGCCTTTGTGCCAGCACTGAAGAAAGAACTCCCGAACGCGAAGATCTTCCTCGCGGGATTCCCGCCCGATCAGATCGATGCCCACAAAGCCTCGGGTGTGGACGACTTCATCCACCTCAAAGTCGATTGCCTTGCCTTCTTGAAAAAACTCAATTCCGAACTCGGCCTCAAATGAAACAACCCGACTTCACCAAAATCTCACTCGATCCTGTGGCGGCTACTGCTGCCGATTGGAAAAAAGCCGTTAAGTCCGAGACTGGAAAATCTCCCGCCGATCTCGTCTGGACGACCAACGAAAACATCCCGGTCCGCCCGGCTTACGGACCCGCCGACCTCGCGAATTGCCAGCACCTCGACTACACCGCCGGTGTCGCCCCGTTCCTCCGCGGCCCCTACGCGACGATGTATGTCCAGCGTCCATGGACGATCCGTCAATACGCGGGCTTCTCGACCGCTGAGGAATCCAACGCCTTCTACAAGCGCAACATCGCTGCGGGCCAACAGGGCCTCTCGGTCGCTTTTGACCTGGCGACTCACCGTGGATACGATTCCGACCACCCCCGCGTCGTGGGAGATGTGGGAAAAGCTGGTGTCGCCATCGATTCGATCCTCGACATGAAGATCCTCTTCGATGCGATCCCGCTGGATCGCATCAGTGTGTCGATGACAATGAACGGCGCTGTCCTCCCGATCCTGGCCTTCTACATCGTCACCGCGCTCGAACAAGGGACCACCCTCGACAAGCTCGCGGGCACGATCCAGAACGACATTCTCAAGGAATTCATGGTGCGGAATACCTACATCTATCCGCCGGAACCCTCGATGCGCATCATCGCGGATATTTTCGAATTCACGTCGCAGAAGATGCCGAAGTTCAATTCGATTTCGATCTCGGGCTACCACATCCAAGAAGCCGGGGCCACCGCCGACCTCGAAATGGCGTATACCCTCGCAGACGGACTGGAATACCTCCGCACGGGAACGAATGCAGGCCTCGATATCGACGCCTTTGCCCCGCGCCTCTCGTTCTTCTGGGCCCAAGGAAAGAACCTCTTCATGGAAGTCGCCAAGATGCGCGCCGCTCGCGTTCTCTGGGCGAAAATCGTCAAGGGCTTCAACCCGAAAAACCCGAAGTCGATGGCCCTCCGCACCCACTCACAGACCAGCGGATGGTCGCTCACCGAGCAGGATCCCTTCAACAACATCGCCCGGACATGCATCGAGGCCATGGCGGCTGCGATGGGACACACGCAGAGCCTTCACACGAACTCGCTGGACGAGGCGATCGCGCTTCCGACCGACTTTTCCGCCCGGATCGCTCGGAATACCCAACTCTTCCTCCAAAACGAAACCGGCATCTGCTCGGTCGTCGATCCGTGGGGAGGTAGCTACTACGTCGAAGCTCTCACCCACGAACTCCTCGAACTCGGCTGGGCACACATCCAAGAAGTGGAATCCCTCGGCGGAATGTCAAAGGCGATCGAGACCGGACTCCCGAAAATGCGAATCGAGGAGGCCGCCGCCCGTCGGCAAGCGAAAATCGACTCGGGAGTGGAGACCATCGTGGGCGTTAATAAATACCGCCTCGAAAAAGAAGACCCGCTCGACATTCTCACGGTGGACAACTCAGCCGTCCGCCTTTCCCAAATCGAGCGCCTGAAGAAACTCCGCGCCGACCGCGACGAACCAACCGTCCGCCGCACCCTCGAAGCCATCACGGCCGCCGCAGCCGACAAGAAGAACGGCAACCTCCTCGCCCTCGCGATCGAGGCCGCTCAGGCCCGCGCGACCCTCGGCGAGATCAGCGACGCTGTGGAAAAAGTCGCCGGACGCTACCAAGCCACCATCCGCTCGATCAGCGGAGTCTATGCCTCATCCTACGGAAATATGGACGACATCCAAAACGTGCGCGACCTCGCCGCCGATTTCGAAAAACGCGAAGGCCGCCGCCCTCGCATCCTCATCGCCAAAATGGGCCAGGACGGACACGACCGCGGCGCAAAAGTCGTGGCCACCGGCTACGCCGACCTCGGCTTCGACGTCGACATCGGCCCGCTTTTCCAGACCCCGGAAGAAACCGCCAAACAAGCCGTGGAAAATGACGTCCACATCGTCGCCATGTCGAGCCTCGCCGCCGGCCACAAAACCCTCCTGCCGGCCCTCGTCGCCGAACTCAAGCGCCTCGGACGCGAAGACATCCTGGTTGTCGCCGCCGGCGTCATCCCCGCCCAAGACTACGACTTCCTCCGCCAAAACGGCGCCATCGCCATCTTCGGCCCCGGCACAAAAATCCCCGCCTCCGCCAAAGAACTCATAGAGATCCTCAACGCCCGCGCTGCCTAAAAAGCCTCGCGCAGAGGCGCCGAGACGCGGAGGGGAGAATCTCAAGGAAAAACTTTGAGGGAGCTTTTGAGTTTGGAAGCAACGCTGGAGCAGTTCGCGACCATCGCGGAGGATTTGAAGTAGCCCGTGGGGTGACGCAAGGGTCCGTTTGTATGTTCCCGCAGATTGGTTGAGCGACCGAGGACTACTCGGAAATAGCAGGCTGTGCTGGCGCAACGGCCGGGACTTTGGGCAGAGTGGGCATGAGTCTGCAAACACTGAAATGATACCTCGCCCCCGGCATTCGAGCTCTCTGCAAGGTGGAAGCATCACGCAATGGATGGATGATAAGGGGTATGGGTGGGTGGCGTCGGGAGGGAGGCGGTTTTTTGTGCACGTCAAGGATTTCGACCGCGGGCAGCGCAGGCCCGGGTTGGGTGATGAGGTTTACTTTGTTCCGGGCTTGGATCCCAAAGGCCGGGCCTGCGCCAGGCGGGTGATATTTGTCAAGCCGGATAAGGCGCGGTCGGGCGTGGGTGCGTGGATTCTGCTATGTCTGCTCTTGTGGCTTCCGCTGACAGCGCTGGCGTGGCTTCCCCTGCCGTGGTGGATGGGCGCGGGCGGGATGCTGGTTGTTTCGCTGATCACCTTCGGCATGTATGCGAACGACAAGCAACGGGCGGTATCCAACGGATGGCGGGTGCCGGAGAGTCAATTGCATCTGGCGGAGTTGCTGGGCGGTTGGCCCGGGGCGTTTCTTGCTCAGCGGATCCTGCGCCACAAGTGCTCGAAGCCGGGCTATCAGGTCGTCTACTGGACGATTGTCCTTCTCTATCAGTTTGCGGCGGCGGATGTGATGCTGGACCAGCGTTTCAGTAAGGCCTTGATGGAGTTTGTAGATCGGTGACTAAAAAATGGCTCGGTTCTTCTTATCTTTGCGGGAGTGGCGCGAGCTTGACTTGACTATCCATGAAGCAAGCAGCAATATGGGTGTATGCGCACGACGATTGAGCTGCCGGATCATTTACTTAAAAACGCCAAGCGGTTTGCGTTGGAAAATGAGACCACGCTTCCGGAGTTGCTGACCCGAGGCTTGGAGTTGGTGCTTTCCGGGCCTCATCAGGCGGAAGCGGGTCAACGGCTGCGACAATCGCCGATTCGGTTGAGCGCGCAGAGTCCGCTTCGCGGCCTGAGTGTCGAGGATCTCGGTCAGGCCGATCTCGACGCCGAAGCCAAGCATCTTCATGAAGTCTATCGCCGACGTTAACGTGCTTCTGCCCATCCTTTGTGGGGGGCATCCAGCACAAGCCGCGGCACTGGCGTGGTTTGACGAACAACCACCGCAATCTGTCGGGTGGTGCTTGCTGACGAAACTCGCGATTCTACGGCATTTAACCAACCCAAAGATTATGGGCTCTGACATGCAAACTGCCGCGCAGGCCCTCGCTGTCTGGGATCTCTTGGCGAATGACGAGCGGATGATGGAAATTTGCGCAATCCCGCATTTTCACGAAAGGTTGTTTCGAAGTTTCGCCTCCGCCAAGAAGAGCCACCCCAATATCTGGGCCGATGCTTGGCTCGCCGCGTTGGCGGATACTTTGGATCGGGAAATGGTGACCTTCGACCAAGGCTTTTGTGATTTCCCCTTAACGCACTTGCGGCTGCTGAAGTTATCCTGAACAAGCGAGCCTCAATCCCGAAGGAAACCTTGAGGTCATACCGCGCTGCGGTCGGGGCCGATGATGGGAAGGGGTTCGTAGCCTTCGCCGAGGATCGGGCGTGAGGGGGTGCCGAGCCAACTGTCGAGGAGGGAGGCGTAGACTTGGCGGAAATCGATTTTGTGGCGGACGTCGCCATCGACGAGATCGGAGAGGTCCGGGGCTTGGCCGTGGAGGCCGCCGCGGATGGAGTCGCCGATGACAAACATCGGAGCTGCGGCGCCGTGGTCGGTGCCTTGGCTTCCGTTCTCCGCCACGCGACGCCCGAATTCGCTGAAGGCCAGAACAGTCACGCGGTCGGAGGTTTTTTGTCGACGGAGGTCAGTGAGAAATGCCGAGACGCTCCCGCTGAAGTCTCCGAGGAGCCGGGCGTGGTGGCCGAGTTGGTCGGCGTGCGTGTCGTAACCGCCTTGGTTGACGTAGTAGACCCGGGACGGGAAATCGCCGGAGATCAGGCGGGCGACCATCTGGAGCTGTGAGGCGAGCTGGCTGTCGGGATAGGCTCCCCGGTTTTTCTCTTTCCTGAGGATCCCCCGAATCGAGTCCCCGGCGACGACGGCATTCATCGCGGTGTGGCGGAGGAATTCGATGGTCTCCACCTCGTTGCCCGTGATCCCGCCGGCCGCGCTCATGCCGGGAGCGGGTTGGTTGAGCTTTGAAAAGATTTGTTCCTGAACCTTGGCGAACGACGAGGTCTCGCCGCTGGGATTCCATTGGAACGTATTCGGGTCGGAGAGGGCGATTCCGACATTCGACTGATTTCGAAACGCCTGAGGCATCACTTTGCCGATGCTGACCCCGATCTCGCCCGGGCGTTCATGCGGTTGAGCGCCGGCACATGTGGCATCAAAATACCGACCGAGCCAACCCTCGACTTTCCTCGGCCCGGTGTCGTCTGCGCCAGTGTGCCAGATTTCCATCGAGCGAAAATGGGACCGGTTCGGATTCGGGTAACCAACATTTTGGACGATCGCGAGGCGGCCGGCATCGAACTCGGATTTGAACGAGGACAAGGCCGGATGGAGTCCGAGCTCGTCGTTCAGCGGAAGGGTCTCATTCGCGGTGAGGTGGAGCGTTGGGCGCGCTTTGGCATAGAGGTCATCGCGAAATGGAACGACGGTATTTAGCCCGTCATTCCCGCCGCTGAGCTGCACAACAACAAGGATGCTGGAGTCACGGCCCGCGCCAACCGCCGCAGCCGTGCGCGTGATGAACGCCGGCACAAAGGCGCTCGCGGCGAGGAGACCGGCGCCCTTGAGGCCGGTGGAGAGAAATTCGCGGCGAGTGTGGAAAAACATTAGGTCAGTTGGTAGTCGGGACTCGACATGATGAGGTGGACGAGGCCGCGCGCGCGGTCGTCGAAATTCGGATCGCTCACGCTCATCGATCGACGGCCGCCGGATCCATCGGTCTCGGCGAGTTGGACGATCGCATCGCGAAGGTCGCGAGAGGGCTTGCGCTGGAGAAATTCCCGGAGGTAGTAGTCCGCGATATCCTTTGAGGTGACCATGCGACGGATCTCGCCCGACTTTTCCAAGTGGGCACGCGGGCTCCACGTGACGAGCGACTCCTTGCGCTGTTCCTTGAGAAATTCGCGCCGACTCGTGCCGCGATCGATCATCTTTCGTTCGAAGACCTTGAACTCATCCGGACTCACTCCATACATGAGAAAATTTGCGAAATTGTAGCGGACGAGCAGGGTATTCGAGTTGATCCAATCCGCGCCGCCCGGCCAGCCGTTCACATCGGGCGGGAAAAAGAGGTCCTGGCCCATCAGGCGCAGCGAATCGAGCGTGAGGTCGTTCGCAGGGAGCGGGACGCGCATGGATTTGAGTGCTCCGATCGCCAGAGACACCGAGGTTTTGACGACCGCATTCCTGACCCGGTCGGAGTAAAAAAGCCGGGACCGGAACAGCTCGCGCAGGAGGGCTTTTAAATCGTAGCCGCTGGCCCGATAAGCCTCGGCAACGGGTGTAATCATTTCCGGATCAGGCTGCGTGCAGACAAAGTAATCGAGAAGCTTCCGGGCCATGAAGTGGGCGGTGGCCGGTTGCTCGCAGATGATCCGCACGACATCATCACCTGAGAAGGCGCCGGACTGGCCGAAAAATATCTTCTCCTCGGGGTCGTGAGCTTTATCGCGAAAATGAAACGTCCAATCGTCACGATTCACGCTGAACCCTGTGAGCGCCCGAGCAGATTCCTTCACGTCTTTTTCCGAATACGGTCCGACGCCTGTGGAAAAAAGCTCCATTAATTCCCGGGCAAAATTCTCGTTCGGGCGGTGCCGATCGCTCGAGGCATTGTCGAGCCAGACGAGCATCGCTGGATCGCGGATGAGGGCGCGGAGTTGATCGGGAAATCGTGCGAGGGCGAGGGATCGAAATGTCTGGTTTTGTCGCCAGAGCGGGAACGTGAGTTCGATCTTATCTTGGTAACCTGTGGCAAAATGCGAGTGCCAGAAGAGGGTGAGCTTTTCCTCAAGCGGAGGCACGCCGCCGACCCGCGGGGACGTCGACATCATGCGGTCGAGCCACCAAAACTTCATCTCGGCGATCTGGAGTCGCGCCTGCTCGTTGCGGGCATGCCGCGCTTTTTGCCGGGACTCTTCGTCTGGAAGATCCGCCACCCGCGCCTCAAATTCCTTCGCACTCTCCTCCGGCAAGCTGGCGCAATCTGGGGCTGCGAGTTCGGTTGTGGGCGCGAAGTCGACGAGTCGCTCGACTGCGCCGTCGATCCCGAGATCCGCCAGCTCGGTCGCCTGTTCCCAAGTCCCCCCGAATCCTGCCCGCCAGAGCAAATGCGCGGCCGCATAGGCATCGAACTCACTCGCAGGCTGGGGGGAAAGCGGCGTCATAGACCTCGTAAGATACTAATCGATATCTCGCTGATCGCAACGAATCGGTGTGTCTGACGAGGGTAGGCTACCAATGCCCGTTTTCGCCGTGTTGGAGCGAAAGCGCGAAGGCGACGAGGAGTTGAATTGTATGCTCGATGTCGGCGAGGTCGACTAACTCGCTTGGCGTGTGCATGTAGCGCAGGGGGATGCTCAGCAGGCCGGTGGCGACTCCGGCGCGACCCATCTGAATGGCCCGGGCATCGGTGCCCGTCGGACGCGGGTCCGCCTCAAATTGGTGGGGGATACCGAGTTCTTTCGCGCAGGCCGCCAGTCGCTCGTAGATGAAGGGGTTGATATTCGGACCGCGGCAAATGATCGGGCCGCCGCCGAGAGTTGTCTCCCCGTGCTTCCGAGCATCGCAGTCCGGGTGGTCGGTTGCATGGCCGACATCGACGGCGACAGCGAGGTGGGGATTCACGGAATAGACCGCCGTTGTGGCACCCCGGGTGCCGATCTCTTCTTGAGCGGTCGCGACGGCCACCACTCTGGCTTTGAGTTCCTTTTTCTGCGTGGCGAGTCGGCGGAGGGTCTCCCCGACAACGAATGCTCCGGCTTTGTCGTCAAAGGCGCGGGCGACGCCCACCGTTCCATAGAGGAGTTCAAATCCCTGCTGAAATGTCGCGACGTCGCCGATCTTCACGCGGGCGAGCGCGGCTTCTTTATTTTTCGCACCGATATCGATCCACATCTCGTGAATCTCAGGCACTTTTTTCCGGTCGGCCTCATCCATCATGTGGACGGCCCGCTTGCCGGTCACTCCGAGCACCGGGCCGGTGTCCGTGGAAATGATCACGCGGCGGCCGGGAATCATAATGCGGTCGTGTCCGCCGATTGTGTTGAAATAGAGGTAGCCCTCCTTATTGATGTAGCTGACCTGCAGGCCCAGCTCGTCAATGTGACCGGCGAGCATGAGAACGGGGTTGCCAGCGGAATGGAGGGTCGCAAGGCGGTTGCCCAGGGCGTCGATCGCGTAAGAATCGGCGGCGTCCTTGACGTAATGGTCAAAGACGGCCTGAGCCTCTTGCTCCGACCCCGAGGGCGAGCGGGCGGCAAGAAGATCGGAGAGGAATGATGGGACGGACGTGGGAGTGGCGGGTGCAGATTTTGCCATCCAGCAAAGTTGCACACGAAAAACTGAAAATGAAACGAAAAGAAAGTGTGAACGACGCCGCTTGACGCTGGCCTGCCGGTATCGGACGCTCGACTGCGATGCCGGTTCCCCCGGCGAAGCCATGAATCCACTTGATAAAAATCTCGGATCCGCCCAGCGGCGCGCGGCCCTGGCGGAGATCAAGCGCAGCGCCGGGCTTGCGGTTGGCGAACTCGCGGCTCGTCTCGGGATGAGCTACATGGGCGCCAAACAGCATTGTCTGAACTTGGAGAAAAAAGGGCTGCTCGCCAGTCGCAATGAGCACCGTGGGGTGGGGCGTCCGTTTTTGGTCTACCGGCTCACCAAGCGCGGTCAAGCGATCTTTGCCAGCGCAGATTGCCGGATGACCATCTCGGTTTTGCACCAGGCGAGGGCACTCTTTGGCGCGGCGGCGCCCGGAAAAATCCTCTACTCACATTTCCAGGATCGCACGGCCCAATACCTGGAAGCCGTCCAAGCAGGCGATCCCGCCAAGCGGCTCGAGCGGCTGGCCGCCCGGCGAGATGACGAGGGCTGCATGGCGCGGGTTGAGGAGGGGAACCTTGTCGAATATCACTGTCCGTGGCAGCCATTGTTCGACGAATTTCCCGAGGCCATCGCCCTGGAGGAAGCCATGCTCACGAAGGCCGCCGGCGTGGCCCTCAAGCGCCGCGTCGTCGGGACCGCCGAACATTATGCTGTCCGGTTTGAAGCATTTCGTTGCGGAGCCCCCGCCTCATGATCTAGCCTCGCAGCGAAATGAAGACGATTTTTGTTACAGGCGGTGCTGGCTACATTGGGAGCATCTGCGTGGAGGAGCTTCTCAACGAAGGCTTCGAGGTCGCCGTATTTGATAACCTGACCGAGGGGCACAAAAAGGCCGTGGACGGACGCGCGACGCTTTTCCAAGGAGATCTCGCCGATCGCACCGTGCTCCGCCATGCATTTGGCGAGGTGAAGCCCGATGCCGTGATGCATTTTGCGGCCAATGCCCTCGTCGGCGAATCGATGCAGGATCCTTCGAAGTATTTCCGAAACAACGTCTGCGCGGGAATTAATCTCCTCGATATGGCGGTCGAGTTCCAAGTGAAGAAATTCGTTTTTTCCTCCACCTGCGCGACGTTCGGGATTCCCGACCGAATGCCCCTCGACGAGTCGCTGCCGCAAAAGCCGATCAACCCGTATGGCGAGTCCAAGTTGATTTTCGAGCAAATCCTGAGGTGGTATGAAGAAATCCACAAACTCTCCTACGTCGCCCTCCGCTATTTCAACGCCGCTGGTGCGACCGCGCGGTTCGGCGAAGACCACCGGATTGAGACCCACCTCATCCCGAACGTGCTGAAGGTCGCTCTCGGGCAAAAGGAGTCCGTGGACATTTTTGGCACCGACTACCCGACTCCCGACGGGACATGCATTCGCGACTACATTCACATACTTGACCTCGCGCAGGCGCACATCCTCGCGCTTCGCTCGGAGAAAAGCGCCCGCTACAATCTCGGCACCGGAGGTGGCACGTCGGTCCGTGAGGTCATCGAAACCTGCCGCAAGGTCACAGGCCGCGAGATCAAGGCCATTGAAAAACCCCGCCGCGCGGGCGATCCCCCGCGCCTCATCGCCGCTTCGGATAAAATCCAAGCCGAGCTCGGCTGGAAACCGCGGTTTGAGAATATCCTGCCTATCGTCGAGAGCGCTTGGGCATGGCACGTTAAGAACCCTGCGGGATACGGGGATTAAGTTTTTGTCCTTGAATGCCCGGTTGAGGTCCCTAGCCTGTCGGTCCCGCATGAGGAAAATTTTCCTAAGTCTCTTGATCGCCGTTTCGCTCACGGCTGCGCACGCGCAGTTCGGGAGTTTCGGCGACGTGCCGATCGAGATTACTGCGGACGGGAATACCCGGTTCGAAGAAGGCGTGGCGATCGCGGAGGACAATGTCCAGATCCACTACGGCGAATACAGCATGTATTGCGATTACGCCGAGTATAATCCCGAGACCCGCGATGTCCTCCTCGTTGGGAATATCCGGCTCTATACCCCCGAGCAGGTTCTCACCGGCCAGCGGGCACTGTTCAATTTGGAGACCAAGCAAATGCGGGCCCTCGAGATGTCGGGCTCCCAGTCCCCGATGCTCTTCCATGCCTTTAACTTCAGGGCCCTTTCGCAGCGGGAATTTCGTGTGAGAGACGCGCTCTTCACGACCAGCGACTCCTCGCAGCCGGACTACCATGTGAAGGCGCGCTCGGTCCGGATCTACACCGACAGCCGGGTCGTTTTTTCGAATTCGACCGTCTACATCGGCAAGACCCCGATCTTCTGGTTCCCCTACCTCTTCGCAAATATCAACAACACTGGGTTTGAGTTCCTGCCCGGCTACGACTCGCGTTGGGGCGCCTTCCTCCTGACCGCTTACAGCTTCCCGCTGCTGCCTGGCGTGACTGGAAAAGTGAAGGCCGATTTCCGCTCGGAGTTCGGGCCGTCGCTCGGATTCGATGCCAACATGAAATATGGCAAGAACGACCGGAGCTATGGGCAGCTCCGCTCGGACTATGTTTTCGACGATAAAAAAGTGACGTCCGTGGAGGCCCCGGGCGAACCGCCGGAAACACGAACGACGAACCGCTACCGTGTCTCGTTCCAACAACGATTGTTCCTGACCGATGATATCTATGCCACGGCCGACATCAACGTGCTCAGCGACGTGGACTTTCTTGAGGATTTTTACCCCGGGGAATTCCGCGTTGATCCCCAGCCAGACAATATCCTCTCGCTGACAAAGTGGAATGAATCCTACACCCTGAATTTGATTGGTCGGTTCCAGTTTAACGACTTCCAAGATGTCACCGAGCGTCTGCCGGAATTTGTTTTGGACTTCAAACAGCAACGGTTTTTTGGGCTTCCCGTGAACTACGATGGAGAGACCGGCGTGGCGAATCTCCGGCGGATGTTTTCCAACGACCCGTCGTTCGGCCAGACATCCTATCCCGACTACGAATCCGTGCGGTTCGACACGTTCCACCAATGGTCGCTTCCGAATCTTCTTTTTGGCTGGCTGTCCGTGACGCCACGCGCCGGAATTCGTGGAACTTACTATAGCGAGACCGGGACATTTTTGACTCCGCAGGGCGGTGACGTCGCAATCGATCCTGTGACCGGTCAGTCCACGGTGATCAACCAATCGATCGAGAGCACACCGCTGAATGATCCGTCGGCGACGCTCGACGGCGGCGGCGGGGCCTTCCGAGTGGTGGCAAATTACGGCGTCGAAATCTCGGCGAAGATCTCGAAGGCCTACGAAAAAATCCAGATCCGCGCTCTCGGTCTCGACGGGGTGAGACACGTGATCCAGCCGTATGTGAACTTTTCCGGAGTCTACAACTTTGGTCCGAAGCCAGAGGACATCCTGCAATTCGATCGGGTCGTCCAATCGACCCAGCTCCTGCCGTTGGATTTCCCGCAGTTCACCGCCGTCGACTCGATCGACACATGGAATATCGTCCGGATTGGGAATCGTCAGCGATTCCAGACACGTCGCGATAATGGAACGATGCAGTGGCTCACGCTCGAGTCGTTCATGGATATCAATATCGACAGCCCGTATTCCGACTCGCCGGTGTCGAATGCCTTCAACGTCGTCCGATTCACCCCGATCCCGTGGGCTGATTTGAGCGTCGTCTCCCAGCTTCCTGTGACCGATGATGGATTCACGGAGGTGAACACGAGCATTGGATTCATGCCGACGCGTGATGTTTCTCTTCGCATCGGACACCGCTACATCGACGGAAACACGTTCTTCGCCGACAATAGCCAGCTTGATTTTTATGCCTACTGGCGGGTTAATGATCACTGGGCGGTGAGTCTTTACGAACAGTATGAGTTCAATTCCGAGGTTCTCCAGTATCAGAGGTATCTCGTTCACCGTGACCTCTCGAGTTGGGTCGCCTCGGTCGGGGCCGAAGTTCGGGACAATTTGGGTGGCGACCGCGAGCTCGGAGTGCTTTTCGTCATGACTCTCAAAGACGCGCCGCAGGTGACGCTTCCACTGGCCTTCAGCCAGAATACCGATCCTGTCGCGCCTTCGGGAAATTGAGGGTCGGTTTTGGGTGATAGAATAATAAACACATGAAAATCTGTATCATTGGATCTGGGTATGTCGGGCTCGTCTCGGGCGCATGTTTTTCCGAAGTCGGCCACCACGTCATTTGCGTTGATAACGATCAGCGGAAGATCGACGCCTTGCTTGCGGGGAAAATCCCGATTTACGAGCCTGGCCTCGAGGAACTGATCCATCGAAACGTTGCCGCGAAACGCCTCTCGTTCACGACGAGCACGGAATTCGGAGTCGACCAATCCGAGGTCATTTTTATCGCCGTCCCAACACCTCCCCAGCCGGATGGCAGCGTGGATCTTTCCTATATCGAGAAGGTCGCGCGCGAGATCGCGTTCGTTCTCAAGCCCGGGCAGTATCGCGTAATTGTCGATAAGAGCACGGTTCCTGTGAAGACCGGCGAAAAGGTCGCTGATACCATCCGTCGCTACAACAAGACCGGAGCGGAATTCGACGTGGTGAGCAATCCGGAGTTCCTTCGTGAGGGCTGTGCGGTGCCAGATCTGATGAAGCCAGACCGGATCGTGATCGGTGGGAATAGCGAGCGCGCGATCGCTCTGATGCAAAAGATCTACGAGCCATTCATGGCACCAGTCCTCGTCACGGATATCAACTCGGCCGAGTTGATCAAACATGCCGCCAACTCGTTTCTTGCTCTGAAAATTTCCTACATCAATGCCGTGGCGCAGATCTGCGAGGCCAGCGGCGCGGATGTCGAGAAGGTCGCCGACGGAATCGGTTCCGATCGGAGAATCGGGCGCAACTTTCTCAATGCGGGCATCGGCTATGGAGGATCCTGCTTCCCCAAAGACATCGCCGCGTTCATCGCCATCAGCGATAGTCTCGGTGTGCCATTTGACCTGCTGAAAGAGGTCCAGCGCATCAACAAAACCCAGCGGGAGCGTTTTTTGGCAAAGATCCGCGAGGCACTCTGGGTCTTGAAGGATAAGAAGATCGCCGTTTGGGGCCTCACCTTCAAACCAGACACCGATGACGTCCGCTCCTCAGTGGCTGTTGAGGTCGTCAGAGACCTCGTCGCCGAAGGTGCACATGTCCGGGTTTACGATCCGAAGGGAATGGAGAAAGCTCAGGAATTCAAACTCGTCGAAGGGGCAATGTTCTCCGAATCCCCCCTCGATGCCGCGAAGGATGCCGAAGCGCTAATCGTCGCCACCGAGTGGAAGGCTTTTGCTTCGGTCGATCTCGAGGAACTCAAGAAAACGATGCACACCCCGCTGATCTTCGACGGGCGCAATTTGCTTGATCCCACGACGGTTCGCGACTTCGGGTTCGTCTACACCAGCATCGGTCGCGCCTAGGGATTTTTTGAGCCCGTTTTGGGAGCTTTTGTGAAGAGCAAGGTTCCGTTCAGGGCATCCACCGCGCGGGTCAGTTGTGGGTCCCAAAGGATCGAGGCGCTTTTTGTACCATCTTCGTTGCGGCGGCGGGAGCGGAGGAGGTCGGTCTCCTCTTGATCAGTAAGGGTGGCCCGAACATGCGGACTCACCCCGTGTTCGTGGATCATATTTTTCCCGGGCGTAAAATACTTTGCAGTGGTCAGACGGACCGCCGATCCGTCTGGGAGTGAGACCACGCTCTGCACGGAGCCTTTGCCAAATGTTGTCTCGCCCACAAGCAGGGCGCGGTCGAGGTCTTTCAGCGCTCCAGCCACAATCTCGGATCCGCTCGCGCTCGCATAGTTGACCAAAACGACGACCGGGTAATTCCGTGCGGGCGACGTGCGGGATGGCGTCCGATACTCTCGCGATGGGGTCCGACCCTCGGTGGAGACCACGAGCGTATTGGCCGGGAGGAATTGGCCGCAGACGTCGATCGCGCTCCCGAGAAGCCCGCCGGGATTGTATCGGAGGTCGAGGATCAAGGCGTCCATGCCCTCCTTCTCCAACTTATCGAGCGCCTTGGATAACTCCGAGGCCGTGGGCTCGTTGAATTGTGTAATCCGGACATACCCGATCCGGGCATCACCCGTCCGTCGAGGAAGAAGGATTTGCGCGTCCTTCACGCTCGGCACCTTGATCACAGCCCGGGTCAACTCGTAGTCCTTTACCAGTTTTGTCGCCGGCCTCGAGATCGTGAGCGTCACCTTCTCGCCGACTTCGCCTCGGAGTTTCTCAATCGCCTCCGGCAGCGAGACCTTATCGGTCGCCTGTCCGTTGATCTTCAAAATCTGATCGCCGGGCAGCAATCCAGCCTCGAATCCCGGACTATCCTCCATCGGACTCACGATCGTCAGAAATCCATTCTTCAGGCTGACCACCACGCCGAGTCCGCCAAACTCGCTTTTCGTATCCTCCTGCATGCTCTTGAAATCCGTCGCGTCCATGAACTGGCTGTGAGGATCCAAGTCGTTGAGCATTCCGCGGAGCGCGCTGTGCGTCAGGGATTCGAAATCGACCTTCGACTCGTCGACATAGTCCTGCCGGATCAATTGCATCGCCCGGGCGAGGATCTGCATCTCCTCATAAGCTGACTTCTCAGCCGCTGGCGAGGGCGAGGCGTTTTGCGCGACGGCGCTGGTGAGCAGCAGGACGAAGGCACAGGCGGTCGGGAAAATCTTCTGCATGGGATCATTGTAACAGAGCTGCCGCCCACCGCAACGCCGTGCCGGCAGGATATTTTCAAAAATGTCTGATATAAGCACACCTTTATACTTCCAATATATGGAAGCTTTTAATTAGATAAACTAATACAAATGAAAATCCGGCTTTTCCTGTTCCTTTCTGCCCTCTCCGTCACGAGCCAAATGCTCGCGCAAGAGCGACCGAAATTTCTAGAGAAATGGTGGGAAGGATCGGGGGCGACGGGCGATTGGTTTGGCGCGAGGGCGTCCTTGGAGGAACATGGGCTCACGTTGAGTGGAAAATGGTTGGGCACCGTCTATGGGGTCGTCGATGGCGGGTTGGAACAGCGCGCGACCTTTGATGAGGAACTCAAGATCGAAGGGAAACTCGATTTTGCCGCTCTGCTGGGATGGGAGGCTCTCGAAGGGCTCACAGCCCACGGAGCCGTTCGGCTTCGGGACGGGACGAACGTGAATAACTACGTTGGCGCCTCTCCGGCCTTCAACCCCTCTTCCTATCAGAGCGGAAAGCAATGGCGCCTTATGCCGTTCTACCTCTCCTATACGACCCCGGAACTCTTTGGTCGAAAAAAATTCCTGACGATTTCAGGAGGTTGGCAAAATCCCTATGAATTCTTCGCCCGGCAGGAAGACGCAAAATTTTTTAGAAACAACGTCATTGTGAGCGGCAAGGGGATCAGTTCCAACGGGGTCGGTTGGTCATCGAGCTATTCCGCATGGGGGGGCACACTCAAGATCGTTCCATGCGATTTGTCCTACGTTCAAGGCGGTCTCTACATGGCGGTCCCTGGAGATGCGGATTCGGCGAATCACGGACTCGACCTCGCGGGGGCCCGCCCCGCTGGGAGCAACGGGGTCTACGCGCTTGGTGAGGCCGGGGTCACGCCAAAGATCGCCGGGTTGCCGGGGAAATATGCGTTTGGTGGATATTATTGGGGGCTGCCTGGCACGTCATTTTCGGGCGGGGTGAACGATGGAAAATTTGGGCTCTACTGGATGGCTGAGCAGACGGTTTTCGCTGAGCCAGAGCCCGCGACCGTGGGACCGGTGGACTCAAAAAGCCTGGTCCCGAAGGCGGCGGAATCCCGCCAAGGTCTTCGAGCCCTGGCATTCTTGAACTATGCGCCGGAGGAGGAAAATGCCATGCCATTCTTTTTCTACACCGGCGTCGTCTATGAGGGGCTCGTGCCGGGTCGGGACCGAGATCAGGCAGGCGTGGCTTTCGCCTATGGAAACTACAGCTACGCGCAGATCGTGGCTGAGCGCCGATCCGGGGAGAGCGTTGTCAGAACGAATGAGGCCGTCGTGGAGTTCGACTACCGATTTCAGGTGAACAGGTGGTCATTCATTCAGCCCTTCGCTCAATACGTGATGCGCCCGGGCGGCAATGGCCAAGTCGCCAACGCGACCGTGCTGGGTCTGCACTTCGGTGTGAATTTCTAGCAAGCAGATCCCGCTGGCTCCCTTCGGAACGGGGCCGACTCACAGGAAAGGTTGCCGCCAACCGCGCCTCAAAATATAGTTTCGCAAATGGCAGTCATCGGGATCACCGGAAATATCGCCTCGGGGAAATCAACATTCCGCGATATCTTGGCGCGTCGCACGGGCGCATCGTGCTTCGACGCGGACGTCCATGCCAAGTCCCTGCTGGAGACCGATCCGGCGATTCGCGACCGCGTCAAGGCTCTGCTCGGGCCCGAGGCCTACTCGCCCGAGGGGCCTGCCAATCGGCCGTGGATTCGCGAGATCATTTTCAACGACCCAAAGGCCCGTCGGGACCTAGAAAAAATCCTTCACCCACCAGTTTCCGCAGCATGGCACGAGATGGTCGCAAGAGCAAAATCCGATGGCACGCATCTGCTCGTCGATATCCCTCTTCTCTTTGAAACCATGGCCGACAAAGACCTGCCGGTCGTGGTCACTGTGGCCTGCTCGGAGACAATCCAATGCCAGCGTCTGGCCGCCCGCGGGCTGGGCAGCGATGGTGCGGCGAAGATCATTGCGTCTCAAATGCCTCAAGCCGAAAAAATCGCACGTTCAGCACTCGTGGTCTGGAACGATGGCTCGCTGGAAGCCCTTGCGGCCCAAGCCGAGCTGGTCGCAGCCCGGATGGTGGCAGGCGATTCTTGAGCAGGAAACAACCCGTGACGCTTCGCGGATTCGCCGCTAGGGTCGCGAGATGGAAAAACGAATCTTCGCCGCACTCGATCTCGCGCCGGAAATCCTCAAGGCCGTCGAAGCGCTGGGCTTCGAAGAGGCATCACCGATCCAAGCCGCAGCCATTCCGGTTCTGCTCGCCGGCCACGACGTCGTCGGACAGTCCCAGACAGGTTCGGGAAAAACAGCGGCTTTCGCGATTCCTGCGATCGAAAAATGCGACCCGGCGAGCCGCGCTGTCCAAGTCCTGATCCTCTGCCCGACGCGCGAGTTGGCGACTCAGGTTGCAGACGAGGTTCACAAACTCGCCATCTATAAAAAGGGAATCCACTGCGTTCCGATCTACGGCGGAGCATCCTACGAACGCCAGTTCTTCGAACTGAAGAAAGGCGTGCAGATTGTCATCGGGACGCCGGGCCGCCTGATCGATCACCTCGACCGCGGCACGCTCCGCCTCGACGAGGTCAAGATGGTCGTGCTCGATGAGACCGACCGGATGCTCGACATGGGATTCCGCGAGGATATCGAACGGATCTTGAGCTCGACACCGAAGGAACGGCAGACCGTCTTTTTCTCGGCGACGGTTTCCAAGCAGATCCGCGACATCATTTCCCGCCACTCCAAAAACGCCAAAAGTGTCAGCATCGAGCAGCGGGAACTCACGGTCCCAACGGTGGAACAGTGGTATTTCGAAACCCAGTCGCGGATGAAGTTTGAGGCGCTCTTGCGGCTCGTGGATTTTCACGGATTCAAACTCGGCATCATCTTTTGCAATACCCAACGCATGGTCGACGAGCTGGCCGATAGCCTCATCGCGCAAGGGTTCTCCGCCGATCGTCTCCATGGTGGTATCGCCCAAGCGCAGCGCACGCGCGTGATGAACAAATTTAAAAAAGCCGAATTCGAATTTCTCGTCGCCACCGACGTCGCCGCGCGCGGCATCGATGTCGACGATCTCGAACTCGTGGTGAACTACGACCTGCCCTACGATGCCGAGGACTATGTCCATCGGATCGGTCGCACCGGGCGGGCGGGACGCAAGGGCATGGCGGTCACATTTGTCTCGGGCCGCGAAATCTACAAACTCCAATTCATCGAGCGGTTCACCAAAACCAAAATCCGCCGAGGCACGATCCCAACGCACAGCGAGGTGGAGGAAAAGCGGAGCGATGTCTTGCTCGACCGCGTTCGCGAAGTTCTCGCCGCAGGGAAATTCCAGAAAGGCGGCTCGTTCGTCGAGCGCCTGATCGAGGAGGGCTTCGCCTCGACGGACGTAGCGGCAGCGGCCATCCATCTCCTCTCGGGAGGCGGCGAGGTCCCGCCGGAGCCCAAAGCCCCGCTCAACCCCGCCTCGCCGAAGTCGGCCGCCCAGAAGCAGGCGCCGGCCCCGCGCTCCGAGCCTGTTCCTCTCGCTCTCCGCCCGCCTTCGCGGGGAATGCAATGGGTGCGCGTCAATGTCGGGCGCGAAAGCCGGATCGGGCCTCGCGACATCATCGCATTGCTCGAAGAGTCGCTCGGACTCCCGGGACGCACGGTCGGCATCATTGATCTCTCAATCGGTCAGTCGTTCGCTCAAGTGCCCACGCAATTTCTCGATGTCCTGCGCCCAGGCCCGCGCGAGCTGGAGACAGGCGATGGACGCGTGGAAATCTCGCTCGTCGGAAAACCCGCTGCGGAATCGGACGACAAGCGGTCCAAGTTCAAACCCAAGAACACCGGACGCGGCAAGTCGTTCCGTGACAGATAGTCCGCGGCGTCGCGGATTTGGCTGCTGGGTTTAATCCACGACGCAAGGCGTCGACTTTCGAAATGTAAGATTTTTTCCAAAAACCTATTGACGTCCGTTTAATAACGACTATTCCAGTCGTTGTTAATTGATTCAAAGCGATACCAATCCACATCAAATACTTAAAAACTATCATCATGAAAAAAGACCTTATCAAAGGATTTGCCATGAGCCTGATCGCCGCGACGGCGGGGTTTCAGCAGGCGAATGCCATCGACACGCCGCTCGCCGACTGGTGGAACGGAAAATATGCCACCGGAACCCTGTTTGGCGTTCGTCCGACATTGGCCGAGAACGGAGTGGATATACGACTAAACTACCGGGCGAACTTTCTCGCGATTGTGGACGGTGGCCTCCAGCAACGTGGCGGATTCGACCAAGAGATCAATTTCGATGCCGATATCGATCTCGCCAAGCTGACCCGCTGGGAGGCATTGGATGGTCTCACGCTGACCGGCAATGTCCGCTGGCGGGAATCGACGTATAGCATCAATCAATACTCTGGCACCGATTCGACATTCCGGCCGAGTGCATACACCGGCGGTTCGGGGTGGAGGCTGAGAAAATTCTATGCGACCTACACGACGCCGGAGGCCTTTGGGATCAAGGACTTTCTCACTGTGTCTGGCGGCTGGCAGGTTCCCACCGACCTTTTCCTCGTCCAACCGGAGTCGAAACTTTTCGTCAATCAATCGATCCGGACGGCCAAAGGAATCAACCCGAACCTTCCATGGGGAGGCTCGTTCTCGACGTGGGGAGGTTTTGCTCACGTTCAGCCAAAGTCGTGGCTCTATGCGAGGAGCGGATTCTATCTGGCCTATCCGTTTGGAACGAATCCCCTGAATCACGGGCTATCCTTCGCGGGCTATCAAATCGATCCCTCGCAGAATGGGCTCTACACCATCACGGAGGTCGGAGTGACGCCGAAGATCGGTCCGGATCAACTCGCTGGAAAGTATGCCGCCGGGTTCATCTACTGGGGAGTTGAGAACACCGGCTTTACCGGGAAAACGACGGACGGTCGGTATCAGTTCTACTGGCAGGCCGATCAGCAGCTTTATCGCGAACCAAGTCCGGAGCCGCCCGGATCGGATGGAAAAACGGCGTTAGGAAAGAACGTCGTGGCGCAGAAGACCAAGCTCAACCCGCAAGGTCTCTACTTCTTCAGCACGATTAACTTTGCACCTCCGGAGAATAATCTGATGCCGTTCTACGTGCTTGGTGGCTTGGTTTACAAAGGTCTGATCCCGTCACGCGATGACGACCAAATCGGCGTCGCCTTCGCCTATGGCTCCTACAGCTTCGATGCGCAACAAGTCGACAAAAGTCGCAACCGTGCACCACGCACCGACCAAGCGGTTCTGGAGTTTGACTACCGCATCCAGCTGAACCGGTTCGCCTTCGTGCAGCCGACCATCCAATACATCATCCGCCCTGGTGCCCGCGGGCTCGTGGAGAACGACACCATTATCGGTCTCCATTTCGGCGCCAATTTCTAAACCCCAATCGAACCCAACTCATGAAAACGACCATCACATCACTCTTCCTCGCAGCCACCGCCATCGCGCTTCACGCCGCCGATACCACGCTGCTCAATGTCTCCTACGACCCCACGCGGGAACTCTACACCGAGTTCAACCAGGCCTTCGCCACCCATTGGAAGGAGAAGACCGGGAAGACCGTCGAGATCAACCAATCCCACGGCGGATCAGGAAAGCAGGCGCGCTCGATCATTGACGGTATCGAGGCCGATGTCGCGACCCTCGCGCTCGCTTACGACATCGATGAGCTTGCGGCAAGGGGTAATCTGATCCCGAAAGACTGGCAAAAGCGGCTCCCGCACAACAGTGCTCCTTACACATCGACCATCGTCTTTGTCGTTCGGAAGGGGAACCCGAAGGGAATCAATGACTGGAGCGACCTCATCAAGGATGGCGTCGAAGTCATCACTCCGAATCCCAAAACCTCCGGCGGGGCTCGCTGGAATTTCCTCGCCGCCTGGGCGTGGGCTCTCAAACAAAACGCCGGAGACGAAGCGAAGGCCCGGGAGTTCGTGACGAAGCTCTTCAAAAACGTTCCGGTCCTGGACTCGGGTGCCAGGGGCTCGACCATTACATTTTCCGAACGCGGGATCGGCGATGTTTTCCTCTCGTGGGAGAACGAAGCCTTTCTCATCCAGAAGGAAAAGCCCGGCGAGTTTGAAATCATCGCTCCTTCAGTGAGCATCCTTGCCGAACCGCCTGTTACCGTCATCGACAAAGTCGTCGACAAGCGGGGCACACGCGAGGTCGCGACCGCTTACCTGGAGTATCTCTATTCCGACATCGGACAGGATCTCGTCGGAAAGCACTTCTACCGGCCAACCTCCGAGGCCGCAAAAGCCAGGTATGCCAATCAATTTTCGAAGATCGAATTGGTGACCATCGATCAGCAATTCGGTGGCTGGGCGCAGGCGCAAAAGACGTTCTTCGCCGACAACGGAATCTTTGACGCGATTTACCAACCCCGATGAAAGCCCCTGCCCAAACATCATGGCGCCAAGGCGTTACGGACCTTCTTGAACCCATCGAAAAAATCGCGGCAGATTCAGAAAACATCTTCCGCGCGCACCTCGGATATCACGACCGCAGCGGGCTCCCGGGCGTCATTCCGCGTTACCTATTCACGGGTCCCGGCGACCGACGTTCATTTCTGCGTGTTGGCATTTTTGCTGGAGTCCATGGAGACGAGACCAGTGGTGTTCGCGCTGCGATCGAAATCCTGCTCCGCCTCCTCGCCGACCCTGCGCCGGCCCTTGGATACGAACTTTTTGTTTATCCGATCTGCAATCCATGGGGTTTCAAACACAACGCCCGTTGGCTGAAAAGCGGAGCCGACATGAATCGCGAATTCTGGCGAGGGTCGGACGAGATCGAGGTTCTCGTGCTCGAAGGCCAACTTATGAAGCTTGCGTTCGACGGGATTATCTCGCTTCACTCCGACGACTCAAGCGACGGGATCTATGGTTTCGTGCGGGGACATCAGCTGACCCGATACGTTCTAGAGCCCAGCCTTGAGGAGGCGTCCCGCCACCTCCCGAGAAACTTCGACCGGAGTATCGATAACTTCGAGGCTAACAATGGGGTGATCGAAAGGGGCTACATGGGCATTCTAAGCGCTCCGCCGAGCCAAAAGCCGCGGCCATTCGAAATCGTCTTCGAAACGCCCCATCGCGCTGACGAGGACGCCCAAGTGGAAGCTCACATCTGCGCGACCCTCACGATGATGGATCGCTTTCGCCAGATGATCGCGCAAGCGCAAGGAATCTAGGCATGAGACGATCCGTGATACCCGGATTCGGGCTCACCCTCGGCTATTCGATCGTCTATCTGAGCCTGATCGTGCTCATCCCGTTGACCGCGCTGGTTCTGAAGACCGGCTCCGGCGGGTGGCAGCATTTTTGGGAAACGATTTCGGCGCCTCGTGTGGTGGCATCCTATTGGGTTAGTTTTGGCATCTCATTCTTCGCCGCGCTGGTGAATGGATTCTTCGGCGTGATGGCCGCATGGGTGCTCGTGCGCTACCGGTTTCCGGGCCGGCGGATCTTGGATGCCATGGTCGATCTGCCATTTGCACTCCCGACGGCGGTGGCCGGAATCGCGCTGACCGCGCTTTATGCGCCGAATGATTGGATTGGCGCACTCCTCAAGCCTTACGACATCAAGATTGCATTTACTCAGTGGGGAATCTTTATCGCCCTGACGTTTATCGGACTCCCCTTCGTGGTGCGCACGGTCCAACCAGTGCTGCAAGATTTGGCAGCCGATGTGGAAGAGGCGGCGGCGTGTCTGGGGGCCAACCGGTGGCAAACATTTTGGAGGGTGGTTTTTCCGGCCCTGCTTCCGGCGATTCTCACGGGAGTGACGCTGGCATACGGGCGCGCCGTCGGAGAGTTCGGGTCAGTTGTTTTTATCGCCGGGAACCTCCCGTTTAAAACGGAGATCACGCCGCTTTTGATCATCAGTAAGCTCGAGCAATACGATTTCACCGGAGCTGCGGCGCTTGGCTTTGTCATGTTGCTCGCCTCGTTTCTCATCCTCGTGGTGAGCAACGGCCTCCAAGCTTGGAACAATAAACGAAACGGGGTGGCGTAAGATGGCCGGTGCAAGCACATTTTCCATTCCATCGCGGAGGTCATCGGCGCGGCCCGCGGCTTCCGATCCTTGGTTCGTCAAATGGGTGCTGATTGGCGTCACGGTCAGCTTCTTTTCCCTTTTCCTTTTTCTCCCCCTGTTCGTCGTTTTCCAAGAAGCGTTCTCCAAAGGTGCCGTGGCCTACATGAAAGCCTTTCAAGATTCCGCGACTCGTCATGCTATCGGGCTGACTCTTCTCGTCGCCGCCATTGCTGTTCCCTTGAATACCGTTTTTGGAATTGTTGCCGCGTGGAGCGTGACGCGATACCGCTTCCGGGGTCGGTCATTTCTCATCACCCTGATCGACCTCCCGCTCTGGGTTTCTCCCGTCATCGGTGGCCTGATTTACGTGCTGGTCTTCGGCGCGCAGGGCTGGCTCGGGCCGTGGCTTCAGGCCCACGACATCCGCATCATCTTCGCCGTTCCCGGTATTGTGCTGGCGACTGTTTTCGTCACATTTCCGTTTGTCGCGCGAGGCCTGATTCCCCTCATGCAAGCGCAGGGAATCAAAGAGGAAGAAGCCGCGCTCACGCTGGGAGCCAACGGGTGGCAGATCTTCTTTCGGATCACCCTGCCTAAGATCAAATGGGGCCTGCTCTACGGCATCATCCTTTGCAACGCCCGTGCCATGGGTGAGTTCGGTGCCGTCTCGGTCGTCTCCGGCCACATCCGGGGCATGACCAATACGATGCCGCTCCATATCGAGATCCTTTACAACGAATATCAATTCGCTGCGGCCTTCGCCGTGGCATCCGTTCTCGCCCTCCTCGCGCTCGTGACACTCTTTTTGAAGACGTATTCTGAATGGCGTGCCGAGCAGCAACTGAGCGAGGGCTCAGGAGATCAAAATTTATGAGTATTCGAGTTGAAAAAATCACCAAGCGTTTCGCGCGTTTTGCCGCCCTCTCCAGCGTCGATTTGGAAATTGCCCCGGGCGAGCTGGTTGCCCTGCTCGGGCCAAGTGGATCGGGTAAGACCACGCTTCTTCGGGTGATTGCGGGCTTGGAGTTTCCAGAAGCTTCGGGGAGGGTCCTTTTTGGCGAAAGGGATGTGACGGACCTGAATGCCTACAAGCGCAAAGCCGGGTTTGTCTTCCAGCATTACGCACTCTTTGCGCACATGAGTGTCTTTGAGAACATCGCCTTCTCGATGCGCGTTCTGCCGCGCCGTCAGCGGCCGACTGATCAGGAGATCCGCGAGCGGGTGCTCAGGCTGCTCGAAGCGGTGCAGCTCACCGGATTCGAAAAGCGGCTCCCCACCCAGCTCTCGGGTGGGCAGCGTCAGAGAGTGGCTTTCGCGCGAGCCTTGGCCATCGAGCCCGAAGTCCTCCTTCTCGACGAGCCATTTGGTGCCTTGGATGCAAAAGTCCGAAAAAGCCTCCGACGGTGGCTAAGAGAGTTTCACGATCGCATCGGACTCACGACCATCTTTGTGACCCACGATCAAGAAGAAGCGTTCGAAGTCGCCGACCGCGTCGTTCTCATCGACAAAGGCGTGATCCAACAAATCGGAACACCAAGCGAGCTCCGCGCCGCCCCCGCCAATCCCTTCGTCGCCGACTTCCTCGACATCGGGCATTAAAAAATGGGCAGTGAGGGGATCGAACCCCCGACCAATAGTGTGTAAAACTATCGCTCTACCGCTGAGCTAACTGCCCGAAATTGATGTAGCACAACAATGGGAAGGTTAAGTCTTCCCGCAGTGCGTTGCCAAGGAATATGAAAGGGTGCGAGGCTATTCATTTTGGGAAAAACATCCTCCCGGGGTGCTGAAGCGAGGAAATGCTCCAAACAAATAACTTGCGCTTTTTCTGTGAAACCCGCACACCGCCATTGCCCGCAGCCAAGCCTTGCCCTTCCAGTTCGATGGCACCGCCGGGGTAGCTTCGGCGTCATGAGATCAATTCTGTTCGAGCGGGCGCACTACGCCAAGCTCGTGGGACGGAAAATCCTCGCGATCCACTGGGAGGACTTCGAGGGGCACCCGCTGCCGGTCTCGGTCCTAAGCGGGAAGGTCCGAAAGGGCGGACTCGCCGCCACCGCCGTCAAATGCGACCCCGAGGGCAACGGTCCCGGCCACTTGGAGCACTCGCTATGAGGGCTGACTACCCCCGCATCCCCTCCATCCATCTGAACCGGTGGGAGCGGCCAAGCCGGGCCACCGTTTGGACGAAATACGGTGTGGTTAAGGTCGTGTGGAAGGACGTGGCGGGCTACCGGTGCTGGTCCTCCAATGGCACCGGAGATTCCAGGCGGGAGGCTGTTCCCGCCATGGAGCACATCGAACAGATGTGCCAGACCATGCACTAAACCGTGCGTGGTCGGAGAAACTCATCCGCCTGTCGGGGGTGGGTTTCTTTTAGCTTAGCCTGCAATGCATAAGGGCAAACACTACGAGCGCAAAATTGCTCTGGGACGAGTCGGAAACCCCGACGATTGTGCCGGCGTCTGTGTTTTTCTTTATAGCGAAGCCTCCCGCTACATGGTGGCCAAACACTCAACGTGGATGCCGACCGGCATCGAAAACACGCAGCCTTTCTCCCAAACCCGTCCGGAGGACCAAGGACCCAAGGAAAACACAGGAACGAGAAGTGGTCACAGGCCCGCGTCGTGAGGCTCATACAGGGTCGGAATGAAGTGCGATAATCAATAACATGTGCGCATTGCGAATTTTCTTCTTGTTCTGGCGTAGGCAACGCGGTATTCGGAACGGATGAAACTCGGCGTCATAGGATTTGGAGCGAGGATGAACAGCACGGTCAACCTTCTGGCGAAGGCGGATCCTGACTTGGCGGTTGTCGGGTTGGTGGATGCGAACCCGGCGGCGGCTTTGGAGCGGGTGCCGGAGAAGGATCGCGCAGGAGTGAAGGTGTTCGCTACGATCCGGGAAATGGTTGAGGGGGTGGATCCGGACGCCATGGCGATCGGCACACGCTGCGACAGCCATGCGCGTTTTGCGATGGAGGCGGCGGGCTTTGGACGGCCTCTTTTTTTGGAGAAACCGGTGGCGACGCGCCTGGAGGACGCAATGGCTCTGGAGGAGGCCTTTAAGAGCGATCCGTGTCCGGTGCTCGTGAGTTTTCCCCTGCGGGCCTCGCTGGTTTGCGAGCAGGCGAAAGGTCTGATCGCCTCGAACGCAGTAGGCCGCATCGAGCACCTCCTCGCGGTCAACTACGTTCCCTACGGAGATGTCTATTTCAGCGGGTGGTATCGGGACTACGAAGTGACGCAGGGGCTTTTCATCCAGAAGGCGACCCACGACTTAGACTACCTGGCCGACTTGGCCGGTGCCCCGATTACGAGAGTTGCGGCGATGAGTTCCTGCGGTCGGGCGCATCAGGACCTTCGACTCAAACCGGCCTCCCCGGATCCCGACGTCCTCTATTTTCCGGACATAGGCCTCCCTGAAACGGGAATGAACGAGGACTCGTCGAGTGTGCTGTTGGAGTTTGCCAACGGGGTGAAGGGGGTTTACACGCAGGTCTTTTTTTCCAAGCGCGGGGCCAAGCGCGGCGCCGTGATTTCGGGGGTTCAAGGCCAGGTGGAATTTGATTTTTACACGGGAGAAATCCGGGCAACGCGGCACCGCGAACCGATTAACGCCACAGTGACCATCGAGGGCAAGGGCGCACACTTCGGTGGAGATTCGCGGTTGGTGGAAAACTTTGTGGACATGGTGCGGAACGGCGCTCCCTCGATTGCGCCATTGAGTGCGGGATTGCGAAGTGTCTACGCGTGTCTGGCGGCCAAGGCGTCTGCCGAACTTGGTCAGTTTCTCGATGTGCGCCAACTCGGGCAGCCGCCGGACGGGCGATAATCTCTCATATGCCATCGCCGATATGACCACCCTTCCTTCATCTCCAACCTTGGATTCCTTGTGTTCCCCCGACTACCGGCGGCTCCTCTTGGGGAACTCGGTGGAGCCGGGAATCCGCCTGATCCTTGATCGGCACTCCCGGACAAACGACTGGCCCTTCATCGACACAAAGTTCAATCCGAACACCGGCCGGGACCTGCCGCAGGAAAGCCACCGAAGGATTTACCCCTGGTTTTTGGGAAGGGGGACGGAGGCGCTTGTCCTGCACCTCGAAGCCCTCGACCAGTTGGAGCTTTCGACGGAGGAAAAGGAAACTGCGCGAATCCTGTTCCCGCGACTCATAGACCGGATGTCCGGGGCGATCCTCCAAATCATCTCGCGATACGGGGGGCGATGCCCGTTTCTTGTCGACCGTTGCTTTGTGATCATTCCCGGGTCGGCATCGCCAAATCCGGATTGGACCGGCGCCGGCGATCTCTTCTGTGGCAAAGGACTTTTGCTTGGCGCAAGCCCCGAACTTCGACAGACCGGAATCGAAATGCTCGACAGAGTGGGGTCGAGGGTGCAACAAGGCCTTTTCGGGCTGGAGGGGGCGAGACTTCCCGCACAAGGCCTCAGCCAGAGCATGCGCATGCTCTTCCTCTCCGTGCCGAGGCTCGTGTCTTGGCGGAGTGGGTGCGAGGAAGCCAGGCAAGCGATCTTCGCGCGCGCCTGCGATTTTCTAAAATTCGTATTGGATCACCATTGGGATCCGGTCGCTGGCCGCTTCAGCGAATACATTGATCCGCAAACTTTCGAGCGCGGCGAGTTTCTGGATCCCGGGCACTGCACGGAGTTCGTCGGCCTCGGGCTGTCGGCGGTCTACGCGATGGAGCGTGATGGTCAAGGGATGGATGAAGAACGCCGCGCACTGTTTGCACGGGTCAGGCGCGAGATGCCGGACATCCTCCTCAGCGCGATGCAAGCCGGATTTAATGATCGCCATGGGGGAATGTTCAAAGCCGTCAACAACCGGACCGGTGAAGTTATTGATTCCGAGATGCCCTGGTGGAACCTGCCGGAAACCATGCGGGGAGCGCTCTTCGCCGCCATGGGTGCGGAAGATGAGGAAAAGCGCATTGCCTGCCTGACGGCATTCGCCAAGTCCCACAACGCCTATTTCACACATTATCTGAATCCGAACCTCATGCTTTATCCCTATCAGACCAGAAGCGGTCAGACTGGCGAGGTGATGGACGCCGTGCCTTCCATTCCCGAGGGCGATCCGCTTTATCACAGCAACCTCTGTTTTCTCGACATGCTGCCACACCTCGAACGGAAGAACTTCCCTGCTCCTTAGCTTTATGAAGAAAAAAACGATGATCGGATTGTGCGTAATGTATCCCTCACCCGGTGTGGTGGAGCGAATCGGGCCGGATTGGGATTGGATTTGGATCGACGGCCAGCACGGCCAGATCGGGAGCTACACGGATATGATTGCGATGGTCCGAGCCTGCAACTTTATCGGCAAAAAGGCCTTTGTCAGGGTTGCCGGACACGAGCCCGGTCCCATCTCCGTAGCCCTCGACATGGCGGCAGACGGCGTGATCGTCCCTCAAGTGGAAACTGCAGAAGACGCAATCCGCCTCGTGCGCGCGGCAAAGTTTCCGCCGATTGGCGAGCGATCTTACGGCGCTCGGCGAAGCATTGATCTCGGTGGACGACTCTTCGTTGCGACGGCCAATGCCACGACCGAGTTGATCTGCCAGATCGAGTCCCCAGAAGCCGTCGAACGTGCCGAGGAGATTGCGGCGGTCCCGGGAGTCGATGGCCTGTTCCTCGGCCCCGACGATTACATGCTGCGCAAAGGATTTCCCATGGATCACCCGCGCTCCTTGGAATCGCTCGGCGACGCCTTGGAGAAAGTCTGCAAAGCCTGCCACAAGCATGGGAAAAAAGGAATGGCTGTGGGCTATGGCGAGGGCATTCCCGAGCGGTGTATCGCGCTTGGTTATGACTACATCGTCGGCGGTGTCGATGTCGCGTTTTTGGCCAATGCGTCCAAGGAGGCCTCGACGCGCTTTCGCCAGCTCGACCCGCGCTAACGCTGATTGGGAGTTAGCGCTTTTCCGGCCCTCCAAGCCGGGGTGCTGCCATGCCATCTGCTTGCGGACTCTCCAGAATGGTTTGATCGGAGAGATCCTTACCTCCGTGCGAGTAAACCACGCTTGCCGCGCAGAGCCCATGGATTGGCACTCGAGCGAGTCTATTGACAATATGAAAAAGCGTTGGGAGTTCCTCCCAACTTGACTTCAGGAACTCGAACCTCCCCTCGGCGGTGTAGCGGTGGTCCACGACCAGGTCAGGATTTGCAGCCGGTGTCATCACCGCATATGCAGCGTCGGCCTCGCCGGGGCATCCGGTTTTCGGGACGTATTTGTAGTGCAGGAGAGGTTTCCAGGGTGATACAGACCCGGCAGCCTCCCGCATCCCCTCCACCTCAATCTCCAAAAACTTGTGTCCCAGCCAACTCGCGGAGAACTTCCGCCGATGGCCGGTCCGGACAGTCTCGTCAATGGCGCACCAAAGCTTCGCAAACCCCAGTTCCTCCCGTCCACTGATAATGGGGTCCGCAAGATTCTCCCACAGCACCGCGAGAAAATCCCCTTCAAGGATTTCTCCCGTTCCGGTCAGAAAAGTGACCGGAAACTTGACACCCAGCGTGGAGTAACCACGGCCGGCAAGCCAGTCGAGATTTTCGATCTGCTGCACCTCGACTGTGATCGTCGGTTGGGCTCCTGGCTCGAAACACGCGGGCAGCAGTTCCTGGATTGCCTCCCGCTCGGTTACACAAGTCACCGAGATGGTAGTGCGGCGGCTTGCTGCCGGAGTTCGCTGGCCGGGCGTCGGAATCTGACGCGGGCCAGGGAATGGTCCGAAGCCAACCGGCATTCGGAGATATCGACTCTCGCCGTTCCGCTTTTGATCTGGGGGCGCGAATAAACCGGAAGTCGGTGTGGGCATCATTATTTCTCTCTTTCGAAGGGGTTGGGTTGCGGTCTGGACCTCACCAAACTCGACTTCCAGACTTGGGCGAATCGCCGGAACTGTCAACCCTGCCCGGCGTGGTCAGGTGATATGAACAGCTCACCTCCGTGCAAATACGGTCTTGCCAAAGGTACCTCAAGTGCGTATACCGAACAGCCTGTCTATGAACAAACCGTATGACCAGCGAAACCACCTTGCCGGATTGGAAAAGGGCCTCGCAGTAATCCAATGTTTTGATGCAACACACCAAAAGCTGACCATTGCTGAGGTGGCCCAAGCCGTCGGACTTTCGAGAGCTGCGGCGCGCCGCTGCCTGCTGACCCTAACCCATCTCGGCTACGCCGACTATGATGGAAAATTCTTTCGCCTCACTGTTCATGCGATGAGGTTGGGCTACGCTTACTTGGCATCAACGACCATGCCGCAGATTCTTCAGACGTTTGTGGAGAGACTGTCGGAGGAGACCAATGAATCAAGTTCGGCTGCCACGCTGGATGGGAGCGAGATGGTCTACGTCGCCCGTGCGGCCGTGAAGCGGATTCTCGCGATCAATGTGAACGTGGGAACCCGGCTGCCGCTTTTCTGCACGTCCCTCGGGAGAGTCCTCCTCGCCGCCTTGGATCCTCGAGATGCCGAAAGCCGCCTTGCGAGCACGCCTCGTCCGGAGTTCACGGAACATACTATTACCAGCCTGCCAAAACTCCGCCGTCAACTGGCTGAGGTGCGTGCCAACGGCTACTGTCTGGTCGAGGAGGAGCTTCAGCTCGGCCTCATTTCCTTGGCCGTGCCCGTCCACAATTCGAGTGGACTCACCGTGGCATCCATTTGCGTAACCTCGCAGCCCCACCGCACCAGTGCCAAGCAGATGTTGAAGGAATACCTGCCCAAATTGCTCAAGAATCAAGAGGCTCTCAGCACGATGATCCAGTAGGATTTTTTCCGCCCCGGGAGATATGCCTGCGAGCCGACTTGCCGCTATCGGGCTTTCTTCGAGCGGCTGCTTCCGCACACGCAGCGAGGGATTGTGCGGTGCAGAACTGCGGCATGATTCGGATATGGCGGAGCGGCAATGGCCCGTCCGTCGCAATTTCCACAACCATCCGGGAGAGCCTTGATGCGATTTTACGGAGGGGCGAGATATAGTGGGCGATGGGGGGCGATATCCAGTCCAGCAGCGGGTCATGGTCTCGTGATATCACGGAGATGTCTTCGGGAATCCGAAGGCCGAGCGAAAGTAGATGGGTAACCAGCGTTGTGGTTGCGAAGGCATTGATCACAAAAAAAGCCGTGGGTGGATTGTCGAGGGCCAGAAGCGTGTTGATTTTTTGGATCAAGTCCCGGCTGGAGGCTCCATGCCGGATGATCTGGCACTGAATTCCCGGGTGGCCGGAGCTCCGCAGCGCCTTGACAAAGCTCTCCGCAGTTTCCAAGTCCCCGGCGTGGTTTGCCTCCGGAATCAGCGAAGCGATGTGGCGGTGGGATCTGCCCAGAAAGAGACCGGCCGAATGGTGGCCCATCGAGCGATAGTCAATATCCACGGACGGCATCGGAATGTCGGGAAACGTCGATCCGAGCGCGATGACAGGCAGGGCATTCTTGCAGAACCAATTCTGAACCGCTAGGGACGAGAGCGTTAGCACAAAGGCGCGGAAGTTCCCGGATTCCTGCAAGTGCTGGAGCGCTCGGGCTGGGCGGTTGGTTCCAAAGGAGGGGTGAGAGACAATCTCGAGGCGCAGGCCGCGCTCTTCGAGAACGCGGTGCATATAATCGACAACGAAGATTCTGTTCCGGCTCATGGAATAAAGGGGCACCTTGGAGATCAGCGCGATAGATTTTGTCTCGGACCTCAGGCTGGGTTCCCGCTTCTTCAGAATGGCACTTCTTCTGCCGTGTTTGACCGCGATGAGGCCCTCCCGCTGGATCATCTCAATGGCCGTTCGGAGAGTCGGACGACTGATCTGAAGGAGCGAGCAGAGCTGGCGTTCGCCAGGCAGGAAGCCCTTCCAGATCCCGGACGCAATGCCGTCGCGCAGCGCATCGGCTGTTTGTTTGCTCAGAGTCTGGAGCCGGGGTACATTCATCATCGGATCGCCGAATTAAATGCTCATAAATGCGCCGGAGCAACAGAACAAAATCCGACCGGTCCGCTCAGAGTGGTTAGTCAATGTTACCAGTGGAAACGGATTGCGGGCGGATGTAATGCTGCGAAGCATGGGCAGATGACAGGGAAGCTGGATTTGAAAACCTCTTGGGGGCCCCTCTCTCCGCTTTACCTCGGAATCTCCCACATCCTTGATCCCTCGCAAGGTTCAATGGCCGCTCTGGCCCTCTTCGTGGGGCGCGTTGCGCGCAGATAAACGATGAGATTTTTATCTGCACTCCGATTCGCAGCCGCAGTGATCGTATCCTCCGCCTGCGCTTGGGCAGACGTCAAACTCCCCGCCATTTTTTCCGACCACATGGTGCTCCAGCGTGCCGCAAGGGTTCCGATCTGGGGCAGTGCCGACCCGGGCGAGGAAGTGACAGTGTCGTTCCATGGCGTCAGTGCTGCGGCTAAAGCGGATGCCGACGGCAAGTGGATGCTGACGCTGAATCTTAAAGACTGCGCGCCCGGGCCATTTGAAATGACGGTGGCAGGAAAAAACAAGATCACGCTCACGGACGTGGTTGTCGGAGAAGTCTGGGTCGCCTCTGGCCAGTCCAACATGCAGTTCATCCTCAAGAATGCGATCGGTGCCGAAACTGAGATGGCCGGGCCAGCCAACCCGCTTCTGCGCCAATTCGCGGTCAAAACGAACGCGACGAGCGAAAGCATGGACGATGTCGAAGGGAAATGGGTTTCGGCTTCTCCTGAAACAGTCGGAAATTTCACTGCTGTCGGGTATTTCTTTGCGAAAATGCTTCAAAAGGAACTGAGCATCCCCGTGGGCTTGATCCACACTTCCGTGGGAGGTACGCCGTCCGAAGCATGGACCAGCGCCGAGGCATTGGATACCGAGCCCGACCTCAAGGCCTCGAGCGAACGTCTCCGGGCTGCCGTAAGGGATGCGCCGGAGAAGAAAAAAGCCTTCATCGACAGCATGGTGGCTTGGACGAGGGAGAACGGGCGCGAAGACAAGCCGTGCGCCGATGCCGCCGCCTACGCCGGCGCGGATGTGTCCACTGCCGGGTGGGTGGTTGTCAAATTGCCGGGCGAGGTGGCCGCTCCAGGACTTCCTCAAGTAGGGGCTGTCTGGTTGCGCAAGGAAATCGATGTTCCGTCCGCGCCAAAGGTAAAGTTTCCGCTTTCCCTGCCGATTGACGGATTCGATAGCGTATATTGGAACGGCAAGCTGCTCAAGCAAACCACCTTTCAGGACTTTGAGGGCTTGGGATCCATCCGTCGAAAAGGCCCATTCGACATCCCGCCAGAAGACGTCAAGGTCGGGAGAAACATCCTCGCCATCCGGCTCTACGAACCAATCAGCCCGGCGATATTCCCGGCAGACACCGGAGGTCCCAAGGCAGGACAGATCTCTCAGGCCGGCGAGTGGTTGGCGAAAACGGAGTATGAGTTTCCCGCAATCCCGGCAGAAAAAACCGCAGCTGCGCCGCAGCCGCCGGCCAATCCTCCCTGGATTTACAGCGTGGCCGGCTTCCTCTTCAATGGCATGGTGCGCCCGATCATCCCGTATGCGATCAGGGGAGTCATCTGGTATCAGGGCGAAGCGAATGCAAGCCGCAGTTTCCAATATCGCACAGCGTTCTCGCTCTTAATCTCCGACTGGCGCAAGCAATGGAACCAAGGAAATTTCCCGTTTTATTTCTGCCAACTACCAAACAACAGGCCAAAGGCTTCCATCCCCGGCGATAGCGGGTGGGCCGAGTTGCGCGAGGCGCAGTCGATGGCGCTCAAGCTGCCGAATACCGGGCAGTCCGTCACGATTGACGTCGGAGAAACCGGGGACCTCCATCCTCGCAATAAGAAGGACGTGGGCGAGCGACTCGCGCTCATCGCCCTCGCCAAGGACTACGGAAAAGCAATCCCCTTCTCTGGGCCCGTCTATAATTCGATGAAGGTCGAAAGCGGCAAGGCGATCCTCAGCTTCCTGCACACGGATGGTGGCCTCATGGCCAAGCCCCTGCCAGAAACCGACGTTGTCAGCTCCCTAACTAATAAGACCGCACCGCTCGTCCGCAATAGCCCGAACAGCCAACTCGAAGGTTTTGCGATCTGTGGAGAGGACAGGAAGTGGGTGTGGGCGGACGCCAAAATTAATGGCGATAATGTCATCGTTTGGTCCGACAAAGTGCCATCCCCCGTGGCCGTGCGTTATGCATGGGCGGATAATCCGACGTGCAACCTCACCAACGACTCGGGGCTTCCCGCCTCGCCGTTCCGCACCGATGACTTCCCGCCTGTGACGCTGGAAGCCAAGTATTGAGATTTTATCATTCTACAATGAGCAACATGAGCCATCCTCGGAAGCGAAAATCCGCAGGCCCGCCGCGGAGAGCTTCAACCCCTTGGGGCAGTTCATCTCACGCAGCCGAGCGCAGGAGAAATCACCGTCCTCCCCTCGAATGAATAACACGAATCTCCTTCCCGCTTTGAGCCGCGGGATCATCGTCCCACACTCCGCTGAGATTCCCAGATCAGGAGAGGGCTCTGCCATTGTCTTGAAGGATGGCAGGATCCTTATCATCTACAACCGGTTTACTGGCGGTGGGGGCGACCACGACGCCGCGTGCCTCTTCGGCGGATTCTTGGATCCCCTGACTGGCAGGATCCGGGAGGAGGCTGAATTTTTTCAGGATCGCGGCGCGGTTAACCAATGCAATGCCGGTTTGGAGCGTCTCGCGAATGGTGATCTGGGAATCATCTTTCTCAGGCGGACCGCCAGGGACGAGGACGACCTGTTCTTCAGCCGAAGCACGGACGATGGGAAAACCTGGACCTGTCCTGTTAAAGTCAACACCTGCTGTGAAGACAAATTTATCGTTGTGAACAACGACAGGTTTCGCCGTCTCTCATCTGGTCGGTTGGCCATTCCCGCTGCGCTTTATCCCGACCGCGGAGACAAAAGCCGGCCCTGCACGCTCGCTATGTTCTTCTCCGACGACGATGGAGCCACATGGAACATTTCGGAGCGGATCAAGATCCTGGAGAAGAACCTCACCCCTCCGCACGCGATACATCCGGAGGCAGGACAGGCTTGGAAGGACGGTTGCGAGTATTATGCCAAAGAGCAGGAACCAGGGATCGAAGAGCTTGCTGATGGGAGACTTCTGCTTTATTGCCGGACTTTTGTTGCCTACATGTATCAGGCCTACTCCTCGGATGGCGGAGAGACCTGGACGGAACTAAAAGCCGCCACCGATATCGTTTCCCCCTGTAGCCCGCAGTCGATCCGCCGCATTCCGGGGAGCCGGCGGCTTCTGTGCATTTTCAACAACCGTCGTCATATCGCATTCGGGGACGTAGAAAAGTCCTGGTCCGCACGCACCCCCTTAACACTGGCTGCGAGTGACGACGACGGCGTCCATTGGCAGATTCTTGGAAACATCGAGGACGAATCGCACGACCATTGCTATACCAGCATGCTCTTCTTTGATGACAAGCTCCTGCTCACCTACCATGAATCAGAAAACTTGGTCGTGGATGGCAAGCCAGTCCGTCGTGCGCTGGCTTCGCTAAAAATGACGGTGCTTGACCTTAATGGAGAGTTCAATTTTCGCGCCGGACAGACCGGATTGACCTCTTAACTCTGCAACACCATGGAACTAGATTATCCCGCTCTGCTACGGAATGAAGCCCTTTTCTGTGGGCGCTGGCAGCGGTCCGAGTCGGGCCGAACGATGGATGTCACGAATCCGGCCACCGGATCTTTGGTCGGTCGCGTGCCCGAGCTTGCTGCGAAGGAGGTTCGAGCGGCGATCGAGTTTGCGGGGATCGCATTGAAGGAATGGAAGTGCCTATCCGCGCTGGATCGGTCCCGGATCCTGCGGAAGTGGTTCGATCTCATCGGGACGCACGCCGAGGATCTGGCGCGCATTCTCACTGCGGAGCAGGGCAAACCGCTTGTCGAGGCCCGCGGGGAGATTGCGTATGGCGCATCTTATGTCGAGTGGTTCGCGGAAGAAGCCAAACGGGTTTGTGGGGACACGATCCCCGCTCCCTCGAACGATTCCCGCATCATCGTCGTGAAGGAACCGGTTGGGATCTGCGCAGCCATTACCCCATGGAATTTTCCCAATGCCATGATCACCCGGAAAATCGCCCCGGCGTTAGCCGCCGGTTGCGCCATTCTGCTCAAGCCGGCCTCCCAGACGCCGCTTTCCGCCCTGGCACTCGCGGTGTTGGCTGAGCAGGCGGGCCTGCCTCCGGGTATCCTGAGCGTGCTCACAGGCCCATCCGCAGAGGTGGGAGACGAACTCTGCCGCCACCCGGCCGTTCGCAAGATGACCTTTACGGGTTCTACGGAGGTCGGAAAGCTGCTGCTGCGCAATTGTGCGGATACGGTTAAGAAGGTCACCATGGAACTGGGAGGAAATGCCCCCTTCATCGTGTTCGAGGATGCCGACTTGGATGCTGCCGTCGAGGGATGCCTGGTTGCCAAGTTCCGCAACTCCGGCCAGACATGCGTCTGCGCCAACCGGATCTATGTCCACCGAACGATCCGCGATGCCTTCACCGAGAAATTGTTGGCGGCGGTTTCGCGTCTTGTTGTCGGCAACGGCTGTGAGGAGGGGGTTTCGATTGGCCCTCTGATCGATCTTCCCGCCGTGGTGAGAACGGATGAGATCGTCGCCGATGCAATGGCGAAGGGCGCACGGCTTGTTTGCGGTGGCAGCCGTCACGAGATGGGTAGCAATTTTTACACCCCGACGATCCTGTCCGGCTGCACTCCGGAAATGACTCTCGCTCAAGAGGAGATCTTCGGCCCCGTGGCACCGATCTTCACCTTCGACTCGGACGAGGATGTGATCGCGCTGGCTAACGCCACGTCCGCAGGGCTCGCCAGCTATTTTTACAGTCGCGACGTGGGGCGCATCTGGAGGGTGGCATCGGCTCTTGAATTTGGAATGGTCGGGATCAACACCGGCCTGATCTCCAACGCCATGGCTCCATTCGGTGGAATCAAGGAGTCAGGCCTTGGACGCGAGGGGTCAAAATACGGAATCGAAGAATACCTCTCGATCAAATACCTCTGCCTTTCATTCTGAGGATCATTATGAACTGCTGGATCCTTTGCCAACAATCAATGACCCATCATTCGAACATGCCACTTTCGCCACGGGTGTGCCCGTGTTCGAACCGTGCTGAAACCCCGTCCTATATTCCATGAGTTCCGCTCCGCCGCCGATTACGCCCGGTTCAACAGACAAGCCCAAGCTCTATCGATGCGGAACATTGAGCTACACGAAGAAGGGACTCGTCGTCCTCTTCGGTTGGCTGCTGTGGGGGGACTTCTGCTTTACGCTGATGGAAGCGATCGTGCCGAGTATCGTTCCGCTGAAGCTGCAAAGCCTTGGCGCATCGAGCACGTTCATCGCCCTGATGATGAGCACCCTGCCGGGCATCTTCAATACAACCGTCTGCCCGTGGGTGAGCTTCAAAAGTGACGGGCATCGAGGCAAATTGGGCAGGCGACGTCCGTTCATCATCTACACCATGCCGTTTCTCGTCCTGTCGCTCCTCTTTATCGGATTCAGCGATCCGCTGGGAGGATGGCTGCACGACGTGTTCCTGAGCGGCGGCACGATCACCCGCAGCATGGTGGTCATCGGGCTGCTGGCTGTCTTCCTGGCGATGTTTGATCTCTTCAATATGTTTGTCGGATCGCTCTACGCGTGCCTGTTCAATGACGTCGTCCCCCGTGAGGTCATGGGCACCTTCATGGCTTGGTTTCGCATCGTCGGGGTTCTGACCTCTGCGGGTTACCAGTTTTTTGTTTTTAAGTTTGCGCTAAGCCACATGACGGAGATCTACACCGTCGTCGCGCTTCTCTACCTCGTTGGTTACGGAGCCATGTGTCTGAAGGTGAAGGAGGGCGAATACCCTCCCACCCCGGAAACTGGAGAGGCACCCAGCCTCAAGAGAGATATCAAGGTCTTTGCGAAACACTGTTTTACCATCCCCTATTACTGGAATATTTTCCTTGGAAATGCCTTCGCTTCCGTGGGTGCCAGCATAGGCGTCTTCGTGATCTTTTTTCACCAGTCTCTGGGTCTCGACCTCGAAACGATCGGCAGGCTCAACGGGACGGAACAGATTGTTTTGGTCGTGGTCTTTCTGGTGGCAGGGAGACTTGTGGATCACTTCAACCCGGTCCGAACCACAGCTTACATTGGCGCATTTGGTCTCTGCCAGGTCCTCTTCCAAAGCGTCTGGATCTTCGCTGTCGCACCGGAGGCTGGCGTCTACTTCTGGGTCTTCATGGGCATTAACATCCTGGGTTCTCTTGCAACGGCGATGAGCCAGATCTCGGTGCTCCCGCGCCTGATGACGATGTTTCCCGCCGACCAGTTCGGCCAGTTTTGCGGCGCCCAAGCCATGGTGCGCGCCGGAGCCGTCATGCTGGGAGGGTTGCTTGCCGGAGTCTACCTGGATGTCGTGAAGCAATTCTTCCCGCCAGGCGATCTGCATGCCTACCGGTTCATTCAACTCTGGCTCGGCTTTTTTGCGGTTGTCGCCTTCTTCTTCCACTACCGCGCTTATCGTTGCTGGAGGAGGCTGGGTGGAGAGGAGGGAACGCCGCCCACTGCTTATTTCAAGTATAAGGACTTGGCGAAATCAAAGCCGTCGGGAGCAGATAAGCGGCTTCTTCTGATACCGGGACTGGCTTTCTGCGGCTATCTCGGAGCCAGCCTGTTCTTCGTATATTATTTCCATTTTACGATGCACAACCCTCGAAACGTTGTCATTTTTGGCGTTCTCTCAGTCGCCTTGGTTTGCTTCTTTCTGGCATACCTTCGCTTTGTAAAATTCATGGAGCGCCCTTGAATCGAGAATGCCGTCGCCCTTCATTCTATGCACACCGCTCCCGATCCCTTCAACAAAGTCCACCCGGATGCCGCGTCTGCTCTCGCCGGTCTGCTGCGGGACAATCTGATCGTCGCCGCTGGGGGATTCGGGCTGTGTGGAATCCCCGAGAAACTCATCGCTGCACTGCGCGACAGCGGTGTTCAAGGTCTCACCCTTGTGGGAAACAATGCGGGCGTCGATGACTTCGGCATGGGCCTGCTCTTGAAGACGCGTCAAGTGCGCCGTGTGCTCGCATCGTATGTGGGCGAGAACCGGGAGTTTGAACGCCAGGTGCTGGCGGGCGAGCTTGCCTTGGAGCTTGTGCCCCAAGGCACGCTGGCGGAGCGCTTGAGGGCCGGAGGCGCCGGAATTCCGGCATTTTTCACGCGCACCGCTGCGGGCACCAAGCTTGCCGAAGGCAAGGAGACGAGGACCTTCGATGGCCGCGAGTATGTGCTCGAATCTGCAATTCAAGCCGACATCTCGCTGGTGAAGGCTTGGAAGGGCGACCGGTCCGGAAACCTCATTTTCAGAAAGACCGCGCGCAACTTCAACCCGATGGTCGCCACTTGCGGAAAGGTCACCATTGCGGAAGTCGAAGAACTGGTCGAAATCGGCGAACTCGACCCCGATCAGATTCACACACCTGGCATTTACGTGGACCGCATCTTGCAGGGAACCGCATATGAGAAGCGGATCGAAATCCGCACGGTTTCCGGAGCAGGAGCAAAACCGGAATCGGCCACCCGCGACCAGATTGCACGCCGCGCCGCGCAGGAGCTGCGCGATGGCTCTTACGTCAACCTCGGGATCGGCATTCCGACTCTCGTGGCCAATTTCATACTGCCTGGGATGAATGTCACACTGCAGTCCGAAAACGGACTGCTGGGGATCGGTCCCTTTCCCAGCGAAGATCTTGTCGATCCGGATCTGATCAACGCCGGCAAGCAGACGATTTCCACGATTCCGGGCTCCTGCTTTTTCTCCAGCGCGGACTCGTTCGCAATGATCCGGGGCGGCCATATCAACCTCTCCATCCTTGGGGCGCTCGAAGTGGCTGCCAACGGTGACCTCTCGAATTGGATGGTGCCCGGAAAAATGGTCAAAGGTCCGGGCGGAGCGATGGATCTGGTGGCTGGCGTTCAGCGGGTCGTTGTGGTCATGGAGCATTGTGCACGTGATGGCAGCCCAAAAATTCTTGAGCACTGCTCGCTCCCCGTCACCGGTCGCGGCGTCGTCGACCGAATCATCACCGAACTGGCCGTGTTCGACGTCAAACCGGGCGGTGGCCTTGTCCTTCGAGAGCTTAATGACGAACTCAGCCTTGAGGATCTTCGAGCTAAGACGGGATGCCGCTTCGATGTCTCTCTGGACCCGAAGGGACACTGGAAGGAATGAGAGCAGGTTTTTCAACCGACCACAGGGTCAGCCAATTCCAAGGACGGCTGGGATCTCGCAAACTTGACCTTGACTTGGAAGCGTGCCGGGAAGAGAGTTCGGTAAGAGGGATAACGTGCGTTAGGCGCACAGACTTGGCTATTTAGGGGCACTGATACAATGGATTCACCAAGCGCTTCAAACAGCCTGCGGCAACCGACGCAGGAGGCCGGATTTGCGCTTGTGTTCGTCTTGGCGATGCTCGTTCTGGTCCTTGCCATTGTGCTCGCCTTCTTTTCGCGGGCCGCATTGAACCGCCAGATTGCGTCGGCCAGCGCGGCAGACACGAAAGTCCGCCTGATTTCGCAAGCCGCAGAAGGTTATATTCTGGACGACATTCAACAGGAAATCGAAGCCGGGTCGACAACGGTCTCCCCAACCAATCTCAGCGTTCAAATCCGCCGACCCATAACGCTCACGAATGTGGGAGTTGGAGTGACCAATACCTGGGCCCCCTCCATGGTGCCGCAGCGTGCAGGGGTATCGGGCATCACGAACATCGTGAAAGTCAGCCGCGGAGGCCAGCCGTTTTTCACAAATGGTCCGGGCTACAACGCCACCGGCACCGTGAGGGCTTCAGCCATCCCGACGACGAATGCATCCATCAACGGAAAGTTCCTGACCAAGGACCGGTGGAACCTGCCGAAGCTGATGGCGGACGCCGAAACAAATGCCTTTGTCGCTCCAGACTGGGTCTACATCGACCGGCAGGGGAATACACCAACGGACTTCAGCAACCTGAGTGCGATGGCCTCGCCCGAATCGACAAATACGAGCTATGTCATCGGTCGGTATGCCTGTGTGATCTATGACGTAGGAGGGCTGATTGATATCAACGTGGCGGGCAACAGACTCCCCGATGCGGACAACAGCCGGCGGGGACGGCTCAACCAAGTCTCGATCACGAACGCAATTCCCGGCATAACGAACTTTGCAACTTTTGTCTCGTGGCGTTCCGCTGTCTCGTCCACCAACACCAACGCGACGGCGGGAAGCGGCGGGTTGTTTGATCCCACACGGACCTTTATCGATGTGCCTCCGGGCGAGCAGGCATTTGTCAGCCGGCAGGATCTTCTCGCCTATGTAGCCTCGACCAATTCGATCGCAACAAACGCCCTCCCTTTTCTCACCACATTCAGCCGGGATCTGAACGCCCCGTCCTACGAGCCAAATTCCGCACGCCAAAAGCTCCCGGCGAGCCCGGGGCCGGACTCAAACAGCCCCGATCCTGACCCGAATCTCGTGAACACGGGATTGCTCGCCGCCCGCTTTGGGGTAGATTACACGCTCAACCGCCCGGGCAATACTCCGATCACGATCAAGTCCGGCTCCCCGGTGATGCCCCGCCGGTTTCCTCTTAGCAAGCTCAGCCTCTTCGAGCAATCAAGCCCGGACCCCGCTTCGATGGGCTACTATTTCGGCCTGACAAAAGTGGACGGCCAGACTTGGAGGTATACCGCAGCGACTTCCGATGGGCGCATTGCCAATCTGAGCGAGATCGCCGCCCTCGGTCGCGAGCCCAACTTCTTTGAGGTTCTCCAGGCGGTCATCATAACCGGTTCGCTTGGGAAGAGCGGAGAGGATACCTACTTTTTCGAAAATTATCGCGACCGGTGGGAGAACCTGCAAATCATGCAGATCGGAGCGAACATCATCGATCAGTGGGACGCTAACGATTTCCCTACCCGCATCCTCTTTAAGCCGAACAATTTCGACGACTTCTGGGTTGCCGGCATTGAGAACATACCTTACATCAGCCAGATTGGGGTCGCAGGGTGGCATCCTGCTGACAATAGGGACATATTTCAAGCCTGGGCTGTTTTCGATGTCTGGAATCCGCATCAGATTGCTACTACAACGAGTCCTTCTGATATTGATAGCTTCCGAATCATGCCCATCTCCGGGCAAGCGAGGATATCTATTTATTATGCGCTAAACCACGCCGCAGTCCCCGATTCAAATAGCCCTACGGTTAGCAGCTTGATTAGCGGCCAAAGGCCGATCAATGGCGGGACTTTATATCAAGAGCTCCAGCCGGATATTGCGACTCTAAATGCTGGGCGGCAATTTTCGTTTCCAAGAACAGGAAATTACACGGAACCAACCACTCTGGGTGTCCCTGTCCCTACATCTGGCACAGATGCGTTAGGGGTGCTCTTGGCGGAATGCTCTGCTGCTTCAAATCCTCCGTATAATAGCAAAGCCATTCCACCTGCGCTGGAACGAACTCCTAATCTTCAATTGAACATTAACAGGATCATGGACATCTTGGCTCCCTACACGGCGTCGAATCCTTCTAGTGGGAACGATACTCGCAACAGACGAGAATATCCGGCCGGAACCACTTTTACCGGTTTGAATTCTGAATACTGGCTTCAAGAGGGAACGAACCCCATATACGTTTCGGGAAAATATGGAGTGAAAGCTCATAATGTTTTCAGAGTGCTAACAGGTAACACGTTAAATCCATTTATTTTTGAACTGCAGGCTCACAAGGCCGGGGACCCGCCGGAGCTATGGTATCCTTACCAGCGAATTGTAAGGAATGAAACCAAACAGTTCGATGCTGCCACGAGCCCTCTTTTTAATGACCCAAAATCCAATCTTTTGACAGATACTCATCATTCTTCGACGAACGCGACACTTGCGGACGAGTTCTACACTTGGAGAAGTCGGGGAGCTTCGGTGGGAATGATCAAAGTAGATCCCAGAACCAGTAGGTTGGGGTTTTCAGCTTGGAGTCAAAGTGCTGCTGACTCTCCCGACACTCCCAAAAAGGACTTTTTGGGCTATTCCATCCGCAGCTTAACATCCCCGCTCCCGCAAACCATACAAAATGACCCGAACGGCGCTGTAATGAATAGCTCCGCGGATTGGTGCTTTCCTGGTGGCGTCTACGCAGTTGGCAGGACCGTCGCTGATAGCAAGATCGTGAGCCCCACTTTCGAGATTTTCGCAGATTTTAAATCGCCGCCCAAGGGAAACCGCGCCCAAATTGGCCTTTATGGACTTGTCGCAAACAACCCAGATGTTCTCAGCTCGACATATCCTGTCCGTTACTCGGATCCCGATGGCGTCATCCGTCCGGGGGATGGATACTTCGGGGGAGTCCCGACAGCCCGCCTGCAATTCGCCGACAGGCCGATCCTTCTGAACCGTCCGTTCCGATCGGTCGGGGAGCTCGGCTATGTCTTCCGGGACATGCCTTGGAAAACTCTCGATTTCTTCAGCCGGCGTTCCGGCGATCTCGGGTTGCTGGATGTTTTCAGCATTTCCGAGACCGACGGCGATCCGCCGCTGACTGCGGGGCAGATCAACTTGAACACCCGCCAAACGGCGGCACTGGCGACCGTTCTGCAGAATTCGTCCAAACAACTCGCCAGAGTGAACCCTGGTGTCCCGTCCTCGGAACTCACCGCTGCACAAGCTCAAACGCTCGCACAGGCGATTGTGAGCGAGAGCTCTGTGAGGCCGTTTGCCGACAAGGGGGATCTGGTGACGCGCGTGCTGAATGCGGGAACAACCGACCCCTTGGCCGGAGATACTTTGAAAACTGCACGCGAAGCCGCTGTGAGAGCACTTGCAGAGATCGGGACGACCCGCACATGGAATTTCCTGATCGATCTCGTCGCCCAAACCGGAAGGTTTACGGCATCATCCGGGACCGGCAGCGATTTCCTAGTCCAAGGCGAGGAGCGGGTTTGGATCCATGTCGCGATCGACCGCATGACCGGTGAAGTTCTCGAACTGAGAAGAGAGGTTGTGAATGAATAGGGAAGTCCTAATATTAGCGCTGTTTGCCACGACGTGTTTTGCGCAGCAAACCGACGTGCAGCCCGACCCCACGGAACGGCCATCAAAACCGTTCTCCAATGTCATTCCCGAGCGGACAGCATGGGTGGTCAAGGTGATCAAGCCTTGGGAACTCCGCGCTGTAAAAGAAAAGGATCCGGCCCAGGATGCCTATCTGTCCAAATTCGCTGGCACAACCGTGAAAAGCATCGACAACGCGTATGCGTCGGGGATCCGCCGCGAGGTGCTTCATTACGCCGATGATTCCAGGTTCACCCGCTACGTTGCCATGGGCCAACTCCTGTATGAGGACCTCCTGTCGGGTGAACCAATCATTGAGGATCCAGCCCAGAGCGCAACCGGTCCGACATGGGGTGTCAACCGGCTCGGTGAGCTGGCCTGGGTTTCCGACAAGTATTACATCGGGGTGGCCAACTACCAAGGCAGGGCCTGCTATGTCTACCGCCAATTTTCCCCTGAAGTCGTGTTGCCACAGGACCCCAATGCCGATCCTCAGGCGTCATCCCCAGGGGCAGCCGCAAACGAACTCAAAGATCCCAAGCGAGCCAAAATCCTGGCCACCGCCTTTATTGACAAAGAAACGATGCAGCCCGTGGCTTACGAGACAATCTACGAGATCTGGCTCTACAAAAAACGCGATTCCTTTCAGCCATTCGGGCTTCCGGGTCCGCTTCAGGACGCCGCCCGGAAGCAGGCGGAAGCTGTTGCGAAAATGAAGCAGAAATACAATATCCGCCAGTGAGCCCACGCCCGGACATACGCAGCGCTTTCTCGCTAATCGAGCTGCTGGTCGTGATCGCGATCATCACGGTGCTTGCTGCTCTGGCGTTGCCGGCATTCAACTCCATCCAAAATGCAAGCGGACTCACAAAGACCGCCAGCGATATCGCGGGGATGCTCGAGCAGGCCCGCGCCTATGCCATGGCTCAGAATACCTACGTCTGGATCGGGTTTCGAAAGGATGGGACGGATTCGCTGACGGTGGGCGTTGTCGCGTCAAAGACCGGTTCTTCCAACCCATCAGCCAATATTGTCCAGCTCGGCAAGATAAGTCGCTTTGAAAATGTGCAGCTTGTTGCTCTGCCGGATTTCGGAGCACGCCCTGGAACGAATGTTACCCAGCTCTCGGGGGCCTCCGATCCTGCGCTCTCCTTCACGACCGGAACAAACACCTTCAACTCGCAGGTGATCCGATGGAACAGTCGAGGGGAGGCCCGGATCGCCCCATCTCAAATCAGTCGGCTCATCGAGATCGGGCTGCAGGCCTCAGCCGCCGGGGTGATAAGGAACGCATCCAATGCTGCCGCACTACAAATCGGCGGACTTTCAGGGGCCGTCATCGTGTATCGCCCATGAGACAAATACCCCGCATTTCCTCCCCCGGATTTTCTCTCGTGGAGGTCACTCTCGCATTGGGCATCGTAACTTTCGGGCTGATTGCCGTGATGGGCCTTCTGCCGACCGGGCTGAACCTTGCCAAGCAAAGTGCGGATGAAGTGGCGGCCGTCAACATCATGACGGGGATCAGTCTCAGCCTTGAGAAGGGCTCTCCGGTCAACGGAAAAGCCACCTTCAACGCCGATGGCATGAGAATCCCAACAACCGCTGATCCATCCTATGTCGCCATGCATGCAACCTATGCCGCCCGGTGGGATATTCGATCCAACTCGGTGCCCCCCACCGCCCTGATCACCGTTTCCTGGCCCGTGACAAACTCCATCGGCAGCGTGGAGTCGATCGTGGTGCTATCGCCAGGCTCGCCGTAGGATGAGAGGAAGGTCATATTCTAAGGGGCCCGCCGACAGCGGATTCTCCATTCTGGAAATCCTGGTGGCCATGGCTGTTCTCATGCTAATGGCGCTGATGGTGGTGGGACTGGTTGATGGGACGATGAGGATCACATCCCAATCCCAGCGGCGAATCAGCGCAGACGCCGGAACCCGCCAGGCCCTTGATCGCATGACCGCAGATTTTTCCCATGCCATTGCGCGCGAGGATCTGCCGTTCCGCATTGAGAAAAATGATGGCAACGACAGCATCACGTTTTTCGCGCAGGCCGAGGGTTACACAGCCGGCAGGGGGATCTCAATGATCGGCTATCGGGTCGTAAACAATGCGCTGCAGCGGGGGGCAGAAGCAACCGGATGGACAAGCAATTCGCTGGGGTTCACCACGCTCAGCAACGCGATTGCCAATCCGGATTATTTGACAATTAGGGATGAAAACTATGAAACCGTCGCCCCCGATGTTTTCCGTCTTGAGTTTGCCTTCCTGTTGGGGAACGGAGCGGTCACCAATGCCGTGGGAACAAACACCGGTTCAACTTACGTGGCCAGCCCGGCCACATCGCCGCGCGCCGCGACGACCAACACGATTCGCGCTGTGATTGTTGGGGTGGCCGCTCTCGATCTCCGTGCCCGCAAGACGCTCCCCTCAACAAATACCGCCCAGGAACTGATGGGCCAATTTCCCGATGCAACTTCCGGAAATGCCATTGAACATGACATTCTCGCCGGCTGGGACTGCACGAATGCCGCCCTGCCCCAACCAGTGCGGGAGTCGCTCCGCATCAACCAGCGGCAGATCAGGATCAACAATTGAGTGTCCGCAGCCTCGGGTGTCCGGCCCGTCGGCTGAATGCCTTGGTCACTTGAAATACTTCTTAAAGACGGCAGATACTTCCTTGTTTTTTATCACGTGTCTGGCGTCGCAAACCTGAATATCAAGGCAACCGTTTTCCATCATGGTCTTGAGCTCCAGATCCACGCGAGCTGCATCTTTGACAGGAAACAGATGGGGCAAATCGTAATATCCCATCATGCCGACCCCTTGCTGGCGTGGATGGTATCTTTTGGACTGCCCCGAGATGATCCTGCTGTATTCGGCAATCTTCTGTTCCGGCCAGAGGGTGAACCAGGCGGCAGTCTGTCCGCAAAAGTCGATGTTGAGACGGTTCCCATAGAGTGGATCCGGAGCGAATACCGGCCAGAGGTGGGCGGCTGTCTTGATGTCGCTTTTCTTGGAACGGGCATAGTCAGCAAGGTCATTGATGTATTAAACCAACGTATCTCGAAAAAACGTCACCTCCGCTTCATCTCCGGACATTTCCGGGTGTTGTTTTTTGAATTCGGCCAGCAGCTTTTGGCACTGATCGCAATGGCAACTGTGATAATTCTGATAACCAAAGCCATCAAATGCCACACCTTCGATCCCGGGCACCGACACGACTCCGTCAATGATTGGTTTGAAAAGTTCCCGGCACTCCTGGCTGTTGAAGCAAATGATCTTCTTCCCGAGAACTTCATTGGTCATTTTTGGTTCACCGCCAAACTGGTAGGGGGTGACTTTTTGGTTGTTTCCCGCCATGAGAAATGTTCGGGCGGCTTCTTCTTCCGCGCTCATGACTTGCCATGGCACCGGACGATCCGGATGGCGTTTACTCCATTGCTCGGCCACGCCTTTCATGGGCATGAGGCTGGAGAAGATCCGAATGTTTTTTTTCCTGCCGGCCTCCACAGCTTTTTTCAGGAAAGCCGGATCCGTTGACCACGTGATCAGGGCATCGAATCCGATGGCTTCAGCATCAGCCATAAACTGGTCGAGATTCGTCTCGTTAAGATTCTTTTCGTCAAACCATCCTGACAAGGTCACGGTCTTGCTTTCACCGCCAAATCCGCTGCAGATGGTCAACAGAACGACGATCATCGACAGCCAGGCAAAGGCCCGACTTTTCGCAGCCTGATTCTCCCCCCGACGCCGAGGGAACGGCTCAAGAATTCGACGCTGGCAGGTAATCATTCAACTCGACAGGCAAAGCGGCTTAATGCTTCTAACTCGCCCACTGGAAATCATCTGATTCCCTATGGACTGTCAATCGCGCGCACGACAAACGGCAAGTTTGTCACCCCATGGGCGCGGCGTGGCTGCGCCTCTGCATCGGCAGCGAAGATGGCATGGCGTTCTGTATCGAAATGTTCTGACTCATTTTGTGTGTCTGCGAAACACTCGTGCACTGGTCATAAGACATTACCTATGCAGGAATTTTGACAGCCAGGGGTTTGCCCATGATAACACCATCAGGACGGAACGACATGGAGAGCCTTCCCGTCCGCAGGCGTATTGATGAGCCGACAAGCGACATGAAAAAGAAGAAAGCGATCTGGTGGTTTTTCCCATCCCTGCTGGAACCTTGCGACGGACCGTGGGGAAAGCTGGGCGATTTCGGCCATGACCCGGTGCTGACATGGAAGGCGATCATTGACTTGGCTGCCGGCCTGAAGGTGGATCGCCTGATTCCCGGCATCGAGCCGTATCAGACCGACCGCGTTTACAACCAGTGGGGGTTCCACTATGTCTGTCATTTTCCAGAGGATCCGGAGGCGCGGTGTTTTGATGATGAAACGATCCGACGGAACATTGCCACGGTTCGGGCGATCGCCGCGTATGGCCGCGAGCGGAACGTCGGCATCATGTTCCACCACTACAACCTGATGGCCCCGGAGCGTTGGGTGCAGGCTCATCCGAAGCTGAAGGCAAAGTATGATGCCGTCCACGATCCGGTCTGGGGGCACCGCTCTCGCCCTGACCGCCTGGGCAATCTCGTCGCGAACGTTTGCTGGAATGAGCCCGACTACAAAGCGTTCATGCAGCGCTGTTGGACCGAGGTCTTCACAAACATCCCGGAGATGTCCGGCGCGATGATCACAGCCGGCGAGCATTGCCATTGCTGCTGCGATGACTGCACCGGAGGCACCCCGGTCTATGTCCTGCAGGATACCGATAGCCCGGAGGAAACCGCCCGCGGTGCAGCCGCCAAGAAGGTGAGAGATGAGAAGCGCGCGGAGATGGCCCTCGACCTCATCACGACGTTCACGGATATCCTTCGCAGGCAGGAGAAGGAGCTCATCGTGCGTTCATGGTTCATGCCCGGCTTGGTGAACCGGCTGCCGAGAGGAGTGGACTATGCCGGCAAATATTCGGTTTTCGACGCCTGCTGGAGCGGGCCGGATCCGGTCATTCACGATTGGCTGGCGGCCGGGCACAAAATGTGGGAGACCGTGGCCATCGAGGCCGAAAACTGCGGGCCGGTCCTTTGGCACGATGAGGTCTGGAGCAGGCAGACGGCTGACCGGAATAACGCGCTCCATATCGAAGGGTGCATCATCCATATCAACACCCAGTGGGGGCACGTGGGCCATATCGCTGCGTTCACGGCGTCGCGGAATATCACCCGCCTGCTCGAAGGACTGGAACCGGCGACGAAGGCAGGATCTTCCGAGGAAGAGTTCCTCGGCTTCTTTGGTCCCGAAGCAGGGCCGCAGGTCTTCCGCGCGGCCAAGCTCATTGCGACATTTCCTCTGCACATGACGAGCGTGATCCATCTGGCGCGCGAGGGCTTTTCCTATGGCATGCCGCCTTGGTTTGATGGTGCCTGGCGCTGGCCGGGGGTTCTCGGCAGCCCGCGATACCAGCCGGAGGCCTGGGCGAACCCCGACGGACTCACGACGATCTATGAGCTTCTGCAGACCGTGGCGGCTACACCCGATGCCTATCGTGACTTGCTCGGCAGCCCGAAAGGAAATGCGATCAGCCGATGCGATGAGATTGCGGGATGGTGCCACGAAGCCTGTGAGATTCTGGAATCCTGCCCGGCACCGCATTCGCCGCAGGCCCGAAGCGAACTCCGCGCGCTCATGGCCTCAGCGCAGATCGCCAAGCTGGCTGCCCGCGAACATGCTGCGGTCCTGCGGGCGCGTGTGGCGTGGGAAGCACTCAAGCACCTGTCGGCGGGAACCCGCGAGTCCCTCGCAGCGCGGGAGATGGCGGCTATCTGGTATGAGAGGGCGGTTGATGCCCTGAGTCGCCAGATCCCGTGGGCCATGGAATTGGCGAAGATCTATCCCGACCTCATGCACCATGTCATCGAATCCCATGAAACGTTCAACCGGCTCACCATGGCGACCCGCTTGCGCATCCGCCGGGAGGAACTGCACCGCATCCGCACGGTCGAGGGCCCGGATTGGACGGCACAAATGACGGTGGAGTTCTGGGCGCACCTTCCCCATACCATCGGCAGCGGAGCCGCCAGATGATGAAAATCGTGGCGTTCGGCGATTCTACCACCGCACCCCGGGACCTAGTCGCCACTTATGCAGATCAGCTTTTGGATCGGATAGGCCCCGAGAATGTCACAATTCTCAATAAGGGCGTCGGGGGCAATACCACACAGGCGGCCATGGCGAGATTCCAATGCGATGTGGCGGATCACAAGCCGGAGGTTGTGATTGTTCAATTCGGCATCAACGACTCATCGGTGGATGTTTGGGACGATCCGCCCAAGATAACCCCCCGTGTGTCACTCGCCGACTACGAGATCCATATCCGCCATTTTGTCGTGGCCTCCCGGGCTCTCAGTGCCGAGGTCATACTCATGACGCCGAATCAGCTGCGTTGGTCACCGAGGACATTGGAGCGCTATGGGAAGCCGCCGTACGACCACGAGGATCGGCTTGGTTTCAATTTACTTCTCACGGAATACTGCGAGGTCGTCCGCCAAGTTGCCCGTGAGGAAAAGGTTCTTTTGGTTGATATTTACGCCGCCTATCACGATCTGCAGAAAAGCGCCGATGCTTTTCTTCCCGACGGGATGCATCCCAATACAGACGGCCATAGCATTGTCGCGGACGCTCTGGAGCCGTTGCTGCGCTGTCTTCTTGCGAACCGGAATTCCATTCGCGAAACCCTCCTCACACCATCGATGTTCGCTCCGCCGAATGATATTCACTCCTTATGAAAAACCAACAGGTCAGCCTCTTGCTCGTCGGCGCCGGAAATCGCGGGCGCGGAATCTTTGGCCAATATGCTCTCGACAATCCGCACCGTGCGAAGTTCGTGGCGGTTGTCGAGCCCGATGAGGCCCGCAGGCTGGCGTTTGCCCGGGCGCACGACATTCCTCCAGACGGGCGGTTTGCCTCGATCGACGCGCTTTTTGAGCGGCACCCCGGGAAGATTGGCGACGGGCTCATTATCGCCACGGTCGAGAATGTCCGCGCGGAGCCGATCCGGCTTGGCATGAAGGCCGGTTATGCCGTCCTTTGCGAAAAGCCCCTCGGATTGAGCGCGGCGGATGCCGTCCGTGTCACCGATGCCGCAGCCGCCCATCCGGGGATCTTCATGGTCTGTCACCAGATGCGCTACACCCCGATGTATCGGATCCTTAAAGGAATCGTGGCCTCCGGCGATTACGGCGACGTCGTCAATATCGAGCATAGCGAGAATCTCGATTTCGAGCACATGTCGCATTCGTATGTCCGGGGTTTTTTCAACAACGATTCGCTCACGCCGATGATCCTGGCGAAATCCTGCCACGACATGGATCTGCTGATCTACCTGATCGGGGCCAAGCCGTCACGGATCGCCTCCTTCGGCGGCCTTGCCCATTTCCGTCCGGAAAATGCCCCCGCCGATGCACCGGAGTTCTGCCTGGATGGGTGTCCGGCCGCAGCAAGCTGCCCTTATGATGTGCGCCGGATGTATTTCCGCCCGAAGACGGATCCGGCCTATCTGCGCCAGATGGGCGTCATCCGCGACCAAACTCACTTATCCGAACTCCTGAAAACAAACCGGTTTGGACGATGCGTCTATCGATGTGACAATAACGTCGTGGATCACCAGGTCTGTGCCATCGAGTTTGAAGGCGGCGTCACGGCCTCTTTCACCATGGCAGGACACAACGGCCTTGAGCGGCGCCGGACACGAATCCAGATGACGGACGCCGAGATCGATCTCGATTCCCACCGCAGGACAATTGAGATCCGCCGCTTTTCCACTGGAGAACACCAAGTCATCTCCCCTACCCCGGGCGGCGGAACCCATGGCGGAGGGGACAGCGCCATCATGGAAAACTTCGTGGATGCCATCCTGACCAACCGCCGGGAGTTCATCCTCACCTCGGTGGCCGAATCCCTCGACAGCCACCTGATGGCCTTTGCCGCCGAAGCTTCCAGAAAAAGTGGCCGGGCTCTGCGTCTTGCAGACTTTGAGTTGGAGATCCGCGGTGGCGAAGCCCCGCACTCTGCGTAAAGACAATCCTTCCTCTCCGGAAGAGGGGAAACCGGCCAAATTTAAAAGTGCGAAATAGAATATAATGTGCGTATATCGAATTATTAGTTGACATTCGCCCACATTTGGCAAACGATTCCAGCGGCAGTTTTAGCGCGGGAAAACCACAGCCCTATGAAAAAAGCATTCCTTTGCCTCACAGCCGTCCTGATCAGTCTCGGTGTCGTCCGGGCCAATCTTGAAGAACGAAATCGCGCCATGGCGCTCTCGAAGTCCGGGGATCACAAAGCTGCGATCGAAGTATTCGTGAAGCTCGCAGACGGAGCGAACGAGACGCGCAAGTCCGAGAACCTGCTCCAGGCGGCCCTGTGCGCCCAGAGGATGGGGGATACTTCGAAGGCGATGGAGCTAGCCGGGCAGATTCCGTCAGAGCCTTATGCGATATTCTGCAAGATGGAAATTCTGCGCAGTTCCGGCGGGCGGGACGAGTTGATCGCGATGGCCGGGAAGATCGATTTTACGACTTGGCCGGAGAAGCTGACCTACCCGGCGCTGATGTCGCGTGGGGAGGCTTATCTCGGGGCCGGAAAAACGGGGGAGGCAGAGGCGGACTTTCTGGAAGCTGCGCGCCACACGCTGTCGCCGCAGCAGAAGGCAAGAACAGTTCTCTATCAGGCTGAGGTCCTCGCGGCGGCGGGAAAGAGCTCGGACGAAGTCCTCGCAGCCTACGGCAGGATCGTTGAAATGGCCCCCAAGGGAGGAGGGATTCTGCAGCGGGCGCATCTTGCGAGAGCTCGCCTGTTTGCGGCAAAAGGCCAGAAGGAACCGGCGATCGCCGAGATCGTCGCGGTCGAGAATTCGGGCAGCAAGGATGCCTATTGGGTGGCCGCAATCAACCTGACCTACGGCCAAGTTTTTGAAGCTCTGGGAAAAGTGTCCGAAGCGGAACGCTATTATCAGACGACCCTCGACATCCCCGCGGCTCCCGCAGAAATCCAGGACGAAGCCAAAATCCGCCTCCGCAAGTTGAAAACCACAGAAACCTCCGCTCAGAAATGAAAAAAACCACCCTCATCGCTCTCATCTCGCTCGCCTGCATTGTCTCTCGTGCGACGGCTGTCACGCTTGTTGAAGACGGTAAACTCAAAGCCGAAATTGTTCTCGCGGCGGATGCCTCTCCGAGCGTCCGCACGGCGGCCTCCGAGTTCCAGCGCCATCTGGAGAAGATCTCCGGAGCACAACTCCCCATCGTCAACGCACCCACCGAGGGAGTGGCCGGGCAGGTGTTCGTTGGGGAAAGCGAATTCACCATGGCGAAAGGCTTCAGCCTCGAAGGCGTGAAGTGGGACGGCTTCAAGATCGTCGCACAAGACAACTATGTGATTCTTGCGGGCAATCAGTTTTACATGGAGCCCATCTACGGCAAATGGATGGCCGATACGCGGACGGAGGACTGGCAGAAACTCATTGGCCGCAAGTGGCGGTTTCCTGGTGGTGGAATGGACTTTCGCACATTCAACAAGAAACTCGGCTTTTTCGTATTCGACGGGACCGGCACGCTCTACTCGGTCTACGAATTGCTGAACCAACTGGGCATGCGCTGGTATCTGCCGATGGTTGACCTCGGGATCGTGTATCCCTCGTTAAGCACGGTCAGGATTCCTGATCAAGATCGCAAAAAGGAGCCGGTATTCCCGATCCGATATCTTGAGCCCGTTAATACCAAGTTCCCGGACGAGTGGCTCTGGTATAAGTCGATGATGATGGGTCAGGCCTTTATGTTTCCCAGCGAGCATTCGCTGGGGCACACGCTCAAATTTCCAGAGGCCAACCCTGAAGAGGTTTACGGCAAGGTTAATGGAAAAATCGATTACCACACTCCTAAGATGACCTCACAAAAGCTGCGAGATGACCTCACCTTGCTACTGGAGACGCAGCTCAAGGAAATGCCGAAACTGACAAGTGTCTCGATCACTCCCAATGATGGCTGGGGCCAGATGGATGACGCTGATGCCGCTGCGGGCTGGCTCAGGTCGGAGCGCGGGCGCGCGGGCAGTTTCTCAGATTACACTTGGGACATGGTCATGGATGTCCGGGGCCGACTGAAGAAGAATCATCCCGATCTCAAATACATCATCTATGGCTATATCAACAACAAGCTCCCCCCCACGACGACCGAAAAAATCCCGGAGGACATCATCGTCTCCTATTCCCAGACCATTAACCAGAACATGATGCCGGCGTCCAAGGACGACTTGAAGATCCGGGACGAGTGGCTGGCGAAGATGAGCAACGACCAGATGATCGTTTGGGAATACTATGCGGACCATGCTCCAACGCGCAGTTTTCCTCCGATCCCCGTGATCTTTACCAAGCTGATGCAGGAGAACTTCGCGACCATGTATGGCAAGGTTGGGCTGGGAATTCTTGTTTCCAGCACCTGGGACTATCAAAGCCCGACGGCCGTCCTCCGCCGCCCGGGGTTATCCCATTTGATGTTGTATCTCCACAATCGGTTCCTGTGGGACAACAAGCTCGATCTCCAAGCGGTTTTAAACGAATATTATGAGAAATTCTTTGGTCCGGCAAAAGCCGAGATGAAGGAGTTCTACGAGTTCGCAGAGAAGGTCTGGATGCGTCCCGGAGAGCGCGAGATCTCGGCCAACAGTGGCTTTCTCAAGCCGGAGGATGTTGGTGTTTACTTTGATATTCTGGGCCGGGCGCAAGCCAAGGCGGGCGCGGATACCATTTACCGCAAGCGCATCGACCTGATCGCTGGGGAGATGGACCCGCTGAAGACGCTCTTTGAAAACCTCCAGCGAAAGGGCACTCCCATGGAAGGATTCAAATCGAAAGACAATTTTGTCGCGGACGGAGACCTGACGAAGCCGTTCTGGACGGCAAGGCCGGACTCGTTTGTGGAATTGCGCGACATGAACACTGGCGAGAAGCCCACGCACGTTTCGACCAGCGCGTCCGTGCGTTGGATCCCAGACAGCTCGAAGCTGGTGATCGGCATCGAGTGCCTGGAGCCCAAGATGGACAAGATCGCAGCGAGCAAGCTCGACCGGGACACGCGTGGTATCTTCCGGGGGGATTTCGTCGAGATCCGGCTGGAAACCCCCCAAGGCATCCGGCCCCACATCGCCGTGAATCCGGAGGGTAGCATTTTTGACGAGAGCCCGACGGCCAACGCTGCGGATCTCCCGCACTTTTACAAAGTCGAAGACTTTGCGGTGAAGAAGTATCCGGACCGGTGGACGGCAGAAATTGTGATCGACGCGAAAGCGCTCGGCGCGGGCGCGGAAATGCCTTCAAAGAGCTCGCCTTGGGGCATCGGAATCAACCGCCAACGCAGTGCGGGCAACACCGTAGAGCATTATATGATCACCCCGAGCGGAAGTGATTTCCAAGACCTGCGGGATCTGGGCAACTTGACGATCCGCTAGCATTTAAGAAGGGCACACCTATGAGAATCGACGGACACGTTCACGCCATGCACGCCGAAATGGGGCCGGAAAGCCGCCGGATCCCGCCTCTGATGTCTCCGTGGCGGGAGCCCGGCTTTTCGACCGGGGAGCTCCTGACGCGGAGCAAAGGGGTTCTGATCCGCGAATACCCCGCTGACGTGACGCCGATTCCGGCGGAGGAGCACATTGCGGCGCACCGAGCCCGCGGCATCGAGAGGGTTGTCTTGCTTGATCCCCCGGATATCACATTCGAAATCCAGCGCGTCTTCGGCGACTTCGTCATGGCCTGCCCGCAGATCCGAATGGACGAGGCCACCCCGGCTGACATCGATGCCATCCTCGACCGAGGGGCGATCGGAATCAAGTTCATCGCTCCGATGCATCCCTATGGGTCGGATTGTTACCTGCCCCTCTATCGCGCGGTGCGAAACCGCAACGCTCTCGCGATTTTCCACACGGGGTATCTCGCCCACCACTTTTTTGACCCCGGCGGCGTCCTGCCCCGCACTTCTCCGATTAACATGAACGATATGCGGCCGTCCGAACTCGATCGGGTCGCCCGCGCTTTTCCCGAGCTCAAGATCATGATCGCACACTTTGGAAATCCCTGGTGGGACGAGGCGCACGCGCTGATATCCAACAACAAGAACATGTATGCGGATTTCTCCGGGGGCAGTGCTTACCGGAGATCGCTCGCTTTCTGGAAAGAGCTGTTTGCTCCCAACGGCAAACTCGATATCCGCGCTATTTCAAAAATCTGCTACGGCGCCGACGGATGGATGTTCCACGTTGGCATCTTCGAGGACGGTCCGCTCCAGGAGTTTTACGACCGTCTCTACGAGACGTTGGGCCTTCCAGACGAGCTCCGGCAGTTGATCGACCGCGAGAATATTCTCCGTCTCGTCGACCCGCTTCAGAAGTAATGTCGTCCAACGTCCCGGTGAACGGAGAGCTGTCGGTGAGCCCGGACTGGATCGGGGATCCCGCAGCCGTCGAGGATCTGCTGCGGGGCTTGGGGTTCCGGGAGGATGTTGTCGGGGCACTCACGGAAGCCGCTCAGGAACTGGCCAGCCGGCCGGAGGAACTCCGCACCATCACCGATTTCGCCAGGCGCTGGTTTGCCGCCCGTGGCGGGCGGATTGAGTCAACGGCCCACCCGCTGCGGGAAGCCCTCGTCGTCGTCTCCGCGTTTCCCACCGCCATCGAGCACAATGATTCGATGGGCATTCCCCGAGAGGTCACCTCCGCGACACTCCGAGATCTCCAGCTTTTCATGGACGATTTTCGGGCACGGAACGATGCGTGGGGATTCACCTATAGCCACTGGCTTTGGAATCATGTGACGGGGAAGGTTTTTGCCATCGAGGGCCTTCAGTTTGCGCCGGGCTACTGGAATCTCCCGTATGTCGTCTATCGGGCTGCGGGCGAACTGGTCTCGCTGGCCAGCGACGGTCTTTTTCTTGACCCCAATGGCTATCCCCGAAAGGACCCGCCGGGCGTGCGGGCGCATTTGAAGGAAGCAGCCGGTGCTGTTCGGGGTTTCCCTGTCGATCCGGGTTCCGGAGCCGTTAGCCTTCGCGAAACCGGACTCCCATCCGACGCCCAGCGCATCCTGGGAGCCGGGAATCCCGTGCTGAACCTGCACATTCCTGCCGGGGCGGACTTGTCCCAGGCGAACTGCATGCTCTCGTATCAGCGAGCCCTCGAGTTTTTCGACCGCCACTTCCCCGTGCCTGGGGAGCGGACGATTATCTGCACCTCATGGCTGCTCGACAGGGAGTTATCGAAGGTCCTGCCGGACAACTCGCGCATCGTCGGGTTCGGACACATGTTCTTCCCGCTCATCCCGCCGGATGCCGACGACGCGCAGTTGGTCGAAAGGGTTCTGGAGACTCCGCCGGGTAGGGAAACCTCGCTGCAGCGGAAGATCCTTCGTCACCGCTCTCAGGGCGGACGCTTCAGGCTGACCAGCGGATTTCTCCTGCCAGAAGTCCTGGAAAGCCGGGAGCCCTAGTGCGGCACGGTCATCGAGAGTCCCCCATCGACCACAAGCTCCGTCCCTGTAATGTAGGACGCCCGGTCGGAAGCCAAAAAGACCGCGGCCTCTGCAACCTCCCAGGAAACACCCATTCGCCCGAGAGGAACCACGCGGTTGCGCTTCGCCCGCATCTCATCGATCGAGCATCCGTCATATGCATTTTTCAGGTAAATCTTGATCCGCGGCGTATCAATGAGGCCGGCGAGAATCGTGTTGGCGCGGATCCCGAACGGCGCGACCTCGATCGCGAGGGTTCTTGTAAAGTGCAGCGCGGCCGCCTTCGTCGTCGCGTAGACCAGTGACGGGTATCCGAGGTTACGCTTCGCCGCAATCGAGGAGGTCGTCAAGATCACGCCCCTGCGGCGCTTCTTCATCCCTGGCAACACGGCCTGCGTCGAGATATGCAGCGCCGTAACGTTCGCGTCCTGAATGCGGCGCCAGTCGTCCGGGGTTGTTAGCGAAGGGTCTCCCCCCTTAGCCAGACCGACGTTGTTATGGAGGACATCAATGACCCCGAACTCCTTGTGCACCGCCTCGATCATTGCCTCAATGGAATCGTCGTCCGTCACGTCCACGCCAAACGACTTCGCGCGGCCGCCGGAGCGTCCGATGATCCCGGCTGTTTCTGTCGCGGCATCGAGGTTCAAGTCGGCAACTGCCACCCGTGCCCCTTCGCGAGCATACGCCGCGGAAATCGCTTTCCCAATTCCCCAGCCCGGCGCGATAGACCCCCCTCCGATGACCAAACAAACGCGGTCGCGGAGTAGATCCGACCCGCCGTGCCTCGGAAAGGGCGATTCTTCTAACCCCTCTGGAAGGACTTCTTCTTGGAAACTGGCTGATGTCATGGACGCTCGATAGATCTCAGAGGGCTTGTAAGTTGTGCGGTTGACGCACAATGTTCGTTACTTCGAACATTATCGCCATTCGTCTCCCCTCGTCAAGCTTTTCACCGAGGAAGCCTGGCATTAATTGGACCGATTACCGCACAGTAAAATGCATTTCGAACAAATGGAATTTACCAACTCGAAGTTTTCTGGTCCTTTGCCTGTCAAATGACCGAGTTGGAATCCTTTGTCTCGACCTCCCCGCTCTGCGACACGCACGAGCATTTGCGATCGGAGGAGCGATGGATCCGGGAGGGGCCGGACATTTTGACGGATATCTTTGGAGCCTATCTGCAGGCAGATCTGCACAGCGCGGGCGCATCCGCACAGGCGTTGGTGCAGCTCAACGATTCGTCGGATCCGGATCTACTCCGGCGCTTCCGGGGGATCGAGGAGGCCTGGGAACTCTGTCGGAACACGGGATATGGCCGCGCGGCCCAACTGCTGGCCGGGGAAGTCCACGGCATGCTGGCCTTCGATGAGGAAAACCTGCACGCGGCGAACAAGCGGTTGCTCAGCTGGCGCTGCCCGGGAGGAAGGCTCGCGCTGCTGCGGGAACGCGGGAGAATCGACCACGTCCAAACCGATGATTTCAACTGGGCGTGCGAACCCGATGTCGACGGTTTTTTTCTCCAGGATCTCTCTTGGCTCGAGTTGAGCACGGGAAATGTCGACCGGGAGGCTCTGCTGCAGGCCACGGGTCGCGAGGTTCGAAACCTCGGAGATTTGGATGACGCCATGAGCGCGCTGTTTGAGCTCTACGGGAACATCGCAGTGGCCATGAAGACGCAGCATGCCTACCGGCGGACGCTGGCCTGGACGGAGCGAACCCGATCCGAGGCGGAAGCGGCCCTGCAGCAAGTGCTTGCGGACGGGGATGTGCCAATCGAAGCCAAGCTGTGCTTGGGCGACTGGTGTCTGGCACGCGGCATTGAGCTCGCGATCCCTCTTGGTCTCCCCATCAAGATCCACACTGGCATCCATGCTGGGAATGACCGGATGCCCCTCGCTTGGGTCTCCGCTTCCCATTTGTCTCCCCTGCTTGCACGTTATCCAGAGGCCGTCTTTATCCTGATGCACATTGGCTATCCGTTCACCGAGGAGGTCATCGCCTTGTCGAAGCACTACCGGAATGTTTTCGTCGATCTCTGCTGGGCTTGGGCCATCAACCCACGCCATACGGCGAATTTCGTGAGGAGCTTCATCCAAGCGGCACCCGCCAACAAACTCTTTGCTTTCGGCGGCGACACCCGCTGGCCCACCGGTGCGCTGGCCTACTCGATTCAGGCCCGGCGCGGACTGGCCGACACCCTTGGACGGGATGTTAAGGAAGGTCTCCTGACCGAGCGCGATGCCATCAAACTTGCGAGCCGCTTCCTCTGGAAGAACCAATACGCCTGTTTTCCCCGCCTGAAGGCGGCACCTTCTCAGCTCATGACCACATCTTGTGATTGACCACCGGACGATATACGTCATAATGTTCGTGTAACGCACTTTGCATCGGTGCACGTCGAATCCATTCATGAAACCGATATCAAAACTTACCCTCGTTCTCTCGCTTGTTCTCAGCCTCACCGCTGGGCTCCGTGTATTTGGCGAGGACATCACTCAGGACTGGGCGTTCATCGGAGAGGGGGAGGCGATTTCCGGAAGCCCGTATGGGAGCAAGGGTGTTCCGATGCTTCTCCAATCGAAGAGTGCGGTGGTGGTCGACTCTTCCACCACCCCGGCGAATCCATTCGCGAACAGTCAGCGATCGCTCTCTATTGACCAGCAGCCGGAGGCCGCTGTCTCGCGGATCCGCGTCCGTCCGTTTCCCGATGAGCTTCCAGCGAACGGATCCTATGAGATCAACTTCCGGGTCGCCGAGGGGCGGTTCCGACTGGACACCGGAGTGGTCAACCTGCCATGGGATCCGGCCAACGACTGGGCCTACATCCAAACCGATATCCTCTTTGGCTTCAACTTCACTGCCGATGAAGCCATCCAGTGCAAATCGGCGACCGGCCTTCGAACCCCTTCCGTCGCGGCCCTCTCCGCCGGCGAAAACTATACATTCCGCGTGGAGTGGGCGACGGAGGGCGACCACGTCGTTTTTCAATTCCAGCTCAACGGCGAACCGCTGACCACACGGGAGGGGGATCCGTTCACCCAATCCGTTCCGAAATCCACACTTGGCAAAGAATCCCTCGCGATTTCGATCAATGTTGGATCGAAAGAGGAACCGCCGGCCAAAGTCTTCATTGGCAACATGAGCGCCACAGTCGGCTCGCCGTAGGGCCAGTGGGATAGCGAGGCTTCTACGAGTAGTTAGTGCCTTTTCAAGCGCTTCTGCCTGAGGGAATATCTAGGAAATCGAACGCTCCGGGCCACTCAATGGCAGGTTAGCTGATATTACCAGTCGCCGGTTCTTGATTGTCCCAGCTCGCAGTGAGAGCTTAATCTTTTCGACGTGGAACCGCTCCATCCATTTTCTCTGCCATTTTCCGTGCTGGTTGAAATGCCCTTTGCCGGAAGCAAGCCGAAGCCGACGCCCGAGACGAAGCATTTTTGGGAAGGATGCAAAAACGGGAAACTGCTCCTGCAGCGCTGTCCCGACACCGGATTCGCCTACTTTCCACCCCGCCCCTTCAGCCCGTTCACAGGCAACCGCGAGGTCGGTGTCTTTGAGGCCTCAGGCCGGGCCACTCTCCACAGTTATGTCATCCACCATCGCGAAGTGCCGGGATTCACTCCTCCTTATGCGATTGCCGTGGTCGAGTTGGAGGAGGGGCCGCGTCTGATGACAAACATTGTTGAGTGCCCGCAAACGCCCGAAGCCTTGAGGCTGGACATGTCGCTCGAGGTCGTCTTTCGACCGGTTGATGAAGTGATCTCCCTGCCACTCTTCCGACCATGGAAGGAGGGCGCATAATGGCCTACCAGCCAGGTTCCGTGGCCGTGGTGGGAGCGGCGGAAACAACCCGCATCGGAGTCGTCCCGGACATGTCGCAGATCATGTTACACGCGGATGCCGCGCTCAACGCCTTGGCGGACGCCGGTCTTCAGCCGAGGGACATCGACGGGCTGGCCTGTGTCGGGCAGATGATGCCCCAGCAAATCGCGCATTACCTGGGAATCACCCCACGGTGGGTGGATGGGACGGGCGTGGGCGGATGCTCGTTCATGTTGCACGTTCGTCATGCCGCCGCAGCGATCGCCGCAGGCTATGCCACGACGGTGCTGATCACTCATGGAGAAAGCGGCAAGTCGCGGGTGAATGCCACCCCCCGTCCTCCGGAGCCCGAGAGCCTGGCGGGTCAGTTTGAGGCCCCGTTTGGCCCGTCGGGGCCGGCGACGCTTTTTCCTATTCCCGTGCTCCGCTACATGAAAGCCACTGGAACGACACACGAGCACCTGGCGATGGTCGCCGTGGTCCAGCGCGAATGGGCAGCACGAAATCCCAGGGCCATGTTTCGCGAGCTCGTCACCGTGGAAGAGGTGCTGGCCAGCCGCATGGTGGCCTACCCTTTTCGCCTTCTCCAATGTTGTCCGGTTAGCGATGGCGGGGGGGCACTCGTTCTCACCACGGCGGAGCGCGCCGCCGATTTTCCTACGGTGCCGGTCTATATCCTCGGCAGTGGCGAGAGCGTCGAGACCACGATGGTGTCCCAGATGGAAGACTTCACCTCGTCGCGCGCTTTCCGGGTCGCGGGCCCGACCGCCCTCGAAATGGCCGGGATCCGCCCTGCGGATGTCAACCACCTCATGATCTACGATGCCTTTGCGCACCTGCCTTTATTCGGCCTTGAAGACCTCGGCTTCTCCGCCCGAGGCGAAGCCAAAGACTTCATCTGGGAGGGCAACACGCGGCCGGGAGGAAAGCTGCCGATGAACACCAATGGCGGCGGACTTTCCTACACGCATACCGGCATGTATGGCATGTTCGCCTTGCAGGAAAGCATCCGGCAGGTCCGCGGAACCGCGCCCGCTCAGGTGCGCGACGTGAAAATCTCGGTGGCTCACGGGGTTGGCGGAATGTTTTCCTCCTCGGGCACGATCGTCTTCGGGAAGGAGCGACCGTGAGTGCGAACGCGAACCCAATGGATCTATCCGCACGCACGGTCATCGTCACCGGAGCCGCGCAAGGCATCGGTCAAGCCATCGCGGGCTTGTGCTCCAACCTCGGAGCAAACGTCGTGCTGGCGGACAGGAACGAAGAAATCCTTGCGGCCACGCTGGCCGGACTCCCGGAGGAACGCACAATCGCCTGCTCGGGCAGTGTGGCGGACGAGGCCTTCGCAGCACAGTGCGTCGAGTCAGCCGTGGAAAAATTCGGAGCAGTCCACGGTTTGGTCAACAACGCCGGCATCACCCGCCCGGCCCGCTTGGAAAACATGACCGCCCAGCAGTGGCGCGACGTGATCGATGTGAACCTCACCGGATGCTATCTCATGATGCAGGCAGTCGGCCGCCATATGCTCGAGCGGGCGCGTCCGGATGTCCCGCAGCCTGCGGGAACAACCGGCTCGATCGTCAATATTTCCTCGACCGGTGCGAAGCGTGGCTCTTTCGGTCAGGCCAACTACGCCGCGGCCAAATCCGGTCTTTTCGGTCTGACCATGACGGGAGCGGTGGAGTGGGCCAAGTATGGGATCCGATGCAATTCCGTCGGCTTCGGAACTGTCAACACGGCCATGACCGAGGTTCTTCGAAGCGATAAGTTTGCCGCGCAAACCCTGGCGCGCATTCCGCTGGGGCGCTATGCCGAACCCCAGGAAGCGGCCACCATGGTCGCCTTCCTTCTTTCCAACGCCGCCATGTATATCACTGGTGAAAACATGACGGTTTCCGGAGGCCTCCACATGCAGCCATGAATACTTCACAAAACTTACCTCTCGCCGGAGTGCGAGTCATAGAGATCGCCCATGCCCTGGCTGGCCCGCTCGCTGGCAACATCATGGCCGACATGGGAGCCGATGTCATCAAGGTGGAGAAACCCAATGGCGGCGACGATGCGCGGCAATGGGGCCCTCCGTTTGGACCGAATGATCTGACGAGCCTCTACTTTCATGCACAAAACCGCAACAAGCGCAGCATCACACTGGACCTCAAATCGGCGGCGGATGTCGAAAAATTGAACGCGCTTTGCGAGACGGCAGACATCCTGATCCAGACTCTGCGTCCGGGTCTGGTGGAGCAGCTCGGGATCGATGCTGAGACGATGTGCGTACGTTTCCCCAGGCTGGTCTATTGCAATATCTCGGCCTTCGGGCAAACGGGACCGATGTGCAAAAAACCGGGGTTTGACCCCTTGCTTCAAGCTTATGGCGGCATCATGAGCATCACCGGACGTCCCGACGAAGAACCGACTTTCAACGGGGCATCGATCAACGACAAGGCCACCGGAATGTTTTGCGTCATCGGTGCCTTGGGCGCACTCCGGAAACGGGATCTCACCGGACGGGGATCCATCGTCGACACCTCCCTCTTTGAAACAGCAGTGCACTGGGTCGAAGGACCTCTAAACGCTCACATTGCGACCGGTCGGATTCCCGGAAGGCATGGCACTGGCAGCGCATTTATCGTCCCTTACCAAGTCTTTGAAGCCTCCGATCTTCCCTTGGTGATCGCGGCGGGCAACGACCCGATGTTTGCGTCCTGCTCCGCCGTGCTCGGACACCCGGAATGGAGCACGGACCCACGCTTCATGACAGCGCCTCAGCGGGTTCGCAACAGGGAAGCCTTGATTCCCGCCATGTCCGCGGCGGTCGCGCTTCATACGCGTGACGCCTTGATCTCCGCTCTGGAGGCGGTCGGCGTGCCTTGCGCTCCGGTGAACAATATGAAGGAACTTGCCGAGTCCGAACAACTCGCCGCCGTGAGCATCCTACAAGATCTCCCGAAGAGCGGCATCCGGGTCGTCGGCCTCCCGATTTCGTTTGATCGCGAGCGCCCCCGGTCTGCAAAGCCCGCTCCGGGACTGGGGGAACATAACGCGGAAGTCTTCGACGAGCTACTGTCCGAAGTTTTAGCGTCCGTCTCTCCCTCCTCGACACACGGATGCTTTTGCACTAGAGACTGCAATGTCATGAGATTTGAAGACTGGCCGGAGGAGTGGCAGGAGTGGGCGAAGCTCACGCCAATCGAACGCTTCCGGGAAAGTGAGAAAATCTTTGCGCAATACTTAGCCATGGGAGGCAGCCTTGATCCCGACCCCGATCCGACAAGTCCTTTTTACGATTCAGAAACATCAAGTTCAGGCATTGCTTATGGGCGGCCAGGCTTGCGTGTTCTACGGCGCAGCCCAGTTTAGCAAGGACATCGATTTCCTCATACTGGCTGGCGAGTCAAATTTCGTTGGACTCCACTCAGCGCTCGCAGAACTCGGGGCCATACGTATCGCGGTTCCTCGATTCGATTCCGCAGTCCTTGCCCGGGGGCATGCCGTCCATTACCGCTGCAAGGCTGACGGAGTCGCTGGTCTCAGGATTGATGTCATGACGACCTTGCGCGATCTTCCCGGCTTCGACGTCCTCTGGAGACGGCGCACCACGATCGTTGAGGAAAACAATCGGGAAATCCATCTCTTGTCCGTGCCAGATCTTGTCAACGCCAAGAAGACTCAGAGGGAAAAGGATTGGCCCGTGATCAGCGCTCTTGTCGAGGGCCACTACCAATCGCTGCTCAATGAACCGACTCCTGAACGGATTGCGTTTTGGTTGAACGAATCCCGCACCCCGGAACGCCTCGTTGAGCTTACAAGCCGCTTCCCGGCCGAGGCCGCCCACTTCCGCTCCTCCCGTCCGCTGCTCGCCCACGCCATGACGGGCGACCTTCCAGCCCTGCGCTCCAGCTTGGATGCCGAAGTCCGGGCCGAACAGGATAAAGACCGCGCCTACTGGGACCCCCTCAAGCGCGAAATGGAGGAATTCCGTCGCGCCGAACGCGAGGGACAGGCATCCCTGAGTGCCAGCCAACAAGGATCGCTCTAGGCGCACGTCCAGACCGAATTTCGGTTTCTCGTCAATATCCCGAAAACCGCCCTCAGTTACGGTGCCCTCCACGGATAGACGACAGACCCCGCTCCTCCCCCGACGAGAAAAGGCCGAAGTTTAAGACGTCCGACGGCGGCGGCGCAGGACCATGACGGTTGTCAGGCTGGCGGCCAGGAGCGCCCAAGTGGAGGGCTCGGGCACGGCATAGCTCAGCACCAAGTCATTGCTCACCTGGGCGAGCGAGAAGGTTCCCGTGTAGGCAGGGCTACTCGTGAAGTTTGTGGTGAGGAGTGTCCAATTGGCTGCATTGAATCCGCTGATGCCGGTGGTGGTGGTGAGGATCGTCCAGGAACGGTTCACCTCGCTGAAGTTGCCGACATTTCCGTTGGCGTTCAGCCCCGTGAGCGAGGTGATGTCGAGTTGGTAGGCACCCAGGCCGCCCGATAGCGTCAGGCTGCCGGTCACGTTGATTTGATCGAAGTCAGTGCCGGCCGTCGTGCCGGTGAAGTTGTTCACTTCCCAAAGGTAAGTCATCGAGGCCCATGTCTGGCTCACTCCATAACCCTGCAGGCCTGGGCTGTTGCCCGGAGAGAGTGTGTCGCCCAAGTTGTCCAGCGTAATGGCCGTATTGATGCTGCCCGTGCCGCCAAGGATCGCGCGCGACGCACTCCCATTGCCGCTGAGCGTGAGTGAACCTGTCCGGGCACTGGCGGAATTGTATCGCAGCTGCGCGCCGGCAGCGACGGTGACCGAGCTGTTGTTGCTGATCGACCCGCTGATGATCAGCGTGCCCGCGTTGATCGCGGTTGCGCCGGTGAAGGTATTGTTCGCAGAGAGCGTGACCGTGCCTGATGTGCCCTTGGTCATGGTGGCGTTCGCACCGGCAAGTCTCTGGCTGACCGAGCCGTTGGACATCACAAAGCTGGTGGCAGAGAGGGTTCTGGTCGGACTGTTTAATCCCTGGGTGATGTTGCCGTTATTAAGGGTGAGGGTGCCGACCGATTGGTCGATAAAAAGGTCAAGATGGAGGGTTGATCCGTCGTTGATGGTGACGTTCCCCCCGGTCGGCAGTTTGCCGTAACTGAGCAGCCGCAGTGTGCCTGCGTTGACGAAGGTTCCCCCTGTGTAGGTTGAGTTAGTGGAGATTGCATTGTTAAATTCCAAGATGCCTTGGCCCGTTTTGGTGAGACTAAAGTTCCCCCCGCTTTCGCTCACGCCTCCGAAAATTACCCGTCCGCCGGTCAAATTCGGGCCGACAGGCGCATTGGAAACATTAATCTCGGCATTCGCCCGCAGGTTGACGGCCGCAGTGCCTGCCGCACGGTTGAATACCAAGCTTGTGCTGTCCGTTGTGCCACCATTGGTTCCAATCAGGGTCACGTTCCCGTCGATGTGGGTGGTAGTATTTGCGGTGCTTCCACTGACGGTGGCAATTGCTGTCGTCAGATTTGAAACCGTCACACCAGGTTTCAAGACGACGGCTGACCCTACCGCAGAAAAACCGGTGCCTCGGGTATTCCAAGTTCCGCTTTCGATCGTGAAGGTGCCGTTATAGGTCGGCGAGTTATGACCGGTCACCAGGATGCCATTGCCTGTCTTTGTCACATTGCCACTCCCGCTGAGCTCGTTGTTAGCGAGGTCTCCGAAGGACAACGTACGCCCTGTTCCCACCGCCCAATTCTGGTTTGCTCCTGCGGTGACCGCGTTATACAGAGTGAGATTCCTTGAAGTGGATGACATGTCGATTCCGGAAGAGCCGAGGGTAAGGGTGTTCCCGGTACTGACGGTGACCGTCCCGTTTCGGGTGGTTCCGCCGATGCGGATGCCCTGCCAGGAGAGGTTGCCGCCGAGAGCGGTCGTGTTGGCGGCGGTGACCGTGTCGTCCCAGACAGCCACATCACTGCTCGTGGGAACAACCCCACCAACCCAACTCGTGGTTTGGTCCAAATTGATTGTATTGTTGCCTTTGAATCGATCGTCGGCCCGGCCGGAATGCGGGAAAGCAAGGACGAGCGCACAAGCGGCGGCAAGCAATACCCAAGATGAGGAGTTCCTGCTAAACGAGAACGGCTTTTTGTTCATAGTAATGAAGATGTCCGGTTGAAATGATTCCATTGTCCCCCCCTACCTGGACCTGCTCGCAATTGAGCCATCTCTTCTGCGGACGGTAAAGAGAAAAGTCGGTGGTTAGCGAAAATGACCAGTTCCGGGTCGGGACCTCAATCCCTGCAGCTAGCGGCGCTTTCGGTGGGATGCCGCGTCGCCGCGCTCAGGCGGGATCGCGTCGGCAGTCCCTGGACTTCCAACGAGAGGTTCCGCCGTCTCAAAGATCACTGAGATTTCCTGCCTGCTCCATATCGGGGATGGAGCCGAGGAACGCGGCCATGGGACCGACCAGGAGCCTCCCCACGTGATCTTCGGGGCCTCCGAGAGAGACCCTGAAAGCATTCAGACCCTTGCTGCCCGCAATTGTTCCCAGTGGCGGGTTGAGCGGGTCCCCCTTCCCCTTTTCTCGCAAGACCTCCCCGTTAAGAAAGATGCGGGCGATGGGCGGGGAATGAGTTAAGTCCCATTTGATCGTCACCCGATAGGTTTCTCCTGCGGTGATCGTGGTGACGGAGTCCGTCTCGCCAAGCCGTCCGGCGACCATCGGTTCCGAGCCAGGAGTCAGTCCCACATCGAAGGCCGCATTTTCAATGTAATAAGTTTGGTTGACCTGGGGGTCCCAAGGAGCACTTTGGTGGCCGACCTGAACTTCCGCCCTGCCTTCCACCGGTTGAAGGAGGAATTCCGCCTCGCCTTGAGGTGCCTCCGATGTGTCGAATGGGCGGAAGCACAATCGCACCCAATACGGATTGTCCGGCGTCGAATCAAACACCAGAGCGGTCTTGCCTCCGGCGAAGGGGCTCGGCGGGGTGGATGTCTTGTCAACAAAACTCAGCGTCTCCTTTCTCGCGCCAACGATGACGAGGCGGCGCTCCGGATCGCGCAAATCGGAACCCATTTGCCCGTCAAACGCCCCTTCCCAATCCACCCGCACCACTTCAGCCGGGCTCGAGACGGGACAAACGAAGCACAAAAAGAGGAGAGGGATGGAGGCAATTTTCATGGTAGATAATTTTATATTAAAGGGTTCGTGGGTTCCCGTCGCGAAAAACCCGCACAAAGATCCGACAGCCTCGGCCCCAAAATTCCACATCCGCATCCCGAAGCCACTCCCGGATACCCGCCTGGTCGCATTGCTTCTCATGCGGGCAAGGGGTAATTGATCACTCCAAAAACATAGAATTCCGCCGCCAATGTTTCGGCGGATCTGGCGCTGATGCGCGTCCAGTATTGCAGGTTGGTTTCTTCCGGGGAACTCATGGTCTCATTTCCCAGCCCAAGAGATTCCTTTGGCAAAGCCAACAGTTCTTGAAAACGATCGAAATAGGCCTTGCCGGCAGACCGTTGCCCCTCCCCGCGGTCGTGGCACTGTGCCGCGGAGAGAAGGTGCCCATTGGCGTCGGGAAACACACAGAACCAGCTCGCATCCGCCATATGCCAACCTTCCCCGGAATGGAATTCTGCAATGCAATGCCCGGTGCCGTCGGAGTAAAAAAGCTGAATGAGGCGGGCAGGAATCCCGCACACCTGGCACAGCCGGATGAAGACTCTCGTCTGCTCATTGCAACCTCCGACGCCGCTCTGCAAAAGGGATTCGTCGTCGAGGTTGCGATCAGGCCTCACATTGGGTCCGCACGGAGGCATGGTCGGATGCCGCATCCTGGAGGTGCCGTGTTTGAGAAGACTCACCGCCTTTTCCATGGGCGACTGCCCGGAAGAAGTCACTTCCGCCGCAAGCTTTTCGTGTAATGGCAACATTCCCTGCCGATAGCCGACTTCCAGCGGTGTATAGTCGGTATACAGATAGTGAGCCGTTTCCGGCCGGTGGACGATGAACTGATTGGCATGATAACGATCCACGCCACGAACCGTCAGGGCCAGCGCATAGTTCCTCTCATGCCAAGGCGATGGCAGGCCATTTCTTCCGCAATAGGGCCTGATCGAGGGTGGCAGGTCCTCCCTGGCCCATGCGGGGCAATCCGGGGGATCGAAGTCCGGATGAGTCAAATCGTGAACAATCATGGAGATTAGTCGGAGACGAATTTCCTTGAGATGTTCACGAAACAGAATGTCTGCCAAGATTTGCTTTGCTGGTAAACAAAAGTGACCTCCGGAAGCAGGAGCGTCCAAGCATTCTGCCAAAGACAGACAAATTCGGGAGCCTTTTTCCAGAATCTCCGTGACGTTTTCACAATGGCACTGCCTGCGGGCGGATGCCATGCGAGGGTCCACAGGTCATTTTCCCTCACCAGTTTGGTGATCCTTGACCGGAAGAACGCAGAGAAATACTAGTGCTTTGGGTTCCGTGCACTCTCTGCGGTTCAGTCATTACCAATCAACACAAGGCCCCCTCACTAAGCTCATCATGAAAATGCCTTCGATCTTGATTCCCCTCCTCATGGCGTCCGCCGCCCATGGCGCGTCCAACGTTCCGCTGGTAGTCGAGGGCAAGCCGGCAGCCGAAATCGTGCTGGCCGCCGATGCCTCGCCGAGCGTAAAAACCGCGGCAGCAGAATTACAAAAGCATCTCAAAGCGATGTCGGGGGCCGAACTGGCAATCGTTGCCGAGCCAACCACCAGTGTCGCCAACCAGATCTACGTGGGCGAGAGCGACGGGACCCGGAAGCTCGGATTTTCGCTGGAAGGACTCAAACACGACGGCTTTAAAATCGTCGCTGCGGACAACCATGTCATCGTGGCCGGCCCACAATTTTACCACTACGCCAAGTCGTTTTCGCGCTTCGAGAAGGTTCCCCGGTTCGAGCGACAAAAATACTGGGAAAAAACCATCGGCCGCAAGTGGAGATGGCCGCCAATTATCGACTACCGGGATTTCAGCGAGGAGTTTGGCTTCTACTCGAATGACGGCACGGGGACGCTGTATGCGGTTTACGCGCTGCTCGAGCAGATGGGCATGCGCTGGTATGCCCCGATTCCCGAACTGGGCATGGTTATTCCGAAATCCAAAAACCTTGCCGTCAAAAAGCAGAACACGACTGAAGAGCCCGAATTTCCAGTGCGCTTTTTTGCCGATTGCAAGGTCGGGACTTCCATCCCGGAGGAATTTTTATGGTGGAAGGCCATGCGCGCCGGGGCCGACCGTTTCCTGCCGGTTTACCACAGTGTCAGCGGCCCGATCGAAATCGATCCGGAAACCCAGCCGCAGGAATATTACGGACGGGTGAATGGAAAAGTTGATTACCATGTGCCCCGGTTCAGCAGCCCGCAGCTGCGGGCCGATCAGGCCGAGTATCTCGAGCTGGTGGATCAATTCTTCCCGGGCATGGATTACATGTGCATCGGGCAGCCGGACGGCTGGCCAGCATTTATCGATGACGAGGATGCCGCAGCCGGCTGGGATAAATTCAAGACTCGCGGCCAGAGTGGGCGCTTTAGCGACTATGTGTGGGATTTCAACCTCGATGTGCGCCAACGCCTGATAAAAAAACACCCGGGCAAGAAGTTTCCGGTGTTTGCCTACGGGATCACCAGCCGCATCCCGTCAAATCTTAAAGAAGTGCCGGATGATTTTGTGGTGGGCTTCACCCAGAGCAGTTCCGACTGGCATTTGCCCGAACGGGCGCATGAGCTGCCCAACCGCAAGGAATGGATCGCCGCCATGAACAGCCCGGAGCAACTGGTTATCTGGGAGTATTACCTGCAGCACGCCGCTCCCTACAACGCGCCGCCCATCCCGGTGATCTTCCCCTCCCAGATGAAGCGGAGTTTCGATGGGCTTTATGACCATACCATCGGCTTTCTCGCGGAAGTCGGTTGGAGCCCGAGTAGCTTCAACTCAAAAGCGGCGAACATGCCGGTGATGGCCCGGCCATGGATCAGCCACCTGATGCTCTATCTCCACAGCAAGCTTTGCTGGGACCGCGATCTGGATATCCAGGCCACACTCAATGAATATTACGAGCTCTTCTACGGCCCGGCAAAGGCCGAGATGAAAGAATTTTTTGAGTTTGCCGAGTCGGTCTGGATGCGCCCCGAGCCGCGCCAGATCACTTCTGCAGGCGGCTTTTTGAAACCGGGGGATGTGGACCACTTCTTCGAAATCCTGGACCGCGCCAAAGCCAAGGCCGGAGACTCCATTTACGGACAGCGCATCGCGGGCATCAAGGGAGAGATGGAAACGCTCAAGCTGGTGTTCGAAAAACTCAAGCGCACCGGGCCAAACCTGAAGATCAGGACCGCAAACGAAGCCCCTGTGATCGATGGCGACCTGACCAAGGCCTTCTGGACGGCCGATGATCCGGCCGGTTACGGCTTTCACCTCCTGCGCGATATGCTCACCGGAGAACATCCGGAGCATGTCAAAACGCGGGTTGCCTTCCGGTGGCTCAACGACAACTCGGCATTGATTGTCGGCATCGAGTGTTACGAACCCAAGATGGACCGGCTGGCCGAATCCTGCAAAGATCCCGACTCCACGAGCATTTTTGCCGATGACATGGTGGAAATCCGCTTGGAGACCGCAGGAGGGATCCGCCCGTTCATCGGCATCAACTCCGCCGGGGTGGTTCTCGACGAATGTCTTACCAGCCGGGTCGAGGATCTGCCGGGATTCTACAAGGTCGGGGCAGTCGCGGTGAAAAAATATCCTGACCGCTGGACGGCTGAAGTCCGTATTGATGCGGAGCCGATTTCCGGCCAACGTCCCACACCAAATTATCCGTGGGGGGTCAACATCTGCCGCCAGCGCATGACGGGCAATACGCCGGAGCACTACATGCTTTCACCGAGCGGGACCGACTTCAAAGAGCCCACGGTGATGGGAAATATTTTCGTGCA